>Ga0210394_10000352_pt1 | contig 103391 bp, 79 predicted proteins | sample IncBWC12MmetaG_FD_160121 | JGI IMG/M metagenome (GOLD analysis project Ga0210394, IMG submission 160121) | Forest soil microbial communities from Barre Woods Harvard Forest LTER site, Petersham, Massachusetts, United States - Inc-BW-C-12-M | ecosystem: Environmental > Terrestrial > Soil >...
GATGCTAGGTGCGACCGCAAAGCGGTCGACTCGCAGAGCGCGGGTGAAGTAGGTCCGGAGGACGTTTAGTGGCCAGGATCCTCGTTGCCGACGATAACAGCAACATCCAGAAGATGGTGGGGCTTGCCCTGAAAGATCAGGGCATCGACGTTGTTGCCGTGGGCAATGGCGAGGCAGCGGTGCGAAAGATTTCCGACATCCGCCCGGATCTGGTGCTTGCGGATGTGTTCATGCCGGTGCGCAACGGATATGAGGTTTGCCAGTACGTGAAATCCGACAGTACGCTTGCGCATATTCCTGTGATTTTGTTGGTGGGTGCATTTGACCCGCTGGACGAACAAGAGGCGCAACGTGTTGGCGCGGACGGTGTATTGAAGAAGCCGTTTGTGCCGCCTGATCCGCTGATTGCCATGGTGAAGTCCGCGCTGGCTCGGGCGGGAGTATCGATTGGCGGAGCGGCACCTCCGCAGCAAGTGAAAGCGGAGCCGGTGCGCGTTGTGGAAATGATAACGCCGCGAACGGCAGCGCCTAGCCCCGCGGTACCGAGCATGAGTTCACTCGCGCCTGTTCAGGAATTCCCGTTGGTTGATAGCGAGGCAGTGATAGAAGAGATGCCCGCGCCACCAGAACGGGTGAAGATTAACGCAGGATCGCAGCCCCTGGCATTCGGAAACCTCCTGGAATCACCTGTCGCGCAGCCGGAAGAAGATCACGGGTATGCCACAACGGCCCGGCCGCAGTTGGAACGCGACTGGAAGTCCGGCGGCAAGGAAGACGAGGTTGTCGAAGAAGAGGAAGAGACGGAGAGCGCTTCGTGGCGGCGGGACGCCGGCGGCGAAGCGATGGAAGAGAGCGGCCCGGCGAAGGATTGGCGCGAGACGGCCTTCGCGGATGCGCCGGCGCGGAAGATGAGAAACGAATCCTGGGCGCCGCAAAAAGAGATTGCCCCATTTGAGGAAGCAGCGGAAACAGAACAGAGCGTCGGAGCGCTGCTGACGGATACGCCGATTACAGAAACCAGGGTGCTGCCTCCAGCGATTGCACCATACACCGAAGAGGCTTGGGTAACCGCTTTGAGACCCAAGGTCGCGGCGGAAGCGGCAACGATGGAAGCGCCGGCGGCAGAGCAAGCCGTGCCAGCGGTACATGAGCAGCAAGTTCACCGGGAGATTCCCGTAAGCGCGCCCGCGCCGGAAGCGACGGTCCCGGAGCCCGAAAAACTTGCGGCGCCTGCGACGAGCTCGTGGTTTTCCTCTGTGGCCAGCCCGTGGGACGAGGAAGTGCAAAGGGCAAGCCGGCTCGCTGCGACGTGGGATGCTCCGGCAATGAGTCCGCCTGCCGCTAGCACCGTTCCCGAGACGGTGGTTTACGCCGGACACGAAGCGTTACAGGTCGCAAAGGGGGATCCTGCTGCGACAGTCGATGCGCTTACACCGGTTATAAGCGAGGACATGAAGGCGGAGGCGGAACGGGCGGCGTTGCCGGCTGCGACCGTGGAAGCGATTCGCGAAGAGGCCCAGCACGTTGCGAAGGCTGCAGTACAGGAGGCCCCCTCCGTGGATACCAGCGCAAAGGCCCCTGAACCGAGCGTGGAAGACCTGGTGGCCAAGGTGCTCGCCAAGATGAGCCCGGATATGTTGCAGGCGGTTACGCGAGATATCCTGAAGAACGTTGTGGAATCGATGGTTCGCGACGAATTGAACGCCAAAAAGCAGTAGTTCCCTACCCCCCAACCAAGAGGCTTCGTTCGGCCGTAATTGACGGAGCTGGTTTTTCCCCCGTATAGTCGAAGATTACCCTGTTCGCTGAAAAACACACCTCGAAGCGTGCGGGTGCCGAAACGTCAGGAGTTGATTGACGAATGGCTCGAGAGATCGCTAAGGCGTACGAACCGCAGCAGATAGAGCCGCGCTGGGCGGAATACTGGGTTAAAGAAGAGCTCTTTAAGGCAGACCCTGGCGCTCCGGGACCGGTGTTTTCGATCGTGATTCCACCGCCGAATGTGACGGGTTCACTGCACATCGGGCACATGCTCGAGCACACCGAGATCGATATTCTCACCCGCTGGCATCGCATGCGGGGATACAACACCTTGTATCTGCCAGGAACGGACCACGCCGGCATCTCGACGCAGCGCGTGGTCGTGAAACAGTTGATGGACGCGGGGATTGACTATCACAAGCTTGGCCGGGAGGAGTTTGAAAGGCGGGTTTGGAGGTGGAAAGAGGAGGCCGGAAGCCAAATCACGGAGCAGATGCGGGCCATAGGGGAAAGCTGCGACTGGTCCAGGGAGAGATTTACGCTTTCACCGGAAATGTCGCGAGTGGTGCGCAAGGTTTTCGTGCAACTTTACAAAGAGGGGTTGATCTATCGCGAGACACGACTGGTGAACTGGTGTCCGGCTTGTTTAACGGTGTTGAGCGATTTGGAAGTGAACCACGAGGATCGCCAAGGACATCTGTGGCATATCCGCTATCCGGTGGCGGGGACGAAGGAATATGTAGTGGTGGCAACAACGCGGCCCGAAACGATGCTGGGGGATACGGCGGTGGCGGTGCATCCGGAGGATGAGCGCTACAAGCAGTTGGTTGGCAAGAGTGTGGTGCTGCCCTTGATGAACCGGGAGATTCCGGTCATCGCAGATGCCATGGTGGACCGGGAATTCGGGACCGGGGCGGTGAAGATTACGCCGGCGCACGACCCCAACGACTTTGAGGTGGGCAAGCGGCACGGGCTGGCGGAAATCGACGTGATGACCGATGACGGGCACATGAGCCAAGCCGCTGGCGCTTATGCGGGATTGGAGCGTTTCGAGGCGCGCAAGAAGATTGTGGAGGATTTGAAAGCGAGCAGTCTGCTGGAAAAGGTGACCGAGCACGCGCACTCGATTGGGATTTGCGAACGGAGCAAAACGATTGTCGAGCCGCGAATATCGACGCAGTGGTTCTGCGCGATGAAGGGGCTGGCGGCTCCGGCGATCAAAGCGGTGCGGGAATACCAGCCGGGAAAAGAAAATACCATCCAGATTGTTCCCGACAACCGGCGGCAGGAATTTCTGAACTGGCTCGACAATATACGCGATTGGACAATTTCGCGGCAGCTGTGGTGGGGACACCGTATCCCGGCGTGGTATTGCGGGGATGACGAGCACATTGTAGTGGCGGAAGAGGCGCCAGCGAAGTGTCCGAAGTGCGGATCGCAGAAACTGACGCAGGATCCGGATGTACTGGATACGTGGTTTAGCTCGGGGCTTTGGCCGTTTTCGACTCTGGGGTGGCCGGAGAAGACCTCGGATTTTGAAAAATACTATCCAACGAGTTTGCTGATCACCGGATATGACATTTTGTTTTTCTGGGTGGCGCGGATGGCCATGCTGGGGATGCACTTCACGGGGAGCGTGCCGTTTCGAGCGGTGTATTTACATTCGCTGGTGCGCACGGGCAGCGGCGAGAAGATGTCGAAGTCGAAGGGCACGGGGCTCGATCCAGTAGTGCTGAACCAGCAGTATGGGACGGATGCGATGCGGTTTTGCCTGGCGTCCATGGCGGCGCCGGGGACGGATATTGTGTTGTCCGACGACAGGCTTGGCGGTGCGCGGAATTTCGCGAACAAAATCTGGAATGCGGCGCGGTTTTTGTTCGTGAATCTGGATAAGTTTGAGCAAGGCGGGACAGGGCTGGAGGAGCTGGCCGCTCCGGACGTACGAGCTAAGGCCCCGTATGCGTTTAACGGAACGGTGCCGCTGGTGGACGCCTGGTTGTTTTCGCGGCTCGCTAGCATTACCGAACAGGTGAATGAAGCACTGGCGAATTACAGATTTCACGAGGCGGCGCAGGGCGTGTACCAATTTTTCTGGGGGGATTTTTGCGACTGGTACATCGAGTGGGTCAAGCCGGAACTGCAGAATGCGGACCGCGAGCGGGCGGTCGTGGCGTGGAAGAACCTGTTTGCGGGATTTGATGCTGCGCTGCGGCTGCTGCATCCGTTTATGCCGTTCTTGACCGAGGAGTTGTGGCACCGGTTGCCGCAACCCGCTCGAGCGAAGTCCATTGCGCTGGATAAGTATCCGGAAGTGCGGAAGGAATGGAAGAATGCGCGGGCCCAGGAGCAGGTTTCGCTGATGCAGGAAATTATCGTGGCGCTGAGAAACATCCGGGCAGAGATGAAGCTGGATCCGAAAAAGAAGATTGGAGCGGAGTTTTCCAGCGAGGACGCGGAGACGCGGAGCTTCGTCGCGGCGAATCGCGACGGGATTCTGCGTCTGGCGATACTTTCGGAGTTGAAGATTCTTGGCGAGCGCCTGCCGCAGTCTGGCGGCGCGGTGCGCTCCACTTCGCAATTTGATGTACGGATCGCTTATTCCGAGACCGTCGATGTGGCCGCCGAGAAGGCGCGATTGAAAAAGGAGATTGACGGCTTGCAGAAAGCCGTGGCCTCGAAGGAAAAACAGCTGGCTGATAAGACTTTTCGAGACCGAGCGCCTGAAAACATAGTTCGGGGGCTCCAAGCGACGCTCGCTGAGCAGTTGGTCGAGCTCCAGAAAAATGTGGAGCGCTTGGGACAGCTTTAGGAGAAACGCGGTCCGCGCCGTAAGGGGGAACCTGCCCCGCTTCGTGGTTAAGCCGGGCTGGCTTGTGGGGAACAGCGAGGGAACGTAAGCTTAGGCGGCGGGGATGCGCTTGGGGCGACCTCCATGGCTCAAGAGACTCTTCCAGGAACAACCGACCGGCGGCTGGCGGCGCTGCTGACGATTTTGGCGGAGAACGCTACCATCGTTACTAGCGGGGCGCGGATTGCGCGGGAAATTGGTGTGTCGCGCTCGACGGTGTGGGAGTCGGTGCGGCAATTGCGCGGGCTGGGCGTGCGGGTCAAGGCGCAGCTTGGTGCTGGATATTTTCTAGAGGGAGTGCCGGATATTTTGACTCCGGAGATGTTGCGGCAGCGGTTGAAGGGCAGTCTTTTCGGGAAACATATCTACCATTTTTTCAAGACGGATTCGACGAATCGCGTGGCGCTCGAATTGGGGCACGCCGGCGAGCCGGAAGGCGCCGTGGTTTTGGCAGAAGAGCAAACGGCGGGCAAAGGACGCGCGGGACGTGCTTGGCAATCCGAGCGGGCGGCGGGAATTTACGTGAGCTTGCTTTTGCGGCCGCGGCTTGCGCCGGTACAGGCGCCACTTTTGACCATGATGGCTGGCCTTTCCGCGCGCACGGCTATTGAGGCGCAAACGGGACTGACGACGGACCTGAAGTGGCCGAATGATTTGCTAGTACGAGGGAAGAAAGTGGGGGGAATCTTGACGGAGATGCACGCGGAGCCATCGCAAGTGCGATTTGTGATCGTTGGAATCGGATTGAACGTGAATCAGGAGAAGTTCCCGGGGGAGTTGGGGACGACGGCGAGTTCGCTGCGCATCGAGACGGGCAAGCAAGTTTCGCGTCTGGAATTGCTGGTTTGGTTGCTGCGGGAATTCGAGAACGACTACAATCGTTTTCTGCGCGAAGGGCCGGGTGGGGTGACGCAGAAATTTGAGGCGGTTTCGAGTTATGCACATGGAAAACGCGTGCGCGTGACGAACGGTGCGGCGAGTTTTGCGGGGACCACGGCGGGGCTCGGTCCGGAGGGATTGCTGCTGGTGAAGCGCGACGACGGGCTGGTAGTGACGGTAATTTCTGGCGACGTGGCGGAGGCCCGGTAGATGCTGCTGACCATCGATGTCGGGAACACCAATACCGTGCTGGGTGTTTTTCGTGGCGAAGAGTTGATTGCCAACTGGCGGTTGACGACGGCGAAGCAGCAGACCATCGACGAGTACGGCGTGCTTACGCGAAATCTGTTTACCCTGGCCGGGTTGGATCGCGACTCCATTGGCGGTGTGATTATCAGCTCAGTGGTGCCGCCGGTGAATTGGACGCTGGCGGAAATGTCGCGGATTTATTTTGGGCAGAAGGCGCTGTTCGTGGAATTGGGCGTGAAAACGGGGATGGCGGTTTTGGTGGATAATCCGCTGGAAGTTGGGGCGGACAGGATTGTAAACGGTGTGGCGGCGTTTCATAAATATGGCGGGCCCTGCATCGTCGTCGATTTTGGCACGGCCATCACGTTTGATGCGATTTCCGCGCGCGGCGAGTATCTGGGTGGAGTGATTGCGCCGGGGTTGGGAATTGCCTCGGAAGCTTTATTTGCGCGGGCTGCGAGATTGCCGCGCGTGGAGATCAAGGATCCGGGAAAAGTGATCGGCACGAATACCGTCACACACATGCAGGCGGGGCTTTATTATGGCGCGGTGGATATGGTGGACGGAATGCTGACGCGCATGAAAGCGGAGCTGGGCGGCGATGTGAAAGTGGTTGCTACCGGCGGGCAAGCGAGACTCGTGGCGAAGGGTTCGAAGCAGATTCAGGATACCGATGAGTTTTTGACCTTGACGGGGCTGCGCCTGATCTGGGAGAAAAACCAGCCTGCGGAAATGGGCCAAGGGGCAGCCACCAGTCGCGGGGCCAGGGCTGCGGCGCCGGTGGCGGCTACGGCGAAGAAAGTGCAGCGATAGATAGGCGCTGGTGCGCTTTCGGCCTTTAAGGGACACGCGCGATCCAAATAGCTGTCGACGTCGCTCACGATGACGAATTACATGGATGGCTGGAACCACTTCAACTACTTCACGGAAATTGAGGATTATTTCTGGAAGAAGCGCGGGGCGCATTTGTTGGTGTCGCCGCTGGACTGGGCGATCATGGAGACTTGGCAGAAAGCGGGCGTGCCTCTCGAAGCGGTGCTGAAAGGGATTGATCACGCGTTTGAAAGCTATCGCCGGTCGCGGCGCGGCGCGGGAAAGCCGCTGAAGAGCCTGGCTTACTGCACCGACGCGGTGCTGGAAGCGGCGGAAGAACAACTCGAGGCCGCAGCGGGGAGCGCGCCGAAGAATGGAAACACCGCGGCCACGGAATCTTTTTCACGCGACGAGTTGCGAATCTATATCGCGAAGAATGCTGCGCAGATCGGAAGCCTGGCGAAGGACAAGAGATCGGCGATGGCCGGGCTCGCCGAGCGTCTCGAGGAGGTCGCAAAATCGTTAAACGGAATGGCGACGCTGCTCGATTCGCCGGGCGTACTGGATTTGGAAGATTTGGAGAGGCGCTTGACAATTTTGGACGACAAGCTGCAGGCCGCCTTAACGAGCCACGCTAGCGAAGAGAGGATGCTCGAGATTCGGCGCGAAATAGACGGACAGCTGGCGGCCTACCGGCGGAAGATGAAAGCGGAACAGATCGCCCTGGTTGAAAAACAATATCTGCAGAAGCGGCTGCTTCTGGAGTTTGGGTTGCCGCGGCTGAGCTTGTACTACTTTTCCTGAAGCACGCTTTCCGGAAGCAATGGCCTTTTCTTTCCACGCGAACAATCGCAGAATGGGATCTTCGAGATATGCCTGACGAGTTACGATTATCGATTGAGAAGCTGGTGTATGGCGGCGACGGCCTGGGGCACGCCGACGGGAATACCATTTTTGTGCCCTACGTGCTGCCCGGAGAAGAAGTGCGCGCGGCGGAAAAATCGAAAAAGAAAAAGGTAGTTTGGGCGAAATTGCTGGAGGTGACATCGGCGTCCGGTGAGCGCACCGCGGCGCCTTGCCCGCATTTCGAGACATGCGGAGGGTGCCACTATCAACACATCACGGCCGGAGAGCAGGTTCGGCTAAAGAAAGACATTTTGCGGGAGACGCTTTCCCGGCTGGGCGGAATTTCCTGGCACGGAGCGATCGAGGAGCACACCCGGGAGCCTTACCGTTACAGGAACCGCGCGCAGTGGGCGGTGCGCAGCGGGATGCCGCGGGCCCTGGGATACTTTTTGCCAGAGAGCTCCTTCATTGTGCCTATCGACCAGTGTCCAGTGCTTTCGCCGCGACTGGCCGAGACCTTTGGTGCTTTGCAGGAAATGGCCAGGTCAGGCGTCCTGCCTGACGGGATTCTTGAGATCGAAGCGTTTGCGGACTCGGCGGACGAAAAGATTGCCTTGAACGTGGCTTTCGAGCGATTTCCGAAGCCTGCCGCAGAACTTGCCGCGGTGCTGAGAGGAGCGATTCCGCAAGTTGATAGCTTGCTGCTTCTGGACCAGAAGAGGGACAAATTCGAATTGACTGGGCCGGGGTATCTGGTGCACGAGGCGGGCGGGATCAAGTTTCGCGTGAGCCATCTGTCATTCTTCCAGGTGAATCGGTTTTTGATCGAAGATTTGCTGGAGACGGTGACGGCGGGCGCGAAGGGGCGGTTGGCGCTGGATATGTATTCGGGCGTGGGATTCTTTACTCTTCCACTGGCGCGGGCGTTTGAAAAGGTGGTGTGTGTGGACGCCAACCTTGCGGCTACGCGTGATCTGTATGCCAACGCGGAAGCTGCCGGAGTCTCCGTTATCACTCACAACGAACACGCGGAAGATTTTCTGAAGAAAACCAAGGAGAAACCGGACTTCGTCGTGCTGGATCCGCCACGGGCTGGACTGGGTGCGGAGACAGCGGCGAAGCTGGCCGATCTGGGGGCCGCGGAAATCGTCTATCTGTCGTGCGATCCATCCACTTTGGCCAGGGACTTGGCGGTTCTGACGAGTTCGCCGCGCAAACCGAAGGAGATTGCCGGGCCCAGTGTGCGGTACGAGTTGAGCGAGATGCACCTGTTCGACTTGTTTCCGCAAACGTATCACATCGAAACACTGGTTAGGTTGCGAAGAGTTCCATGAGATTCGGGAGCCGTCGCCGCGGTATTCGCTCGAGAGACCGCGACGGCGCAGGGGCACATCCTGATGGACGGAAACCGAAGTCACGGGCTTCGTGGCGTGTCCCTATGCATTCGGAAGTACGGCTCCAGCACCGGTACAAACCGCCACATCAAGAGGAGCAACGCGAGCAAGAACAAAAATCCGATAGCGGCTTGATATTCGTGGTTTTTCTTGTACTGCGCAAAGGAAAACGCACCAGCGCCGCCGAAAGAGAGCCTGACGGGCGTGAGCCGCGGAAAAAACAGCGGCACGGACTTGGCATACTCGTCGAACGCGGCGCCGTGATGCTGGCGAAGCTCTGCTTCTTCTCTGCGCATGACCATCGAATAAAACAGCACAAAATAGCCGCACAGAATGACAGCCGATATCCAGGAGTGCGTGGCGATGGAGGCTGCCAGCGTAAGAATGGCGCTGCCGAAGTATAAAGGATTCCGCGTGTAGGCATAGGGCCCCGTCACGGTCAGAACTTCCTGCTTGTGAAGATGGCCGGCGGCGCTGGCGCGGATAAACAAGCCGAGCAAACCGAGAAGCGCTCCCCAAAGAATGGCGCCGGGGGTCGGCCGCGCGAACCACAAAACGAGAATGGCGCATGGATAGCTCAGTCGCACACGCCAGCGAGCAAAGAAAGCGCTGGCGGAGTTCAATCCGCGACCCCTATTCGGCGGCGAACGGCGCCGAGAACTTCAGGCACCTGGATTTCGAGCAAGGCCGGGTGAGCTTGATCATGGCGGCGGTGCGTGGTGATGACGTTGGGCGCGCGCAAAACGATGTCGTCGGTGCGATATGGGCCGTTGCGCCGAGGATCGGTGGGACCGAAGAGAGCGACGGCTCTCGTGCCAAGCGCGATGGCGAGATGGAGCGGACCGGTATCCCCGCCCACGACGCACGCCGCGTTGCGCAAGAGCGCCATCAAGGGACCAAGCGGACCATTGTAAGGCACCGGGTCGGCATGGCCGCTGCATTCCCGGACCGCAAGGGCAAGGTCATCCTCGCCAGGACCGTAGTTCACGACACATCGCAGTCCAAGAGTGTCCCGAATCAACTGGCTGAGTTGACCAAAGCGTTCCGGCGGCCAGCACTTTGAACGCCAGCCGCCGCCGGGACTTAAAACGACATAACGATCCAGGCCAAGTTTCATCAGATAGTCGCGAATGCCGCAATCATCTACTTGGGGAACGTGCAATGTAAAGGACGCGACTGGGTTTCGCGCCCCTGCCCGTCGAGACAACTCGCCGTTCTGATCGGCAATGTGCATCGCGGAGCAACGAACCTTATCGGTGTAGAGGATGGGAACACCAAATTCGCGAATGGTTCCCGAGGAAAAGCCGATTCGGCGTTTGATGCCGCCGAAAAAAGGCAGCGCAGCCGATTTCCAGAGGCCCTGATAGTCGATCGCCGCGTCCCAGCGAGCACTTCGCAAATCATCGATGGTCTTGCGCAGCGCGTGAAATGAGCGAGTGTCGGTTGTCCAGACTTCGGAGGCCAGGGCGCTACTTTCCACTAGAAGCTTCCAGCGTGGATGTGTGAGCCAGACGATTTCCGCGTCTGGAAGAGTTTCGCGCAAACCGGAGACGGCGGGAAAAGTGTGCACGATATCGCCGAGAGACCCGAGGCGCACAACCAAAAAGCGCGGATCAAGCATGCGGAGCCTTGCGCACAAATTCAAGAAGATCGCGCGTGGAATGATCCTTTGGATCGCCGACGATGGCAACTTTAATGCCGAGACGATGGGCCGTATCTCGCTCCGGCACCGTTTCGGCTGTGTAGTCGGTGCCTTTGGCGTGAACGTCCGGGCGGAGGTCTTCGAGCAGAGATTCTACGCTCGGTTCGCTGAAGAGCAGGACGTAATCGACGGCGCGAAGCGCGGCGACGAGGAGGGCGCGGGCGCGCTCATCAAGAATGGGGCGGCCGGCGCCTTTCAGTTGAGAGACGCTGGAGTCCCTATTGACGCCGACAACCAGGAGGTCGCCTTCGCGGCGGGCTCCTTCGAGATAGCGGACATGGCCTACGTGAAGAGTATCAAAACAACCGTTGGCAAAAACGATTCGCTCGCCGAGCCGCCGGTGCTCCGCTAATTTGCCGCGGAGCAATTCGCGCGTGACGATTTTGGATTCCGCCTGGCGCATGATTCAGGAGGCAGCCCCGCCGGCTTGCTGGCGAATGGCGGTGAGAAGCTCATCGCGCGTGATGGTGGCCGTGCCGCGCTTCATGACCACCAGACCGCCCGAGATGTTTGCGATGTGCGCGGCTTCCAGAGGAGAAGCGCCCGAGGCTAATGCGAGCGTATATGCCGCAAGAACCGTGTCGCCCGCTCCGGTGACGTCGACGGCCTGGTCGCTTCCGTACACCGGTACTTGCGTCTGGCGGCCTCCCGGCTCGAAAAGCGCCATGCCATGGCGGCCGCGCGTGACAAGAAGGGCACGCAACCTCATTTCCGCGAGTGTAGCAGCGCCACAGCGCGTCAATTCAGAAAGATTCTGGCCGATGGAAACATGATGCAGGGCTTCGAGCTCCGCCTCATTGGGCGTGGCCGAGGTAATGCCGGCCCTCGAGTAGGCGTGAAGATTGTGGCGCGCATCGAGCGTGACCGGTGGCCTGCTCTTTTGCTCGGAGATGGCCTGGCGGACCAGAGCGGGCGCGGCGACGCCGAAGCCATAGTCGGAGACCGCCAGGGCATGCGCGGAACGAAGCTTGCGGGCGAGCTGTGCTTGCAGTTTTTTGTGAACGCTCTCGGGCAGCGGCGATTGCGGCTCGCGGTCGACGCGGAGAACTTGCTGGCCCACGGTGTGGGCCCAGCCGGCGAGGATGCGCGTCTTGGTGGGAGTCGTCCAGCCTTTGACGCGCAAGATACCGGAGACGTCGACGCGTTTGCTCCGGAAATAGGCGATGAGCGCATCGCCGGCGGGATCATCGCCGACGGCGCTGAGGGGAAGGACCTGGGTGCCGAAGGCCGCAAAATTGTTGGCGGCGTTGGCGCCGCCGCCCGGAACGAGATGCGTTTCACGATGGCGAAGGATCAGGACGGGGGCTTCGCGCGAGACACGCGAAATCTCGCCAAACTGAAACTCATCAGCGACAAAATCGCCGAAGAGAACGACGGTTTTCGAAGAGAATTGCTCGACATAGTCCGCGAGAGCGAGAAGATCGACGGACGATGACGGCGCGCTCTTCTTTCGGACGCGCTTCATTTCGTTGGCCTCAAAATCCAGTCGACAGCACCGTGAAGATCGGCGGCCACAAAATCAGGCTGAAACTCCCATTTTGGGGCATTCCAGAGATATTCGCCTTCGCCGTAACCACTGCGCACGAGGATACTTCGCGCGCCCGCACGACGGGCCAGCTCGATGTCGCCATGGCGATCGCCGACAACGAAGGATCCATGCAAATCGACGGCGTGCTCCTGGGCAGCGCGCTCGAGCATGCCTGTCTTTGGCTTGCGGCAATCGCAGCCATCGGCAGAATTGTGCGGGCAATAGTATACGGCGTCGAGATGGGCGCCTTGGGCTTCGAGTTGCCGGGTCATGAGTTCATGGACCGTATGTACCAGCGATTCCGGAAAATAGCCGCGGCCGACGCCAGACTGATTGGTCACCACAATCACAGCGAGCCCTGCCTGATTCAAGAGGCGAATGGCGTCAGCAACCCGCGGCAAGATACGAAATCGGCTGACGTGATTCAAGTAGCCGACTTCTTCGGAAATGGTGCCGTCGCGATCGAGAAAAACTGCGGGGCGGAGCGCGCTGCTTTCAGACAGGAGGCACCTCCAGCCAGTGGTGCGCGGCGGCTTCGACGGCGTCGGGAGTAACCTGCGTCATGCACCGGTGATCGGTCGGGCAGCGACGCAGAAAACACGGGCTGCAGTATGGTTTTTCCTGGACGATGCTGGAACGCGGCGTAACCGGAGCGGTCCCCAACGGATCGGTTGGCCCAAAGACCGCGACGACCGGGAGACCGACGGCCGCGGCGACGTGCATTGCGCCGGAGTCGTTGCCAATGAACAGGTGGCACTGGGATAGAAGTGCGGGTAAATCGGTGATGGCGGTTTTTCCGGTAAGATCGATCGGAGGCCGGTGCATGCCCGCCGCAATGGCCGACGAGACAGGCGCTTCCGCGCGCGTGCCGAAAAGAATCACGTCGGCGCCCGATTGCGCCTGAAGGCGATTGGCCAGTTCCGCAAAGCGATCAGGCGGCCAGCATTTCGCTGAACCATAGGAAGCGCCTGCACCAATGGCGATTCGCAAGCTGCCGGGTTCGAGGCCGCTCGAAACAAGAAACTCAGCGGCGCGCTGGCGATTTCGCTCGGGGACATTGAGGGTGATCAGGGAGTTGTCCGGCAAAGAATCCAACCAGCCTGCACGGCGAAGCAACTCGAGATAGTAATATTGCTCGTGAGACGGAATCTCACCCGGCCTCGGAACGGGCACCGCTTTCGTGAGGAGCACGCTGCGGCCGTCGCGCGCATAGCCGATTCGTTCCGGGATTCCGGTGCGCCAGGTGAGCCAGGCCGCCGCGAAGGCGTTCTGAAGCAACAAGGCGACATCGAATTTCTGCGCCCGCAGTTCGCCAAGCGGGTCGCCTTCGCTATCCACAAACATCATGTTGTCCGACACCTGCTGATTCTCGTAGATGAAAGCAACATAGCGCCTGGCCAGAATCGTTATCTCGGCCTCCGGGAAGCGCGTGCGAACAGCCCGCAGCGCAGGCAGCGCCATGATGGCGTCGCCGACCCAGTTGGTGGCGCGAATGAGGAGTTTCACGCCGGCGCTCCGCGCCGCGATTGTAGTTTTCGTTCCATAGAGGCGAGGAATTCGCTCTCAGCGGTGAGCACGAAATCGATGGCCGCGACGAAGATGGGAATCGCCCGGGCGTTTCCCTCCGCCAGGTTTTCCGCGTCCTTTTCCGTAGTCACCATCGCTATAGCACCCGAGCTTTCGGCAGCCTGCTCCAATCGCCGAAGATCAGCTGCCGTGTACCGGTGGTGGTCTCGAAAAATACTTTCCCCGGCGACAGGAACATGCCAACGGCTCAGATCATCAAAGAACGCCTGGGGATTGCCAATACCACAGAACGCAAAAAACGGACCGTGGCCAATCTCGCTCAGATACTGAAGGTCCGCATGGCCCCCATGACGACGAAAGCCCAATAAACGGGTGTGCGCATAGAAGATGCAATATTTGTGAGCATCGCCGGCCTCGATGTCCGGGCGCTCGGTTTTGCGTGTGACCACCAGGATGTCAGCACGGCGGCAGGCGGAGATGGGTTCGCGCAAAACTCCTGACGGGAGAAGCCATTGGTCTTTGAGTTTCTGCGAACCGTCGAGCATCACAATGTCGAGATCGCGCGTCAACGGGAGATGCTGGAAGCCGTCGTCAAGAAGGAACACGTCGACGGGTTGCTGCTGCTCGATGCGATGGCCTTCGGAAAAGCGATCTTTGCCGACGCCAAACGTAACCCGGCCCTCGAGACGATGCTTCATCAGTTCGATTTCGTCGCTCGTGCCGCCAGAACCGCGATATCCCCGGCTCAGAATTGCGACGCGCTTTCCTTCCGCGAGAAATTTCTCTGCTAGCCACAAAACCATGGGCGTCTTGCCAGTACCGCCCACGGTCAAATTACCGACGCTAATGACCTTGGCGCCGAGGCGCCGCTGCTCGAGCCAGCCTTCGTCGTAAAGCCAGGCGCGCATCCGAACGTAGCCGCCATACAAGACAGCAAGCGGCCAGAGCAGGATTCGCACCGGTAGCGGAAGATTCATCCCTGCTCTCGCGCAAGGCCTTCGAGGTGCCGGGCAATTTTCGCGATGGCCCGGTCGGTAGCGCCCCGGCTGCTTTCGACAAGGTTGCGCGCGGTCTCGCCCATCCGCGCCGCCCGCTCGGGATTACGCATGAACTCGATCCAGGCAACGCCGGCGTCTTCGGGACTCTCCACCTGGACAGCCGCTCCGGCCGCGGTGAATCGCTCCGCAATCTCCGCGAAATTTTCCATGGACGGCCCAAACACAGGAATCTTTCCGAACGCAGCGGGCTCCAGGATGTTGTGTCCGCCGCTGGGAACCAACGAACCTCCCACAAACGCGCCGTCGGCCACAGCGTAAAGCGAAGCCAGCTCGCCGATGGTATCGAGCAGAATTACGGTGACATCATCGGGAATCGAAGGCTCGCCCGTCGGGGCACCATTTTGCGAAGGCCCAGGAATCGGCAATTGCGAACGGCGAATGAATTTGCGATGGGATTCCTCGACGAACTCCGCAGCGGACGCAAAGCACTCCGGCTTGCGGGGGGCCAGCACCAGAAGCGCTTTGGGATATTCCCCCTGCAGCGTGCCGAAGGCGATCAGGGCGTGGGGCTCCTCCGTCGCGACCACGCTTCCTGCAACGATGATGGGCGAGCGTCCACGTCGCTGCGCTTCCGCGAGAAGCCAATGGGAGATCGGCGTGGCCGCAGGAAGCTCCAGGTCGTACTTCAAGTTGCCGCTGACTTCGAAGCGCCCCTCCGGCGCGCCGAGTGCGCGAATCCGCTCGGCATCCTTTGCGCTCTGCATGAGGAAGGAAGTGGCATCCCCAAGAGCATGCCGAAGAAAAGGCCGAAGGAAAAATCCGAAAACACCGAGGAAGCGTTGATAACGGGCAAAGGACCGGTCCGAAATGCGTCCACTGACGAACACCACCGGAACGCTTCTACGCCGCGCTTCCCGAAGGAAGTTGGGCCAGATTTCCGTCTCGAGAACAATAACGATCGCGGGCCGAACCGCGCGCAAAGCACGGCGAACGCAAAACGCCCAATCCAAGGGAAAATAGAAAATCGCATCCGCAAAAGGCATGCGTTCTCGAGCAAGCGCCTGCCCGGTCAACGTAGTGGTGGAGATGACCAGCGGACGGTCTGGATAGGCCTGTTTCAACCGCCGGGCAAGGGTGACGCCGGAAAGCGCTTCGCCGACGGAAACAGCATGAATCCAGATAGCGCCGGGCCGGTTTTCTGGCAGTTTGCCAAGCGTCGGAAACGAAAAGCCGAGGCGCTGGCCAAGATTCCGAAAGTATTTTCCATGACGCAATCCCTCCAACAGCCAGTAGGGTGTGAGCAGCACGACGGCAAGGCCCATAAGCAGGCTGTAGGTAAAATACACTTAACGTGGCTCCGGTCTATCTTCCGCACCGCCACGAGCCTGCGGTGCGCGGTGCGGGCAACCTTGCACCTCCCCCAGGAATCGAAGGCGTCGAGATGAGAAAGGACTATTATAACCCGATGCGAAACCTAGCCATTATAGTTCCCTTTCTTGCCGCCACGCTTTTTTCTGACGGACTGGCGGCCCAGCAGCCGCCCACTACGCTGAAGGCCGCGGCGCTCGAATCGCATGAAGGCGTAACGATTTCCGCCCAGCCCTGGACGGAGGCCGCCACTTACAAGGCAAAATTTCCCAAGAAGTCTCCGCTGGCGGCAGGCGTGGTGGCCATTGATACCATCATTCGCAACGATTCGGATGACAGCATGAAGGTTGACCTCGAGCAAATCCGGCTGAATGTGGCGGTGTCTGAGGACAACCGGCAAGCGCTGCGCTCTCTGACGGCCGAGGACGTAGCCGATGTGGCGACGGAATCAAGAAAAAAAGATCCGACGGCATCGCGCAGATCTCCCATTCCGATACCCACCGGCCCAAAAACGGGCCGCGACAAACATTGGACGGAAATGCAAAAGGCTGCAGCCGAGGCGGCCATCGCCAGCAGCATCGTTGCGCCGCATCACTCGGTAGAAGGACTTCTTTACTTCGATCTCCAAGGACAATTCGATCTGCTCTCTACCGCGCATCTGTACATCCCGGATGTGCGGGCGCTCGAGAAGAATCATCCGCTGGTGTATTTCGAGATTGACCTGAGCCGGCCGGGCGGGCGCTGAACTGGAGATGGCGACTCTCTTCCGGCGCTTTCTCCTCAGGTGCCTGATAAGAATCCGGTAATTTGCGCGAGCGCGCGCAGTCGGCTACCATCACAAGGCAGAGAATCTTCGACCGCTACAGGTAAATATTGAACCTCCTCGACGAACTGAATCCGGAACAGCGCCTCGCGGCAGAAACGGTCGAAGGGCCGGTGCTTATCCTTGCGGGCGCAGGAACAGGTAAAACTCGCGCCATCACCTTCCGCATGGCCAACCTGATTTCCAAGGGCGTGCCCGCCGAAGCGATCCTTGCCGTGACCTTCACCAACAAGGCCGCGGAGGAGATGCGCACACGGGTGTCAGATCTGCTGCTGCGCTCGGGCGTGCCTCCGGCGCAGCCCTGGCTCTCGACATTTCACTCCCTGTGCGCACGGCTCCTGCGGCGCGAAGCGGCGAGCGCCGGCTTGCCGCGAGATTTCGCGATTTACGATGACGACGACCAGCTCGCTGCGGTAAAGCTGGCTATGAGCAAGCTCGCCATTGACGACGACAGCCTGACGCCGCGAAATATCCTCAGCAGCATCAGCTACGCGAAGAATCATGGAAAGACACCGGAGATCGTCCGCGGCGAGGCCATCGGGCAAGACGGGCGGCGCACCGCAGATGTCTTTCGGGCTTACGAAGAACTCCTGCACCAAAGCAATGCGCTGGATTTTGACGATTTGCTTCTGCGCCCGGTGCGCCTGCTTCGAGAAGTGCCGGCGGTACGCGAAAAGTGGCAAGCCCGTTTTCAATACATCCATGTCGATGAGTATCAGGACACCAACCGCGTGCAGTACGACCTGCTGCGCCTGCTGACCGGACCCCACCACAACTTGTGCGTCGTCGGAGATGAAGACCAGTCTATCTACCGATGGCGCGGGGCGGACGTTTCGATTTTGCTGAGCTTTTCGCGAGACTTCCCCGGCGCGCGCGTCGTAAAGCTGGAGCGGAACTACCGATCCACGCAGAATATCCTCGACGCGGCCGGCGCGGTAGTTGCGAATAATCCGGAGCGCCTCGGCAAATTGTTGACCGCAACAAAAGGCACCGGCCGAAACCTCCGCTATTTCGAAGCGCGCGATGCCCAAGCCGAAGCGGAATTTGTCGCCGGAGAGTTGGAACTGATTGTGAACAACGACTCCGCGCAGACCTGCGCGGTCGAGTACCGGACAAATTTTCAGTCGCGCGCGTTTGAAGAGGTATTTCGCCGGCGTGGTTTGCGCTACAAACTGGTTGGAGGATTCAGCTTCTACCACCGGGCCGAAGTCAAGGATGCATTGGCTTACGTGCGGCTGGCCATGCACCCGGAAGATGACATTTCGCTGCTACGAGTGATGAATGTGCCGCCGCGCGGGATCGGCAAGACCACCGTCGACTCACTGCGGGAGACGGCGCGCGTGGACGGGTCTTCTCTCTGGGCGGCGATTGAAAAATTCGTGTCCGGAGCAACAGCAGGCCGCGCCGTGACGCCTCTGCGCTCGTTTCAAGAGTTGATAGGCAAACTCCAAGAGGCCTTGGCGACAAAAGAGCCGGCGGAGTTTCTGCGCATGGTACTGGTAGAAAGCGGTTATATGGACATGCTGAAAGACCGCAATACGCCCGAGGATGTGGCGCGGCTGGAGAATCTCGAAGAACTAACGCGCGCCGTAGCCGAAAGTATGGAAGCAGGCGAGACGTTTAACGACTTTTTGGATGCTGCGGCGCTGGTGAGCGATGCGGACTCGTTCGAGGGCAAGCCCGGCGTGACCCTCATTACCCTCCACAGTACCAAGGGTCTCGAATTTGATCATGTTTTCCTGACCGGGATGGAAGAAGGCATCTGCCCCCACGGCCGCTCGCTCGATGAAGAAAAAGGAATTGAAGAGGAGCGGCGCCTGGTGTACGTCGGCATGACGCGCGCGCGCACGTCGCTGACGCTTTCGCGGGCCGTCTACCGGCGCATTTTTGGCAACGAACAACAGATGCACGCTTCCATGCCATCACGGTTCCTGGCCGAGATTCCCAGTGAGTTGGTCGAGACCATCCGCGGCTCGCTGGCAGAAATCGGCGAAAAGCGCCGCTACGAGCCCGACCCGGAGTATTCCTACTCAGCGGACGAGTTTCTGCGGCGCGTGCGCGGCAAACCGGAACCCACAGTGGCAGCTCCCAAGCCGGCCCGAACGGTAAGCTCGTTCGGCAAGCCCGCGGTGAAACGCGGCGCCAACGCAGATCCCATGCTTGGCCGTAAGGTGCGCCATCCGAGCTATGGCGTTGGCACCGTAGTCGGCGTAGAGGGCGACGAAGAGGACCGCCGCGTCTCGGTAAGCTTTCCAGGCCGTGGCACAAAAAAATTCATCGAGCGCTACGCCCAGCTTGAGCTGGCTTAAACTCTTCGAGAGTCGCTCCCGAAAGTGCGCGGCACGCTTTGTTGCGAAACGCAGCATCTCAGGGTAAATTTAGCCAGGCAATCTTCCCTGAACGGCATATCCGGTAATTCCAGGCTTCCGGCTAGCCCCGGACGCGATCGGAGAGCATGGGTGGGATCACATCTCCTGCGCTGCAAGAGTATCGACCAACTTCTGTCGGACTCGGAAAACCAGGAAACCCGATTAAAGAAATCCCTCGGATGGATCAGTCTGACTTCGCTAGGCATTGGCGCGGTGATCGGCTCGGGAATTTTCACGGTCATTGGAACCGCGATTGCCGGACAGAAGATGCAAGCCAGTTCCATCCTGAATGCTCCCCTCCTGGAATATCTGATCTACCGTTCGCCTTCGTTTGGACGGCCGGGCGCCGGGCCGGCCATTGCGCTCTCCTTTGTATTGGTGGCCATCGTCTGCGGGTTCGCTTCCGTGTGTTATGCGGAACTTGCGGCCATGATCCCCATTGCGGGCAGCGCCTACACCTACACTTACGCCACCATGGGCGAACTCGTCGCCTGGATCATCGGCTGGGACCTGATCCTGGAATATGCAGTGAGCAACATGGCCGTGAGCGTGGGTTTCTCCGCACACATGGTGGACCTACTGGATTGGTTCGGCATCCATCCGAACCCTCGCTGGATCGTTCCGGCGTATCTGCCAAGCGGCCTGTCCGATTTGCAAGGCAACTTGCTTTACGGACCGGGCTGGCACTTCGGCTTCAATTGGCCTGCATTCATCATTGTGATGCTGTTGACCGTCATTCTGGTCCGCGGAATTCGCGAGTCCGCGGAAGCCAACAACATCATGGTGTTCTTGAAAATTGTAGCCATTCTCGTTTTCATCACTTTCGCCATGCGCTTCATCCATCCCGCCAACTGGCATCCTTTCGCGCCGAACGGCTGGCCGGGAATCCTGACCGGCGGCTCCATCGTTTTCTTCACCTATATTGGATTTGATTCCGTCTCGACGGCCGCGGAGGAATGCAAGAACCCGCAACGCGACTTGCCCATCGGCATTATCGCGACACTCATCATTTGCACGCTCCTGTACATCGGCGTTGTTGTCGTGCTGACCGGCCTCGTGCCCTACCAAACTCTGCTCGATGATGCCGCTCCGGTCGTAAACACCATGAAGAAGTTGCATTTTGGCGGCGTGCGTCTCGTGGTCCTGGTGGGCGCTCTGATGGGCATGATCTCATCGCTGCTGGTCTTCCAGCTCGGCCAAGCCCGCGTGTGGTTCGCCATGTCTCGAGATGGCCTCCTCCCGCGGATCTTCTCGCGCGTGCATCCGAAATTCTGCACGCCGGATTTTTCGACCTGGATGGCGGGCTTCGTGGTGGGCATACCTGCGGGACTGCTGGATATCGGCACGCTCGCTGATCTCTCCAATATCGGCACACTCTTTGCCTTTGCGCTGGTCGCCGCAGGCGTGCTAATCCTCCGTTATCGAGAGCCAGGCCGCCATCGCGCCTTTCGTGCCCCTGGCGGGCCGCTGGCGCCCATTGTGACCATCCTGACGTGCCTTCTGCTCATGGCCGGGCTGCCGATTACCAACTGGATTCGCTTCTTTGTCTGGATGGCCATCGGCCTGGTGATTTATTACAACTTCGGCCGCAAGCGCAGCACGCTCCGGGCCGCCAACGCGAGGTAGAAGAATTGAAGATACCGCCGGAGATGCTGAGAAAAGCGCAGATTCAGGCAGGCCTTCTGCTCGTGTTTGCGGCTATCTCTGTGCTCCTCCCGCAGCGTGCCGCGGCTTGGGGGCGTAACGCTCACAAGCTGGTTGTCAACCAAGCCATCGACACTTTGCCGCAAGACATTCGTAGTTTCTTTGAATCCTATCGCGGGATTCTTATCCAGCATGTCATCGATCCACTGGACAACGTCGCAAAAACGCCCGCTGAGAAGCGCAACAACCATCTCTATCTCGACAAGTATGGCCGCTTCCCCTTCGATGTTCTCCCGCGGAGCTACCGAGCAGCGGTGGCCAAATACGGAAAATCAAAGGTGGAAGCCAACGGCGTGCTGCCCTGGCAAATCGGCGTCTACAGCCAGAAACTGACCGAGGACATGAAGACCGGCCACTGGGACGAAGCAAAATTGGACGCGGCGATTCTTGCGAATTACGTCACTGAGGCTCACGACCCCTTCAGCACCACGGAGGATTTTGACGGAAAGCTGACCGCCCAGGCGGGCGTCAACGAACGATTTGGCACGACTTTGATTGACCGCTATTCATCTTTCTTCCCGATGCGGCCAAACGACGCCGTCTTGATCAACGATCCGACGGATCACGCCTTCGAAGTCTGTCTCGGCTCTCACAGCTGGCTTGAGACCATCCTCCTCGCGGATCGCAATGCCTACGTCGCCGGAAAGTCTTACTCCTACAACGACGAATACTACGATCGCTTTTACAATCAAGCGGCCGCCATGTTGATCCGGCAGCTTTCTGAAGCATCCACCGATGTCGGCTCGTATTGGCTAACGGCGTGGATCAACGCCGGCCGGCCGCAGTTGCCTCATTGATGCGCTCCGGATGAATCCTTCTCGCCTTCCAGCCAGCATCGCTGCCCTTCCCAAAGCCGAGTTGCATGTGCACCTCGAAGGTTCGATTCAACCGGCAACGGTGTGCGCGCTGACGGCGCAGCACAATATTCTTCTTACAGAAGACGAGGTTCGAAGGCGCTACACCTATCGCGACTTCGCCGGCTTCATCGATGCCTTCAAATGGGTCACGTCTTTTCTGCGCGAGCCCAGCGACTATGCACTCATCGCGCGAGATTTAAGTGCGCACCTGTTGACGCAAGGCGTGGTCTACGCCGAGATCACCCTTTCTATAGGCGTGATGCTGCTCCGCAAACAACAGCCAGAGTTCAATTTCGAGGCCATTTTGCGGGCCACCGAGCCGTTCGAGCGTGAGGGGCTTCGCGTAAACTGGATTTTCGATGCCGCGCGGCAGTTCGGCGCCGAGGCGGCCATGGAAGTGGTCCATACCGCAAAACGCTGCCAGTCCAAAGCGATTGTGGCATTCGGCATTGGCGGAGACGAATTGAGCGTCGCCACCGAAGAATTTCGTCCCGTCTACGCGCAAGCCGCAAACAACGGGCTTCATCTCTTGATGCATGCTGGAGAGGTGGGAGGCCCGGAAAAAATCCGCGAGGCCATCGAATTGCTGCACGTGGAGCGCATCGGGCACGGCATCGCTGCAGCCCGCGATCCCGCGCTCATGGACTTGCTCGTCGACCGCCGAATCCCACTGGAGATTTGCCCGCAAAGCAACATCCGCACCGGCGCCTTAGCGAAACAGTTGCGCCTGCCTGGCGCACGAATCGAAGATCACCCGTTGCCGCAACTATGGCGCCAAGGCATCCCCATAGTCCTCTCCACCGATGACCCCGCGATGTTTCACACGACCTTAGAAGCCGAGTACGAAAATGTGGCTCACATGGGGCTCGGCGAAAGCGAACTCGCTCAGCTGGTGAAGATGAGCTTCGAACACGCTTTCCTCTCGGAAAACGACAAAACTCTCCTCGAGAAAAGCCCTAGTTCGTGACCCCGCGCTCGTCCGCGCATCTCCGCCCCGTTGGACGCCTGCGTCCGGCACTCTAGGACGCCGCCCGCAATGTTATACTTAGCCCCATGAAAGCACACGTCTGGGTGATGCCGAAACGAACGGTTCTCGACCCTCAAGGGCAAACCATTCAGCATGCGCTCTCCGGGCTGGGCTACGCCTCGGTCAAGGACGTTCGTCAGGGAAAATTCTTCGTCCTCAACGTCGAAGGCTTGACCCGCGACGAAGCGGTCGACCAGCTGGAGCGCATCTCCAAAGAAGTGCTCACCAACCCGGTGATTGAAGAGTCCCGCTTCGAAATTGTGGAGTAAGCGGGAAGCGCCATGATCGACCGACAGAAATCCACGTGGCTCGCGGTCCTGCGGCTTTTATTATCGACGGGCGGCGCAGCTCTTTTCCTGGCATTCGCCATCTACGGATGCAAGAGCAGCGCTCACACCTCGGACTCGCGCTTGCGAAAAATCGACGAGATGCTCAACACTCGGCTCCCTCCGGGCACGCCGAGGTCGCACCTGGAGTTCTTCCTCAAATCGCACGGCTATAAACTTGAGGATGCTCCCGACAAAAACTCCTTGGTCGCCGTGGTACGCCAAATCGATACCGACACGCTGCAGCCTCGAACCGCGCGAGTCACGTTTCACTTTGATGCGCATGACAAACTTGTTTCCTACCGCCTGGAGGCCGCTCCAGACACTCCTCTCGGGCCTTGACCACGTTTCGCTACAACCCAAGAGGAACCATCTGGCTCGGAGCCGGTCCGTGCTAGTCTAACGAAATAGCATCGAGGAGACCCGTGCATGTGCGGAATTGTCGGTTACATCGGACCGAAGAAGGTAGTGCCGGTAATCATCGAGGGCCTGCGAAAGCTCGAGTACCGCGGCTATGATTCCGCGGGTATCGCGGTGGTCACCAAAGAAGGAAAACTAGAGATCCGCCGGGCCCCGGGAAAGCTCCGCAACCTCGAAGAGGTGATTCACAAGTCGCCCATCGAAGGCACCTACGGAATCGGCCACACCCGCTGGGCCACGCATGGCCGTCCGACCGAAGAAAACGCTCACCCGCACCGCGATTGCAGCGGACAAATCGTGGTCGTCCACAACGGAATCATCGAGAATTATCTCGAGCTGAAAGAGCAACTCCAGCGCGAAGGCCACAAGTTCGTCACCGAGACGGACACCGAAGTTGTGGCGCATCTTGTCGAGAAAAATTCCGAAGGTGGCGTTCCTCTGGAGGATGCTGTCCGCAAGTCTCTTAAGGAGCTCCGGGGCATCTATTCCCTGGTGTTTCTCTCATCCCGCGATTCGCACAAGATCGTCGCCGCGCGTATTGGTCCGCCTTCCGTGATCGGACTTGGTGACGGCGAATATTTTGTCGCCAGCGATATCCCTGCTCTCCTCGAACACACCCGGCAAATTTTCTTCCTCGCGGATGGCGACATCGCCGTCCTGACGCAAGGCGGCGTCCGCGTTATGGATCACGATGGCCGCCACGTCGATCGCCCCGCGCACCACGTCGCCTGGGATCCCATCATGGCCGAAAAGGGCGGCTACAAGCACTTCATGCAAAAGGAGATTTTCGAACAGCCTCGCGCAGTGCGTGACACTCTTCTCGGTCGCATCTCCCAAGACACCGGAAAAATCTTCCTGGACGAGATGAAAATCTCCGAACAGCAATTTCGCGAGTTCCAGCAAGTGCGCATCGTCGCCTGTGGAACCAGCTGGCACGCCGCCCTGGCCGGCAAATTCATGATCGAACGGCTGGCCCGCACGCAGGTCGAGGTCGACTACGGCAGCGAATTCCGCTATCGGGATCCCATCCTGGATTCCAAAACACTGACGGTCTGCATCAGCCAGTCCGGCGAGACTGCGGACACCCTGGCGGCGCAGCGCGAAGCCAAAATCAAAGGCTCGCCGACTCTGGCCATTTGCAACGTCATGGGTTCGATGATCACCCGCGAGGCCGCGGGAACCCTTATCACGCACGCTGGTCCGGAAATCGGGGTGGCTTCGACAAAGGCTTTCACAGCACAACTGGCCGCACTCCTGCTCCTGGCTTCCTACCTCGGACAAGTTCGCGGAAAGCTTGCCCCAGCTGCTGCCGTGTCCCTTATGCAGGAAATCACGCGCATCCCCCACAAGATGGAAAGGATTTTACAAGCCGATGAGTCCGGATTTTACGAAAACCTCGCCCGCCAGTTTTTCCGCTACACGGATTTCCTCTATCTAGGCCGCGGTATTCACTATCCCATTGCCCTCGAAGGCGCTCTCAAGCTGAAGGAAATTTCTTATATCCACGCCGAAGGGTATCCCGCGGGCGAAATGAAACACGGCCCCAACGCGCTCATCGATGAGAATCTTCCTGTAGTCGTTCTGGCAACACGCGACGAAAGCGACCCCGAATCGGTCACGCGCTACGAAAAAAGCGTCTCCAATATCAAAGAAGTCAAAGCCCGCGACGGCATCGTCATTTCCATCGCTACTGAGAAGGACCATCTCGCGCGTGAAGCTTCCGACTACATCATCGAGCTGCCCTCGGCACCCGAAATCCTCAGTCCCTTGCTGGAAATCATTCCCTTGCAGCTGCTGGCCTACCACATCGCGGTACGCCGCGGTTGCGACGTCGACCAGCCACGCAATCTGGCGAAATCCGTAACCGTTGAATAGCAGAAAAGCCCGGGCGGCCGCCAAGTTCTTGCTTCAGCCACCCAGCAGGTAGGCCCAAGAACCTTTTTCCGCTAAAATAAAAATATGCCTCGACTGTTCGGGTCCTGCTTGGGAACCGCCGTTCTTTTCTCGCTCCTGCTCTTGCCTCCGGCGCCAGCGCAAACGCCCGCACCAGCAACCGCCACGCTCCATGAGATTCGCACGGAAGGCCTGAAGACCTTCACAGAAGCCCAGGTCACGGCGCTCTCTCAGCTGGAAAAAGGCTCCCAGGTCGGAAAACCGGATTTACAAGCCGCAGCAGACCGCCTGCTAGAAACGGGCATGTTCGCCAAAGTGAACTACACCTTCCAAACGCGCGGCGACGGCCTCACCGTAACATTCCAATTGGAAGAGGCCCCGCGTGTTCCCGTTTATTTCGACAATCTTCCATGGTTTTCCGACGGCGAACTCAGCGACGCCATCCGCAAAAAAATCCCTTACTTCGACGGCACCCTCCCCGAAGCCGGCGCAGTCGTTGACCAGCTTGGTGACGCGCTGAAAGAATTGCTGGCCTCGCGCCAGCTAAACGTAACCGTTGAACACGAGTTGCTTGCAAATCCTCTGGCAGAAGGCAACGTCCAGCAATTCCACGTCCAGGGCGCTTCGTTCTACATTGCCAGCGTTGAATTCGGCGATCCTTCGCTCTCCTCTTCCCACGTCGTCCAGCAGCAGCTTGCCGACGTCGAGGGCAAACCCTTCTCGCGAATGACTATCGATCTCTTTCTCTCCGAACAGCTGCGGCCGTTCTATCTTCAACAGGGATTCCTGCGCGTGAAGCTCGGCCCACCCGAAGTTCGCTTGACAGGAAATCCCAACCAGAAACTGCCCGAGCAAATTCCCGTTTTCGTCCCGATAGCAACCGGCGGGATTTATCGCTGGAAGGAAGTCCGCTGGTCCGGCAACTCCCTCTTGTCCTCCATCACCCTCTCTGGGGAACTCGGACTAAAGTCCGGCGATATAGCCAACGGCATGCAAATTGAAGCAGGCTGGGATCGCGCCCGCGAGGAATACGGGCACCGCGGCTACCTCGATGCCAGGATCGATCCCGTCGCCTCGTACGATGACCAGGCACGCACAGTCTCCTTCGATGCGACCGTTTCAGAAGGGGCGCAGTATCGCTTCAATGCCCTGGTGGTGACCGGACTTTCCCTTGGAGGCGAGCGCCGTCTCCGTCAAATGTGGCTCACGGAAGCGGGCGCTGTGTTTGACAAAATCGCATTCGAAAAGTTTCTGACCAGGTTGCAATCCCAGCCGGCTGACATTTTCGGGGACTTGCCCGTGCACTACGATACCATCGGACATTGGCTGCGCACGGACGCCGTCAAGCGCTCCGTCGACGTGCTGCTCGATTTTAAATGAGCGCTGGCCCCCACGCAGCCGCCAAACATAAAAACGTCCGCGGTGCGGTATACTCTCGGGTGGAAATGAACACACTCGTGCGTATTCACGTGGCGGATCAGGCGCAACTCTCGGCCGAAGCGAAAGAATCGCTGCTGCTGAAGGAATTAACCGAACTCCCTTCCTTGATGGTCGCGCTTTCCGGCGGCGCCGACTCCGCCTACCTCGCTTGGGCCGCGCATCGCGCGATTGGCGATCATTCCCTGTCGCTCACGGCACTGTCCCCAAGTTATTCCAAGCACGACCGCGCCGTCGTGGAGGAATTTGTCCGCCAGCTAGGGGTGCGCCACGAATTCATCGAAACGCACGAAATGGACAATCCCGGCTACCGCGCCAACGCGGCCGATCGCTGCTATTTCTGCAAAGACGAGTTATTCACCGTCCTGGATGTCATTGCCTGCGAGCGCAACTTTGCCGCCGTGGCCTACGGCGTCAATGCCGATGACACGCTGGATTTCCGCCCAGGCCACCGTGCGGCAACCGAACATCGCGTCCTGGCTCCGCTTCTCGATGCCAGATTACACAAGGCTGAAATTCGTCTCCTTTCCCGGCGCGCGGGCCTGCCCACCTGGGACCGCCCGGCCTCCGCGTGCCTGGCCTCGCGCCTCCCCTATGGGACAGAAGTTACGCCAGAGCGGCTGGCTCTCGTGGAGCGCGGCGAAGCCGCCCTGCGCGATCTGGGCTTCCGTCAATTTCGCGTGCGCCTCCACGAAAAGCTGGCACGAGTAGAAATTGCCCCGGAAGAAATGCCTCGCGCAATGTCAGCGGAAATGGCCGCTCGAATCGCGGCAGCCCTTAAGGCCGCGGGCTTCACCTATGTTGCGCTGGATCTCGAAGGCTACCGGCAGGGTTCGCTGAACGAAAGCCTTCTGAAGTAAAGCAAGCGCAGGTAGGCCATGCAGCCGGAACATATTTCCCCGCAATTACGTATATTGGTTAGAGAAGGCGAAAGAAGCGCCGCTCCGGGCGCTGGAGGACGCATGACGCGAAACCACAAGTTGGCCGCACCCATCGCGTTGCTCACTCTCGTCGTGACCCTGGCTGGCTGCCAAATGGGCCCCTCCGTTTCCGGCAGCTTCGATCGCTCGCTGGATGTTTCCGGCCCCATGCGTCTCGAACTGAGCAATGTCGCCGGTGACGTTTCCATCGTCGGAAGTGCCGACGGTAAGGTCCACGTGCACGGAGATGTGCGTGTCTCCGGATTTGGACTTGGCAGTCCGCAGAACCGTCTGGACGATATCGTTGCCAACCCTCCAGTCGAGCTTAAAGGAGACACCCTGCGCGTCGGCAAAGAAACCACGCGCCTGCGCAATGTTGCCATTGCCTACTCCATCGAAGTCCCCCGTGATACCGCCGTTGATTCCGCAAGCGTTTCTGGATCGCAATCTGTTCGCAACTTGCGCGGCCCGGTACAGGCAGCGTCAGTGTCCGGTGCCGTCCGCGGCCAGGACATCGGCAAAGACGTCAAACTGTCTTCGACGAGCGGTGCCGTCACCGCCGAGAATTGCGGCGATGATGTTCGCGCCACAAGTATCTCCGGGAGGGTAACGGTCTCGAACGCCAAAGGAGACGTTTCGGCCCACTCCGTCTCGGGCGACGTGGAAGTGGACAAACCAGGCGGGCGCGTGGATGCCGACACTTCCAGCGGTTCGGTTGACGTGCGCGGCTCGAGCGGCGACGTGAAAGCTCATGCCACCGCCGGGCGTGTGATTGTCCAGGGAGATCCCAGCGGAAACAGCTATTGGGATTTGAAAACGGTCTCGGGAACAGTGAAAATCGCCGTGCCCTCTAGCGCAACTTTCCATCTTTCTGCAGCCGCGGTGACCGGCCAGATCCGGGCGCAGGTTCCGATCATGATTGAAGAACAAGGCAAGCACTCGCTCCGCGCCCACATGGGCGACGGCGGCGGCCGCGTGGAAATTCACACCGTTTCCGGCGCTATCGAGGTAAACGGAGCGGAGTAAACCGTGTCCAGGGGCAATGCCCTGCGGGTCATTTCCATTGCCGGTCGGCAATTTTCCCGTAAACAGTCTAGAATCTTAGTCAATGAACGGAATGGGACAACGATTTGCGCTGGTGGTCACACTGCTTGCGATCCCGCCTGGGTGTCTTGCGAACCGCGCGGCCTTCGTTCAGCAAACCGAAAGCCAGACCGCGACTCCGCAAGGCACGCAATCGGCCGCTCCCAGGCAGCCTCTTGCGGCAAAACCGTTATCCGAAACCGAAGAGCTGCAACAAGCGATCGACCGCGCTGGCAATGACCGCGCCGCTCTCGTCCGCAATCTCGAAGATTTCCTGAAGGATTATCCGGAGTCGCGACAACGCCCCCAAATCTATCGCGCGCTCGTCGAAGCATGCCTGCAATTGCGAGACTCCCTGCGCGCCACAGACTATGCCGAGCGCATCGTCGCCCTTACGCCCGAAGACATATCCATGACTATGCTCGCGATTCAACTCCTGGAGCGCAACGGAGACGAAGCCGCTCTGCGCCGCGCTCTCAACTATGCCACGCGGGTGCTGGACTACGTCAACCGCACTGCGGCCGGAGACAAATCTCCCAAAATTTCAAAAGAGGAATGGGCCGCCGAACAGAAGCGCGACAAAGTGAACATCCTCACGCTTCGCGGGAGGCTGGCATTCAAACTCCACGACTACGCCGCTGCCGAAAAAGATTCCCGGGCAAGCATGGCGCTCTCCCCGAGCACGGTGGCGGGAGAGCAACTCGGTGAAATTGCCGAATTGAACAAGGACTTGCCCGGGGCCATCAAGGAATACGCACGAGCCTTCGCCCTTGCGGACGCCTCGAGCAGCGGCGCAAATCGCCGCGAACTCCGCCAGAAACTTGGAAATGTCTGGCGCCTCGCCTACGGCTCCGACGCAGGTCTCGGCGATTATCTCTTGCACGCCTACGACGACAGTGTTGCCTCTGCCGATCCCCCGAAGCCAAAACGGAACGCCAACGCGAAAGAACTCTACGATTTCACGTTGCGGAAAGCTCCGGACGGCTCTCCCTATCCGCTCGCCGAGCAAAAAGGTAAAATTGTCGTTCTGAATTTTTGGGCCACGTGGTGCGGCCCCTGCCGCGCGATGGAGCCCCACTTCGAGCATGTGGCCGCGCAATTCCAAGGGATCGCGGACATCGTTTTTCTGGCCGCGGATTGCGACGAAGACGAAACTCTAGTCCCGCCCTATCTCCAGGAGGAAAAACCGCGCACCACGGTCGTCTTTGCCGATGGCCTCGATCGTCTCCTCGCCGTCAACTCCTTCCCTACGGTGGTCGTTCTTGATCGCACCGGAAAGATTGCCTATCGCGGGGAAGGGTTCGATCCGAATGAAGGGGAAACCGCACTCAGCAACGCGGTCCGCCACGCGCTCGCGGCACAAAAAGAAAGCGCGGAGAACTCCGCCGACGGAGTCAAATCAGCGCCATAGCCCGACACGAATGCGCGGAGTCCAGCACCTTGTCCAGCTCCTTCGGCCACCGCGGATTGAGTTGTATTTGCGTCAAACCGCAGTCTAGTCGTGGCCTGCCGCAGAAACCGAAGGAAACGCCACCGCAACTTCCCGCGCAGCAACAATGGTATTCACATGAATCCGAATGGTGTCTTCGATGCGCCGCGCATAGCCTCCGGCCAGCGCGGTGGCAACAGGAATCCCGCGCCGCCGCGCCTCTAGAAACACCCTGCGGTCACGAGTCTTCAATCCGTTCTTGGTCAGCGACAATCCACCAAGCTGGTCCTCGCAAAATGGATCCGCCCCACCAACATAAAAAAGTATCTCCGGCTGAAATTCATCCAGCGCCGCCTCGACCGCCGGAATCAATGCTCCAAGATATTCGTCGTCATCCACGCGGTCGGCCATCTCGAGATCCACATCCGAGGGCGGCTTATAAGCCGGATAATTATTTTCCTGATGAATGGAAAGCGTAAAAACGGAAGCGTCGTCAGCAAAAATCGCCGCCGTCCCGTTCCCCTGATGCACATCGGTATCCACAACAATGGCCTTTCGAATGGCTCCATCATGCTGCAGCCTTCGAATCGCCACCGCAACATCATGAATCGCGCAAAATCCTTCGCCATGCCCCGGATAAGCATGATGAAACCCGCCGCCCAAATTGCATCCGAACCCATCGCGCAAAGCCGATTGGCCCGCCAATATCGAGCCACCGGCAGCCAGCCAGCAGGCTTCCACGGCCTCCGGCGAATAAGGAATCTCTAGCTTCATGATCTCGCTGGCAGTCAAAGTTCCGGTCTTCAGCTTCTTGACCCACTCTCGGGTGTGCACGCGCAGAATGTCTTCGTCGGACGCGGGCCCCGGCGTAAGAAAATCCCCCCGAGCGCCGATCCCCTCCTCGAAAAGCGTCTCGGCAATCAAACGAAATTTTTGCGATGGAAAAACATGCTCGCCAAGGTTTAAGTCGTAGCCGTGGTGGTACACCAGTTTAAAAGGAAGCATGGAATCGAACGCCGGCAAATCTGTCGTAGGGGCACGCCGCGCCCGTCTCAAGAAGCCCTATCCGCTAGTTCTCGCGCTCCAGAATAAAATCCGGCAAAGTCAACAACGCTCGCGCATATTCGGAATCCCCGCGCCCCTCAAGACACGCCTTAGCCCGCCCCGCATATTCGTGCGCAAGATTCCTGGCCCGATCCAGCGCCCCCGAATCCTGCACCAACGAAACAATCCTCTCCGCGCGAACCGAATTAAACCCTTTCTCCTCAAGCACTCGCGCCACCAGCCCGCGGGCATCGCGATGCCCGTTATCCATGGCATAGATCAACGGCAAGGTAACTTTCCCTTCCTTCAGATCGCTCAACACCGGCTTCCCAAGCTGTTCGGTAGACGCCGTGAAATCCAAAAGATCATCCACCAGCTGAAACGCCAACCCCGCATAACGCCCGTAATCGGCCAGCGCCTGTTCGTCAGCACCTTCAAAGCCGCCAAGCACCGCACCCAATCGCGCGCAGCCGCTAAAAAGACACGCCGTCTTGTAAGTCGCAAGGCGCAAGGCATCTTCTTCCGTTACATCGATCCGCCCGATTTTGGCCAGCTGAATCAGCTCGCCTTCCACCATTTTCTGGGTAAGGTCGATCAGAACATCGAGGATGCGAAAATTTCTTTCTTCGAGCGCCATCTGAAACGATTGCATGTACAGCCAATCTCCAGCAAGAACGCTGCGATGATTCCCCCAGCGCGAATTCGCGGAAGGCCTCCCGCGCCGGGTGTCCGCACTGTCAATCACATCGTCGTGAATCAAGGTAGCGCTATGAAGCAACTCCACGACCGCTGCGAGTCGGATCGCTCCCTCGCTACGCCGCCCGGTGTAGGCATTACAAAGAAGCAAAAGCGCCGGACGCAAGCGCTTCCCTCCTCCGCCAAGAAGATAGCTTGTTATTTCCGAAACCGGCTCGAAGGCGCCAGCGCTCTGTCGCGCGAGTTCTTCCTCAACCAGAACCAAATCGTCTCGCACGAGATCAAAAATCTCTTTCGCAGTAAGAAGCGCGATAGCCTTCCTCCCCCTGTCCTGCAATCATCTTTGGGACTCCGCAGCCGCGGACATGGACGGCTGGGACAGGTGGAAGAATCGCCGGAAATTACCTGCTGTCCTGGCGGCGAATTCTTCCGCGGGTAAGTCTCTCACACTAGCGAGCGTGCGCGCCACTTCCACCACGTAAGCTGGTTCGTTGCGTTTCCCCCGATAAGCCTGCGGCGCAAGATACGGAGAGTCCGTCTCAATCAATATATTCTCAAGCGGCAAAACTTTCGCAATGTCCCGAAGATTCTGCGTTTTCGGATACGTCGAATTCCCCGCAAACGAAATCAGAAACCCCATGTCGAGGCCGCTCCTGGCGTCCGCGAGCGTACTCGTGAAGCAATGCAGAATCCCGCCAAGTCCGGCAGGACGCCAAACTTCTTCGAGCAGCTTCAGGCAATCCGCCCAAGCATCGCGACAGTGAATAATGATTGGCAGTCTCGCTTCGCGAGCCAGCGCCATCTGATCCCTAAACACGCGCTCCTGCACATCGCGCGGCGAGTGATCATAAAAATAGTCGAGCCCAATCTCACCCCAGGCAATCACCTTTGGATGTTTGGCCAACCGAGCCAATTCATCCAGATGCGCTTCGGTCACCTGGTGCGCCTCATGCGGATGAATTCCGACGGTCGTGTAGATCCAATCGTGCGCCTCGGCCAGCGGCAAAGCCGCATCCAATTTCTCCGGGCCAGGCCCAGTTCCGATGGCAAGTAACGTAGATACGCCTGCAACCCTGGCCCGCCCGAGCATGGCCTCGCGATCCTCCGCAAACTGCGGAGCATCAATGTGCGCATGGGAGTCAATCAGTTCCATAGTTTCGCGGCACTGGCACTCTTGCCAGTGTTCTGCTGTTGTCGTGCGCCAGAAAACGCGCGCAGACAGCCTTCGGCCTACTTAAGCCGCGCGCCGATTTCTACGTCTTCGTCCGGGAAGCCCGCAAGCACCGGTCGCCCCTCAGGACCAACCGAGGCAGCAACAATCATGCCGTTGGACTCGACACCACGCAGCTTGCGCGGCGCAAGGTTCACCACCACAGCGACTTTGCGCCCGATAAGCTTCTCCGGCTCATAAAACTGTGCAATCCCCGCACAAATCTGCCGAATCTCCGTGCCGATATCGACGGTGAGCTTCAACAACTTGTCCGCGCCAACGATGCGCTCGGCAGTCTTAATCTGCCCGACGCGCATCTCGACTTTCGCGAAATCCTCGATGCCGATTTTTTCCGGTACCGCGGGTGCGGCTGCTGCTGCAGCGGCTGTTCCTGTCGCAGCGGGTGCGGCTGCAGGGGTTGTCGCCGCAGCGGGTGAAGGTGCATTCTGTGCCTCTTTTTCCATGGCTTCCATCCTCTCAATCGCTTCTGTTTTTTCAATACGCGGAAATAGGGTTTGCGGCTTGCCAATTTTTGCGCCCGGCTTTGATTCGCCCCACTTCAACTGCGTGGGATCTTGTCCGCCGATGGGAACGCTTTGGCCCAGCCACTTCCACAGCTTTCCAGTCGTTTCGGGCAGAACCGGATACGCCAGCGGAGCGATAAACCGAAGGGACTCCGCCGCCGTATAAAGCACCCGGCCGAGGCGCTCCCTCTTGGTGGGGTCATCGGCAAGCGCCCATGGCCGCGTCGAGGTAAGGTACGCGTCGACGGCGGAGATAAATGACCAAATGGCCTCGAGTCCGCGAGAAAAATCAAATTCCTCAAGGCGATAAGGCACTCCTTGTGGGGACTCGACTCTCGTCAGCGCCTCAGCTCGCAAACGGATGTCCCGGTCGACTTGCTCTTCGTCTTCAGCGAACTTTGTGGCGTCCGACGGATCGGGAATCGAGCCCTCAAAGTATCTTTCAATCATGGTCAGCGTGCGGCTGGCAAGATTCCCCAGCCCATTCGCCAAATCGCTGTTATACCGCTGCACCAGCGCGTCATAACTGAAATTCCCGTCCTGCCCAAACACCGTCTCGCGCAGCAAATAATACCGAAGCGCATCCATGCCCAAAACATGCACAATCGGACGCGGCCGCACAACGTTCCCCAGCGACTTGCTCATCTTCGCGCTGTCCATCAAGAGCCACCCGTGCGCCCAAATCTGCTTTGGCAACGGCAACCCCGCAGCCATCAGGAAAGCCGGCCAGTAAACCGCGTGGAAACGAATGATCTCTTTGCCGACCAGATGAAGATCAGCCGGCCAATACCCGATTTTCTCGTAGTTCGGTCCACCAACCGCGCTCAGATAGGCCGTTAGAGCGTCAAACCACACATAAAGAACGTGCGGCTCTTCACCGGGTACCGGAATGCCCCAACGAATGGTCGTCCGCGTGATGCTCAGATCCCGCAGCCCGCCTTCGACAAAACTCAATACCTCGTTTCTCCGGGCTTCCGGCTGAATAAAATCTGGATGCTTGGCATACCAATCGAGCAGCGGCTTCTGAAACGCAGACAGTTTGAAAAAATAATTTGGCTCCGTAACAGTTTCCGTCGGCCGCCCGCAATCCGGGCAATTCTCGCCGGGCTTCACGTCCACATAGGCGTTGTCGTAGATGCAGTATTGGCCGGTGTAGTGGCCCGGATAAACAAAACCGTGTTCGCGGCACAACTTGAAAAGCCATTGCACGGTGTGCGCATGCTTCAGGTCGGTAGTACGAATGAACTCGTCGCCCTGCACCCCGAGCTCCTCCCAAAGGGCCTTCCACTGCGCCGCCATTTTCGCGACGAACTCGGACTCCGGAATCCCCGCTTTCTTCGCGGAGCGTTCGACGTTGATGCCGTGCTCGTCCGTCCCCGTAGTCAGCACCACGTCGTACCCGCGCATCCGCTTGTACCGCCGGATCGTGTCACACACAATCGTCGAATAGGTATGCCCAATGTGCGGCAAGCCGTTCGTGTAGTAGATCGGCGTCGTCAAATAGTATTTCGGTTTTCCCGCTGACATTCTGCTCCGTTCTTTTCTGTGACCTTGCTTCCTCTGTGTAACTTTTTGTCTTTTTTATTTTGCTTCGTAATTCCGCATGGCCTCCGCAATCACTCGCTGCAAAGGCACATTCTTCTCCACCGCCAGTTTCCGGCAATCGTCAAATTCCGGCGCAACGTGAAGTATTCGCCCATTCACGCGCGACACTTTAACCCGCACAACCCCATAATCCGTAGCCACGTTCACCCATTCCCGCGGCAGCACCCGCCGTTGCGCCCGGTAGCTGCGCGCGCCAAACGTCGTCGTCTCCGCAAAAATCAACGACATAAGCGCATTCGTCTCTTGCGGCTTGCACAAAACCGTCAGCAACGTCCCCGGCCGGTTCTTTTTCATCTGCACCGGCGTCGTGTAAACGTCCAAGGCCCCCGCCGCCAGCGCTTTTTCCAAAAAGTAACCGTAGATTTGCGGGTTCATGTCGTCGAGGTTCGCCTCGATGACGGCAATTTCTTCGTCGAACCCGGCAACGTTTTTTTCGGCGGCCTCGCCAACCATGATGCGCACAACATTCGGCTGCCCCGGGAGGTCGGCGGTTCCCGCGCCATACCCAATCGCCGACACGCTCATCGGCGGTTGCGGCCCAAAGCTATCGCAAAGCGTTGCAACGATGGCCGCCCCAGTAGGCGTCACGAGTTCTTTTTGCACGCCGCTCGAATAGGTTGGCCTACTCAGGAGCAGATTCGCGGTCGCTGGCGCGGGCACGGGCAAGATACCGTGCGCCATCTTCGCCGTCCCGCCGCCCACGTTCAAAGGCGAGCAGGCAAACCGCTCGACGCCCAGCGCATGAAACCCAACGCACGCCCCAACGATATCCACAATCGCGTCCACGGCCCCAACCTCATGAAAATGAATCTTTTCGAGCGGCACGTCGTGGACGCGCGCTTCGGCTTCCCCAAGCTTGAGAAAAATAGCGGCAGCGCGCTCGCGGATCGTCGGCGCGAGCCGCGATTGCTGCAAAATCTCCAAAATCGCCCTCAGGGATCGGTGTTTGGACTGATCCTCAGTCACCACCTGCACATAAGTCGCCGCCATCCCGTTCTTCCAAACCTTTTCGGCGGTCAATTCCCACCCGGGAACCTGCAAACCGCGCAATTCCTCGCGAAGATGCTCGACCGCGCACCCCGCATCCACCAGCGCGCCGAGCGTCATGTCTCCGCTAATCCCCGAAAAACAATCGAAATAGGCCAGTTTCATTGGAATTCCGCTGCCGCGGGAGCTGCCCGTCTTCTTACGTTCCGTTGGAGATGATTCGATACTATCGGCGGTGTCTAAGCGTGTCAAACGGACCGCATTCCCGAAGGTGGCGGGTTTCGATGGCCCCTGCCCAGGGTCCTCCGGTCTTGGACGTATTGAGGCGGGTTGGTAGCAAATGATCGGGCCGCTCGGTCTTTGGCAAATCTTTTCCACGAAGCGAGTATGCTGGGGAGCGAGGAGAAAGGCTGTGACTCGACAGACTTGCGTTGGGATGCTGGTAAGTCCTCTGCTTGCCACTTTTACAAAAAACACCGTTGGCGAAGGTAGGGCCTACCGCGGCCGGCTCTCCCCCGGGCGTTACCTTTTGACGCTGTTCGGCCACTCCACTTATACTCACTTCTCTTTTTCTCACGAGGAACCGTGTATTTGACGCTCAGAAATCGCCTCCGCGAGGCCCTGGTGCGCCACATCCAGGAGCGCTACGCCATTTCTATGGATGTCGTTCTCGATCGCCCCCCCCAAATCGAAATGGGCGAAGCCGCATCGCCGGTCTGTTTCGAGTTGGCAAAACGCTTGAAAAAAGCTCCGCGGATGATCGCGCAAGAGATCGCAAATGGGCTTGGCAAAGTCGCAGGCATCGCGCGCCTGGAGGTTGCTGGCGCGGGATATCTGAACGCGTACTTTGATCGCGCAGCATTTTGGGAACAGGCCTGGAAAGAGCAAGGCAAAGAAGGTCAGAAAAAACCAGCCAGCCCGGGGCGCGGGAAAATTATTGTCGAGCACACCAGCATCAATCCGAACAAGGCGGCCCATATTGGGCACGTGAGGAATGCCGTTCTGGGCGACACCATGGCGCGGGTTTTGCGGCAGGCGGGGGATGCCGTGCAGGTGCAGAACTACATCGACAATACGGGCGTGCAAGTGGCGGACGTGGTGATCGGATTCCTGGACATGGAGCGACGGACGCCCGTAAGCGTGAAGATGTTCGCGATGGAGCCGCGGTTCGACTATTACTGCTGGGATTTGTACGCGAAGGCCACGCACTTTTTCGAAGAAGACAAAGCGCGGGCAGCCGTCTTGCGTGGACGAACACTGAAAGCGATTGAAGAAGATCGCGGCGAAGAAGCGGAAGTCGCGCGGGTGGTCGCAGACGCGATTGTCACTCTGCATTTGCGGACCATGGCGCGGCTCGGGATTCTCTATGAGCTGTTGGCACGGGAAAGCGAAATCCTGCACTTGAAGTTTTGGGATGCGGCCTTTGAGAAGCTAAGAGCATCCGGCGCGATTCAATTGGCAACCAGTGGAAAAATGGCGGGCTGCTGGATCATGCCATGGGAAGAAGTGGGAACCAAAACAGAGCACGCAGAGAGCCCGGAGGATACAGAGAAAAGCGACGAGGAGAATATCCAGGACAAGATCATTGTGCGGTCGAATGGGACAGTGACCTACGTTGGGAAAGATATTGCGTATCAACTCTGGAAATTTGGATTGTTGGGAAAGGACTTTCATTACCGGAAGTGGCCAAACGTTCCGGAGGGCGAAACGGTTTGGGCCACCACCAGCGAAGAAGATGATCCGGGTGCGCCGCATTTTGGGGAGCCGGCCTCGATTGTTTATAACGTGATTGATGCGCGGCAATCCTATTTGCAGGATGTGGTTGCGGAGGGACTACGCCGCCTCGGACATGCGCGGGCTGCGGAGCAATCGATTCACTTGTCTTACGAGATTGTCGCGCTAACGCCGCGCTGTGCGGCAGAGATGGGATATGAGCTGACGCCAGAAGAAACCAAGAAGCCCTACGTCGAAGTGAGCGGCCGCAAAGGATTTGGAGTCAAAGCCGATGACCTGCTCGATAAACTTGAGACCGCCACGCTCGCGGAAGTACAGCAGCGGCATGCGCAGATGAGCGAAGCGGAGCAGAAGCAAACGGCGCACGCGATTGCGGTAGGTGCACTGCGATTCTTCCTGCTTAAATTTACGCGCAACGCGATCATCGCGTTTGATTTCAAGGATGCGCTGAGCTTTGAGGGCGAAACAGGTCCGTATTGTCAGTACGCCGTGGTGCGTATTCGCGGGATACGCCGAAAAGGCGCGGAGGCCGGAGCCACGAATGTTGCTGTGACGCAAGATACGGTTGCCACGCTCCTCGCAGGACCCGAAGGAAACGGTTTGTGGGAGTTATTGCTGAGCGCAGGATCGCTGGACCATTCAGTGGACGCCGCTATCGGAGCGCGGGAGCCCGCGTTCGTGGCGAAGTACGCATTTCAATTGGCACAGGAGTTCAACAATTTCTACCACAAGCATCATATTTTGACGGAAGCGGAAGAACAGAAGCGTGCGTTCCTGGTGCGCTTGACGGAATTGGTCGAAGCGCGGCTGGTGGAGACACTCTCCCTGCTAGGAATCGAAGCGCCAGAGAAGATGTAACGGCGGGATAAGTATCCCGGTCTGTTTCTTCGCAGGTCCTGGAGCGGTCAGCTAACGAGAAGATAGCTGGAATACGGTTCGTCTGAAATCGCCGTGAATGGCAGCAAAGTCAAAGGCGCAGCCGCTAGCTCTACTCTCCAGCTATGCTTCGCCGCCTTCGTTGCAGCCAGTAACTGCCGGCGCGTAACCGCCGGCAACGATTCGCCAACCGCGAACAGAACAATCGGACCGCAGAGCAACGTGACGGTGTTTGGATGGCGCGGGTCGATGGTTCGAGGCGTTTTCTGGGAGGTAAATCCAGATCGATGCAATCGGCCGTTTTCCATTGGCGCTGGATTGCCGCAAAACTGCCTGGAACCGGAGTTTCTGACGCGCGCTTTCCGTTTACGAAAAGCGCGGCTCCTTCTGCCCACGATGGAATCCTGAAGTTTAGGATGAAATCCTTCGGCGAGGAAGTCGCCGTTTGAAACTGAATATGGCGATCAAACGGATAGAGGGATTTCTGACCGAAACGTCAGCGCCATCCTGCGTCCACGGCAACGTTGAGGGAATGTAGAGATTTACGCGCACGCCATGCGTATCGCGCAAATAGCCGTTGATCCGGTAGTCGGCCGCGGCCTGCGGCAATGTGCCGGAGCAGCAAGCCCAACGACGATCTGAGTAGACCTTTCGTGCTTTGATGTTGTAGTCGGAATAGTAGAAAGTGCTGCCGTCAGTTTGCAGCGGCTTTGCGCCTAGCACGGTGTTGTACATGACGCGCTCCATGCTGTCGCCGTATCGCGCATCGCGCGTTACACGAAGTAAGCAGCGTGTCAGCTTAAAGTGCGCGTAGGATCCGCACGGCCTCTCAAAACTGCTGTGGCTCTGGGAGCTGAGGTGCGGAAGCTGCCAAGCGAAGGGCAAAGAAAGAAAAGGTTTGGTGGCGAATTGCGGCGCGACCAGCAAGAAGGGCACGGCTTACCGTACCCGAACAAGGAAAAATCAATACGACATAACCAGGTGAACCAGCGTGCGGAGGGCAACACCTGTCGGGCCTTTGGCTAGCCACGGTTTGGCGTCGTCGTTCCAGGCGGTGCCGGCGATGTCGAGGTGTATCCATGGGGAGTCGCCGGTGAATTCCTTGATGAACATGGCGCCGGTGATGGCGCCGCCGCCCTTGCCGCTGCCGATATTTTGTATGTCGGCGACCGTGCCTTTGATGAATTCGCGGTAGTCGTCGTCGACCGGCATTTGCCACATTTTCTCGCCGGCGGCTTTGGAGCTAGCCAGGAGTTTGTCGGTGAAGGCCTGGTCGGAGCCGAAGACGCCGGCGTTGACGTTGGCGAGGGCTACGACTATAGCGCCGGTGAGCGTGGCGGCATCGATCAAGTGCGTGGCGCCTAGCTGCTTGGCGTAGTGAATGCCGTCGGCGAGGATGAGGCGGCCTTCAGCGTCGGTGTTCAAGACTTCGATGGTTTTGCCGGACATGGCCGTTTGAATGTCGCCGGGCTTTTGGGCTGTGCCGCCAGGCATGTTTTCCGTGGAAGGCACAACGCAGATAACTTTGACGTTGGGCTTCAGAACGGCGAGCGCGCGCATGACCCCCAGCATAGTGGCGCCGCCAGCCATGTCGTACTTCATTTTTTCCATGCCGTCGGCGGGCTTGATGGAAATGCCGCCGGTGTCGAAGGTCACGGCTTTGCCGATGAGGCCGATAACTGGCGCGCCAGGCTTGAGATGCGCAGGCGTGTAGGTGACAACCATCACCCGCGGTGGCTCGGGTCCGCCTTGTGCAACGCTGAGCAATGCGCCCATTTTTAAATTAGCGATTTTTTTCTCGTCGAGGATTTCCACGGCCAGGCCCGCTTGTTTGGCCATGGCTTCGGCTTTTTCGGCGAGAATTTTCGGCGTGAGCTTGTTCGAAGGCTCGTTAATGAGGTCGCGCGCGAAATTTTGAGCTTCGGCGATGATGCGGCCGCGGGCGAGCCCCTTTTCTCCTGCTGCGCGATCGGCGTCGCAATACCCGGTGAGCACTAAGGTGTCGATGGATTTGTCGTTCCTCTTTTCCGTCTTGTACTTGTCGGATTCGAAGTTGCCCGCCAGCGCGCCTTCCGTGATGCTTTGCGTGAATTCCTCCGTCGCGTTGTTTTCGCGAATCAAAAAGGCGAACTGCTTTACGGAGCGGGTTTTGAGGTAGCGCAGCGCGGCGCCAGCAATCTTTCGAAGCGTGGCGCTGGTGAATTGCTCTCGCTTCCCTGCTCCAACCAAAAGGAGGCGCGTGGCTTTGAGTCCGGCCGGAGCATGAATCAACGTCATTTCCAGGGTCTTGCCGGTGAGTTCCCCGCTCTTGGCGAGGTTGTGCAACAAGCCGTTGGCGGCTTGATCGAGTTCCGAGATGCGACCCTGCACTGGGTCGGCCTCTTCGAACACGTAGGAAACGAGAGCATCGGTTCCCAGCGCGGCGTACGGCTTTGTTTCGAGTGTGATTTGCATGGTCCTTTTAACGCCTCCGGTTGTTGTACATCGCTTTTTCAGTCTCCCTGCGGGCTTCCTTGTCACGCTCGTCCTGGCGGCGATCCCACGACTTCTTGCCTTGTGCCAGGGCGATTTCGACCTTTGCCAGGCCATTGCGGAAGTAGATGCGCAGAGGAATGACGGTCAAGCCTTTGGACTGGGTACGCCCAGCGAGCTTGTGAATTTCGTTCTTGTGAAGCAGGAGTTTGCGCGAACCGAGCGGCTCATGGTTCCAGGGACCGCCGGGCATGTACTGTGCAATGTGCGCGTTAACGAGCCAGGCGCCGCTGGGCTTGAAATCGACATAGGCGTCGCGAATATTCGCTTTTCTTTCGCGCAGAGCCTTTACTTCCGTGCCGTGGAGCACCAAACCGGCTTCGAATCTATCCAGCAGATGGAAATTATAGGAGGCCGCGCGGTTCTGAGCCACGATTTGCTCACCGGCTTTGCTGTCCTTCTCGGGTTTTTTCGCTGGCTTGGGCACAATCCTCCATGATAGCTGGAGTGTTAAATCTTGGCTACAGGGATGAAAAAAGCTCTATTATCGGTGGTGGTACAGCCAACCTTCCGCGTCTTGCCCACGCTCTAAACCGGGTGATAGACTGCAAAGGCTTCGTGTCGAGGCCTCGGAGAGTGCATGCGGCGTTGCTCCAGTGTCATCCTATGTGTGGGAATAGGTCTGTTCGCAGCGGGCTGCCCAAAAGGCCAGACGGACTATAGCAAAGGGCGGAAGGCTGAGACGATCCAAGACTATGATGCCGCGCTGGAGTTTTATCAGAAAGCTCTAAAGTCCGACCCCAACAACGCCGCGTTCAAAATCAGAGTCAATCAGGCCCGCTTTGAAGCCGGAGAGATGCATATAAGGCTGGGCCTGAAGCAGAGGGAAAACGGGGACCTGCAAGGCGCGGCGGCGCAATTCCAGCGGGCCCAAAACATTGACCCCTCCAGCTCGATTGCCGGGCAGGAACTGAGAAAAACGCTAGCGCTGATTGCGGAGCAGACCCACGCCGGGGAAGACGCAAGGCCGCCAGCTGAGGATGATGCGCAGCAATACTTGTCGGCGCCGCCACAACTTAAGCCACTCTCCAACGTTGCGATCACCTACAAGGCCTCGGGAGACGCGAAGATCATCTTCGACACGATTGGGAAGCTGGCGGGACTCACGGTAATCTACGACCCGGATTTTCCCGCTCGTCGAATCTCCGTCGATCTGATTAACTTGACGCTGGAGCAGGCTCTGCAGGTTGCCAGCTTTGAGAGCAAGGCGTTCTGGATACCGCTAACGGAAAACATCATTATGGTCGCGCCGGACCAAACGACGAAGCGGCGCGATTATGAAGAAGAAGTGCTCAAGACCTTTTATCTGTCAAATACGGTGACGCCGCAGGACTTGACGGAAATCGTTACAGGGCTGCGGCAATTGTTCGATTTGAAGCGCATCGTGCAGCTCAACTCGCAGAATGCCATTATGATCCGGGCGACTCCGGACGTACTGACGCTGGTTAGCAAACTGCTCAACGACGTTGATAAAGCCAAACCAGAAGTAGTGATTCAAGTGGAGGTGCTGGAGGCGCGCACGGATCGTATGAGGAACCTGGGGGTTTCGCCTGGGCAGAGCGCGTCCATCGCCATAAACCCGAATGCCACAACGACGACGGGGAGCTCCACAACCTCAACAACAACGAACAACACTACTCTGAGTACGTTGAGAAACCTGAACGGCAACGATTATAGCGTCACGCTGCCAAACTTTACGGCTAACGCGGTCCTTACCGACACCTTCACAAAAATCATTCAAAATCCTGAGTTGCGGTCGGTGGACGGGCAGCAAGCAAAACTCAAAATTGGCGACCGGATCCCAATCGCAACGGGAAGTTTTCAAGCCGGCGTAGGCGTAGGAGCGGTGGGGTCGGCAGGCTTGGTCAATCCCCTGGTCAACACACAATTCCAATATCAGGATGTAGGCGTGAATATTGACATCACCCCGCGCGTGCATCCGAATCGCGAAATAAGCCTGAAAACAAAGATTGAAGTGTCTTCCGTTACCGGCACATCAACCATCGGAGGAATCAGCCAGCCGATTATCAGCCAGCGTGTCGTCGAGCATGACATTCGGCTGAAGGATGGCGAGGCCTTTATTCTTGGAGGCCTGATCCAGCGAACAGACTCGAAGACATTGAACGGCTGGCCCGGGTTTGCGAGGATTCCGGTCTTACGTTACCTGTTCTCAACGGACAACGTGGACCATCAGGAAGACGAAGTTTTGATTGTGATGATTCCGCACATCGTGCGGATGCCGGAGTGGACGCGCGAGAATTTGCGGGGGATTTACGCGGGCACTGATCAGGTTGTTCAGGTGAAGCGTGAAAGTGCAATCCGTACTCCTGTAACGGAGCCAGCTAAGCCTGCCCCGCAAGCTCCTGCTGGTGTGCCGCCGGGGGCGACCGTTCCCACGCCGGGTGTTGGTGCGAGCGGACCTGGGAGCGCGCCAGCCGTGAATCCGCCGCAGGGACAGCCTGGGAAGATGCGATTTGAGCCTGGAACGCTTGCGCTGAAAGTGGGCGAGACCAAGACAGTCGCGGTGGTCGTGGAAAACGTGAGCGACTTGTTCTCGATACCGATGCTGTTGCAATACAATCCAGCGGTGGTCAGCATCGAAGAGTTTCAGCATGCGGTGAGTGAAGGACAGCACGGCGGGTTCCTCTCCGGGGGCACCCAGGAAATCGCCATCGTTTCCAACATCAACAAGGAGAAGGGTCAGGCGGTCATTTCCGCGACTCGACAGCCAAATACGATAGGCGTGAGCGGGAGTGGTACGTTGCTGGCGATTGTGATCAAGGGGATCGCCCCAGGTTCATCGAATTTGTCGATTGTGCAACAGAATGCGAAAGATTCGCAGCAGCGGCCCATTCCGTTGGTCACGAGTGAGGCCACGGTGCAGGTTCAGCCGTAGTTGAAGCAATGGGAAGTGAACAATGGTTCGGCGCGAGTTTCGTTCAAGTGGACGCTATGGGCAGTCGAGCCTTCCCCTAACGGCGGGAATGACGCTTCTGGAATTAATTATCTCCTGCGCCATCCTTCTGGTTCTGTCCTCGATGGCGCTGCCTATTTTCCGGTACGCGGTGACCCGGGAGAAGGAATCCGAACTTCGCTATGACCTGCGCACGATGAAAGATGCGATCGACCGGTACAAAGAGCTGGCCGACCAGCACAAGTTCCGGACAGAGGTGGGGAGCGATAACTATCCGCCGGATTTGGAAACGCTGGTAACAGGCGTGGAGTTGGGCGCGGGAAACGACAAGAAGCTGCGGTTTCTGCGCAAAGTTCCTCTCGATCCGATGACGGGCAATGCGGATTGGGGGCTGCGCTCGACTGGGGACGATTCGGATTCGACGAACTGGGGCGGGAAAAATGTATTCGATGTGTATTCGAAGGCGACGGGCACAGCGCTGGATGGGACAAAATATAGCGACTGGTAGTTCGTGCGAGGTTCGGGGCGAGGTGTTGCGATGAATGGATGGAGACGACGCATGAATGCATTGGCTGCACGGCGAAATCGCGTCGCGCTTTGCTCGAACCGCGGTTTTACGCTAATCGAGCTGATGATCGTGATCGCGATCATTTTTATTTTGCTGGGATTGGCCGCGGGGCGTTACGACAAGACGATCCTGCGTTCGCGCGAGGCGGTGCTGAGGCATGATTTGCTAATCATGCGAGAAGCGATTGACAATTTTACGCTGGATAAGCAGGCCGCGCCCCAAGCGCTGGACGACCTTCAGCAGGCAGGTTATCTTCGGGAAGTTCCAATGGATCCCATGACGCAGGCAAAAGACTGGGCGCCGGTATTCGACAATATCGTGCTTAGCCCAGATCAGGTGACCACGGGGATGGTCGACGTGCATTCGAATTCGGGGAGGACTTCAGAATTCGATGGGACGGCATACAACACCTGGTAGGGTTTACCCGCGAGGAGTGTCTTCCTCCGCGTTTGAGATGTCTTCACGCGCTCTCTGGACTTAGCAAACTATCGAAGTTGCAGAAGAGGAGCAACTCGCGTAGTATTAATGACGCGGGGTGGAGCAGCCTGGTAGCTCGTCGGGCTCATAACCCGAAGGTCGTCAGTTCAAATCTGACCCCCGCAACCATTTTTAGTTGATAATAAACGGCTTAGAGGATGCTCCCTCTGGGCCGTTTCCCTTTTCCGTCCAACTAGCGTCCAAAATTCCCCAAACTGCCTTGCCAAGTTGCGCCGCAATTCGCCGTCCGTCCTCGCTGATCACGTGCGTGTAAATCGTGTCCGTAACTGGCGAGCCATCGGCGTGTCCGAGTCTCTGCTGACGCAGTTTCTGCGATGCTCCGAAACTGTTCATCAGAGTTGCGTTCGCATGACGGAACGCGTGGAAGCCATTGCCTCGTGGCACCTGGATACCAAGCGCCCGAAGCAGAGGCTTGAACTTTCGCTTGAGCAACAAGTTCTGATCCCACGGGGTTCCGTTGCGAGTGGCGAAGAGCAACCGACGTTCGTTCGGATGCCACGATTCCAAGAACGTCCTCAGGTGCCTCGAGGCTTGAGGTGAAAGCTCGACCACCCGAACGGACTCATTTGTTTTCGGATCGCCTAGTTTTCCCCGCCACGAGCTCTGCCGAACTTGAAGCATTCCACGTTCTAGGTCTAGGTCATCGACTGTCAGTCCGCACAGTTCGCCGGCTCGCAGGCCGGTTTCCGCCGCAAGTCCATACCATGTTCGGTACGGCTCTTGAGCCTTGGCAAGAATGAGTTGGATTTCCCGTTGAGAGAGGAAGAATCGCTGCACTCGCTTTACGTCTGGGAGTACGACGCCTTCCATGAGGTTGTGAGAGACATAGCCCCACGCTTTTGCCGTGGTCCACATGCTCTGGAGTGTGATGCAAATGTTTCGGGTAGTTTTCGCGCCCACCGCAGAACTGGAAACAAACTGCTGAACCATCTCGGGATTGAGGTCCTTCATCGGGTACTCACCAAAGAACGGAACAAGGTGCTTCCGAATGTGGGTCCGATAATTGATTGCCGTCGAATCCCCGTACTGGCTCAACACTTTTTCTCTCCAGCTCTGAGCGAAGTCTGCGAACTTGGCCGTTGGCCTTGGCTTATAGCTGACTTTGTTGACGTGAGCGATTCGGTCATCTAACGCACGCTGAGCAAGCCGTTTCGTTGGATAGTCCTTAAGCGAACCAATCGCCTCTTGGCATCGGATACGCTTCCGAACCCCGCCCACGAGAACGTCCTCACGCCATCGGCCATACCAGGTCTTCCCGTCAAGCCACAACTGTCCCTTCTGGTACCTGCGTCTCGCCATCGAGTCTCTTTCTCTCGATGACTCAATCGCCCTATGGGGCAAAAGTTTACCAGAGTCCTGGTGCATAGGGTCACGCATCAAATCCGCCATCCTGTGCAAGAACGATTGCTTCTATCCGTTCGGGGCATCCGCCGTCCTTCTACGTGTTCACAATTCCCCGTCCGCTGCCTGTCGGAAATAGGACTTGTTTGGGTCGTTGAAATAGGGCTTGAGGTAGCAGAACATCGGCGGCATCGGATTGAGGCCGTCGTAGGCAATCGTCACCGATTGCGCGTTGCGCAGCTCGGTAAAAGTCTTCATATCGAAGCGATAATCGCTCTGCTGGTAGTAGGTCTTTGATGTTGTGAGGTTGGCCTTGTTGGACTGGGCTTTGCCCGTCAGGAAACTGACGTGGGTATCGTGGCCACTCTCGGACAGGTTGTAGCTAATCTTGAGCTGGTCTTCCTTGCCACAAAGCTCGCTCGCGATCTTTGCGGAATAGTCATCCGAAAGGGCCAGAAAAATCTTCGTGCGGAAGGTCTGCAAAAGCGTGCGCCAGGTCTCACCGGGCAATGAAGACTTCAGCGAGCTGATGCTCTGCGTGGCGATGATTGGGATGCATTTCGGTTGACGCGAAAGACTGAAGAACTTCTCATCTCCGGTCGGCTCGTTCTCCCCCACGGTTGCGAAATGCTGGTATTCGTCGCAGAGGAAGAATACCTGTCGGAAATACTGCTCCGGATGGGCCTCGTTCTGGGGCACACGGTTCAACACCGCGCGCTCGAAGTCGAGCTTCATCATCACCCCGATGGCCTTGGCCAGGCCGGGGTTCATGCCAATGGGAAAATTCAATGCGCAGACCTTGCCGGTTTCAATCAACCAGGAGAACGATGGAAGCGGCTTGCCGTATTTGCCATCCGCGTTGGCCTCCCGGTCGTAGCACTCCTTCGGCGGGCAGAAAACTCGCTTCACTTTCGGGTTGTCGTCGAAGAGCGAGAGGAACACGGAAATCCCCTCGACGATCGAAGTCCTGAGCTTCGGCTCGATCCGTTGCCAGTCGTCATGGAACCAGCGCTTGACGGCCTCCAGTTGAGCACGCTTGTCTGGGTCGGATTTCTCGGGCGCCGGGACGGTCTGCTTCTGGAACTCAATCGCGTGCTTCTTCAGCTGTCGTTCTAACGCGGGTGTAGCCGGGGCCTGATACTGGTCCTTATCTTTGGCTTCATTCGGGAGGAAATCGAAGTCGATGAGCTCCTGAATATGCTCTTCGTAAGTGGCCTTTGAAATGACAACAAAATGTTGATCAAAAAGCCGATCTTCTGCCTGCTGGATTCGCTGCTGCAAAAGCTCGGGCGAAATCGCACAGTGATAGACATCGAAGAGGGTCACGTAGTCGAAGGCCACTTTGTGGAGCAGGATGATGAACTTCACAAGGTTGGTGTAGGCCTGTTGCCAGAAGGGTTCCTTGCCTTTGCCGAACAGGTTATTCAATAAGGATGCGATGCTGTAGGCCAAAGCATGCGCGTCGAGGTCATTGTGCAAGGGGTTGTAGCGGTATTCGGAGTCGAGGCTGACTTCGACGTAATCGCCTTCCCTTCTGTAGCGCCGCAATATGTCCCGCACTTTGTGGCAGAAGTCTCCCTTCACTTCCAGGACCAGCCCGCCGATCCGCTTTCCGCGGTCGTGGGCCTGATAGGCGATCAGCTGTTCCGCGAAGGGGTACATGCAGCAACTCGTTTTGCCGCTGCCAATCGCGCCGAAGATCGCAATGCCGGTGAAGAGCCCACGCTCGGGGATCGTCAACCACCAGGGGTCTCGAGCAGGTGTTGCTTTTCGAGGATTGTGGACCTCGCCGAGCACTAAATAGAGGTCGTCGCGCTTACGTGGGTCCGGGTAGCGTGGCAGTCGGCCAGGCTTGTCGGGCCGGCGAATTTTCAGAGCAAAAACATAGAGGCCCGAAAGCAAGATCGAATACCCGATGAAAGGCGTTGTGTACAGAAGGAGGATGTAGGTGCATTTGAATCCCCAGAAGACCGAGTTTGCTCTGAGATACATGAGTTCGAAGAGGAGGTTGTCCTCGGGGAACGGCATCCTGAAATACAGAGTCATTCCTGTTGCCATGGCGAACAGGCCTGCAAGCGTGCCTCTGGAATTGAGTATTCGCTGGATCATGCCGCCTCCATGTTCTCTGCATTCGTAGACGGTCCCAGGGGATCTGGACCGCTTTCCGGCTGGGCTCTCCGTTGACTCCTCCAGCGCTGCAAATCCGCGTCGTTTGCCATCATCGTTGTCAGCACGATATTCAGCAGGCCTTCTGCGCTGCTTCCGATGAACCGCGCGAGGTCTTCCAGCAGCTCGTTGGCTTGCCGTTCGAGGTGGACCTTCCGCATCAAAAGCACTGGCTGTTTCGCATGGCTTAGCACTGTTTCTCTCCTCCTTCTTTCCCTATTCCGTTCTCTTCCTTACTCCTGTGGCGACGGGGCCAAAATACTCGGCGCTGTACTTTGCGCCGAGGGGCGGGAGCGACCTCACGGGTCACTTTCGGCACCGCAGCGCCGAAAAGTGGGGTCGCTCCCGCCCAACTCCGTGTTTTGGCCCCGTCGCTTTCCTTCGCCGTGTCCTTCGCATCTCTTTGTTGTTCCTCGGCTTCGCCCGTTTTCCGGGTGACGCCCAAACAGAACGGCCCGCTGAACGCCTTCCTTTGCACTCCGTTCACCCTGATTCGTCGTCCTTGGCCCGAAAATCCGGCTGCTTCGGGACCAGATAGGTCTCGAAGTACACCTTGCGGTTTGGCACCTTCGACGGAAACTCGGCGCGGAGCTCGGCCTCGGCAATACGTCCGGCCTTCCAATCCTTGAAGAGAGTTTCGAAGCGATCGCCGGCAAATCTGCGCTTCGCTTCGTTGAAGAACAGCAGGTCGGTCTTGCTAACTGTCCTGAACTCCGAACTGTTCCAGATACTGCGCGCTCGGAAATACCAGATGAGGTCCCCGGCGATGTCCGATTCGAGCGGAACCTTGACCTGAGAATTGAAGAGTTCCGTAGCCTTTTCGAAGTGCGCTGGAGTCCCCGAAATGTAGAGGAAACGGAAGTCGGCAAGCTCACGGAATAGCGTCTGGTACTGCCCCAGATGAGTAACAAATCCGGCGACCGCTTCGAGCCCCGGATCGACATAGGAAAAGGTGACCACAGGGGAGAAGCCGGGACGGGGAGAACCGAGGAACAACGGAAACTTGTCCACGAAGTAGCGCAGCGTAGGCTGGCTCCCGGGTCCACCCATGTACAGCTTCACGGGAAGACAAGCTTTTTCGATGTGCAATTGGTCGCAGAAATGGGCGACCTTTTCCGCTTCCGTTTCGAGGTACTGATACCCCTGGTTCGCGAGGATGAAATCGAGAGCGAGAAGCCGGGTTTGGATCGCTTCCAATCGATGCCGGCGGCGGTTGCGGAGGTTCTCGTGGCCAAGCTGGGCGTAGAGCTTGCGGGAGTACAAATGATAGATGCACCCGTTGCTCCTATATTCGCGCATCGTGGCGTGCCCCTGAGTGATGAGCTTTTGCGCCAGCGAATGGGTGCGATAGCCACGCTTGGCATTGACAAAGGCCAAGAACTGGCGGGCCGTGAAGTACCCGGAATGCATGGCCACGAGGTAGAGGAAACGTGCCTCAGACACGGTGTAGCCAAACGCCGTGAGAGCTTCGATCTGACGCTGAGGAATATTCATAGGGAAAGGATCTCCGCCGTAAGCTCGCGGTCGCTCAGAACCCGACGCACGTGCGAGGCGTCATCGCCGTGGCTGTAGAGCGTGAATCCAGCCCTCGCTTTATCGGCCAGTTGACGTGGCCGATAGTCTCCGGTTGTCAGCTCCACATTTACTCGCGCGATGCTCTGATCGGGCATCTCGTATTCGATCTGCAAGTCGGGGACGGGAATGCGGCCATGAACGACCCTCAAACCGTGCCGCTCGGCAACGTCGTACTTCTTGTCTGGATCGTCTTTCTGAGGGCCAAGGCGAGTGAGATCGCGGTTCACTTTCTTTTTCAGTTCGAAGTCGAGGAGTACACGGCGCACCCTGCCACCGCGCCGCTCGATCCGGCCTTCTTCCTTCTGAAAAACTCGGTACAATTCGGCATCGTGTTTGGCCTCTCGCGGCTTCACGAAACCCGAGTAGATTTCCTGGTCATCGGGCAGCCTGCCCGACCCTCGCATGAGTCGCCGGCCAGCCTTCGTTAGCGTGTACATCCGAGTGCTCTTGCTGAGTGAGATTTCGACCTGTTTTTCCTCTATCAATCCCTGCCGAACCAGGCTCTCGGTTTCGTGCATCATCCGGTGCTTGTCACCCCCATAGCCGTGACGTGCCAAATCATCGGCATTGATGACGCGGAATTTGCCGAGGTCCGTGAGTGTCTGGATTTCTGACTCGCGCAAGTCATAGCCGCGGTAGCGGTCGTACAACACAGCTCGCGAGTCCTTCGGCGGAACCTCTTTCGGACGTGGCTCTCGAACGTTTCTGAATCGTGGCTCTGGATGCGGAATCTCTTCTCTGGTCCTCGTCGTGGCGGGTCTTGTATCGCGCGTTGGACGCGACGATTCGCGAGGGCTCCCGAGCGCCTCGCGGAAGTCATCGAAATCGGGCGTGAAATCGCGTGACATTTCAGCGTCCGTTCCAATCGCCATTCAGCCATGACATGGACGTGTGGCCTCCGCGTGACTGGTAGTCGATGTGCCTCAATTTGCGGCCTGTGTCCTTCAAGAAAAACTTGCGCTGAACCCAGTAGATCGCCACAAAGAGGTTCCCAAAGAGGATGCCGAACCACGCGAGAAGCACGGTCCCGTATTGATGAAAAATAAGCCACTTGTACGGGACGAGAAACTTGAGTTCGCCCATCAGATAAAACAAACAGGCGCACAGAACCGCAAGAGCAATAAGCAATGCATTCGCGATCATGATTTGATCTCCTCGTTCATGCAGAAATTAATGCCGGTTTTCTGTCTCTTCTAAGCGCAGTTTTCCCTCATGTCCTCACCGCCATTGCCGCGTCCTGTCGTGAAATAAATTAAGGAAGAACCGATGTCGTGGTCCGAGGACCAAGCCTTCACCCCCAGGCGGCTCTTCGACCGGTTCTTGCCTTCGCGTCCGGCTCGGGATCGGCGAGCCGCACACTACTCCGCCGGGCGGCTCACCGCAGTCACTGCGGCTTCCGCCAAGCGCCGGGGAGCAATCTGGCGAAAGCTCCCCTCATACTTACAGAGGCCTTATTTTGAGAAAATGTGTCGGATTTTTTCTTGAAAAGGAGTCTGGCCGGAAAAGCCTTCAAAACGTGAGCCTTCTAAAGAGAACAGGTTATCGATTTCGGCGAGGAAAGCCTCCCGTTCGTGCCGCGTGATTCGGAACCTGACTCCGAAAACCTCACACACACCAACGGCCCGAAAGAGCAGCATGGTATAGAGGGTTTCGATCCGATCGATAAGGCTTGCTTTCCGCTGGCGTCTAAGCTCTTCTTGTCGCAATTTCTCCAGGTACGCTTGAGGGTCGGTTGCCAGCGCCTTCCGTATCTCCCGCAAAGCCCTGCTGTAATGTAACCTGGCGGCGCGATTCGTCATGACACAATCATAGGCGATTTCTTCCCAAGAACGGCCCCCCATTCGCTCACAGACAATCCACATCGTCTTCCGGTCACACGCACTGAGGATCTGCTTGAGAAGAAGGCGGGCCTCCAACTTCTCTTCAAAACTCATCCCTTCGTTCAGTCGTATACGTTCTTCAAAGGCTTCTTCCAGGCGAACTTCAGATTGCCTCTCCTCGGCCATTCTCCGTAAGAAGGCGCGATACAAGTAAGCGCGTAAGTCCCGGATAGGAGGGAGGTCGCCCAACTGCTTCGCAAGAACTGCTTCCGAGACTGTTGCGGCAGCCTCCTCGAGAAGATTCATTGCAACACAGGGATCGACGTGGGACTTTTGAGCGTAGGACACGGCTTGAGGAGCAATGTCTTGAGCAACGGAAAGGACACTGGGTTCAACGGGCCTGCCGAGGCGGTCGATGGCGTTTACTAAGGCCTGGTGATTTCGCGGAACGGTTTTGGTAGCCATACTACCCCCATTCTTCGTCTCGATCTCTGGAAGGCCTTTTATAAATCAGCGCGCCGGTACGTCCACCTATGAGCGCACCACATCTTAACTGTAGAACGCATAACGGAAGAAAAGGTTTCCTCGAGGAGCGCAGCGAAATCTCTTATTTAGGAACGGGTGAAGGCCGGCATGCGCAATGCGCCAAGAGGAGAAGGATTGCTAGACCGCCCCAAACCCCTTGTCGCGGGAATTGAAGACGCTCGTTGTGATCATTGATGGGTCAGAGAAAATCAGTCTACGGGCCCCGGCTACGGGTTTTGGCCAACCGTTCAGAGTTGAGGTGTATCAAAGGGCGGTCAACTGAGAGGCGCTATCTAATTTTGCAACCACACTCCGAACAAAAAAAGCCGTATCAAAAGAGGCGATTTGATACACGCTGCAGGGTTCTATACCTTGCCATAGAGAGGAGCTTCGGCCCCTGCGGACTTTGGACGAAGAACACGAAACACGCGCGGTTTCGTCGGACGCACGGTGGACTGGGGTAGCTTTGCCGTCAAATCGCCAATACTTGCGCTGACAGCCATAATCCAGTCTGATAAAGTGCCTACATCTTCATATCGGAATCCGGTCGGTGGCGTTGCGCCCTCGGCAGACGAGAGACCACATAAGACACGCAAATATGCCGCACCTCGAAGACCTCCAGCGCAGCAACCCTGTCTCGGGCATCCCGCAAGATCAACTCGTCTCCATAGTCAGCGTCCAACGCTCTGAGGCTTTAGAACTGACGTACCTGAAACCCGCGGGTCCTCAGGAGTGCGAACAGTGACGCGTACAACACTCAACATGGACAGACTGCTAAAGCTTCGTTTGATTGTTGCCAGATTTGGCGAGATGGATCTCGCTAAGTGGTGGAATACTCGTGGACAGCTTGGCCGGCTCGGCACTGCGGCGATCCGACGAGGTTTTCCGCGAACCCACTATTTCGCGCAAGCGCGCTCCGTCTGCGCGGTCGCCGCCCATCGCTGCCGCGAAATCTTCGATCCGCCTGATAGCGTGACGCTTTGGAGCTTCCCGCAAGCAATTGAGGAAGAGTTCGAAGCGAAATGGGAGCACTGGCTCGATCGGGCAAACGAATGGCAATCGTTTTTCCTTAGCTTGGAGAATCTCAAAGCAAACGACCTCAAGCTCACGCTTCACGCATTTGATGCAGTGACAGACCACGAATTAGAAATCTCTTCACGACTTCGACGCTCTGAAGTAGGACGTGCTGTGCCCCTATCTGAACCGTTCTCTGGTTCTGATCAGGATATCGCATTGCTCGCACTTGGATTTGCGCGCGGGGAAACTGGTTCACTCGTGGTCCCTTACGCACGCCTGGGTGCCCTATGAAGTCGGCAAACCGTTCTAACGTCACTTCTTCGTTCACTCTCATTAAGGGAGCAATGATCGACGAGACGTATGCCGTGTTTGCTGCGTGGGATTTTGCGCTCTCGAAACGCGAGAATCTTGATCGTCTCCGTCGAGAGAACTTCATTGGCGCGAGCTCGACCACATGGCTCCGCGACGTGGCTTGGGTACTGAACCGCAGGTTCGAGCCCAACGTTCGGGACCGCCCGCTCGCGCTGTTGGCAAAGAGTGGCTGCCCAATCGAAGAATGGAAACCGCTTCTCCTCTGGCACATCACGCGTGACGAATTTTTGCTCCGCGATTTTTTGCTTAATTGGCTCTTCCCTACCTTTTTGTCGGGGACGTATTCCATTCGGACCGAGGACATATACGCGCACCTCCAAAGCATCGGGAAGCGGGGCGGAACGACCGAACACACGTGGAGCAACACAACCGCGAACCGGGTTGCAACTGGACTACTTAAGATCGCGGTCGATTTTGGTTTGCTACGTGGCAGTGTCGCCAAAGAATTTGCAAGTTACCACCTTCCTGAGCGGAGCTTCCTTTACCTCCTATACGCAATTCGGGAAGAAATTCACAGTCCGCGCAAGGTCCTTGAGTCAGAAGACTGGCGGATGTTCCTCATGACCCCGGCTGATGTCGAGCGGGAACTCCTGCTGCTTCACCAGTATCGCAAGCTGGACTATCACGTCGCGGGCAGTATCGTAGAGCTGAGTCTGCCCTACGCCAACGCCTGCGAGTATGTGGAGAGGATTGTGGCATGAGCGATCTCGAACATCGCCTCAAGCGTGATCTTGAGCCTGTACTCGAGCTGGCCGATCCACGTGAGCGCATCAGCGCTTATCACGACATGCCTTATGCACTCTTCCGCTACGAACCAGATGAGGAGTTCGACTTACGAACGCAAGTTACATTGCTTGATACACGGCTTACACAAAAGGGAAAGCGGGTCAAACACATATCTCTGGCGGAATGCCTGAACGAAGCGATGTGCTCGCAGCGGCCACTCGAAGACTGGTTTACGGCGGAGCGCGAGCAAGGCACAGATACGATGGTGGAGACTGTGCATTCGGTGCTCTCCGAGTATGCGCCCCTCGTCGATCTCGTCGCGGCGCGGATGCCCGATGCACCGAATCCGCTTCGCGACATCGTTTTCATTGTGCGCACCGGCGCCCTGTTTCCCGTGTACCGAACCTTCTCCCTGCTAGAGCAGTTGACGGGACGCGTCACCGTACCGACAGTTCTTTTTTATCCGGGAGATCTCGACGGTGCAGCTGGGCTTCGTTTCATGGGCGTGCTCGCCGCCGAGCACAACTATCGCCCAAAGATCTTTTGACGGGAATAAACGAATGACAACTCAACCGATCAAGACCCTCTTTGCCAATGACATCCATCGTCGCATTGAGGAGGTCATCAAGGTCGATCAGACTAGTGACGATATCTTGCGTGAAGAGATTAACGAGTACGTCGTTACCGACGCTATTCGGTCGCATTACACGAACATTTTTGACGCATATCGAGAGACGCCTAACAAGCCTCACGAAGGTATTGCCATCTGGGTGTCGGGTTTCTTTGGGTCAGGTAAATCCAGCTTCGCAAAGATGCTCGGCCTCTCAATCGAGAATCGGTCTGTTGCAGGGGTTCCCGCCGGCGATCGCTTCGCCCAGCGTGACGGCGACAACAAACTGAAAGTGCTCCTGAAGGCCATAAACGAGAAGATTCCTACCCACGCCGTCATTTTCGATGTTTCCACGGACCGAGGAATCCGAAGCGGAAACCAGTCCCTCACCGAGATCATGTACGGTCTCTTCCTCCAGAGCCTCGGCTACGCAAAGGACCTAGATCTCTCCGAATTGGAAATCGCCTTGGAGGAAAAGGCCCAGCTTGAACGGTTCGAGGCCGAGTACCGGCGCCTCTTTAATAAGGAATGGTCGATCGAGAAAGGAAAGGTTGCATTTGCCCTCAGTGAGGCGAGCCGGGTCCTTCACAGCCTCGATTCCGCCACATATCCGATGGCCGATTCGTGGGTTAAGGCCGTCAAGAACAAGGCCGACATCTCTCCGGGGAAGCTCGCGGAGCGTGCCAATGTTTTGATGAAGCGAAGGCGTCCTGGACAGGTCCTGATGTTTGTTGTCGACGAAGTTGGCCAGTTCGTTGCACGCGACGTTCAGAAAATGCTCGACCTACAAGCTGTCGTGCAGAGCCTCGGCGTGAAAGGTCGCGGCAAGCACTGGGTAGTGGTCACGTCTCAAGAGAAGCTTGGCGAGCTTGTCAGTGGCCTCGACGACAAGAAAATCGAACTTGCCCGATTGATGGATCGATTCCCTCTGCAGGTACATCTGGAGCCTTCTGACATCGCAGAGGTGACTAGCAGACGTGTTCTGTCCAAGAATGCTGGCGCACAAAAAGCATTAGGTGACCTTTTTGACTCACACCGAGGCCGGTTCACGGAACACACCCGGCTCACTGCCGACATCAAGCTGCCCGAGCTTACTCGTGACAGCTTCATCGATCTCTATCCTTTGCTGCCCTATCAGATCGACCTGATCATCCAGGTAGTCTCAGGTCTTCGCACGCAGGGCGGCACGAGTAAGCATGTCGGCGGCGCTAACCGCACAATCATTAAGCTGGCTCAGCAGCTTCTAATTAACCCTGCCGTAAACCTTGCGGACCAACCCCTTGGCTTGGTTGCCCGGCTCGATCAGGTCTACGATCTCGTCGAGGGCAACATTAGCTCGGAGGTACGAGCGAAGATTTCAGCCATTGTGAAGGAGCTAGAACACCGGCTGGCGCAGCCGGTCGCGAAGGTCATTTGTCTTCTGCAATACGTAAAGAGCGTTCATCGCACGGCGGACAATATCGCGGCGGCTCTCCACCCCGGAGTCGACGCCGAGTCCGAGCTCGCTGCGGTGAAGGACGCACTTCGTCAACTTGAGGCAGCGAATAAGATTCGCAGCGGTGACGACGGTTACCGGATTCCGACACCGGCAGAAGACGATTGGGAGCGTATCCGCAATGGTATTAGCCCGAAACCAGGCGATGCGCATCGGCTTTACTCTGAGGTCCTAGCTGCGTTCTGGCAGCCACAGCCTTCACACACACTCTTCGATACCAAGACCTTCAAAGCGGGGCTAGCCATTCATGGTCGCGAGGTCGTTGCCGGCGAGATGATGTTCAACGTTCATCTCGCGGAGGATGGCGCGGCCTTCAAGGCACTCGCTTCGGAACTGCGCGCCCGCAGTCAGCAAGAGCGCAAAAATGTGTTTTGGGCGGTGGCCCTCAACGACGCGATAGATGGTGAGACGGTCGAGCTCTTCCGCTCGAAGGAGATGCTCGCAAGAAAGGAACGAGAGGCGAAAACGGCAGACGAAACGGCTCTCATTGGTGAAGAAAAGCTTCGGCTAAGGCGCCACCAAGATGAACTCCGCCGGCTTTTGAGGGCAGCCTGCTTGGCTGGTAGCGTCAGCTTTCGTGGAAACGACCGAAGTCCTGACGATCGGGCTGTCGACATGAGCAAGAGCACGGCTGACATTTTGAGCCACGTGCTCCCGGAAGTATTCGATAGATTCAAGGAAGCCGCAGCACGGCAAGGTGACGTGAAAAAGGGCGTCGAAGCTCTATTCACCGCGGAGAATCTTCAGGGCCTTCCTTCGGTCTTCGGGAGCCTCGGGCTCTTGCGCGACGAAAGGGGTAAGACGGTCTTTCGGGTCGAGAGCGGCCCCCTCGCGGAGGTGCTCTCCCGGATCGAGGAACGTGCCAACTATGGCGACACTGCTAGCGGGCGGTTTCTCTCCGATGAGCTCGCGAAGGAACCGTTCGGTTGGGACTTCGAAGTTGTTCGGTTGCTCGTTCTCTCGTTGCTGCGAGCTGGAAAAATTCAAGCGACGAGTAAGGGTCAGACAATCGACTCCGCGACGGGAATCGAAGCGCGCGACACGTTTTCGAACAACAATTTCTTCCGACAGGCCTCATTCCGCCCGAAGAAAGGTATCGAATTTACTGAGCTTGTGAGAGCTTCCGAGGCCTTCCGAGACACGTTTGGAAGCGAAGTCCGCGAGCTAAATACCGGAGCCATTGTATCCGAGCTACGCAAGGAGATCGCACGTCATGAGGACGCCGTCGCGTCTGCGCACGGTCAGCTCATCGCGTACCGTCTTCCGGGAGCCAATATCCTCGACGGTGCCATCGGCCAAATGAAGGCCATCCTTCGGGGTTCGGAGGACAATGCAATCGCAACGTTTAATGCCTCGCATCGCGCTATTAAAGATGCCATTAAACGTGCAGTGGAGCTCGAACAAGCGCTTACGGAACCTCGATTGCGTGACCTTGATCGAGCGCGGGAAGTGCTCAGCGCCGCCTGGCCCTTCCTGCGCAATGAGCCGGATGCAAGCGAGGACCTCCGGACCAAAGCGACGGCGCTCGAGGACCTCCTAGCCCGCGAAACCTTCTATCGGGAGCTGCCAATAATTGAACAACACGCGTCCTCCATCGAAGCCGAGTATCAGCGACGCTACGAGGAAGCTCTGGAAGCTCGGATTACCGCCTACACTCGAGCTGTTGACCGGTTGGCGCGCACACCTGGCTGGGAGGGCATCGACAAAGACGAGCAGCAGAAACTCGCAGCGACCCTGGAGCGTGGCAAAGCGCGGGATAAGGAACGAGTGCCGATCCCCCAGCTCCGCTCGGAGCTTGACGCTTGTGAAGCACGTCTTCGAGATGCTGTCGCGGAGCTTCACCGGATCATCGATGGGGAGCGTATCGCGACAGTACGGCTGGGCAGCTACTTTTCTGGAGGAATCGAGACCGAAGAGCAGCTCGATGCTGCTCTCGGCGGTATTCGAGAGGAGTGCTCGCGGCTAATCGGTGCCGGCAAGAAAGTGATCGTGGAGTGATGGTCGAAGACAATGGATAAAGCAACACGCAACACCATTGAACGAGCGACCCAGCAAGCTCGGAAGTTGCTCGATGAGGACCTCACTTCCCAGCTCGAAGGCGTATTCGACGTGTTGCGCAACGGCGTCATCGCTTCAAAAGGCGGTGCGCACTTGTCGGCATTCCAACAGTCCCAACGGGACAAAATCGTAGGGGCAATCGAGCACAAGCGTGCCTCCGGGATGACCGCTGTGGAGGCAGTCACGGACTACGTGCGCGATGCCGCGTTCACCACTCTAAATCGTTTCGTTGCCCTAAAGATGCTTGAGGCGCGCGAATTGGTGCAAGAGTGCATCACCAAGGGCGAACAATCTGCCGGTTACCGCGAATTCTGTGGTATGGCGCCTGGGGTTGCGCTGCTCCCCGACGCTGCCGGTTACCGTCTCTATATAGAAAGCCTTTTCGATGAGTTCTCAACTGAAATCAAGGCGCTGTTCGACCGACGCGATGCTGCCTCCGTCCTCTGGCCGAAGCGGCGGACGTTTGACGCGCTGCTAGCGATCCTCAACGCCCAAGAGTTGTCGGAGATTTGGCGCGAGGACGAGACGATTGGCTGGGTCTACCAGTTCTTCAATAGCGGTGAAGAGCGTAAGAAGATGCGCGACGAGAGCCAGGCGCCGCGCAACAGCCGCGAACTAGCAGTGCGTAATCAGTTCTTCACGCCACGCTATGTTGTGCAGTTTCTCACCGACAACACTCTTGGCCGTCTTTGGCTGGAGATGCAGGAACACAAGACACGCCTTTCGACGCTCTGCGAGTACCTTGTACGCTTTGGCGACAAATCGACCCAGTCTCGTCCGAAAAAGGACCCACGGGACCTACGTATCCTCGATCCGGCCTGCGGCTCGGGACACTTCTTGCTCTATAGCTTTGATCTGCTGCTGGCGATTTACGAGGAGGCATGGTCGGACGGAGGAAACGCTCCAAGGAGTAGCGCGACGGACCGGACGTTGCGCGATGACTACCCGGACTTCCTTAATCTGCGCCGGGCGGCACCGAGGCTAATCGTTGAGCAGAACCTGTATGGTGCGGACATCGATGCGCGCTGTGCACAAATCGCTGCTCTAGCTCTCTGGCTCCGGGCTCAGAGGGCGTGGAAAGACCTTGGCGTTAACGCATACGACCGGCCGCGCATACATCGCACACACATCGTGGTTGCCGAGCAGATCCCTGGCGACGCTACGCTTGTCGAAGAGTTCGCTGCTCGCCTTGATCCTCCACTGTTGCGCGACCTCTTCAAGAAGATGGTCGGCGAAACACGCCTGGCTGGCGAACTTGGCACGCTACTCCGCGTAGAAAACGGCATCGCCCCTGAGCTCCGTCGCGCGCGGGAGCAGTTCGTCAAGCAGCGCCAGATCACAGAATTCCTGCCAGGCATGGAGCCCGCGCCCAAGCAGGGTGCATTGGACCTTTCTGGTATAGACGATACTGCCTTCTTCCATGAGGCCGAGGGCCGCATCATGGAAGCGCTGCACGGGTTCGCCGAAACCGCAATCGGTGGTGCAAGTGTGCGCCGGCGACTCTTCGCGGGCGATGCTGCCCATGGCGTTGCCTTGATCGATTTGGTGCGAACCCAATTCGATGTGGTTCTTATGAACCCTCCTTTTGGCGATCCACCCGAAGGAGCGAAGAATTACATTTTCTCGCGTTATGGCGACGCGAAGACCGAGCTCTACGCAGCGTTTATTGACCGGGCGTTAGAACTGGCTTCGGCCGGGCTTATTGGTTGCCTCGCTTCACGCACAGGGTTCTTTTTGACATCGCTAGAACGTTGGAGACGCGCGTCACTGCTCGGTCCCAGTCATGGCGCGACCGCATTTCTTGATCTCGGGGACGGTGTTCTGGACGCCGCAGTAGAATGCGCTTCTGTTGTCATTTCGGATTCCAACGACGAACTTATTTGCGGCGATGCCCGAGAGCCTTTTCGTGAACGTCGGTTGGAAGAAATTCGGATCGCCTGCACCAACGGTCAACTGCCAAAGGGTTGGAGTCTTACACGGCGTTCAGTTCTCCGAAAATTACCGGGATCGACGTTCGCTTATCGCTTGCCGCCTTCGCTCGTTCAGCTGTTCGATGAGTTTCCTTCTCTGGCGCAAAGCGGATTTGTCGCAAAGCAAGGCATAGGAACGTCGGATAATTTTCGGTTCTTGCGACTTCGTTGGGAGGTACCCCCGCTTTCCGATAACCGCTGGTGGCGATACTCGAAGGGCGGGGGCTATTCACCTTACTTTGTTGATAGCGATCTTGTTCTTAATTGGCATGCCGACGGTTGTGAGGTGAAGGCCTATAGCGCGATGCTCTACGGTAGTTGGTCGAAGCAGATTACAAACACGCAGTACTTCGCCAAGCAAGGCCTTACATACTCTTCTAGGACTCATCGTGAGCTCGCGCCCGCATTTCAGCCGGCGCATTCGGCCTTTGATACGAAAGGTTGCTGCATATTTTCCGAGTGTGCATTGGACCAGTCGGTTTGGTCGGCTCTTCTCGGTCTCATGAACTCTCGGATGTTTGCCGGCCTCCTTCGTGTAGGCTTAGCGCGGGCAACCTCCGGCTTGGCTAGGCAATATACGGAATCGCTTATATTGGCGATGCCGATTCCTGACGTTGCGAATCTACCAGAATTGTCGCGTCTTGTCGGAGAAGCACATAGGGTTCACGCATCGATCGAAGCGGCGTATGAGACAGGCTCGGTGTTCGACGCTTCACATTGGATGGCGATATTTCAGCAGAATGCTTCAAATGAGTCGATCGAGCAGCAGCGACGGACATTGCGCCGCACTTGGGAATGCCAAGTACCAAGCGCCGCAGCAATCGACGTTGTTGCTAGCAACGCTTACTATCGAGGAAGCGCGGTTCCTGAAAACATCTCCTCTTACCTCGATGCTGAAGTAGGACGTGTCCCGGCAACGATCGACGATACGACGGTTTCCGGGTTCTGGAATCCATCGCGCGAAAGTCCCTTTTTCCTCCCAAAAGAAAATCCCGTTGAGGAGACGCGAAAAATTGCGCAAGCGCTATTGAGCGTTGCGGTAGGAGCAGTGGCGAAAAGGTGGGGATACAGCGGCTCGACTGCCGGTAAGCGATTTCCACAACAGTCCGAAACACGCAATACATTTAACGACGCACAACAGAGCGGCATTCTTTTTGTTGACGACGAGGGACACCAAGCAGATGTTGTCTTGCGCCTTCGTTTCTTACTGGAAGACGTATCCGATGGCTCCGCCGAGAGCACCTTGGAGCGCATATCTGCTCTTGCGTCGGAACGTGGCAGTGGGATACGTGGCTATTTTCGTCAAGAATTTTTTGCGCTCCATCTTCAGAATTATTCAAGTAACAAGAGACGTGCGCCCGTATATTGGCAAATTTCGACACTGTCATCGAGCTATTCCGTTTGGCTTTTTCTTCATGCGTTTACAAGTGATACGTTGTTTAGCGTTCAGACTGACTATGCGGGTCCGAAGCTGGAGCACGAAAGGAAGCGGTTAGATGCATTGCGCGTGGAGGGAGGTCCAAACCCGACCGCTTCACAGCGCAAATCGATCGAGGAACAGCAAGTGCTAGTCGACGAGCTTCAGGCGTTCCTCGAAGAGGTCAAACGCATTGCCCCGTTATGGAAGCCCAATCTCGATGATGGTGTGATCATAAACTTTGCTCCGCTCTGGAGACTCGCTCCGCACAGCAAGTCTTGGCAGAAGGAATTAAGGACAGCTTGGGATGCGCTCTGTCGCGGCGACTACGACTGGGCGCACCTCGCCATGCATTGCTGGCCCGAGCGTGTTGTTCCTAAGTGCGCGACCGACAGGAGCCTGGCTGTTGCTCATGGCCTTGAGAATGTTTTCTGGGTCGAAGCGCAGGACGGGAAGTGGAATGCCAGACCAACTCCAATCCGCTCGGTTACCGACCTCGTGCGCGAACGAAGTTCACCGTCCGTCAAGGCGGCCCTGAAGAGTCTGCTCGAAGCCCCCGCCGCCAACGCGAATGGCGATCGAGCGCGTGGCCGTCGGGTTGCAAACCGTGTTGCCGACGGAGGAGCACGCTGATGCATCCGCTCCACGATTACGTCGTCAAGCAGCTCGCCGAGAAACTGAAAAATAGGAAGGTGGTGGTCTGGTACGACGTGCGCCGCGAGTTCGCACCGTTCGTCGCCGAGATGCGGGGCGGGGCGCGGACCAGCAATGAAGCTGTGTCACTGACAATAGCAGGATTGGCGGCGCGTCTGGCCGAGTACGACGGTTCGATGTTCGAGCTGCGCGCGGTCGTGGAACCCTTCGTCTGTGGGGATGTGCCGGAGTGCGTGGTTCTGTACCTCCCTGGATGCGAACGTGACCGCCGCGGCTCTGTGCTCATGGAGCTCGAAAAAGCCGGAGAGTGTTATGAGCCGCAGCTTAAGCGGCTCGCGCGCAACGTGCTACGTCAGCGTTACACCGACGGCGTCATTGACGAGATGCTCGTGCCCGAGCGGGTCTCTTATGAGGACCTCGCCCGGGCATCGTCAGACACGTCGGCGGCGGAGCCACCCTCAATTCTTAGATCCATCTTTCACGACACAACAGGTAATGACGGCCTGCTTGGGGCGTGGCTCGCTAGCGACGCACGCGACGCCGAAATCGAAACCAAAGAGGCCGTCCGCGAACTCATGAAGCTGGTTCTGTCGAGACTCGGCTTGCAGCTTCCCGAAGGCGCGACACTGACGAAACTTCGATCCATCGCACTTCGGTACGTTCTAGCAGGTGAGTTCAGAAGCGATCTCAGATGCAGCCCACCGGCTGCTCTCGACGCAGTACCGGCGCCTAGCACAAAGGACGAATTAAGCGCGTTGAGGGAACTTGCGCGGCAGCTTCGAACGAACTTCCCCCAAGCTTATTCGACGATGGCCGATCGCGTGGAAGCTGAATTGGGTCTTCGTGACGCCAAACTACCACCTGACGGTCTCGGATCAACTGACACATTCCGTTTTGAAGAGCGTGCAGTCTTGGGACACTGTGGTGACCTCATCGCAACCAAACAATTCGACCAAGCTCTGGCGATCATCAGTGTTCGCGAGCACAGCTTCTGGCTGGACCGCGATGTAGTGCGGAAGGCCCAGTGGGAAGCTTGCCGTCGCATGGCAGAGCTAGGACGCTTGTGCGTGACCGTGCGAGGAGCCGTCAGCAAAGCCGCCGGCGATGTAAACACATGGATCGAGGCGTACACGTCCAAGGACGGCTGGTTCCGCCTGGACCAGGCGCAGAGGCGCCTTGAGGCATGGATAGCAAACCTCGACGATGAACCCCAGGAGCGTCCCCTTGGAGTTGTTAGAGGTGCATATGAAGATGCCAGCCATGCAATGGCCGATGGCTTTACAAAGGCCATGGTGCGAGGCAATTGGACAGTGTCAGCGTCCTTCCATCAGACGCACATTTATAGCGAAGTCGTCACCGAGCGGCCGAAGCCCGTAGCGTACTTTCTGGTCGATGCCATGCGCTTCGAGATGGGCCTTGAGCTCGCTGAGCGGCTCCCAAAGACTAGCGAAGTCATTGTCCGGCCCGCCATCTGTGCGCTGCCAAGTATCACACCGATTGGAATGGCAGCGCTTCAGCCTGGGGCTTCTTCGAGCTTTAGCGTCGTCGAGCAGGGTGGTAAACTCGGTGTAAGGATCGACGCCGCGTTTCTTCCAGACCTTCCGGCTCGTAAGAAGTTCGCCGCTGCCCGAGTCCCGAATTTGGTTGATCTCTCTCTCGACGAACTTTTGAGCCTGCAGCCTTCGAGGCTTGCCAAAAAGATCGAGGGGGCCCAGGTCGTAGTTGTGCGCTCGCAGGAGATCGATCACGCCGGCGAGACGGGCTTTTCGTTTCAGGCTCGACAGGTCATGGACACGGTGATAGACAACCTGGCGCGAGCCATCCGTAAACTTACTGCGGCTGGCGTCGAGCAAGCCGTTGTGACTGCGGACCACGGCCATCTGTTCTTTCCTTCGGATCGTGATGAGTCAATGCGAATAGACTCGCCGGGTGGTGACGAGATCGATCTGCACCGCCGCTGCTGGGTTGGACACGGTGGAACGACTCCTGCTGGCTGCGTCAGACTGAGTGCTGCTGCACTCGGCTACGACTCAGACCTTGATTTTGTTTTTCCGATCAGCACCGGGGTCTTCAAAGCAGGTGGAGATCTTGCTTTTCACCACGGTGGGCCATCGTTGCAGGAGTTGGTCATACCAGTGCTCACGGTGCGCATGACAGCACCAGGACCGGACCGCTCCACTAGTGTGGGCTCTGTGACAGTAACGGGCCTACCCGACGCCGTCACCAACCGCATCTTCAGTGTGACGATCCAGCTTGGCGGAAAGAACCTCTCCCTGTTTTCCACAGAGCTCGTAGTTCGGCCGCTCCTAATTTCGTCAGGGAAGCAAGTTGGTGCCGTCGGAATGGCCATCGATGGCGAGCTTGATCGCGCTACCGGCTGCGTGAAGCTCCAGCCTGGTAAGCCCGTCACCGTTGCATTCCGCTTGAGTGACGAGAGTATCGCTGCCTTCCGCATCGTCGTTCAAGACCCAACGACAGATGCGGAGATATACCGGTCGCCTAACGACATTCCTGTACGCCTTGGAGTCTAAGCATGAGCAATGGAACATCCGCCGCGCGCGATCAGCTTGATAACAAAGCAAACCAGTTCTTTTCCGGAAAGGTCGTCCGCAAGGATCTCGTCCGCAAAGTTAAGGTTGGGGCGAACGTTCCGGTCTTCGTGCTCGAATTCTTGCTGGGAAAGTACTGTGCTTCGTCTGATGAGCTCGCAATCCAGATGGGACTGCAGGTAGTCAACGATACCCTTTCAAATAACTATATTCGTCCCGACGAGTCGGCGAAAGCGCAGAGCAAAGTTAAGGAAAACGGCAAATATTCTTTCATTGATAAGGTGAAGGTCAGGCTGGTCGATTCAGACTATTGGGCCGAGGCTGTAAATTTTAACAACAAATTCCTTCACGTACCCAGTCAATACGTGCGCGATTACGAGCGCCTTCTCATGGGAGGCGTCTGGTCGCAGCTCGACATGCGCTTCGAATACGACGAAGAGGCGGGGGGAAAGAACCCGTTCTGGATCGACAAATTAACGCCGATTCAGATCGCAACCTTCGACCTGGACGAGTATCGGAACGTCCGCAGGGAGTTCACGACGGAGGAGTGGCTCAACCTCATCGTTCGAAGCATGGGCTATGAGCCCAGTCAGATGTCCCGGCGGCTGAAGCTGCTCTTTTTGGTTCGGCTCATTCCCTTAGCGGAGAGAAATTACAACCTCGTGGAGCTTGGCCCCCGCGGTACCGGCAAGAGCTATGTAATACAGGAAATCTCGCCTTACACCGCTCTGCTCACGGGTGGGACCACGGTCGCAAATCTGTTCGGTTACATGACCGGGCGCCAAAAGGGGATGGTGCAGATCTGGGATGTCGTCGGTTTTGACGAAGTCGGGGACCTCCAGAAGATGCCGAAAGAAGTCATCACGACGATGAAGACCTACTGCGAGTCCGGCACATTCCAGCGGGGGCAGGAAGCCGTCGCGGGCGACGCCAGCATCGCGCTCTTTGGCAACACCAATCAGCCCGTCGACGTCATGGTCCAGTCCGGCCATCTCTTCGCACCGATGCCCGATATAATTCGCGATGACATGGCGTTCATCGACCGTCTGCACTTCTATCTTCCGGGCTGGGAGATTCCGCAGATGCGCAATGAGTTGTTCACAGACCACTACGGGTTTGTCGTTGACTATCTCGCAGAAGCACTCCGCGATATGCGGAAGCATAATTTCACGGAGATTATCGACCGCCATTTCTCGATGGGCGCTCACCTCAACGCCCGTGATCGCAAGGCGGTCCGAAAGACCGTATCCGGCCTTATGAAAATACTCTTCCCCAACGGCGAAGTGACACAGGCCGAACTTGCGGAAATCCTCGAGTTCGCGCTTGAGGGCCGACGCCGCGTAAAGGAACAGCTCAAGAAAATGGGTTCCTTCGAATACTATCAGACGTCCTTCAGTTATACGCTGCAGGAGACAGGCGAGGAGAAATTTGTTGGCGTGCCCGAGCAAGGCGGTCGCGACCTAATCTCCACAGATCCTTTATCTCCCGGCACGGTCTACACCGCAGGCGTCACCTCAGACGGAACGGTTGGCCTCTACCGCTTGGAGGTTTCGGTATCGAGCGGAACCGGGAAGCTAAAGATGGCTGGCGGCATTTCCGGAGCGATGAAGGAATCGGTTCAGCGAGCCTTCAGCTATGTCCAGGCGAAGAAGACCGAGCTCGGCATTTCGCGCGACCTTGAGACTTCCGACTTACACGTTGAGGTAATCGACCTGCTTGGGAACCGCGTTGAGGCGGAACTGGGGGTCGCCTTTTTCGTCGCTTCTTACTCCGCGCTCAGGAAAGCACCTGTCAGCCCCGCCCTGCTCGTCTTGGGAGACATGAGCGTACAAGGAAACATCAAACCTCTTCGGTCCCTTACGGAGCCCCTTCAAGTCGCGAGGGACAATGGTGCGAAGCGCGCGCTCATTCCGATTGAGAACAAGCGCAACTTCCTAGATGTGAGCGCCGACATTGTGGAGCACGTCGACCCGATATTCTATAGTGACCCTAAGACCGCAGCTATGAAGGTTCTCGGAAACTTGTAGTGACAACCCGATTTGGATCGATAAGCCTCCTCCTTTCCTACTCCTTCCTCTCGGCATCGCTTCGGAATTACTACGCCCGGTTTTTCATTAGTCTGTGGCACAAGCAAGACGTCGGCTTTTCGTCCCGGACGTGCTGCAATGCTGGAAGTGAGTGCCTGCTGCTTAGCTGAACAACGGACGGATTCCCTCGACAGCGGATAGAATTCTCCTATCATCTTCTCCGTCGGCGACAGGTGATACATAGTCCCTCGGGACAAAGTCCTGCGGGAAGGTGTTAAATCCGAAATCCATTTCACACTCCGGCAAGCAGGCAAGGGCAAATTGACTCAAGTTTAGTGAAATAGCATCTTGGAATTGTTTGGATGGTTTAGTTCCTTGATAATAATCCCATGTTCCGAGAACTCTAAGGTGCACTGTTTCGGCCTTCATTAAAGAACAATCCTTGTACGCGACTAGGTTACTTCGACTATAAATATAAAGTAATCCGTAGCCGAGGAGTTCGATGGTCGCGTCGAAAACATCGCCGGACTCAGGTAACACCTTTAGCTCGTAGAATATGAAAGTGGAATCGTTGGACCTACAAACCAAATCGATGCTTCTTTTTCTGTCTCCAGACTTGCAATACCCGGATGCAGTTGGCACTTGATTCACCCACCGGGGTTTTAAGAGGCTGGAAATCCTCTTTTCCAATATTTTCTCTTTACTTGTACTTTCCTTCGACAACACTGGCTGCTCAATTAGCCGCCAGTTTTCTTTGGATACTTGTCTGCTTGGTTTGAAATTTCCTTTGATGCAACAAAACATTTCTTTCAACGGAATGTTTTCAAAATCATTTCGTGAACAGTCCCGCCATGGTTTTACCAATTCGTGGATTCCGCTTAAAATATGGGGTTGCGGAAGTTTCATAGGAAATACGGTTCACCGTCCTGAAGTTGAATAAGTAACTGAGAACATTGCTTTGCCATCAAACAGCAACCGCTTCATATCGCCAGCACATCGTTGCGCACCGGTACGTCCCAGACTCTTCGCGCCAGTTTGGTGAGCATCTCCTGGCGTTGTTCAATGCTGGAAGAACTCCACTTCTCGAACTGGGCTAGGCCTGCGACCGCGCGGTTGAGCTGCGTGTTGACACCAACCTGCGGCTTTTCGACGAGGGATTTCGTGAGAAGAAAAGCGGATTGTCGGTAGCCAGGAGTCTTCTCGACGAAGCTGCCATTGGAAAGCGAGGCATTGATGGTCTTTTCTAGCAGGGTGAGATTGCCCAGGCGACCGGTGTACTCATCGTATTCGTCGAGCTTGTCGAACGCGGCACGTACGTCTGGCCGAGGGTTGCTCGGAAGAATGTGCTCGATCTCTACGTTTTTGGCGACGTAGAGATCGAGATGCCTGTGAGCAGGATTGCCCCAAGCTTGTTCTTCGATGAATTGAGTGAGTTTGGCGAGAATATATCGTACGCGGTATTGCTGAATGAGGTTTTGCGACAGCTCACGGAAAGCGAAGGCGAAGCGCTCGGCCCGGCTTGCCATGTCCTCCACGAAGTACTTCTCGATGAAGGTATCGAGATCGGTGTCGTTCTTTACAGAGCGTAAGTCGGAGGACCAACGGGCGAAGTTGCGCTCGAATGTTTTGGTCGGTTCGCGGGTGATGATGTAGCAGAAGAAGAGGTTTTCGATGGCCTTGCACAACCGGTCGAACTGTTCTGGTGGTAGGGTTCGCGCCGCCATCAGCAAGATATATTGCTGTCGCAGCGCGCCACCGAGAAGTGACAGGTTGTGTAGGTAGCGGTTATCACGGCCCCCACCATCTTTGCAGGCGAGGAAATTCGCGTGCGACGCGGCGCATTCGATAAGTTGTTCGAGGAAGCCGAGCGGGTCGTCGTCTATGCCGCACTCAGAAGAGTGCTCGACAAGCCATTCATAGATTTCGTCCTCACGGATTGCGCGGTAGGAGTCGATCTCGTAGTGCGCCATGATGTAGTAGCGTAGAAACCGCAATGGTTTTTCGCCGCAAGCGTCGAGTGTGTCCACCAGCTTCTTCCAACGCTCCTTGAGCCGGTGGTAGTCCTCGCTTATCGTACGCATAAAAAGCAGGTTCTTCAGCAGGTCCATGGCGTTTAGGCCCACGCCCCTGTCGTTAATGGTCTCGAAGACCTTCAGTGCATTCGCGATCGTCGGCGTGACGATGCGGATGAGTTTCACCCGAGTAGTGAGCACCCCGTGGAACTCGCGAAGGGCCTTCGCGTCCGTGCCGAGATTCGTAGTGATGAACTCACGGATGTCCCGGCACGCTGAAAGGATGTTTCTGACGGAGGCGGTTTTTTCCGGAATTGCATTCAGGGGTGAGTTGCCCGAGGCAATCTTGTCCAGCACCCCCTCGCTATCCTGATATTGAAGGGTGACGCGGAAGCGATCGATTTCCTCATAAGTCCGTGGGTCGATAGCTGCGTCGGCGATTTGAGAGTCGAGCACCTTACTCGGTGGTGTGCTGGATTCTCCCAGTACGTTGCGGACCACGCAAAGGATCAGATACAGTGTGGTCATCCGCTGCTGGCCGTCAATAAGTTGAAACGTGCCGTCCTCGCTTTTGCAAGCGACTATGCTGCCTAGGAAATACTCAGGGCCGGAGAGAATGCGCCCTTCTTCGTCGTAAAACTCTTCGTAGAGGTCTTGAAGGAGTCGTTCGACTTGTTGACGCTCCCAAACGTATTCTCTCTGAAAGTCGGGTACCGAGTAGAAGTCCTTGAAGAGCGCACCAACGCTCAGGTCCTGGGATTCGATCTTCGGTATGTTCGATTCGGTCATGGGACTAATTTCCGGTGGCAGGCTACGCGCTCTTGGATTTAGCTGGCTATCTTCAAGAATCTCAATCGGAGCGAAGAGCAAGAAGCAAGTGACGTCCTAGCTCAAAGCCTACCACAATCCTTCATATACATATGCTAACGCCGGGTGCTAGTGTTCATTTTGAAATGGGCGACATTTCGCGGTGTCGGGGCGTTTGAGGAACGTTGTATCAACGCCGGAACTGGAGAAGGTACGAACCACAAGTCCAACATAAATGTTGGTGGTGGAGTCGGACTGTCGTATTCGCGGTGGGTGCTGCGGGATAGGGTCGGGGCGATGGTGATTGAGGCCGAGTGGAAAAGAGTAGCCGACGCGAACAACTGTCGGCGGTTATGAGTGGGAATTACACACGATCTGCAACCTCCGCTCGTTCTCCCGCCACTGCCTGACGTGTCGCGTTTGGTTCATGACATGCCTCTCCTACGCTGGAGACATTCCATCCGCTTTACGATACGCTCACCGGCGTGTCATTTTCTGCAGCGTCTGATCGACCGCTGGAGCGAGTTCCATGAACTCGTCCAGACGCTCAATGACGAACTTGCTCAGCGCGTCAGAGCCGGAAACCAACGCGACTCTGTCGGATTCAGAAACTTCACTGCAGTCCTTTCCTAATGGTGATTCTGAAAGGTCCGCCTTTTCGTGACTCCACTTTTTCAGTAACTCTGGCGACAACGACGCCAGCACTAGTCGACCGAACTCTTCGCCGTTCTCGCGGAACTTCAACCGGGAGAAATCATCGCTCATCAACCACATCACCGGACTATTGCCTTCAACCTTGCCGTACTCGGCTGGAGCAAAGTCAAGGAGATGGAAATAGATGCAGGGTTCTTTTGAATTCCGAGTTCCCCATTCCTTTTTCCAGAACCAGATTGACGGAAACTTGGCATCGTAGTCGCACGACATGCCACGTTCAGCAACGGCGTTGGTGATCTTCCCTAGCGTCGTCTCGATCATCTCGCGCATCCGATCCATCAAATCGTCGAACGCTCTTCTCAGGGCCATGACTTCTTTCCAGCGCTTGAGGAGCATTAGGTCAACGTCTTCGTAGTGATTTGCCATTACAGTTCCTCCATAAAACGTGGTGGCCCGATAGCCGCAAATTCATCGAGAAACCGCTCGAGAACCACGGCGGACACTGTCGCTGCTGCCGGAAACCGCTGCGGCACTATGGCCCCAAACTCATCTAGAAACTCCTCGAGAACTACGACGGACACCGACGTTGCGGCCGGCCTGATCGCCGCAAGGCTATCGAGCAAGTCTTCCAGGTCCGTAAGGCCGACACTTGGTACGTCTTCCTCGTCACCAACCAGATCTCCTGGCGACTGGAGCACACCCGATTCATTACGGTTTGCTGAAGGAGTGGGCGTCAGATCGATTCGCAGTTCGACGACCGCTCGATTGATCTGCTCGCCTGTCAGATAGTGCTGCAGATATTTCACGAGATCGTCCTGCCGGCATTGCCCGAATGCCATACGGTACACCGCCAACGAGCGCCGCAAGGCCTCAGCGCGATCGACGTCCTTACTGAGTGGGATCATCGGCAGATGCCTCTCAATATGCGCTCCTCCCTCGGTTGTGTAGACCCAAAATGGGACGAGGTCCGACATCTCCGCTGGTCGACTCCTTCTTGCCGACTCGAACAGTTTGCGCCACGCATCCGAATCCGAACCCGAGGTCGAATATGTCACGCTGGCCGAGAAGGCTTTGGCGACATTCTTTCGAACGGCATGTCCTTTGTACCGGTGTACGCGCCCTTCACGCTGTTCGAGGTCAACAGGATTCGAAGGCAGATTCCAATGCATCACTGCGTGACAATACAAGTGGAAGTCGAGACCTTCCTGACCGACTGACGTCGAGCACAATACAAAAGGCCAGAAGGGTGAGTTAAAAGCTCTTTGAACATCACCTTCACGCCGAACTGCCCGGACCTCCTCCTGCACTCGACCGCCGTATCGCACAGCGAAGCGGGTGCGGAATCGCATCTTGTCACCGATCTTGATGTCTCTCTCAGTCTCGTCCACCGTTATGGAGTCCGCTGCGACGATCGCGCTGCGCAAAGTAATCGATTCCCGCATAGCTGTCCCAACGGCTTGCTCGATTTGTCGCGAGGGCCGACCAGATACTCCCAGGTATTCAACTAGGACGTGGGCATATTCGTCGAGAACAGCCTGCAAGCCACCGCGCGCGCAATATTCGAGCACACGCTGCCAGAATGGTTCCTCATTGTTCGCGCGCTGTAACATGACTCTTACCTCGGGCTGATTGAAGAGTGAACGGAACCCTTCCGCGATTTGCCCCGCCTGGTTGCGCAACGAGATGTCGGTCATCCGCTGGAATCCGCCCGTCACACGAGAAAGAGCGCGCAGTGCTGCCACGGCGGGACCGGCAAGTGCATACAGGGCTAGAACCTCGGCCAAATCTCCAGGTGGGCGCTTCAGATCATCGGCGGTCCTCGCGATGTCACGCGCAGCCCTGACGTGCGCTGCCCACGCGTCGTCCGCTTCTGCTTCATCCTCGTCAGTTACATCATTATCTGACGTCGTCGCCTCCGTACCACGCCACTGGCCCGCGAGGTTCACTTGACCAAACCAGGCATTTGCGTTGACGGCATCCTGACTAAGATCAAGAAGGATCGGTGCCGCCCAATACCAACGTTCGTCAACGTCACCGTCGGTTGGCGCCCGTTTTGTCAGCATTTCGGTCAACTCGCCGCAGATAGTTCGGGCCTTTTCGAGAGCATCCTGAAAAGTCGGAGCCGACCCTTCAGACCCTGTCGTGGCCCACTTCAGAGGGTCGACCTGGCTCGCAAGCGCGAACGACGGGTACATGAGGCCGAGCACTGGCATACCAGTCAGGCGCCCTGCTGCCACAGTGAATCGCAATAGACCCCAGCGCTTCTTTCTCGCTTCCGGGCTCTGACTGCCCGGTTCGCCTTCTGGTCTTATGCCGAGCATCCGTCGCTCGGCTTCGTAAGTCATGAGCGCTGCCACAACCTTTGGGACGACCTGCCACGAAGAGAAAATCAGTCGTTTGGTGAGAGTCTGAGCCCCCGGATGAGCGAATTCCCCTTGTGGTTGATAGTACTGCCAAGAGGATGGCATCCACAGAAGACGCCATATCTCCGAGTCCAACATGTCATAGACTAGGTTCCGGAGCCGCGCATTCCCTGGGTCGAGCTGGCCATAAGCAGAAAAGTCGTCTTTAGACACAAGAGCACCGGAATCACCACACAATGCTTGAAAGATCTCCGGCCGAGCTCGAGGTCCCTCGACTGCGCCAACGAATTTGCGTTTGAGGTCATACTCATCCATGAAATTGAGGAGATATGGCGCGGACTTCCAATACTCGATCACATCCGGAACCTCAAGTGATCGTCCGAGTTTCTGAAGGGCAAGGAACGACTTGAGATCGTGTTCAATTACGCGGACGCCGGGGCATATGATTTCCTTAAGCATTCCGTCCCGGTTTGCAGTCACAGCCAGTCGCTCGGTGCGCACCATCACCCGGCGAAGCATACTCGTGATTTCGTCTCTCGCCTGCCGCAACTTAGTACCATCGCCACACTCGATGCGAAACAACTCTTGTCCGTACTCACCGAGGGCGACCTGAAATGCTTTGGTCCTCCCTGGATCGTTTTGCAGGAAGCTGATGGTCTTTATGAGATCGGCGTAATGTCCATCACCGCCAGGTTCATCGGCTGTCGCATACATCCGGTATGGCGTGGCCGAAAGGAGCATCACGCGCACGTCGGGATAGTGGAAGAGCTGCTGGGCCAGCTGGCTTGCCTCGTCCTTTCCATCAAGCAGATCACTGAAACGTTGGAACTCATCAAGGATGACAAGATCTGGCTCGAGCGACTCGATGCAGACGCCCGCGAGTGTGGTCCGCAGGGCGCTGACGATCTCACCGCGTTCTTGTTTCTCTTCGTCCGTGAGATTCTCTCGGCTGCCAAGTTGATCTACAAGAGTGAGAAAGCGGCCTCGAAGTGAGCCGGTCGGGCGCTGCGAGTCGCTAATCTCTTCGCCGAGTTTCGTGCGGAAAGCTGCTTTCAGCTTCTCGTCAATTTGGTACCGAGTCTCATGTTCGTCGACCCATCCTTTGAAACGATCACGGCGAACATCAACCGAGAGCAGCGAGACAGCTCCCTTCTTGTTTGCAACCCAGTCTTCGGGAAGAAGCCAGAACAACAACGCGCGCTCTTCTGCTTTGCCGCCACGGGATCGCATGTTCAGCGAAGTACCTGGCGTAAACGCGATGAAGTTGACGCTGTTTTTTCGAAGCCGGCTGATCTCTCTCGGCAGTAGGGTGATGCGATCAGGTAGGCCGCGAGTCGGCTGATCTGTGACATTGAGACGACTGATGTTTTGTCGGGCTATCGAGGAATTAGAGCATATATAGATGATGTCAATCCGCTCGGCTGGGTTCCGTTCGTGAAGCCACTGAACAGCGCGCGCGACGATACCTTTAGCAACCAAGGTCTTACCCAGACCGACTTCGTCGGCGACCAAGAACCGCATGGCTGGTAAGGGATCCTCGTACATTCGGGCAAATGCGTAGTCGGCTGTGTCGCGCTGAAAATCCTTGAGCGAGGACAAGCAACGTTCCGTCTCGGGCCAATTCATACTTTCGCCCCCCGTCCGAGTCGCTGACTTTGGCGCCAGATCGGTTCCCAAATCGCATCGAAGCCATCGGGGAGAAGGTCTTCGTCATCCGCTCCCTTTCGAAGGTCCTGCAGGAGGCTATTCAAATAGCCGAGGCGCTCCGGGGAACGATCCAAGTTGCGTAACAGCATTTCAAAAAGACCGTTACCCATAAAGGCAGAGCCCATATCCCCACGTTCATTCCCTCGAAGATTCGTCCCGGGTATCTCAGGAACGTCGAATCCCTCGTCGGCCAGGAGAAGGCACAGAAAGTGCATCATCGTTGACCGATCTCGAACGAGTGAGCGGAGTACCATCTCACGCCGACCGTCTGGCGCTCCTATGAGCGGCAGGTTCAAAACGAAGCGAACCTGGCGCTCCTCGCCCCTAGCATGACCTGTGAGTTCAAAGGCACAAAAAGCCGTAATGGCCTGGAAGGACAACCCTGGAAACTTTGCGATAATCGCACCAGGGTCAAGCTTGTCGAATTGCACTCCAGCGGAACTCGGGACCGTCAGGGGCCAACATCGAGCGGTCACCTCTGAGTCGATGGCGGCGCTCTCGCTGACTTTACACACAAGCTCGACATCGAATGCGTCGGCGACAGCTGGGGTCACAATTACTTGCAATCGCGTGCTGGCAATTGACTCGCGAAGATTCTCCAGCTTGCGTTCGAGCGTCTCAATTGCAGAATCCGGCTTTTCTCTTGCTACAAACTCCTCAATGTCTTCTAGCAAATTAATGAATCGGACCTCGCCCTTCTCTTGTTGCATAAGGGCGTCTATTCCGAACTGCTTTCGTGGGCCGATCAACTCGACCACGAATTCGACGTTTCGCTTAAAGGCGGCCTCGGTGGCGTTCGCCGAGCCAGTCCAGATGTGCGCGTCCCAACCACTCTCGCTGACATACATTTTCGCGTGCAGATCCGACTGCTGGATGGCTTCCGTCTCTGACTCGGGTTTTTCTTCGTGTTCGGAATCTACCTCCAACACCGCGCGATCCTTTAGGCCAAAAAACCTTCCTATTCCTTTCGGTTTTCGTGCAAGGCACGCCAATTCGCTCCGTGCCGATACTAAAGCGACCTCTTCGCATCCCTCGGCGAGTTCCTCAAGTCGACGCAGCGAGACGAAGGGCGAGACGACCAACAACCGATCTCCTTTCACCGCAAGGGGGTCACGCACACGATCGTCGATGCCCATCGGCCAGAAGCGAAGATCGGTCATGCCATTAGGGACCTCAAACTCCGTTCGGTCGAGTTCCGACGCGAGCCGCTCGGTACGCTGAGATATCTGGGTATTGACGGGGGGCGTGGCAAATGTTGGCAACGCTCGCACGAAGTCCGACAGGCCGCGGTTGCGAGCAATCGCAGTTCGGCGGCTGGGCAGCAAGTTGCCATCCAGTTTCAACAGTGTGTCCCACGACCGAGCGAATGTTAGATTGCGCGAGAGCACGAGCACCCGATACTGCACACCACCTGAGTCGTTCACCCACCGAAGCACCCACACTTTGGAATGGAACGCGCCGGGCACATGGGGCTTGCACGGAACGATCGCATCCTCTACAAACGCAAGTTGCGGATAGAACTTCTTCGGCAGAAAAGTTCGACCTGCGTGACAGAAAACAGTCAACTGGTCTGCATGCCGACGAAGGCTCTCCAGAATCTCGAGGGAATCGACCCCGGCTCGCGGGTCCTCTTCGTCTTGTTGCTCGAAAAGCGTGAAGGCGAGTGGGACTGTAAGGAGCGCCAACAGGTCAAGCGAGTAGGTCGTGCCTACGCCCTCATCGAAGCGGAAACCTACTGGTGGTCGCAGAGCTTCGAACAGCAATAGACGATCACGCGGTTCAAGCATGTTCACCCGCCGGCCCGCCAGAAATATCGCGAAGAAGTACGCGGGCATTTGACCAGCGAAAACCTAGTCGACCCGTGCCCGCATCGCCCCGCCACATTTCACGCGATCGTCGATTGTTGCAGCGAGCAAGAGCGCCTTTGATCTCGGCCTCGCGATTGAAGATGAGCCGTTTGGCGCCTTCATCAGCTCGGAGTCTCGCAAGGTTTCCGGAGAGTACAAGATTGCACCAAGCTTCAACAAATTGGTGGGCTGCGAATGATGGCGGTTTCATCCGCTCAGAAAGAAGGTTCCAAAAATCTTCGCGATCCCAAGTGGCGAGTGCCTGATGACGTCCACTCAGTAACGCAAACCACTCGTCAAGCATCGTTTCACAGCTCTTGATCACCTCATCCCTAATTGGGTCGAGTTCCCCAAGAAAGAGGTTGTACAGAATTGCCGCACCATGCATCACTTCGGAGAAGCAACGCGCATGGTTGATCTTGCGCTGCAGCCCGATTGGAGCCTGCTGGGAGGCTGGATGCGTCCAAATGAACTCCGCGTCCACGTCGACGTAATCGTGGTCTAGCAAGAAAGCGAAGAGAGACGGCCGATGAGTCTCTAGAACGCGGCCTTTCAAATAGCGAGCCTCCTCGCTTGTCAGCGTAAAGCATGCTTGAGAGGGAAAAGAAGCTGGGGCTGGCGGCACATTGGCATGCCACGACCGTGCCATCAGACCGACGATTTCTCCGTCGTCGTTTCGACGAATGTTTGTGGCCCTCTGGCGGTCAAAACTGTGTTGGTATTCCGCCTGAGACCCAGGAAATTGGCAAATGCCCCATAACTTCAGCCCGTTCCAATAAATACTCGAAGGGATGCGCTGTAGCGATGATCGGGACTGTATGCCGATCGTTCCGTCGGGATCCACGGAATCTGCCAGGCGATTGATAAGTTCAATTTCGTACTCCCTGCCCTTGCGCCCCACTTCGGCCGACGAAACGCGTGCCGTGTCGAATTGGAGGTACATCCAAGGGATGAAAAGGAAATAGCGCGCACGAGTCTGAAGTGCACCAGTGCCGGGAAATAGCATATCTGCAAAGGCATCGCGAATGCCCGCGATTCCCATCTCGTCCCGCGTGTCCTTTTCACGAAAGAGGTCGATCGCCTCTAGCATTTGACGACGCTGTTTTTCAGAATGGTCAAGCCAGGCGAATGTAGACATAATTAAATGGCTTTCTCCTTGACCCGCGGGCCTGACGGAAGCGGGGGCGTTTCCAGCCGAATCGCTGCGAGCGTGGCGGTGGTGGCCATTCCAGTGACTTTAGTCCACGCCTGCTCGTACGCGCTCACTTGGGCGCGATAGCCCCCCAAGGTTGCCAGTGAGAAGCTTTCGTCTGTTTTATAATCCACGACACGCCATCCCTCGGGCGTTCGGTAGGTCAGATCGATGGTGCCGGTGACGAGCTCGGGTACAGTCGCGTTCCGCTTGTACATGAAAGGTGCCTCTTGGTGACACTCGAGGGCCGCCCTTGCCGCTGTCCAAAACTCGCCTTGGGCAGCATGTTCGACTGTATCGAGCGCCTCCTCCATCGCGGAACGCAGCGCCGGTTCTTCGACGGTGAGCCACATTGCAAGCTTCCGCAAATCTTCGCGAGTCGCATCCTTATGCCGCATCGCATGTTCGAGTAGGCCGTGAATCAGTGTGCCCCAGGCCATGCCGGCGTCGGCGCGGTGGCTTGGGGTGTCCGCGATTACGACGCTGGTGGGATCGTCCAGATCACGCTCCGCCGACCGCGCGATCTTTGCGATGTGGCGAGCTTCCGCGGTGACAGAAGTTGCCGACCACGAAGACACACGCGTGTGGTTGTGGGCGGCATCACGCGTCGCAGTCGCCTGCATGTTTGCGGCCGCGGACAAGTCCGCTAGCTGTGCAGCGGGTGCGCTGACCTTCGCGGGGACCGAGAGTTCAGACACCCCGGTGAGGAAGGGCGCGAACGCCTCCCATGCACGAACGCCACCGCCGTCGCTTTTCGCCCATCGCCCCACGACGAGCAGGTCGCGGGCACGCGTTGCCGAAACGTAGAGCAGTCGATGTTCCTCCGCAGTGAGATATGTCTGCTCCTCTTGTTTGAATTGACCCCAACCCGCAGGTTCGGCCAGCACCTTCTCGGCATAGCCCCACTCGGTGGTAATGCTAAAGTAACCGAGCGCGATGAGTCCGTCACGAATGATCCGGATGTCGACGCGCGGCTTGAAGCCGCCGCACGGATCGGCAAGGAAGACGACCGAGGCTTCGAGCCCCTTCGCCTTGTGCAGATTCATCACTCGTACGACATCGCTTTGTCCTGGCTCGAGCGGGAGTGACTCCACCTCGCTCGATGCCTCACGATCCTCTTCGAGCGCTGAAGCAGCTGCGGCTAGGCTGTGCCCACGCTCGACGACCTGACGCACGCGATCGATCGCGTGCAAAAGGTCCCCCGCTTCCACCCCTCCTGGCGTCGTCGCCGCTAGCGCGAGATAACCCGTGTGTTCGAGGATCCGTTCGATCGCGGCACCGGCGGGAAGCCTGCGAGTCCAGAGGAACATCTGATTCAGAGAGTTGAGGGCCGAACGCACACACGTGCTGGAATTGGAAACGTCTGGCTGAAATAGGACATTGCTGGATTCGAGTGCGGAACTTCGGTCGCGACCGTTGAAGATGCTGAACCAGCCACCGGTGTGACGGAACTCGAACAGATCCTGGTCACTGATGCCAAAGAGCGGCCCGCGTAACACGCCGATGAGCGAGACGCTATCCTGCGGATCGCTGAGCGCCTTCAGCAGCAACGCAAGCTGCGCGACCTCCTCCGATTCGCCGAAAGCACCAGCCCCGCTCACTTCGACGGGCACCTGCAGCCCTTCAAGCGCCTCGGCGTACGTCGCAAGGTTCTTTCTCTTTCGTGTGAGGACGAGAAAGTCGCCGAAAGACCGGCGTTTAGCATCGACCTCGAATCGGATAAAGCGCGCAATCCGGTCAGCCTCGGCGGATGGTACGTCCCCCTTCTCTATTGAAGCCGGGACGGTAAGGGTGCGTACGCCGGACGAGCTAGCCCTCGCTTTACCTTTATCGGTGCGAAAGCTCTCCGCGCGATGGGCGTCGAGCGGCGCAAACTTTGGCGAGTACGCCGTCGGCTCTGCCGGGAACTGCTGACGAAACACGTCGTTCGCCCACTCGCACAGGGCCGGCCCAGACCGAAAGTTCGTGGTGAGCGATAGCACCTGGCCTGAACGTGGATCGGTCAAGCGATCGCGAACGATGTTATAGATGTCGATATCAGCGCGCCGGAAACGGTAGATCGACTGCTTGGGATCGCCGACGACAAACAGCCCGGCGGGACGGAGTGGTATCGATCGCCAGTCGACAGGTTCGGCCGTGCCAATCCGGGGGCCTGACACTGACAGGCATGGGTGTTCACCTGCAAGAAGGAAAAGGATCTCGGCTTGAACGGGGTCGGTGTCCTGGAATTCGTCCACGAAAAGCCATCGGTACTTCCCTTGAAGTGCCCGACGGACGTCCGCGTTGCCGCGCAGCACCCGAGCAGCGAGTTGCAGCAGGTCGCCGTAATTGAGGTTGTTGCCACGGCGGCGCTCGCGCCCAGCGTGCATACGCGCTGTAGTGAGCAGCGTGATGCTCAGCCGGTAGATGTACTGGCGCCAGGACGCAAGATATGGCTGGATAACGTCGGTCCGGAAGGCCGTGTGCAGCTTCATTACCTCCGCAGCGATTTTCTTCTTCGCCGCGACGTCATCAGCCCAGCACTTCTGCGTGATCTTCGGCTCGAAGTCCCATGTCGTGAGCAGCTCGGCGAGAGTGCCAGGTCTCTCGCGGCGAACTTTCGCGATCCGCATCTGGCCGTAGAACTGGCGCGCAACTTTCTGAGTCCTGCAAGTCGTATCCTGTGCGATAGTCGTCGGGAGCTTCCTGCACATCGCCGACCAGAACTTGTCGAGCGCTATGAAAGCTGCCGCCGGGTTCGGCCGCACAGCGTCACCTGGCGGGAACTCGACCTCTTCATATAGACATATCTTTTCGAAGGCGCTGTCCAGATCCTTCGGCTTGATCCCCGCATCGCGCAGTTCCCTCACGATCGGGTTGGCCTTCGCCGCCGTCAGGAAATCGCGCCAGGACTGTTTCCTGAGTAGCGCGTCAGCTCCCTCGTCGAGCTCCGTGAAGCCGGGCGACACGCCTGCTTCGATGGGACGTTCGCGAAGCAGGTGCGCGCAGAACGAATGGATGGTGCCCGCGAAAAAGCGTTCGAGATTTGAGAGTGCGCTGCGAATCCGGGCGACGCGACCGGCAGCGTCCGGAAACCCGGCACGCAGTGCGAGCTGATCCTCGAGCGCAAGCTGAAAACGGCCGCGCAGCTCTGCGGCAGCCTTACGTGTGAAGGTGACCGCAGCCATGTGCTCGACCTGATACACGCCGGACGCAATACCAGCGGCCATCCTCCGCGCCATCTCGTGAGTCTTCCCGGAACCGGCACCAGCCTCCACGAGCAGATTTCGGTCGAGATCCGACACAATGCGATCCCGCGCGCGCTGATCGGCCAATTGACGCTCGTTAGACATGGGCCACCAGCCGTCGGTAAGGGATGACCTTCGGATCGTTTTGCTTGCCCGCGGCCCGCTCGAACACGTTCGTGCCGCAGGCGTTGCTGAAGTCGCACCATTTGCATGCCGACTCATCTGTGGCGTGAACAAACGTGCCGGATGCAATCACCTCCTGCAGATCGGCCAGCACGGCTGTCGTCGCCGCCGCGGACGGACGGTCGATCCGCTTCCGCTCCTGCTGTCCCTTCGCGCTCGAGAAGTAGTAGACGCCGCCAGCGATCGTCGGTCGCGGATATTTCCGTTTCAACAACTCCACAGCCGCGATACCGTACAAGGCGTGTTGAAGGCGACGGCCGCCGGAAAAGGTTCCTTTCCAATCCGCCTCGAAATAACCACCCGTTTTGTAGTCGATGATCTCGAATGACGAGGGACCGATCTGATCGATGCGGTCGATTCGTCCTGCGAGGCGGAACCGCAGCCCTTTCCCGAGGTCAATGATGATCGGCTCCTCTCGCGCGAGCGCCTCGCTGCTGTTCTCGGCCAACACTCGGCCGAACGACACCTCGAAGCCGACCGGCGTCCGGCCGTCTTCGATCTCGCACTCGGCTTTCAGAAACAACTCGACGTCCGCCAAAAAATCCTGCTCCTCGCGCTCGAACACCTCTTCCGACGGTGGAGGCATTTCGTTGCGCAGGCTTTTGAGTCGCGTGTGGGTCCGATCTCGTAGCCAGGAGAGGTCCGTTCCGAAATTCGGTTTGCGTTTTTCATCGCGGCACTTCACCAACATCGCTGCGTACAGGTCGTGCAACTCCGTGCCGCGCAACATGGGGTCGAGCCAGACGTCGGTATCGCGATCGCCTTCGTCTACCGCTTGGAGTCCCAGTCCGCGCTCGAGGAAATAACGGAAGGGACACTCCGCGACCGTTTGAAGCTGCGTGGGCGAGACTGGCCGCTCTCGCGCGCAAGGATCAAGCACCTTACCAGCCGCAGGGACAAATCCGTCGTACTCACCAAAAGCTGGTGCTTGCCGCTCCTCCTCGGCTCGGATCCCCTGCGCCAGCGCCGGAAACTGCCGTAGGACGTAAGGCTTGGCGACGTTGCCCGCAAGCTTCAGCCCATGCAACCACCAGCCAGCGTCACTGAGCGCGGCCGGCGCAGATTCCGGCACGTATGACTTCGGTGCTCCAAGTGCGGCCTTTAGATCGGGATACGACCTGGACGGATCGGCCGTCTGCAACCGATAGGCTTGAAGCATCAGCCACGACGGAAACGTCTCGCGGTACTCGCGGAGATCACGGCATGAGTAACTGAGGCACACCTCACGGCCTGCAACCGTTTCGACCACGGCGAGGCGCGCGAGCACGGCGTTCACCGCCTCTTCGATTCGGTCGCTCGAGCACAGCAGCGCGGGACTGATGAGTTGCCGCTCGGAGTCGAGCAGCACGGGATCCTCGACCGCGGCAGGAAACACTCGCCCCTCTTCGAGGCCGACGATGAAGAGAAGAGCACGGTTGGGAACACCAGCCTGCAACAGCCTGGACACGTGGAGGTAGCCGGGCCGAGATCGGTCGCGACCGACGCTGACACTTTCGACACGCTCGCGGACGAAGCGAAGCGCCACAGGCAACGGGCAACGGAACGAGCCGAGCGCACGAAGCTCCGTGACGGAATCCTCCAATGCGATGGCCGCCGCGCCGTCGAGCGCGCTCGCCTTTGCGACACAGGAGGCGAGAAACGCAACGGCGGCATCGACGGTGTCTTGAATCGCGACCTGCTTGTCTTCTGCGCTTGCCGGGACCGAGGCAAGAATCGCGGTAATCCACGCGAGCAACCGTTCGGTTCGACCTGCCTTTTGCACGCTGGCTGTGCGCTGCTCCTCAGAGCGATCCGCATCGTCGGCGACCGCACGATAGTGTTCCGCGAGGCGCCGCAAGGAAATTTCGTACGTGGCACGGCCCCAGCCTGCTTCGGCCTTCACGAGCAGCCTCGCGGCCTGGCCCGGCGTGAGATCCTCGATGCCCCCGAGCGACAGGTCGCCCGACTCGAGAAGCCGGCGCAGAACGCCGGCTGTGAAATCCGTTTCAATCCACGAACACAGGCCAAGCAGCGCGCGTCCGGGACGCGTTAGCGCGGCTGGCAGGCCGCGGCCGATGGTGATCGGCCACTCGTACCGGCACGCCTTTTCCCAAACCAGCTGGGCGTATTCGTCCGTTGCGCACGCAATTTCTATCTGATCGAGAGAACGACCCGATGCGAGAATACGGCGGAACACCTCTTCGATCTCGGCATCACGACCACCGGCATGAAACAACTTCAGATCAGCTGGCTGACTCCGTTCCGGCGCCATCAGGAAGGCGAGCGGCGATGTTCGCGGATCCGCGGGAATACGTTCGACACTTGAGCCAGCAACACGGCGCGACAACGCCGCCCCAACGATCTCGAGCGTTTGTGGAACGATACGCTCCCCCGGAATGCTATCGATCAGGGCACGCTGTAGCGGGTTCCACTGCGCGTCTGGAAACTCGGTCCAGCAGTCCGTCGGCTGGATTGGGCACCAACTCGGATGCCGAACCGCCTCCTCGTAGACAGTTGCCGTGTCTCCACGTTTCTCAGTAGCGAGAAATGTCTCGTATGCAGCCACCAGCGAGCGGAGCTCTTTGTGCTTGACCGGTGATGCAAAGGCTTCCGGCAGAATGTGGGAGGCGCGCACGCCCGACATCCTCAGCTCACGCACAGTCGTCCACAGGGCCTGCGCCATCTTCGGCTGGTCGGCGAGTGAACGGAAGTAGCCACCGTCCTCCGGCAAATCGAGGAGCAGCCTCATGATGAGGGCGGCCCCAAGCCCTTCTTCTGAAGGGTCGATACCGCGCTCGACGAGGAACGGAGCGCCCATCCGAAGTGCGATGTCGAGAGGGGTGACGAACCGAAGGTTGGCCCAGTCCGTGCCTTCGAGGACGAGGCGGTCACCGAGCGTGCATCCGAATGCGTGAGTCGGGACAAAGACCCACTTCGCACGCGTGCGATGTGCCGTGCAGAGACAAGCGAGTTGGGCGACGAACGGATCCACGCCACTTCCCTGCGCCGATTTAACGAGCCGAAACTCAGGGTTGCCTTCGCGACGGGAACCCGAATCAGCCATTATGACGATGGGAGTACTGCTAGGGTGTTTCATTTTGTACATATTGCAAAAATAGCTATCGAGATTCCCGATGGTTGCCAAGTTGCCTTAAGCGTGTGTCTATTATTGGTTGCAGGCTTTCAATTGTGTACCTCTAGTCGAAGATGGGGCACGAAGAAACGACAGAACCTTTTCCCCTTGGCTGAATGAAAGGACATGTATGACAGTGCAGGGACAAGAAGAACAGAGGATGATCAACGCTAACGTCGCCGGTATCATCAAAGAAGTTGCGATTGATCTCTGCCATTATTTGGAAGCCTTTTTGCCGAGCCTTTCGACAAACTGTTGGGCGAACTTGGTCATCCCGTATCTTTCATACTAACAGTAACGTGCGGTTACACAGCGGCGAGTGTCTTCGCTATCCAGCCTCGATCTTGCAGCTCTTCTCCGAGTTCTTGATCACAATTGGTGTGCGATCGCTGAAGCCACCAGCCCCCGCCCGAATCTCGACACTTCGTCAAGGAGACCCGCTCCATACGTGACCGCTGGGCACATGCGAGCGTCGAGGCCTTTTCTAACGATGATATTTACCGAGACTTGGACACAATTCAGCGTTTCGCTCTGATCATACGATAAATGCGAAGGACACCTTGATCGAGGAGATCCGCCAACTCAAGGCGAAGGTATTCCCACAAAATCATTGTCCGATGTGCCGGACGAATACTCGACTGGGGTTTAAGCGAAGCGGGAACCCGTACAGAACGATGCGGGCCGCTCCTATTTTCTGTCGCTGTTTCTTCGGCGTGGGAGCTGACCTCAAAAGGGGCAGCATCTATCTGCTCATTCGTCGCTTTTCATATTGACCAGCTCGAGAGTATTCTGATGAGGATCAGGGAAAACAAGAGCGAGGTACCGCATGTCGGACTCCACATCGGGTAAGCGCCCCGCTGAACTCTTCCGGATACATATCCGTCCGGGCGGAGGTCTTGGTGATGCCGCTATTTCCTTCGACTACTGCCTCCGTGAGAAGGTTCTAGGCGTCGGCTGGCAGGTTGAATTTCCATCAGGAAACGATCGCACTTGGGAGAACTATGAGTCGCTGGCTGTCCAAGAGTTCGGCACATCTGAGCTTTCGCGCGTCCGGTTTCTTCACCACAATCTGCAGCCGAGGGACCTGATCTGGACCCGCGATCCACGTGGAAAATACTATCTCGCGAAGGTCCTAACCTCCTGGGAATACTACGAAGCCCCTGGCAGTGCAGACGCTGATGTGGTGAACGTGGTTCACTGTCGGATACTACCTGTAGATCAAGTCGACGACGTTCCTGGGGAGATCGTTAATTGTTTCCGCCCTAGTCGAGCCATTCAAGGAATTCGCAAAGTTAATGCAGTCTCCTACAGCCAACTCCTGTGGAATCGGCTATCCTCCTCCAACGACTACCAGGCGGTGAATGGAAAGCTCGCGGATTTGTTCTCATTTCTTGACACCGATGCAGTTGAGGACATCGTCTTCATTTATCTTCAGACGCAAGGATGGCTTGTGATTCCGCATTCTAGAAAAGCAGACACTATGAGTTTTGAATTCATCCTTATCCATTCCGACTCCAAGAAGCGTGCGGTCGTGCAAGTCAAGACAGGCTGGACGTCCCTTAACCGAGAAGATTGGGAGAATTTCAGGGAAGAAGTGTTCCTGTTTCAGACGAACGGAAGTTATAGCGGGAGAGAAACCCCGGGCGTCCACTGCTTAGACCCCGAGCAAATCCGGACGTTCATCCTCGAAAACCTTGACATCATTCCGAAAGCGGTTCAGCGGTGGGCCGGATACTTGGTGAGCGGCTCCTAAGAAGGGTCAGCCATGAGTCAGATCCAGAAAGGATTGGACTAGCTGGGCTGCGACAGCCAGCTATGGAGAGGAAACACGGTTGGCCCCTCATAATCCGGAGGGCGGCATAATTCGCAGGGCATGGGCCGGATACAGTGAGACTCTTTCTTCAGTTAGGGGGCGCACGCGATTGATTTCAGGAAGGTTTGGCGGCGTGTTTGAGAGGAATGCAGGTCATTTCTCCACCGAAGTGATGGATGCATTTATCTCACGGCAACAGGATCGAGACGCCGCTTCGGGCTGTCAATGAACTCTCATCACTGATGTTTGACCTTGACGGAAATGATGTCTGCAAAGGCCGGGCACGCTCGCAACCTTGTAACCCGGCCAAGGCAGGGTTCAGTTTTTCTGCGAGCATCTTTCGCCGGTCGACGAATCAGCCTGTAATCCCAAACCGAAGAGCTTGCGCCAAGCAGAAAGAAATCCTTTCCATGTCGGGCACAACGAATTGGTGAACGACAGGAATCCGGAGTTAGCCGATTGGAAATTGTGACCCCGCTTTCTGAATTTGCGCAGTCTTTCGATGAGACCATTGCTCTAGTAACATCTGAGTCGAATTTAAGCCACTCTGGAACACTACAACCATGCTGGAGCTTGTGGCTAATGTTCATGACTTTTTCGATCGCCTAGATGGCAGTGGTGTCGAGATAGACAACGAATTCAGCCTCCAGCACGAATTGGGGTGCAGTCTTCGCACTGTGATTCCTTCGGCTACTTGCAGAGTCCAGTTCGAGCGACCAACAGATTTCTTCGGAATCCGTTCAGATCAATTGCTGAAAAAGGAGATAGACATAGCCATCTTCGGTCCTGATCAAGCCGACAAGACCGCCATTGAATTGAAGTTCCCGAGAACGGGCCAATACCCAGAACAAGTGTTTAGTGCGTCTAAGGACGTTGCGTTCCATGAACAATTCGCTGAGCGGGGTTTTGACTGCGGCATTTTCGTGATGGCTGCTGACGGCAGATTGTTCTGCCAAGGCTTCGATACAGGCGGGGTTTACTCTTACTTCCGGTCGGGAAAGCCGATTTGCCGTCTAATTCGAAAGCCTACTGGCACTAAAGATGAATCATTCGCTCTCCGGGGATCATATATTCTCGCTTGCCACACGGTTCCCGATTTGGAACTTCGGTATGACTGCATATCAGTGGTTCCTGAAACCGCCACAATCGCTGCGACCGCCGAGCGTCTCGATTTGGATGCGTGATGCGTCTAGCTGATTTCACTGATCTGATCTCGAAAATGCCCGTTTCGAACCAAGCCTTTGCTTCGAAACGATCTACTTGGTCTCTCTACACGAATGGTAACGATGCCGCTGATGCGGCATTGAAACCCTTTTTTGACGCTTACAGCATAGATTCCGAGAATATCTTTCTGTCCCGAGGTGATCTCCGTGATTTGGGGTTGAAAACCCATCTTGCCGCATTCGTGAAGGCCACGATAATTTGGGGCTATCCCAGAGGAATGCGTGGTCATGACTTCAAGAACGTTGCCAGTCACTTTTACGCACTTTGCCAGTTACTGTCACGTCTAGAACGACTCGTGGCCCAATTGGAGAAGCAAGCGTGATCATCTACAACGAATCGAGGGCTCAGTTTCTGGATGATGTCTTCCATAACTGTCTCAAGCAGCGTCTTGTAGATTCATTCAGGACAATGACGAATTCAGTCCCGGCGGATCAGTCTGTTTGGGATTACGAATACGGGCGGCTCGCAAGTGTTCTTCAGAGCGCAAAGGTCGATCCTGAGATTGGGGTTGCAATCGAATACCACCTGTCGGCGGCAGGACGTTGGAGGATAGATGCCCTGATCTCGGGGAACGATGGGCAACAAGACAACGGGTTGATCATCGAACTGAAAGCTTGGGACAAGGTTGGCTTCACTGATGGGGAGGGACTGGTATGGTCTCCTTTGCAAGGCGGGAAAGCCTGCGAACATCCGGCTCTTCAGGCCAAGAAGTACAAAGAGATGATCCTCCGGTTCAATGAGGACATTCGCAAGGAAGAGATCCGGCTTCACTCCTCAGCCTACCTCTTCAACCTCCATCGCCGTGAACCGGAGCCACTCGAGGCTGAGAGGTATCAGAGTATCCTGAAGGAGGCCCGCCTCTTTCTTGCCAACGATGCAGAGAGGTTCCGGGATTACATTGAAGCCGTTGTTCCGAAGAAGCCGAAGAAGGACCTTGTTCATATCCTCGAGAATGGGAAGCTCCAGCCTGCGGCAGAGCTGATCCATAGCGTGAGCAGCATGCTTGAGGGTAATGACGAATTCCTGTTGATTGATGAGCAGAGCGTAGCCTACGAGCGAATCCGCTTTCACCTGTTGCCGACGAAAGCAACAGCTAATCGCCAGGTCTTCATTGTGGAAGGTGGTCCGGGCACCGGGAAGTCGGTTATTGCGGTTCGTCTTCTCGCCGAAATTCTCAAACAGAAACGAATGGTGCTATTTGTGGCGCCGAATCGAGCATTTCGAGAGACGCTGGTCGAGCAGTTGGCGAAGGGAAACAATGGCTACCGAGAAGATGGAGAGGCATTGTTCCGGTCCTCCTGGAGCTTTTACGATGAGGATTATGACAAGGTGAATCGATACCAAGTCTTGATCATTGACGAAGCCCATCGCCTTAAGAACTCGGCTCACATGTACAAGGGCAAGAACATGGTCGAGGACATGGTTCGAGCCTCAAATATCTCCGTATTCTTCATCGACGAGACCCAACGGGTCCAGTGGAATGATAATGGATCGATCGCGGAGATCCGCAAAGCCGCGGAAAAGTTCGGTGCAACCTGCCACACGACTTTCAAACTCTCTGCACAGTTCCGATGTAACGGTTCCGACGCCTACCTGAATTGGCTAGACGACGTCCTTCAAATCAGAGAGACCGCCAATTTTGATTCGTGGGGCAACCTACAGTATGAATTTAGAGTATTCGATGATGCATCAGAACTCTACGAAGCTCTAAATTCACGAAACAATGAAAACAAAGCCCGACTCGTCGCTGGATATAGCTGGGAATGGCCAACAAAAGGACGCGGCCGCGGCACATCGGCCGCTCATGTCCAAGCGGATGGGCTAGCGCTTCCCTGGAACTTCGATACTGGGAATTGGGCCACGGCGACGGATGGCATTACTCAGGTGGGATGCGTGCATACGAGCCAGGGATTGGAATTTGATTGGTTAGGTGTTCTCATCGGCAATGACCTCACCATGCGGGATGGGAAAGTCACTGGTGATCCTGAGCGTCGAGCCAAGACAGATGCTTCGCTGAAGGGTTGGAAAAAGGACTTTAAGGGCGCCACGGGCAATCCCCAACTCCAGCAAGAAGTGAGGGACCGAGTCGATTCAATCATCAAGAGCACCTACAAGGTGCTGCTATCTCGTGGTCGAAGGGGCTGCTTCGTGTGGTGTGCTGACCTAAACTTGCGCGATCATTTCAAAACACGACTTGCCGTGATGGATCGGAAATCAAAATGAGCTTGCTTGATAGCACACGCAATCTCTTACAGTTGACACCTCTTTCTCCGACTTACTGTAAGGATGCCGGGAATCTCCCAAAGACCTCCCGGCCTGATTAATCATCGAGACAAGCAGGGCAGTGCGTTCTGGCGCCGGGCGGCGGCCATGACGAATTCTTTGACGATACGAGCGCAGGCCATAGATTGCGTGAGCGAACTGCTCGGCTGTCTGTAACTCGCAGCTCACCCTCGGGCCGTGGGGTGCTTGCAACGAGACCCGTGTAGCCACGTTCAATCGGGATTCGATGTCGGAGTTTCATGAAGATTGCGTCCCACCACCGCATCCTAACTCGTGCGATATTTTCCTGTCCGCCTGTCGCGTAGAGCCATTTGACACTTGCGATCTTCCTTTGAATAAATACTGATATCGATCACACAGAAGTACAGCGCCATGGGCTTATTCGTTAGTTTTCAGTGGTTTTCGCGTGTCCCAGTCGCACTCGCAAGTCCTCATTTGCACCTAAAGGCACGCAAGAGACGAGTAGAAGCCGTGAACACTTCTGCGCTCAACCTTCCCAGCCGTCAACGTTGCGGCCCAAATGTGACGTAATGGGCTTTTCCACAACCCTACTGAAAGCGCGCAGCTTCGCTTTTAGTTCGCTGTGTTATGATGACGGCATGACTTGTTCCGACTGCGCCGGGTCGTGTGAGCGCACCAGAAATGAGGTGCTTTCGCTTCCAGTTGGCTGTAATGCAGAATGCTACAATGAGGCTCCATGAGCGGTTCCGAACGTCCCACATCGCCTAGCGTTCCTGAGCTCCTGGAATTGCCGCGCCTGCCTAACGCTCGAAAGGACGCTGCAGCCGTTCGGAACGAATTGGATCAACTCCTCTCGGAGAGGATTCCGAAATATACATCCGAAGATACGAGTCTTGTCGTTTTCGGTTCGTTGGCCAGAGGTGAGTGGACGTCCGCCAGCGACCTGGATTGGACCTATCTGATCGATGGCCAAGCGAATTCAGACCATCTGGTTATTGCTCAGAAGATACGGAAACTCCTCGACGAGCACAAAGACAAATACAGGCCACCCGGCCAAACCGGCACGTTCGGAAACATGGCGTTTAGCCACGACATCATTCACCAAATTGGCGGGCAAAACGACACCAACAAAAATACGACCCAGCGGATCCTCCTGTTACTCGAATCAGCGGCCATAGGCAGAAACAATCAGACTTACGAGCGAGTAATCAAGGGTGTCATCAATCGTTATCTCGAAGAAGATAATCATTTGCTGACGCAAGATAAAGAGCGATATCGAGTGCCGCGCTTTCTCCTGAATGACATCATTCGCTTTTGGAGAACGATGGCCGTCGATTTCGCAAGCAAGCAAAGAGACCGTGCCGGCGAGGGATGGGGTTTGCGTAACGCCAAACTTCGCATGTCGCGAAAACTAATTTTTGCCTCGGGTCTTTTAGTGTGTTTTGGCTGCCATTTGAATTCGGAGCTGCAAGAGCAGATTTCGAGCGACCCGAACGATACAAAATCGAATCTAGTAAACTACATCCGAGGGCAGACGAAGTTGACGCCACTCGACATTCTGGCGGCCGCCGTCGAACACTATAGTGTCGCGAAAGCTGTTGGTGAAGAACTATTCGGCGCGTACACAGAATTCTTGAAGGTTGTGGATGACAAAGCATCTCGACAAGCACTGGAGAAACTACGCGCCGCAGACTCCCGAACCGACGCGACCTTCAAACATATAACGGAGATTAGTCAGGCATTCGAACACGCCCTGGATCTCCTCTTTTTCGAGAATTCCCAACTGTCACCCCTAACCAGAAAATACGGAGTCTTTTGATGAGGCTAATTGGCTTTTCGACAGGCGCATTGACCAGAGAGGACTTTGGAGCGGCTCTAGGTATTTTGTCCCGCAAAAAAGTTCAAGCGGTCGAGTTATCGGCGCTTCGCCAAAACGAACTCCTTCCATTGGTCGAAGAATTGGGGCGCTTGGATTTGCATCAGTTCCGGTATATATCCTTTCACGCTCCCAGCGTGATGGATCCTGAGTTCGAATCGATTGCCGTCCACGCCCTGGATCAAGTTGCCCTTCGGGAATGGCCCATCATTCTACATCCGGATGCGATGTATACGCCCGCCAAATGGGCACACTTTGGGGACCTCGTTTGTATCGAGAATATGGACAAGCGCAAGCCGACAGGCCAAACCGTTTCCCATCTGGCGGAGATCTTCAGGCTCCTTCCAAACGCCTCCCTGTGCTTTGATATCGGGCACGCCCGCCAAGTCGACCCCACAATGAGTGAGGCTACGGCCATTCTGCAGTTCTGCAGAAGACGGCTTAGGCAGATTCATATTAGTGAAGTGAATTCACAAAGCAAGCATGACGCGCTTTCCTTCGAATCGGTTCTGGCGTTTCGCAAGGTTTCGCACCTAATACCGGAGAGCGTACCGGTCATCGTTGAAAGTCGCGTCACTGAAGAGGAAGTTGAGGACGAAATTCAAAACGTCTCGAAGGCGCTTACTTACGAAAGGTTGGCCGTTGCCGGCGACTAGAGCTGCGGTAGCCCGCGCCTGATTCGCTCGTCAACCTAGCCCGCTTCTCACAAAGAGAAACTCAGGCAGAGCCAATCACACGCAACTTTAAACTTCGAGATCAGCGGGAATTGCGGTTCCAAAGCGCTCTAGAAGAGTTCTATTGTGATAAGACTTCAGCCATTCGTACTTCTGTAGCACGCTAGGGCGATCTGCATACTTCCGCAAGCAAGAACGAATTAGGTCTCGGTGAAGCCGCAGAAATAAAGGGTATTCTTGTTCGGGAACATTTAACTCAATTTCACAGGCTCTCAGATAGTCCAGATATGTCACGGAATCATCAGTCCGAAGCAATCTGTTCAGTTCCCCATTTTCTTCATTCTCGAAATTCAATCGCAGTTTAGCCACTACATCGCTATCGATGACGATTCTCGGAGGCGAGTCCTTCTTGCTTTCTAGCTCATACGCCCGCACCAAGCCTTTTCCGTAAACCACTTTCCAACTCTGCACAACATCCCCAATCGTAACGGCACCTCGCACGATGATTCCTTGCGGAATGAGGGCAATATGAGAATGCAGTATGTGTCGCAGCTCAAAGATGAACTTTTGAGGTTTGCGGAGCGAGAAGGGCGTGCTGCGAATGACGGTGTCTGAGAATTTCGTAAATCTAATTCGTGCGCTCTTAAACAATGGATCTGGCTCAACTGACTCAGCCAATATCCGTAATATTTTTGAAATCTCCCCCGCGGGCTTCGACTCAATCAGGTCCCGAAATCCGAGAATATCGATATACGAAACAATCGACCTCTTGTACTGCACTGTTTTCGGGACAACGGTGCTGTACAGCAATTCCCAAGTAGCCATATTCAGATTCTCTACCTGTTACCTCGCAGGTCTCTACCGGTCGAGGATCTCAGGATCTCGGCTGGAACACCTTCGTTCCTCTCTAGTGTAGCTAACCCTGACAGTAGTATTTTGATTTGCAATTATCCCTGGTTTACCCTTAGGCTCCTTTCACAGGTTCCGTCCGTTCGTCCGTTGGCGGCGTACTCCGCGCCGGGTGGAATGTTTGGAACTATCGCCCTCGTTCTTTTTGATCCGGCTGTATCTCCCAGATAGCCGTCCATCTTGCCATGATTCGGTTATGTCCGATGCGCGCGCTCAGCGCGTCATCCGGCTTCAACGAGAATGAAGGTATGCAGCTCGTAAAAGCCTTATAATCCGAACTTAATACGCCAACGCACGGAGTCGCCCTCGTCGACCTGCAATTTCACGTTTCCCCTTACGGCCTGCGCAGCGTCGTTGAGGGGAGGGTTATAGATCGCCCATTCCGAGCGGAGGCCGTCGAACTCTTCGATATGACTGCGACATCCAAGAATCCCCGCCCAACCCCGACTGAGATCGAGGACCTGAAACGGCTTGCTGCGGGCATCATCCGCGCGCAAGGGAACCGGTTCGTAAAAACCCTCCTGCGAAGTAAAGACATCCAAGTCGGGGCGAACAAGGATGAATTCCAAGCCAATCTGACTGCTGCGATCGAGTCGGCCGAACTCACGCTTGCGGATGTTCGCGCATGGCTGGCGAGTGTCGAGGGATGGGGTGATCAACATGTCTACCTCTACAATATTTCCTCTACACTGCGCAGAGAACTGACCGAGCCCAAGATTCGCCGGCGTGTCTCCAGTGCAAAACTCGACGCGGTCTGGAATGGAGAAACCGCACTCGCATTCCCCGACGAGCCGGAGCTCACCTCCATTTCGTTCAACGACGCAGTACTCCGACTTGTGTGGCAAGAGGCCTCTCCTGACTGGGCTCCGGCTCCTGAGAAAAATTTCCAGAAAGAAGAGGGGCTGGACTTGTACGAGTACCGGGCATTCCGCAAAGTCGAGTGGCGTGCCATCACCCGGTTCGAAGCGCGTGTGAAGGACGGAATTGCCGGATTGTTCATTGCCGATCCGATTCAGGGTCCCGAACATCAGGCAGCCATCCAGGAAGCGAAACGAGTCCTGCGCCTGCTGCTGGACGTGGACGCCCTCGAGCGTGGGCGGATGGATATTGCTGTCATTTCCAGAAACCTCGATCAGCAAAACGTTCCGAATAACAGAACGACTTCTCCGCAGGTAAAGGCGCAAAAATCGCGGCTGACGTCCGGAGGTGCTTCGGTCGAATTTGCTGCCAACTCGACGGACAAGGCCTATTGGGAGGAACCCGCCATCCAAGATGTACGCAATTCGGTGCGCCCCCAACAATTGCGGTCATTCCAGGGTGCCGATGGAGTGTTCATCTTCCAGAAGAACAGTTTGGGCCTGACGCGACCGTTGCGGGTACAGCTCTACGGTAAAGAGCGCCGGGTCCGCCTGCGGGCGCAGATGGGGGTTGCAGAGGTGTGGGCCATACTCACGAAGTTGAGCACCCAACAATGAAGCCTGCAATATCAGCGAACGCTCCGAGCAAAGTGCTTTGGGTTGGCCAGGGGAGCACCAAGATTCTGCCGCCAACGGAATACTGGGCCTTCTTAGCCCAAGAGATGCCGCGCGCGCAGATCGAGAGACTGAAGGAGCAGTCCGACCAGCGGCACACCGAGTTCACGGCAGGCGATCTCCCTGGACCTGAAGCGGACGCTCTTGCTCTACTCATGCGGTTTGCGTCGGACGGTTGGGTCGAGCGGCGAGAGCGTCACCGTTGTCCGGAGTGCGGCGAGGAGTTGGGCGCACAGGCAATCACCGAGCCAGCGTGTCCCAGTTGCAGAAAGAATTTTGCCGAAAAAGGTGGGGTTGTCGTCGAGATCGTTTTTGTCCGTGAGCTCGGCGCTGTCCGCGGCGTCGACTGGGTGGTCGCGCTTCACGGGATGAATACGACGGGAGCATGGCAGGAGGCGTTCAGCTGGAAGTTCAGCACGACGTGGGGGCGTTCCGTTCCAGTTGCCGTCTACAAATACGGGTTTGTGATTGTGGGTGTTGTTCTCGCCTGGCGTCGTCGAAAATTCCAACGCGAGCTGCGTACAAAACTCGCGGCTCTGCGGGATGAAGCGCGCACACAAGGATTCCTCGGCAACCCGGACGTGATTGCGCACAGTTTTGGAACCTGGCTTTTTGGTCATCTACTCGAGGACGAGTTGAAGCGAAACGCGGCGGACCGGTTGGAATTCGGTCGTGTCATTTTGGCGGGCTGTATTCTGCGGCCGGACTTTGACTGGAAGAGCATTCGAGAAGCCCATCTTGTCGAGGATGTGCTCAACCACTACGGGACTGCAGACTGCGTTGTGCCCCTCGCCCATGTGACAATCACGGAGTCAGGACCCTCGGGGCGTCGAGGGTTTGATGGCGATCAGGTTCTGAATATTCGGGCCGTGGGCTTCGGCCACAGTGATTTATTCTCAGTCGACAAGCGTGCCGAGAATGGGTTGACGTACATGGCGAACTCCTATCAAAAGTTTTGGAGGCCGTTCCTGACGCTGCCGGCCACAGAATTGGCGACGCTTCCGGACAGAATGGATCCTCAATCACCATGGCGTCCGTTTCCATGGCCACTGCGTGGCACGATCTTTCCGTTTCTCGCCCTGCCGTTCGTCCTAGCAATGACGGGCCTCCTCGTCGCCGGGATTAGCCAATACGTTTGGCATTGGTGGGGAATATTCGTGGACGTTGCGAGATTCACCGCATCGGGCCTAGCCCTGCTCCTGGCATTGATTGCGATCGCGAGCCTTTGGCGGTGGTGGCGTAGCTGAGTGCGCACTACCAGTTCCTAGGATCCTTGAACGAGGACACTTCATCCATCTCGACGGCCCCCTGGGAGGACGTGTCATCTCAACCAGCAACGGACCTTGCCGACGAGTACAGACCGTGTCAGTTCCCGAAACCAACATAATTTATTGCAACTTGATTGCAACTGGCGTCCAACTAGCGTCCAAAACGGGTGTCTAACGGGCGGTTTTTGGGGGTCGGCGAACCGTAAGGGCCATTGAATCATCAAGACTTAGTGTGTGCCTTTCGGGCTCATAACCCGAAGGTCGTCAGTTCAAATCTGACCCCCGCAACCATTTTGTGATCCACAAGGGCCGGAATCCAGGATTCCGGCCTTTTTCATGCGACCGCTGGCGGAATATTTGTTGCCTCGTAACTTCCCACAAACGTTAGAGCTCCCGTCATCCCCTTCGGAGAACGCGCTTCCGATACAGCACTAAGACTTCTGGCCTGGAACAACTTCCGGTTAGCCGTAACTCGGAAGCAACCAAGAATTTGAAGAAACAACCACAAACACATGCGGCACAGCTTCAGTTCAGCGCTTCGGGATGCACGATCTCCATCAGGCGATGATTGTCTCGGTAGTCCACCGGCACGCCGACCAGCACGGGACCCTCCATGGCGAGGGCCTTCTTTAGTGTTGACGAGATCTCATCTGGACGTTCGATCCTCAATCCTTTAGCACCAAAAGCCTCCGCAAACCCCACAATGTCCACCGGGCCTAACTTCACTCCGGACAAACGCCCGTACTTTGCCATCTCCTGAATGCCCACCATGTCATAGAAGCCGTCAATCCAAACCATATGAACAAGGTTGCACTTCAGACGGACCGCCGTCTCAAGTTCCATGGCCGAGAACAAGAAGCCTCCGTCACCTGAGATCGAGATTACTTTTTCAGTGGGACGCACCAGGCTGGCCGCAATCGCCCACGGGAGGCCGACGCCCAGTGTCTGTTGCCCGTTGGTCATTAGAATTTGCCGGGCACGAAAACTGTAAAGATGCCGAGCCATCCAGATGTGGAACGAGCCCATATCGAGACACAGGGTCATGTCATCGCTCAGCAAGGTTTGTAGCTCGTGCACAAGGCGCGCGGGATGGATGGGCGTCCCGTTCAAACCGACAGCCAATTTGGCAAATGCGGCGCGTTCCCTCGCAACTTCTTGGAGCAGCTCGGCGCTGGTTGTGGAAGTACTACCGGTGATCCGTTCGGTGAGCGCCCGCAAAGTTGCCGTGATATTTCCGGTCAGCTCTACCTCTGGCCGGTAATCGTTATCCACGTCCTCAGGAACCACATCGATGTGAATCAAATTGCGTTTCTTGCCCCGGTTCCAAAGAGCAGGCTCAAATTCAATTGGGTCGTATCCCACCGTAATCACTAGATCGGCTGCATCGAGGATTCTGTCTCCGGGCTGTGTTCGAAATAAGCCGACTCGCCCACCGAATCTATCGAAGTGCTCCCGAGGAACAACTCCCGCGGCCTGGTAGGTGGAGACGATCGGCATGTTTGTTTTAGCAATGAATCCGTGCACGGCTTCAGCCGTCTGTTTCTCGCTCGCAAGCAATCCCAGGAACAGAACGGGGCTTGCCGCCATGTTGATTAGCCGAGCGGCTGCGCCGATGGCGGCAGTGTCCGCTGCGCCCAAGGTCACCGGGGCAGCCGGGGTCAAGACGTCGCCAGTCGCTTCTCCCACCATCACGTCCTTCGGAGCACTGATGAACGCGGCGCCTGGTCGTCCAGATTCCGCTGCTCGGAAGGCATTTGCCACTACCTCCGAAATAGCGCTCGGCGAGTCGATTTCGGCGCTGAATTTGGTGACCGGCCGAAAGAGATCTACGGTATCCATGCTTTGATGAAGCTGTTTTAATCGATCGGCAACAGGAACTGAGCCCCCGATGCCGACGACGGGATCACCTTCAGAGGTGGCCGTTGCGAAACCGGTGACCAGATTCGAGGCACCCGGCCCCGAAGTTACGAGTGCCACCCCTGCCTTGCTCGTCATCCGGCCGATACCGGCCGCGATGAACGCGGCATTCTGCTCATGACGGCAGACAATGGTTTTGATCTTGGAATCCAAAAGCGTGTCGAATACCTTGTCGACCTTCGCTCCCGGTATGCCGAAGACATATTCGACTCCTTGCGCCTCCAGACTCTTCACTAGCAACTCGGCGCCCGATTGCACAGCCGGCTTCTTGACGGGTGTACTCACTTCTTTTCTCCTTCTGCTTTCGCGAGATCCGCTGTCGGATCTCGCATTAAGTTGGCTTTCACAAAGTCATCGGTTTGGGGCAACACGACGTGGTAGTCGCCCTCGGACTGAATCTGCAGGCTCAGACTCTTTCCGCGGCACTGCAGGAGATGCCCACCGCGCGTGCGATCTGCCGAGATGAAGTGCAGATGGTAACCGGGTACATTCAAAGCTTTCGCATACTCAGGGGTCCAGAAGCCCACGAGAGTCCCCAGAATGTTCTTGAATTCGAACTCGGGTTGAACGGCGGCCGCTTGGACGAGCGGCACTCCTTCCTTCGTCCGACGCATCGCTCTCGCGTGGATGTAATCGAATGTTCCGTCGACTCTCAGCGCGAAAAAGAAATTGTCAGAAGGGCGGAGTGTGTCGAAGCACGAAGTCAGCTCTGACAAGTCCGCGCAATTGTCGAGAGTAACCGATCGGTCGGGAGAAAAATCTGTGACTGCCGCGAACGGAACCAGAATGTCGTCTTGTACTTCCCTCACACTGCCGTCAGAGTGCACCTGAAAGAAGTGCCCGTCGACGACGACCATTTCGCCATCCAGACTCTCGAAGGTGCCTAAGCCCAGATCACCGTGCTCCCGTAGAGCCGCGACTTGCACCGCGCCCTGGTAAATCCCCTCAACGAGGGCTGTGGCCGTCGAGACCTGATATAAGGTGTGCTGTACTCGTGCCGCCATTAGGTGCCTTCCGTTATCTGTCATAACGACTATATGACTTGTTATGCATCCGCAGTGCCGAACAGTCGGGCCCGATCTGCGACCGCGGCAAGCCGTCTAGAACCAGGGAGTTTCAAATCGTTGAGAAGGGGATACCGCAATGGAATCAAAGAACGCAAGTGTCACGGTTTCGACGAAGAAGTGAGCCTTCCGACGTCTCTCGCGAGCCCGCAGAGGACAAGCTGAAATTGCTAGACCGTTGTACGGGCTAACAGAGGTTGGAACGAAGGTTCCGCCGCAGCCGCCGAAATGGATCGAGTACTCCGGGAGCAAGGCTCGGGGAGGAGTGACGGTCCCAGCATCCCTCGCTTGCTTCCCGTACCCTTTTAGGGTACGCTCGACCCCGCAATGGGTACAAGCAGCATTTTATCCGAAACCCTCTTTGGGCGTACGCGAGGCGCGGTGCTTTCCGTTTTATATGGCCACGTGGGGGAAGGCTTCTATCTGCGGCAACTTGCCCGCCTTACCGAGATTGCCCTGGGGCCGGTGCAGCGCGAGATCCGGCAACTGGTCGAAGCCGGTCTGGTCAGTAAGAAAACCATTGGGACGCAGATTCTCTACAGCGCCAACCGAGAGAGCCCGGTATTCCGGGAGATCAAGGGCCTGGTTACGAAAACGGTCGGTATGCACGACGTTCTAGCGGAGGCGCTCAGTCCGCTGCAAGACGAGATCAATCTCGCCTTTGTCTATGGCTCCGTAGCCCGTTCCCGAGAGCGCGAACAGAGTGACGTGGACGTGATGCTGGTCGGCAACGTGGATTTCGACGTCATCGTAGAAAAACTCCGCGATGCGGAGAAAACCTTGAACCGGGAAATCAATCCGACCGTATATTCCATTCGGGAGTTCAGCAAGAAGTTGAGAGGGAATTTCCTCAAGACAGTTTTGGCGGAAAAGAAGCTCTTCATCATCGGGGATGAGGATGACCTTAGAGACCTGGGTCAAAAACACCTGGCTTGAAAAGGGCGGGTCGGATCGCGAGGAAATCGGCCGCCGGCTTGCACTCGCGGATGGGCGTCTGGAAGACTATCGGCGCGCCACTGAGGCGAAGCTCTCTGCCGATGTGCAGTTGGGGCTGGCCTATGACGCCGTCCGCATTTCGGCTACGGCTGCACTGCGCGCCGCAGGATATCGGGTCGTACGCGGCGACTTCTTTCCGAACACGGACAGCTATCTTTCCGCAATGATCTGAGCAGCTTCAGCGTAGCTTTGGCCACGTTGGCCGCAGCTGCCGCTGGTGGCAGCGAGGACTGAAGCTGAAACTTAATGAAGGTCTTGGTTGTGCCCACATGCACCGAGCCAACCGTTGCACTCGAGCCTGCCACCAAGAGAGAAATCCCCTGCCCGTTGAGATTGGCCAATTGGGTCGTCGAGTTGGTCGACGCAAACGCATCGTCGGTCACCGTGCCTGACTGCGCCCCTGCTTTCCCTGGCCACACCAGGAGCGCCGCTGCCACAATCGCACTCCACAGTCCGTTTAGTCGTGAACGACTCATGCCATCCTCCTTAACTCTCGCGATTTTCATCTTCCGAGGGCACCTGGAACCCCAACTGGTGACGCTCCGTGCTCACTACACCACGGGAGCCGCCAGTTGGGGCCACTCCGGCGGACCAACTCCTCAGTAGTCGTACACAATCTGCGAATACGCAATCGAAACTGCCATAAGAATTGCAACGATTCCTTCCAGCATGACCTTCCTCCTTGACTGTCGAAGCGACTCTCAAATCAGGCTTTAAACCTTTGCCTATCCAATAAGCGTAAAAAGAGGGCTAAGTGGCCCAAGGGTTCGCGCCAGTGCACGTCGCACCAGCGAACATGGATTCCCACCACTAGACTTCCGCGCGCTGCTGAAAAGAAAGTCACGGATGTCCGTCGCGTCCGTCGGTGAGAATTAGTCTGCCGCCCCGCTTCCTCGGGAGGCGTCCGGTTTTCGGCGGGGCGGCATCCTCATGGAACAAGCTGCCAGTTCTAAAAGCAAAGTCACTAGTTGCCAATCCCCCACGAAAACGAAACCGCATACTCAACCATGGTTGCCATCGCCACAAAAATTACGTCTAACATGACCATCCTCCTTAACTCTCGAAGCGATTCTTAAGGCAGATAAAACATTTGCCTGTCCAATAAGCGCAAAAGGATGGCCAAGTGGCCCACACATGATTGCGGAGATTGCGATTCGTGAGCTTGGCCCGCTTCCACACCACTCAATATCGACGCAGAAGAGGCAAAGCTGAGGGGGTGAACACCAAGAATAGGAGAATTGACTGGCGCATAACAGATTGATCCGGAGGGAGCGAAGGCTCCGCTCGTTGGCGAATCGATGAAATTCGGTCGAGCGGAGCGATCGGTGGTCGTAACCAAGTTAGTCAACGTAGAGGTATGCGTTGAACGCAAATGCAATGGCCCAGAGCATTTTTGCCCTCCTTAATTCGACTTGTGGCCAGGTTCTGTGGCCTCTGCTCATATAGCGAAATTCCCCGGCAAAGTGGCTCCTCCGAAAATGAAGAATTCGCACAGTGGAACCTAGAACCGCATCTTTAACCCCGTTCTCACCCTAATCCCGCCCCGTTCCGATAAGATGTGGTGACTAGCAAACTCACTCAATGCGCGCGGAATGCGGCTCGTAGATTGACTTTGACTGTCCCTTGCTCTATTTTTGGGGTCTGTTTCTCGTTTGCATAAGGGTCCCAGGGTGTGAGTGTGCCCGAACCGCCTGCCCAGCCTGTCAGCGCCCTGCTCGGCCGATGGCGAGCCGGGGATCAGCAAGCCCTCCAAGTCCTTATTCCGCTTGTGTACGAAGAGCTGCGTCGCATCGCTCGGCATCACCTGAGGCAGGAACGTCCCGACCATACTCTCCAGAGCACTGGCCTGGTTCACGAAGCGTACTCAAGCTCATGAACCAAGGACCGGCTGACGTAGTGAACCGGGCGCATTTTCTTGCCGTGTCGTCGCGGTTGATGCGGCAAATTCTGGTCGACCATGCCCGCAGATACAGAGCAGCCAAGCGCGGTGGTGGATTGAAGTTAGAATTAAAAGACGCGATGGCTACACAAAAAGTGCAAGACATCGACTTGATCGCCCTGGATCATGCACTCAGCCAACTTGCACGTTTGGATCCCCAGCAGAGCCGTATCGTGGAAATGCGCTTTTTCAGCGGCTTGTCGATTGAAGATACTGCCGAGGTTATCGGAATCTCCCGAACCACGGTGAAACGCGAATGGGCCACCGCCCGAGCCTGGTTGCTGCGTGAAATGAGCCGAAGAGAAGCACGCGCATGACTCCGGAAGAGTGGCAACGCGCCAAGCCCATTCTGGCGGCTGCCCTGGAATTGGATTCAGCTAACCGCGCGTCCTTCTTGAAGGAGGCCTGCGCTGACGCCTCTCTTCGCGATGAAATCCAATCCCTCATTGTTGCGCATGAACAAGCCGGCACAGGGGCCCTGAACTCCGGAGCCCTCCCGAGTGGAGTCGGATTGGTGCCCTTCCTATCTCGATCGATGGTGTGCGACCTGTGCCGCCAAAACCAAGAGCGGATATGAAATCAATAACTTACATGCCGCGTAACATGTTACATGGATGAAGATCGGCCTTATACGGAGTTTGGCGAAGAACAACCCTTGCCCTATCGCGTTTTCTTGACATTATCGCCCCCTCAGATACGATGAAAAGAGGGTCCGATCCCCTTCTGGAGGCTTAAGACGTGAATATCGAAATCCACGATGCGGCCCTTGAGGCCAGAATCCAAAAACAGCTTCAGGCGACCGGCTCTGCCAGCGTCGAGGAAGTCTTGCTCCGCTTGCTGGAGACCCAGGAAGAACAGGATCGTTGGCTTTTGGAGAACCGGGAAACAATCAACGCAAGGATCAGGCGCGGCATCGAGCAACTCGACCGCGGCGAAGGAATCCCGGAAGATCAATTGGATGCTCACCTGGCGAATCTGAAAAGCCGAACCTAAATGAGCGTGCGCTTTGTTCTTGCGCCGCAGGCTGCGCTCGATCTCGTCGAGATCTGGCGTTACATCAAAGAACAGACCAGCCTCACAATTGCGGACCGCGTTGAATCCGCCATCCGCGAAAAAATAG
>Ga0210394_10000353_pt1 | contig 103100 bp, 85 predicted proteins | sample IncBWC12MmetaG_FD_160121 | JGI IMG/M metagenome (GOLD analysis project Ga0210394, IMG submission 160121) | Forest soil microbial communities from Barre Woods Harvard Forest LTER site, Petersham, Massachusetts, United States - Inc-BW-C-12-M | ecosystem: Environmental > Terrestrial > Soil >...
ACCGCGCCCCAGTAATCGCCGCGGTTGAACACCGAGAAGTCGAACGACTCGGGCGCCTCGGCCCGCCACAGGCGCAGCGTATTGGCGGTATCGACGCGATAGCCGAGTATCGGCGTGTCGTACGGCACGCCGTTGACCACGCGCGCCGGCACCCAGCGCACCCGCACCCGGCCCTGCTCATCGGTATAGCGCTCGGAGTGGCCGCCGAACTTGACCTCGACCGCCCACTCCGGGCGCACCAGCTCCCACGGGTTGCCAAAGCGCAGCCATTTGTCGGTGCGCTCGACCTGCCAGCCGTCGACGATTTCCTGCTGAAAAATGCCATATTCGTAGCGGATGCCATAGCCCATGCACGGCACTTGCAGTGTCGCCAGCGAGTCGATGAAGCAGGCCGCCAGCCGGCCAAGGCCGCCGTTGCCCAGCCCCGGTTCGTCCTCCTGGCGCAGCAGTTCATCGAGATCCAGGCCCAGCTCAGCCATCGCCTGGCGCGCAGCGTCGTGGATGCCGAGGTTGATCAGGTTGTTGCCGAGGTACGGCCCCATCAGGAACTCGGCCGACAGGTACGACACGGTGCGCGAACCGTGCTGCGTGTACGCGGATGCGGTGCTGTTCCATCGTTGCAGCATCCGGTCGCGCACGGTGTAGGCGAGCGCCATGTAGTAGTCATAGCCGGTGGCCAGCACCGGAAACTTGCCCTGCATGTAGAACAGGTTGTGTTGAAACGAGCGTTTCAGCGCCTCCTTGGTCAGCGCCACGCGCTCGTCTTCCGCCGGCTGCTGCCCCGCCAAGTGACTGGAGGTTACAGAGTTCATGGCTGCTGGCCTGTGTCGAACAATCTCCCCCCTCACCCGCCGCCGCTATCGGCTTGCGACTGCAAGATTCATGCAGGCCGTTCTGCCGCGCGCCGCCCACCAAAGCGCACCATTGGCGGGCGCTGTGCCAGCCGGCGGCCACGCGCTGCGCCTCGACGGTGCGCCCGGTTATTGCCTCAAGCCCCGGTTCAGCATCGTCGCCAGTCGCACACCGGCACGGCTGAGCTGCAGCTGCACCGCATCGACGGCATCCCGGACGTAGCCGGCCGACAGGCGATACTGTCCACTCTCAACGGCTCGCGGCAGCGCATCGTAGCCCACGGACCTGGCGATCGAGAAAGACTCGCGCGCCCAGTCGGCCGGGCCGCCGCGCCGCCAGGCCTCGATGTCCGAGCTGCTGATCCGGGCGAGCAGCCGCTGACTGGCCGCCTGCGGATCCTCGCCCAGCCGGCGCACGAACTCCATATCCCAGTAATGGTGCAGATTGCCGGCACGCATGCCGCTCGCCGATACCTGCTTGAGATTGCCGCCCTGGTCGCGATCGTCGCAGGCGTGCAGCGGTTGATGCAGGTCGCCGACCAGGTGCAGCAGGAATTGCAGCGCCAGGCGCCGCTCCTCGGGGCTGGTGCCCGGATCGCGCAGCTCGGTGCCGAACTGCTCGATCTTGTCGACCACGCAGGCCGTGGCAGGTCCGGCGGAGGCGGGCATCGCCGGCGGCAGCCCCGGGTGCCCGAAGCAGGCTCGATCAAGGCTCGGCGCCTGCAGCTCGATATCGACATAGTGCCACTGTCGTGTCTGCTCGTATTGCAGGCGGCTGCCGTCACGATCCGCATCGCGATAGCGGTCCGCCCACGTGGCCTCACTGGCCATCGAGTGGTCGGACACCAGGCCGCTGTCATCGGTGGCGAGAAGTTCCTGCACCCGCAGCTTCACCCGCGCCTCCAGGTAATGCTGCGCGATCAATGCCACGATCTGGTGGCCTTCATCGCCCCAGGCCTGCGCCCGCGGCGCCCACGCCGCCAGCGCCCAGCAGATCACTACAGCCACCCAGCGCTGCAACAATTCCGTCGCCTCCGCGTCCGCGCGCCGCCATGGCCGGCGCGTCGGCGAGTATTTCATGGCCGCCGTATGCGCGCCTGCAGGGCTTGCGGCGGCCTCGGGCGAACTCTGGCCGCCCCTGTGGTCTAATGCTGTCATTCGCCTGCAGGAGCTGATTTGTGACCAGGGCTGCCGCACTCGCCGCCTGCGTGCTGATGACCTGCGGCCTGGCGCCTGCCGGGTCGCAGGCCGCCGTTAGCCTCGCGTTCCGCCATTCTGCGATCGACCCTACCCTCACCGACCGCATCATCGTCAAGTGGCGCAGCAGCGGCGTCGCGGCAGTACAGATCGAGAGCCTCAACGAGCGGGCGGTGCGCCTGAGCGGCCCGAACGGCATTGCCGTGACCCCGGTGCGCAATCTGTTCGGCAGCACCGACGTCATGCGGCTCGATCACACGCCGGCGCACGAGGAGATGCAGCGCATCCTGGGAAGGCTCAACGCGGATCCCGGCATCGAATACGCCGAAGCCGACGGCTGGCGCTTCGTCCAGGCATTTCCGGCCGACCCGCCGAATGACCCGCACTTTGTTGCCGGCTCCGATGCCAATGGCATCTGGCACGGCCAGTGGTACCTGCAGGCCAGTTCATCGACGACACCGTCAGCATTGTCGGCGACCACCGCGTGGCAGACGACCCAGGGCGATGCCAGCATTGTGGTCGCCGTGATCGACACCGGCATCATCACCGCCCACCCGGACCTGGCCGGCAAGCTGCAGGACGGGTATGACTTCGTCAGCTGCGATCAGGGCAATTTTACCGCGGCCGCTGCGAGCGGCAGCAACACCACCGGTGATTGCAGCGCCTCCGGATCTGCCGCAACTTACCTGTTCGCCAATGATGGCCACGGCTGGCAGAGCGGGGCGTCCGATCCGGGCGACTGGATCGACAGCACCGATATCGCGAACACGCTGTTCATCGACGCGGGCTGCACAACCGTTGCCAACAGTTCCTGGCATGGCACCAAGGTCGCCGGAATCGTCGGCGCGCTGACCAACAACGGCATCGGCATCGCCGGCCTTGCCCCCAACACCATGCTGCTGCCGATACGGGCGATCGGCAAGTGTTCGGGCCGGGTGTCCGACATTGCGGCGGCCATCATGTGGGCTGCGGGCCAGCCGGTGACGGTTCATGCCGGTACGATCGCGGCGAGTCCGGCGGCCAACATCCTCAATCTGAGCCTGGGGGCCAATGTCCCCTGCTCGGCCACCGAGCAGAGCGCGATCAGCACTGCGATTGCCGCCGGCATCGTCGTGATAGCGGCCGCGGGTAATGAGGGCGGCGCAATCGACGCGCCGGCCAACTGCAGCGGCGTGGTGTCGGTGGTGGGCCTGCGCCAGACCGGCACCAAGGTACCTTACAGTAACCTCAGCGGCAGCGCCGGGCCGGCCGCCAGCATCGCCGCGCCGGGCGGCAACTGCGTCAACAGTGTGGCCGGCCAGGACTGCCTGTACGACATCGAGACCACGACCGATGCCGGCATCACCAACCCGTCCACGACGCCCGGCTTCTATACCTACGCGCTGTTCAATCAGAGCTTCCTGAATGCCGGCGGCAATCCGGACAACGCCGCCGACGTCGGCACCAGCTACGCCACGCCGATGGTGTCGGGCATCGCGGCGCTGATGCTGGCGATGAATCCCGCGCTCACGCCGGCACAGACCCTGGCGCGCCTGCAGTCGAGCGCACTGGCGTTTCCGACGTCGTCGTCGACCTCGTCGACGCAATGCACGCTCGCCGACAGCACCCTCGATGCGAACGGCAAGTTCGTTGAACCCGCCGCGAACCCGCCGCCGCCGGAGTGCGTGTGCACCACCGCCACCTGCGGGGCCGGCATGGTCAATGCAGCGGCCGCGGTGACCTTGGCCGCGGGGATGTTCGTGCAGATCACCCCCTCGAGCACCACCGGCTCACCGGGCCAGCGCATCAAGCTCGATGGCAGCGCCAGTACGGCCGCTAGCGGGCATTCCATCGTCAGCTACCAGTGGACTACCGACCCGCCCACCAGCGACCAACTGCTCAACGCCAATACCGCGATCGCGACCCTGGTGGTGCCCTCGTTCCGCTCGATTGGCGTCACGCTGACCATCACCGATGATCTCGGCCGTACCGCGTCAGGCAGCGTCACCATCCGCTCGACCCTGGGGGCCGCCAGCGGTGTCGGGGCCTTCGAGCCAGCCTGGCTGCTGCCGCTGGCTATCCTCGGGCTGTGGCAGTTGCGCCAGCGCCGGCGGTCCGGGCGCCGGTCCCGGGCCGCGTATTGAACTGAATCGGCGCCCGACTGTCGCTATGCTATGCGGCCGCAGAACGGCAAGTGGGGGCGCGAGCGCATCCGGCGCCGCCGCGCTGCCCCGCAATTCCCGGATTTGAGGAGAAGTCGTTGACCGTGATTCGTCCTGGATCGCCATGGCGCCCCGGCGCCGTGGCCTTAAGCATGTTGTTGCCGATAACCGTGGCCCTGGCGCTGAGCGCCTGCAGCAGTAACAGCAATCGCGGTGTCACCGGCAACGTCGGCGTCGGCACCGGCGTCGCCCTGTCCACCCCCGGCAGCATTACCCAGATTCAGACCGCCACCAGCATCCAGGTGAGCGCCAGCGTGACGGCCGACGTCAACAACGCCGGCGTGATCTGGACCATGTCGGGCGATGCGGTCGCCCTCGGCGCGACGCTGACTGGCATTACCTCGACGTCAGTCATCTTCAATGCGCCGGCGAGCGCGGTCGGCGCGGTCGATGCGACCATTACCGCGATTTCGGTGGCCAACTCGGCCACCTTCGCTTCCGTCACGCTGGTCGTACTTGGCACGCCGCAGATGACCCTGACCCAGCTGTTCCCGGCCAACGTCAACGTACCCTACGGGGCCGCGATCTCGGTCGCCGGCGGCGAGGCGAATTTTACCTGGGTGCTGGCGACAGGTTCCGCGGCGCTGCCACCCGGCATCACGCTCAACGGCAGTGCCACCGCCATCACCTCGATCAGCGGCACGCCGACCACTACCGGCAAGTACACCTTCACGCTGCAGGCCACCGACGCCCTGGGCCGCATTGCCACCCAAACCCTGACCATGGTGGTTCGTCCGCAGGATTCCTGCCTGCTCACCGGCAGCTTCGCGTTCATGGTGTCCGGCTTCCGCGGCGGCGGCCCGATGACGCACGCCGGCACCATCACCGTGGACGATGCCGGCAACATCAGCGGCGAGCAGGACTACAAGGACGCTCATCGCGTCACCGCGCACGAGACGATGACACCGGGCACCTGCGTCAACCGGCAGACCAATTCGGGCCAGATCACGCTCAACGCTGCCAGCGGGCCGCTGAACTACAACTTCTCGGTCACGCCGCCCGATGCGCTGGGAAACCTCAACTCCGCCCGGATGCAGCTCATCGGCTCCGGCGCCGACTCCGCATCCGGCGAGATGACACGCGTGGACAAGGCCACGATCACCGCTGTGCCGCCAACCGGCAACTTCGCCTTCGGGCTGACCACCATGGCCCACCAGGAACCCGACACACTGCATTACGGCAGTGCCGGGCGCTTCACCACCAGCAGCACCGGCGTGATCAGTGCCGGCCTGACCGACTCGAACGGCTCCCCGGCGCTCTCCAGCGCGCCGCTCACCGGCACGCTCTCGGCACCCGACAGCGACGGCCGCGGTACCGCGACGCTGGTGTCGGGCTCGCAGACCGCGTCGCTGGTCTACTACCTGATCAACGCCGGCAGGATGTACCTGATGGACATCGACCCGACGCTCGGCACACCGTGTTCCAGCGGCTACCTGACCACTCAGGTCGGCAACACCGCCGGCAACAGCTTCGATAACGGCGCGCTCGCCGCCCCTGCAGCGTCGATCCTCAGTCTGTGGGGCAAGGCTGGCACCCTCGAGCCGGTCAGCGTGATGACGATGGGCCGACTGTTCAACGGCAGCGCCACCGCCGGCACCCTCGATGCGGCGCTCGACACCTCGGACCACGACACCGACTTGGCCGACATCGGTTACAGCGCACAGAGCTACGCCGTCGCCAGCAGTGGTCGCGGTACCCTGTCGCTGAGCACCGGCGGCGCGACGCGCAGCTTCGTGTTCTATCTCGACCGCATCGCCGACGGCTACGTGCTCGAAATCGGCAGCCCCGCCGCCAGCGCCGGCGTGCTCGAAGCGCAGTACACGCCGGCCGGCGGCGTGTACCTTGATACGCTGCCGGGCCAGTTTGTCGGCGGAACGCAGTTCGCGCAGACCCCCGGCCCGATCGTCTTGATACCGTCGATCGGCTTGAACTTCGGTGTGCTCTCGAGCACCTACAGCAGCGGTCAGTTTGGGGTTGACGGCTCGATTGGCCGCGGCTTCGGTACCCTGACGCAGAGCGGCATCGCCAGCACGCCGGCGGTGCTCTACGAGGTGTCGCCCAACAAGATCGACGTCATGGCCTTCGGCACGATTCAGGTGGATGGCACCATTATCTGGTTGATCCAGAACTAAAGGGCCGGCCGGGGCCGCCCCGGCTTTAAGCGCCCGGCTCCGGCGTGGCCGGCCTATACCGCTGCGCCGGCGCGAATTCTCAGCACCCGCAAGCGGCTTTCGACGTCCTCGCGGTTCAGGTACGCACCAGCCAGCCGGCGGTAGCCGACGTAGGCCTCGCGCGCATGCAGCAGCCGCCAGTTATCGAACACCAGTACCGAGCCCGGCAGCAGGCGCCGCCGGTACTGCAGCCCGGGCTGCACGCACAGGGCCGCGAACCTGGCCAGCGCGCAATAAAAACGCCGGTGCTGTTCGACCGGCAGGATGAATGGAGCGCGGTCGTGATTGTTGTAGCTGACCTGCACCAGCTGGCCCGATTCGTCGTGACGAAACAGCGGCCGGCGCGCCATCAGCTCGATGCCACGCGCGTGATCGAGGTAACGTCCCGGAATCCCGACGCTGCTGAGCAGCCGGTAATCCTCGGGATGCTCGCGCCGCATGATCTGCCCGACCATGAAGCCGTCGATCAGCTGGTTGTCGCCGCCGCTGCAGTCGGCCGCGAGGCAATGAAAAATCTGGTAGCCGGGCGCGTCCAGGCTGTAGGTGCCATCGGTATGCGGGCCGATCGCCATCGATGTATAGGCGGTATCCTTGTGCTCCAGATTGGCGGTGAAATCGTAATAGCCGCCGAAGATGGTGGTGCGAATGTAGGCAACGCGTTGCGCCACGGCGATGGTGGCCTCGGGCGTCGCCGGTACGTCCTCCACCATGCAGAAGCCGTAGCGATCGAGCTGCTCGAGAAACTCCCGCAGCACCGCGTCCTCGGCCATCAGCGCGGCGTAGCCGACCTGCGGGACATTGGCCGCGATGGCCGCGCCATCCCACAGCGAGCGCTCGCCCGGCAGAGTCTCCGGATCGGCGCGCAGGCCGGCAAGGAACTGTGCGTCGTAGCGGCTCACGCGCCCGTCCGCCAGCCATTGAACGTGTAGTGCGCGGCCATCCTCGGCGACCTCGATTGATCGCGCGCCGATATCGGCCGGAATCCGGAAGGTGTCGATCAGACGCTGCTGCGTCTGCGGATGCAGCGCATCGTCGTTCGGATCGTGATCGCGCAGCCAGAACAGCGACAGCGTCACATCGGGGCGCCCGTCGCGAAAGCTAAGCTGCACGTCAGCACCTCGAAGCACAGCACTAGCGAGCCGTGTCGTCATCACACGCTCCGGATCCACAGCCGGCCAAACAGCAGGTACACCGGCAGCGTCAGCAGCAGCATGACGGCACTCAGCAGCAGCAGCTTAGGCTCGGCATAGCCGATCACCACGCCACAGAACAGCAGCGCCAGCGCGGCCATCGGCCGATAGCGCGCCAGCGAGCTGGCCGATGCAATCCAGCGCGGATACAGCAGCAGCGCGATGCAGGCATAGACGTACAGCATCATGCAGAAGATCACCGACACCTCGATCAGCTCGCCGAACTGCTCGCCGAGCGTCGGCGAGACGGTCGCGAATACCACGATGCTCATCATTGCCGCCATCAGCAGCAGGCTGGTCACCGGCACGCCGTGGCGATCGACACGGCCAAACAGGCCCGGGAACAGGCCGTGATCTGCCCCGGCCTTGCCGGTCTGCGCGGTCAACAGGATCCAGCCGCCGAGCGTTCCGGTCGCCTTGGTCAGCGCGGCGAGCGCGATGAAGGCCGCCGCGACCGGTCCGAGCACCACCCTGACCGCATCGGCGAACGGAGCGCTCGAGCGTGCCAGATCGGCCGCCGGAATCAGGCCCATCAGCACCGTACACGAGGAGATATACACCAGCGCGGCGATCAGCACGCCGCCGACGGTGGCAATCGCGACGTTGCGGCGCGGATTCTCCACCACCGCGCTGGCGATCGAGGCGCTCTCGAGCCCGGTGAAGGCCCAGAACAGCAGCACCAGGGATTGCGGAATGACCTGGATCGCCGGCTCATGCTGCACGTTCCACGAATCCGCGAACAGCTTGCCGTCGAAATACCACCAGCCGCCGGTGGCCACCAGCAGGATCGGCACCAGTCCGATGACGATCGCCAGCGACTCGACCTGGCACACCAGCCGCGGCCCCAGGATGTTGACCGCGGTCAGCAGCCAGATGAAGCCGGCAGTGGCGAAGGCGCCGGCCAGCGGCTGCGTCAGTGCCGGCACGAAGCTCGCCAGATAGCCCATCGCCGCCACCGCGATCGCGATGTTGCCGATCCAGCACGACAGCCAGTAGAGCGCATTGGCCTGGAAGCCGAAATACGGCCCCAGCGCCTCGCCGGCATAGACGCACGGGCCGCCGGGCTGCGGCGCGACCTGGCTGAGCTTGGCCAGTATGGTGGCAATCAACAATGCACCGACGGTGCCGATCGCCCAGCCGACCACGGTGATGCTGCCCACGGCCGCAAGCGTCGCCGGCAGCAGGAAGATGCCCGAGCCGATCATGTTGCTCGCGACCAGCGCGGTGGCCAGCACCGGGCCGATCTTGCGATTGCGTATATGAGCTCCCTTGCCGCCCCGTTTGCGCTGGCTTACGATCGTTGGACAAGATTGAATGACCATTCAGATGCCCGTCAAGGGCGGCGGCACCGCAATTCCTCGCATCGCAAATTTTCAAGAGGGCCCGCGGCCTTGCCTGCACATCATAGCGATGCGCTGATCATCGGCGGCGGCCATAACGGGCTGGTGTGCGCAGGCTACCTTGCGGCTGCGGGACTGACGGTCACTGTGCTCGAGCGCCGCCAGGTGGTCGGCGGCGCGGCGGTCACCGAGGAATTTCATCCGGGCTTTCGCAACTCGGTGGCGGCCTACACCGTCTCGCTGCTCAATCCCAAGGTCATCCGTGACCTCGACCTGCCCACGCACGGCCTCAGCGTGGTTGAGCGGCGGCTGTCGAATTTCCTGCCGACCGAAGATGGGCGTTACCTCGCCGTCGGCGCCGGCCGCACGCGTGCCGAGGTCGGCAAGTTCTCGAGCGCCGATGCGGCGCGGCTCGACGCCTACAGCGCCAGGCTCGATCGCATCGCCGACGTGCTGCGTGCGCTGGTGCTGCAGACGCCGCCGAACGTGGTGGCGGGCGGCTGGCGCCAGGCGTTGCCTGAGCTGCTGCGCGCCGCGCGCGTCGGCAAGTGCATCGCCGGACTCGACATGCCGCTGCGCCGCGAGTTGCTGCAGCTGTTCGCCACCTCCGCCGGCGATTATCTGGATCGCTGGTTCGACAGCGATCCGATCAAGGCCGTGTATGGATTCGACGGCATCGTCGGCAATTACGCCAGCCCATTCACGCCCGGCTCGGCCTACGTGCTGCTGCATCACGTGTTCGGCGAAGTCAACGGCAGGAAGGGCGTGTGGGGCCACGCCATCGGCGGCATGGGCGCCATCACGCAGGCCATGGCACGCTCGGCGAGCGCGCGCGGCGCCGACATCCGTGTCGGCGCGCCGGTGCGCGAAGTGCTGGTCGAGCGCGGCCGCGCAGTCGGCGCGCTGACAGACGCCGGCGAGGAATTTCGCGCCTCGGCCGTGATCTCCAATCTCAATCCGAAGCTGCTGTACCTGAAACTGCTGGATGCGGCGGTGCTGCCGGCCGACTTTCGCGAACGCATCGAGCACTGGCGCTGCGGCTCGGGCACTTTCCGCATGAACGTCGCGCTGGCGGAGCTGCCCGATTTTCGCTGCCTGCCCGGCAAGGCGATTGCCGATCATCACACCGCCGGCATCATCATCGCGCCGACCCTGGCCTACATGGAGCGCGCCTACTTCGATGCGCGCCTGCACGGCTGGTCGGCCCGGCCGATCATCGAGATGCTGATCCCGTCAACGCTCGACGACAGCCTCGCGCCGCCTGGACAGCACGTCGCCAGCCTGTTCTGCCAGCACGTCGCGCCGCAGCTTCCGAACGGCGAGTCCTGGGACAGCCATCGCGACACAGTTGCCGATCTGATGATCGACACCGTCAATGCGCATGCGCCGAACTTCAAGGCCGCGGTACTCGCTCGCCAGATCATGAGCCCGCTGGATCTGGAGCGTACCTTCGGCCTGGTGGGCGGCGATATCTTCCATGGCGCGCTCAGCCTGGATCAGCTGTTCTCGGCGCGACCGGTGCTCGGCCACGGCGACTACCGCGGCCCACTGCCGGGCCTGTACATGTGCGGCGCAGGCACGCACCCCGGCGGCGGCGTCACCGGCGCGCCCGGTCACAATGCGGCGCGCGAGGTGCTGCTCGATTTCCGGCGCCGGCGCCTGCGCCGGCACCCGCGCGTCGGACCGTGACGCTGGCGCGGTGAGGCCCGATCGCATCGCCGTCGAGCAGGATGGTCGAGCTTAGCCGGGCGCGCGCGGCGGCAGGTTGAGCAGTCGCGCCGCGTTGCCGCCCAGGATGGCAGCGCGATCCGAATCGCTCAAGCCCGGCACCGCTTCGAGCAGCCGATGCACGTCATGGTCCGCCATGTCGTAGGGATAATCGGTGCCGACCACCACCTGGCCGGCTCCGACCTCGGCGATCAGGTGCCGCAGCTGCTCCGGGCGATAGACGATGCTGTCGAAGAAGATCTGGTGCAGGTAACTGCTCGGCGCGCGCCGGCAGCCACGCGCGTCCGGCCGCACCTGCCAGGCATGATCGGAACGGCCGATATACGAGGCGATGTAGCCGCCGCCGTGCGCGGCCAGGATCTTGACGCCCGGGTAGCGGTCGAGCGTGCCGCCGAAGATCAGGTACGACAGCGCCACCGCGGTCTCGAGCGGCTGGCCGATGCTGTTCGACAGGTAATGTCGGTTGAGCCGCTCCCCGAGCGAGCTGCCGAGCGGATGCAGGAACACCAGGCAGCCGAGCTGCTCGACGCGCGCCCAGAAGCGCTCGAATTTCGGATCGGCCAGCTCCAGGCCGTCCACCATCGACGACACCTCCACGCCGCGCAGTCCGAGCGTCTGCACCGCATGCTCGAGCTGCTCAATCGACAGTTCCGGGTGCTGCAGCGCTACGCTGCCCAGCCCCACCAGCCGGTCCGGGTGCTGCGCCACCAGCGCGGCGATGTGCTCGTTGATCAGGCGGCAGATCTGGCGCGCGAGCTGCGGATCGGCCCAGTAGTAATACTGATTCGGTGCCGGGCTCAACAGCTGCATGTCCACGCCCATCGCGTCCATGTCCTGCAGGCGCAGTGCCAGACTGGTCAGTTTCGGCAACGCCGCCTTGAGCATCACGTTGACCGTGTAGTCGAAACTCTCCCTGCCCAGCATGCGCGGCTGCAGTTCGCGCTCGGCGAGTTTCTGCGGCCGCTCGGCCACCAGCTGCTCGGCGGCAAGCGTCAGTGCGTGGCAGTGCATATCGACGGTCAGCGTGCGCCGGCGTCCGCGTACCGTGCCCGTGGTGCGCGCCAGCGTGTCATGCGCCGCGCGCGCACCGGCGCCCGATCCGCAGCAATGCACCAGCGTAGCGGCCATGGGTCAGATCGGCTCGAGGGCGCGTGTCACCAGCTCATCCACGCTGCCGTCATGGCGAAAGCCGGCCGCCTCCGAGCGCGGACACAGCAGCGGCGGGTAGCTGGCGAACTGCGCCTGCAGCGCTCGGTCGGGGCGATAGCTCACGCGGCGTAGCACCTCGCTGCCGTGCCGCCGCGCGATCGCTGCCACCACCGATGCGATCGACACATGCAGCACCGGCAGCAGCCAGGTGCGCTGCGCGGCGATCTGCGGCGCGCCGAGCTGCGCGGCATGCATCAGGTTGTCCACGATGCGCGGTCGCGACATGAACCAGCTCATGCCCTCGGGCCCCACCGGGCAAACGAATTCCCTTCCAGCCGACAGCTCGCGTATCAGATCGCTCAGGAACAGCGACAGCATGCCCTTTGATGGCGGCCGCGCCACGATGCCCGGGATGCGGACCGAGCGGCCATCGACCAGGCCGCGGCGGCCGTAGTCCGCCACCAGGTATTCTCCGATCAGCTTCTGCGCGCCGTAGCTTAAGGTAGGCAGCGGTATCGTCTGCTCATCGATCACACCCGGCATCGGCACGCCATAGACGCCGATGCTGCTCGCGAACACCAGCTTCGGTGTACCCCCGGCCAGTCGCAATGCCTCCAGCAGCCCCAGGGTCGAGTGCAGGTTCACTTTCATGCCGAGCTCGAAGTCGCGCTCGGCCGCACCGCCCGGCACGCTCGCCAGGTGAAACACGCAATCGACGCCGCCCTCGATGCTGCGCTCGAGCGCCGAGCGCTCGCTGATATCGGCCTCGACGTAGCGCAGGCGCGCATCGTCGATGCGATCGGCGATGCGCTGATCGAGCACCGTGATCAGCGACGCCGCCCGGCCGTCGATGCTCGCGCCGCCGCGCAGCCGCGCCACCAGTGCCTGGCCGATGAAGCCCTGACCGCCGACCACCAGGATCCTCACGACGCGATCCTCATGGTGCTTTCGCCGGCACCACACGCTGATCGATCGCACCGAAGATAGAATGGCCGCCGGCATCGAGCATCTCCATGCGCACCCGATCGCCGAATTTCATGTACTCGGTGCGCGGCCTGCCGTGGTCCAACAGCTCGATCCCGCGGCGCTCGGCGATGCACGCCGAGCCGACGCTACGGTAGTCCGGATTGGAGATCGTGCCCGAGCCGATGATGGTGCCGGCGCTCAGATTGCGCGTGCCCGCGGCATGCTCGATCAGTTGCTCGAAACTGAAGCCCATCGCGCTGCAGTCCGGATGGCCGAACTCATTGCCGTTCCAATACACCCGGATCGGCAGCCGCACGCGGCCGTCGCGCCAGGCGTCTCCCAGCTCATCGGGCGTGACCGCCACCGGGGCGAAGCTGGTCGCGGGCTTGGACTGCACGAAACCGAAGCCGGTCTTGATGTCCTTGCCGGCCAGCACCCGCAGGCTCCAGTCGTTGAGCAGCACCAGCAGCTTCAGGTGCGCGCCGGCCTGCGCCGCGCGCGTGCCCATCGGCACGCGATCGACGATGATCCCGACTTCGCCCTCAAAGTCGATGCCGTCCTGTTCCGAGGGCAGCGGCACATCGGCGGCGGGTCCGAGAAAATCGTCGCTGCCGCCCTGGTACATCAGCGGCCGGGTGTGCTTCTCGGGCGGCGGCGTGAGGCCAAACACCTGTTCCATCAGATCGCCGTGGCTGTGAAACGCCGAGGCATCGAGCCACTGCCAGGCGCGCGGCAGCGGCGCCACCAGCTGGGTCACATCGAGCGCGAACGAGCCGGCGGCATGGCCCTCGTTGAGCGCCGCGTACAGCGCCTGCAGCTTCGGCTCGCAGACCTGCCAGGTCTCGAGCGCCTGCTGCAGCGTCGCGGCTATCGACACGGCTACCACCGCGCGCGACAGATCTTTTGATACCACCAGCAGCTTGCCATCGATGCTGCCGCCCTGGAGCGTCGCCAGTTTCACCAACCGTCTCCTGTGTCTTGAGGGGGAATCTTCAACTGAGCGGCCGCCCGCCATCCACGGCGATTACGGCACCGGTGGTGAAGGTCAGTTGCGTCACCGCGGCCACGACCGCCCGGGCCACTTCCGCCGGCAGCGCCAGCCGGCGCAGCGGCGTGCGCGCAGCCTGCTCATCGCGCCAGGCCTGATCGAGCGACTTGACGAACGGCGTATCCACCAGCCCCGGTGACACCGACACCACCCGGATGCGCGGCGCCAGCGCACGTGCCAGCGAGCGGCTCATATTGTCGAGCGCGGCCTTGGAGGCGCAATAGGCGACGTTGCTGCCCATTGCCGTGAGGGCGGCGATCGAGGACAGGTTGATGACCACCCCGCCTCCGGGCAGCTCACTGCGCTCCAGCAGCGGCTTGAGCGCCCGCACCGCCGCGAACGCGCCGCGTACGTTGACCGCGAAGATCGCGTCGAACAGTGCATCGTCGAGCTGCTCGAGATCGCCGTGCGGCACGAAGCGCGTGGTGCCCGCCGCGTTCACCAGCACATCACAGCGCTGGCAGCGCCGCGCAAGCTCCGCCGCCATCGCGCTCAGTGCGTCGCTGTCGGTCACCGGCGCCACCAGCGCGAAGTGACCCGTGCCGGGCAGCTCGGCCGCAAGCTTCGCGGCCGCCGTCGCCGATCGATGATAACCCACCGCGATGCGAAAGCCGGCGCTGGCAAGGGCGCTGCAGATCGGCACGCCCAGGCCGCCGGTCGCCCCGGCGACCAGTGCCACCGGCAACGCCGCGCCGGTCGCGCCAGAGCCCGCCATCCTCAGGCTGCCTTGTTCTTACCGTAGCGGCGCACGCGCAGGTCGGCCTGCTCCTTGTGGCCGGCGAAGCCCTCCAGCGCGCACAACCGCGAGCAATAGCTGCCGATCAGCGCGCTGGCCTCATCGGTCAGTACCCGCTGATAGGTGCAGGTCTTGATGAACTTGCCTACCCACAGCCCGCCGGTGTAGCGCGCCGCCTTCATCGTCGGCAGCGTGTGATTGGTGCCGATCACCTTATCGCCGAACGCCACGTTGGTCCTGGGCCCCAGAAACAGTGCCCCGTAGTTGCTCAGGCGCTCGAGGAAGTAGTCCGGGTCGCGCGTGAGTACCTGCACGTGCTCGCTGGCAATCCTCTGCGCCTGCGACACCATCTCCTCGAGCGTGTCGGTGAGTATGATCTCGCCGCAGTTCTGCCAGGCGACACGCGCCACGTCCGCCGTGGGCAGCCAGGACAGCTCCTGCTCGATCGCCGCGGGCAGCTCCTGCGCCAGACGCGCCGAATTGGTCAGCAGTACCGCCGGGCTGCCCGGGCCGTGTTCGGCCTGGCCGAGCAGGTCCACCGCCGCCATCTGCGCATCGCACGAGTCGTCGGCGATTACCAGCGTCTCGGTCGGGCCCGCCAGCAGGTCGATGCCTACGCGGCCGAACAGCTGCCGCTTGGCCTCGGCCACATAGGCGTTGCCCGGACCCACGATCATGTCCACCGCCGCGATGTGCTCGGTGCCCAGCGCCATCGCCGCGATCGCCTGCACGCCGCCGAAGGCGTAGATCTCGTCCGCCCCGCCCATGTGCATCGCTGTCACGATCGCCGGGTGCGGCGCGCCGCCGAACGGCGGCGCGCTTGCGATCACACGCTTCACACCGGCCGCCTTCGCGGTCACCACGCTCATGTGGGCACTGGCCACCATCGGGTAGCGCCCACCGGGCACGTAGCAGCCGACACTATTGACCGGAATGTTCTTGTGGCCCAGCACCACACCGGGCAGCGTCTGCACTTCGATATCGCACAGCGTCGATTTCTGCGCCAGCGCGAAATTGCGGATCTGCGCCTGCGCAAATTCGATGTCGCGCTTGACCGGCTCGGGCACCACCGCAAGGCAGGCCTCGATCTGCTGCTCGCTCAGGCGGAAACTGGCCGGCGACCAGTGGTCGAACTTCTGCGAATACTCGCGCACCGCCTGCTCGCCGTTGGCGGCGATATTCTCCAGGATCGCCTCCACGCTCTTCCTGACCTCGGCTTGCCTGCCGGCGGCGGCTTCGGCCGTTTGTCCGCTCTTCAGGTAACGAATCATTGCGCATCTCCTTTGCTCACGGCCAGGTAATGCTCGACCGCGGGCGGCGCGGAAAAAAACGGTCCCAGCAGCGCCCGCCACTGCTGGAACTGCAGCGAGCCGCGAAAACCCACCATGTGGTGCTCGACCGTGAGCCACTGCACCAGCAGCAGGTAGCGGCCATCGGTCTCGATACATCGATGCAGCTGGTGCGAGACGAAACCCGGCATCGCCGATATCAGCTTACGCGCCTCGGTGAATGCGCTCTCGAACTGCGTCTTGTGCGCCGGGGCGATAGTCAGCACCGCAACTTCCAGAATCATGTCGGACCTCGCTTGTAGCTCTCGTTCCAATGCACCATCGGCAGGCCGGGCACCGGCGAGCGCAGGTACGGTATCGTGGTACCGCGCAGGCTGCCGATGTAGAGCGTGTGCAGGTCCGGGCCGCCGAAGGTCAGGCTGGCGGTCCACGGCGCCAGCGTGCCGCCGCAGGCCATCATCACCTCCGGCGTGACCGTGCCGGCGAAGAAGTGTCGATCGAACTCGTTCACTCTGGCCGCATCGGCATCCTCGAACAGGATCAGCTCGTCACCGGCCGGAGTGATGGCGGCGATCCGGTCCGAGATCACGTAAGTCATCCACAGGTTGCCGATGGCGTCGAAGGCAAAACCGTCGGGAATGCCCTTGAGCTGCGACGGCCCGTAGACTTCGCGGTCCGTCAGGCGGCCATCGCCGTGCAGGCGCAGGCGCGAAATGCGCCGCGCATTGCTCTCCACCACGTACAGCCACTGCTCGTTCGCATCCAGGCGTATCTCATTGGTGCCGACGAAACCGTCGGCCGCGATGCGGATGCCACGCTCATCGATCAGCGCGACATAGCCGTCGGCGAGCTTCTCGTTGATCGATCGGGTCCAGGGTTTCGCGCGCGTGGTGACCGTGAGCCAAATGCGTTGCCTCGAGTCGCGCAGCACGAAGTTGACCTTGCCAAGCGGCGTGCCGTCGATGTGCGTATACAGAACGCGGCTCTCGCCGCCGCGCGTCATGCGTTCGAGCGAATCGGTGCCGAAGTTCGCGATCAGGAAATCGCCGTTGTCCGCAAATGCGAGCCCGTTGGGCAGCGTACCCTGCAACATGTAGCGCTCGCTGGTGGCGGCTGCGGCGCCGAAGCGCGTATCGACCGTCTGGGCGATGAGTTGCTGGCTGCCGTCAGGATTTATGCGCATCACGCCGCCGCGCGCATCGGCACTCCAAAGCGTGCCATCGCGCTCGGCCAGGATGCATTCCGGGCGCTGCAGGTCGCGGCCGACGCTGCCAACGCTGGCGCGCTCGAGCTGCCAGCCGATGAGCGGGTTGCGGCTGGTCATGGGTCTGCCACGGCTGCTGGCGGTCAAAGCGCTTCCGCCGCGCAGGTATTGCGCTGCGTGCCCAGCCCCACGAGCGGTCCGGTGACCGTGCCTTCCATGACATCGCCGGGTTTGAGCAGCACGCCGTGATGGATGCCGTTGCCCGAGGGCGATCCGGTGCAGATCAGGTCGCCCGGCTGCAGCACCATGAAGCTCGACAATGTCTCGATCAGGCGTGCGCAGGAGAAGATCATGTCGTCGGTACCCTCATCCTGCATGACGCGGCCGTTGTGCTTGAGCGTGATATGCAGCCGCTGCGGATCGCCGACGAACTGCGCCGGCACCAGGTACGGCCCGGTCGGCAGCGCGCTCGGTGCGCACTTCGACCCCACCCAGTCCATGCCCATCTCCTGCATGTCGCTGCGGTTCACACGCTCGCGGATGGTCAGGTCGTTGACCACCATGTAACCGGCCACGTACTGCAGGGCAGCCTCGCGGCTGACAAAGCGCGCCCGTTTTCCGATCACCACCCCCAGTTCCAGTTCCCAGTCCATGCTGCTCACGTCCGGCGGCAGCGTCACGGTGTCGTGCGGACCGATCATGGTCGAGTTGGCCTTGATGAAAAAAAACGGCGTGCCGTGCAGCCGCCGGTCGGTCATTTTCTTGACGCCAAATTCTCGCCGCTGTTCCGGCGTCATGCCCTCGGTCTCGGGCCGCAACTGCGCCACCACGATATCGACCACGTGCTTGAAGTAGTTGGCGCCGGAACAGATGATGTTGCGCGAGCGCACCGGGGGGTGCAGCTGCAGCGCCTCGACCGGCGCCATCGCCCGCTGCAGCCCCGGGTCCGCCCCCGATCCGATCGTCTGCGCCACACGCTGCAGCGTCGGATAGTTACGCTGCCATTCATCCAGCACCGACAACGTGCTGCCGTCGCTGTGAAAGTCGAGGCCCGCGCGCGCCGCAAAGGCCTGCACGGCGCTGAACGCGATCGCGCGTTCGGCGACCACCAGGGCGCCGAACGGGGTGCAGCCCGCGGCCGAAAACGTAGCCAGTTTGAAGGTGATTGCCATGGGAAGCGGTTGCTCTGCTGCGCGGCTCGGCTGCGTCTGGCCGATATTAGGGTAGTCGATAATTATAGGTGCGCGGCGTCCGGCGTCGCCAGAAGGAACAAGGAGTATCCCCAGTCAGACGTGCCCCTCGCCCCCGTCCACCAGCATGGTCTGACCGCTCATGAAGCCGGCATCGTCCGATACCATGAAGGAGATCGCCGCTGCCTGATCCTCCGGCTCGCCGCTGCGCTTGATCGATTGATGCTTCATGACGGCAGCGAAATGCGCCGGCGGCACACCGGCGATGGCATTGCGGGTGCGGGTCAGTCCGGGCGCCAGCGCATTGACGGTAATGCCGAACTCGCCCACCTCGGCTGCCAGTCCCCGAACCAGGCCGTACAGCGCGCCCTTGCTCGAGATGTAGTGCGTCATGCGCGGCGGCGGCGCAAAAAAGCTCGACGAGGCGACCATCACGATGCGGCCCCAGCGCTCGAGCTTCATTGCCGGCAAAAACGCCTTCGCGAGATGAAAGCCGCCGAGCACATTGACCTCGTGGGTCGCGCGCCACTGCTCCGTGCTGAGCTCCTCGAACGCACTCATGAACTGCAATGCCGCACAGTGCACCGCGATCAACGCGGCGCCATAGCGCGCGCGTACCTGATCGGCGAAACCGCGCATCTGTTCCCAGCTGCCGATGTCAACCTTGAAACCGCTGGCTTCGCCGCCCGCCTGGCGGGCCAGCTCGATCGTCTCGGCACAGTCGGCGATATCGGCAATCGCCACGCGCGCACCCTCGTGCGCCAGCCTGCACACGATCGCCTGGCCGATGCCGCCCGCCGCGCCGGTGATGGCTACGATCTTGCCCGCGTGCCTGGCACTCATGCGCCGAAAGGGTATCGGCTTCGGCCGGCCGCAACCAGTGCGACTGATGCACTCATGTTACCGCTTATCAGGCAACCGTCCGGGCGCGCCCGGTACCTCGCAGTGGCTGCTGGCCACCCCTGTTTTAGGTAAAATGCGGGCATAAACAACGCTAGAGACGAAGCAGCGGACCCGTGGTAGGCTATGCGCCGATCGTCAACGTCCGTATCGCCCCGTGCGCCGTCCAAGGCGCGATGAGTCCGAGCCGAACTGCCTGCGATCAGGTGACAGGACTCCGTTCGATGGCCGGCGAGACACCCTCTCTCTAGACCTGGTGAACGTGCCTGCCGAGTGGAGCGTTAGGGCACAAACATTTTCCCGCCCGAAACCTCCTTAGAGATGTACTTTCGAGAGAGTCAATCATGGCCAAGATCTATGTTGGAAACCTGCCCTTCACTGCCAGCGAGGCGGATATCCGCGCGCTGTTTTCACAGCACGGCACCGTCGAGTCGGTCTCGCTGCCGACTGACCGCGAAACCGGCCGCCCGCGCGGCTTTGGCTTCGTCGAGATGAGTCAGTCGGATGCCTCACGCGCGATCCAGAACCTCAACGGTCAGGATATGGGCGGTCGCCCGCTTCGTGTGAACGAGGCCCAGGACAAGCCCCGCAGTGGCGGCGGTCGTCCGGGCGGCGGCGGCGGCGGCGGCGGCTACCGGGGTAATTCCGGTGGCGGCGGCGGCGGTCGCTGGTAAGCACCGCTTTTGCGGAAAAAAAGCCCGGATTGCTCCGGGCTTTTTTTTTGGCGCCGAGCCGGTATCGGGTCAGCGCTGTCAGCGGCCATTCCCGGCTGCGCTCATTCCTGGTGGCGATAGGTCTTGAAGCCCTCGCGTGCCACCAGCGCATCGCGCCGTGCGATCTCCAGGTCCGAGTCGACCATTTCCTGCACCAGGCGCTCGAATGAAATCTCCGCTTTCCAGCCGAGGTGCGTGCGTGCCTTGGACGGATCCCCCAGCAGCGTGTCCACCTCGGTGGGGCGGAAATAGCGTGCATCGATCTTCACGACGCCGCGACCGCTGTTCGCATCCACGCCCTGCTCGTTGACACCCGAGCCGCGCCATTCGATCTGCATGCCCATGTGGCCAGCGGCACGCTCGATGAACTCGCGCACCGAGTGCTGTTCGCCGGTCGCGATGACGAAGTCCTCGGCCGCGCTCTGCTGCAGCATCAGCCATTGGGCGCGCACGTAGTCGCGGGCATGACCCCAGTCGCGCCGCGAATCGAGGTTGCCCAGGTACAGGCACTGCTCCAGTCCTTCGCGGATGCGCGCCAGGCCGCGGGTGATCTTGCGCGTCACGAAGGTCTCGCCCCGGATCGGCGATTCGTGATTGAACAGGATGCCGTTACAGGCGTACATGCCGTAGGCCTCGCGATAGTTCACCGTGATCCAGTACGCGTACAGCTTGGCCACGCCGTACGGTGAGCGCGGATAGAACGGGGTGGTCTCGCGCTGCGGCGTCTCGTGTACCTTGCCGAACATCTCCGAGGTGGACGCCTGGTAGAAGCGGGTCTTTTCTCCCAGACCGAGCAGGCGGATCGCCTCCAGGATCCGCAGCGTCCCGAGCGCATCGGCATTGGCCGTGTATTCAGGGGTTTCGAACGACACCGCGACGTGGCTCTGGGCCGCGAGATTGTAGATCTCGTCGGGCTGGGTCTGTTGCACGATGCGAATCAGGTTGGTGGCGTCGGTCAGGTCGCCATAGTGCAGATACAGCTTGCTGCCCTCCGCGTGCGGATCGTGATACAGATGATCGATGCGATCGGTGTTGAACGACGACGCCCGACGCTTCACCCCATGCACGGCGTAGCCCTTATCGAGCAGGAACTCCGCCAGGTAGGCACCGTCCTGGCCGGTGATACCGGTAATCAATGCGCATTTGCTCACGATATCCTCAAGTCCTAGGGCGCCGGTTCACGGCGCTCGATTATGGCACGGCAATCGCGCAACATTTGCCCGGCGCCCTATCAGCCAGGCAATGCTCGCGCGCAGTGCGCGAGGTCGTCGAATACGGCGTCGGCGAGTTCAATGTCCGCCTGGCTCAGCGCCGCGCCGCTGCGCACCAGCCAGCAGCGACCCACGCCGGCGCTGCGTCCGGCCTGGATATCGGCGGCCCGATCGCCCACCAGGATGGACGTCGCCAGCTCGATGTTCAGAGCGGCCGCGGCGCGCGTGAGCATACCGGGCAGCGGTTTACGGCAGTCGCAGTCGACGCGATAGCGTGCGATCCGGGCGTCGGGCAGATGCGGGCAGTACTCCACGGCGCTGAGCTCTACACCAGCCGCCGACAGCAGCCCCTGCATGTGGGCCGTGAGCCGCAGGTAGTCGGCTTCGGTGTAGAGACCGCGCGCGATGCCCGATTGATTCGTGATCACCACCAGCAGGTAGCCCGCCGCCTGCAGCCGCAGCAGGCCCTGGACAGCGCCCGGCAGGAACTGGAAGTCCTCGACCCGGTGCAGAAACCCGGTCTCGACGTTGATCACGCCGTCGCGATCGACAAACGCCGCCTTGCGGCCCGACCGCGAGCCATCCGTGTCGATCGCGCTCATCGCCTCAGGGAAATTCACTCATGGCCACGAATGCGCCGCACCAGCGCCGTGGTCGAGTAGCCGGACAGCAGCGGCATCGCCAGCGAGCGCCCGCCCCAGCTTCTCACCAGTCTCGTCTCCTCGAGCGCCTCGATGTCGTAGTCCCCGCCCTTGACGTACAGGTCGGGTCGGCAGCGACACAGCAACTCGCAGGGGGTGGCTTCCTCGAACAACGTGACGTACGAGACGCTCTGCAGCGCGGCGATCACCAGCGAACGGTCGCGCTCGCTGTTCAGCGGCCGCTCCGGCCCCTTACCCAGTTGCCGCGCCGAGCCGTCGCTATTCACGCCGACCAACAGCGTCGCGCCCAGAGCGCGGGCGGCGGCCAGATACGCCACGTGGCCGACATGCAGCAGGTCGAACACCCCGTTGGTAAACACCATCGGCCGCGCGCCGTTCCAGTCGTGCCGGCCGATGTCGGCCGGCGCAATGATCTTGTCGAGCAGCGACTGCGGAATGCTTGCCATCGGCGATTGACTTGCTTTCAGGCCGACGCAGTGGCGCTCAGCCATTCCACGTAGCGCCTCACGCCGCCGGCCACGTCCGCGAAATGGTGATCGACGCCCGCCGCGCGCAGTGCGCTCAGGTCGGCCTGGGTGTGGCACTGGTACTTGCCCACCAGTGCCTCCGGGATGGGAATATATTCCACGATCCCCTGCCTGACCTGCTGCTCGAGCGTCAGCGCAGCTTCCCCGTGCTGCGCGCGACAGGCATTCACGGTCGCATGTGCCACCTCGTTGAATGCCTGGGCGCGCCCGGTTCCCAGATTGAAGACGCCGCGGCACTGTGGGTGAGCGAGGAACCACAGGTTCACCGCCACCACATCGTCGACATGAATGAAATCGCGCGCCTGTTGTCCGGGTGCGTAGCCGCCATATTCGCCGAACAGCCGCACCTTGCCGCTGTCGCGATACTGGTTGAAATGATGGAATGCGACCGACGCCATACGGCCTTTATGCTGCTCGCGCGGGCCATAGACGTTGAAATAGCGTAATCCGACCACCTGCGACGTTGCGCTGGGCAACATGCGCCGCACCACGTCGTCGAACAGCAGTTTGGAGTAACCGTAGACATTGAGCGGTCGCTCGAATTGCGGCTGCTCCCGAAAGGTCGTGCTGCTGCCATAGATGGCTGCGGACGAGGCGTAAATCAGCCGTATGCCCTGCACCTGGCAGGCGTCGAGCAGATCCTTCGAGCAGCGGTAGTTATTGCGCAGCATCAGGCGGCCATCGTGTTGCATCGTGTCCGAACACGCACCCTGGTGGAACACGGCCGACACCTTGCCCAGTTCGCGGCGGGCGAAACGCCCGTAGAACTCCTCCTGGTCGAAATAGTCGCTGATGCCCGCGCCCAGCAGGTTGCGGAATTTCTGTCCATCGTGAAGGTCGTCGACCGCAATGATGGCATCTGCGCCGGCGGCAGTGAGTGCGTGCACTACATTGCTGCCGATCATCCCGGCGGCCCCGGTCACCACCACTCTCATGCGAACAGTTCCTCGTAGCTGACGCTCGCGGTGCCAAACTTGCCGACTACAATTCCGCCGGCGCGATTCGCAACCGGCAGCGCATCGCGCACGCTCACCCCGGCGGCCAGCATCGCCGCCAGGGTGGCGATCACGGTATCACCGGCGCCCGTGACGTCGAACACCTCGCGCGCCTGCGCCGGAACGTGCAAATGCCCTGCAGCGTCGAACAGCGACATGCCCTGTTCACTGCGCGTCAGCACCAGGTTGTCGACGTCCAGGCGTTCGCGCAGCGCCTGCGCCCTTTCGAGCAGCTGAGCCTCGCTGCTCCAGCCGCCGATCACCTCGGTCAGTTCGGCAAGGTTCGGCGTCAGGACGCTCGCTCCAGCGTAGCGGCTGTAGTCGATGCCCTTCGGATCCACCAGCACTATCTTTCCCGCCGCTCGCGCCCAGGTGATCATGCGTGCGATGTGGGTCAGCCCGCCTTTGCCATAGTCGGAAAACAGCACCGCCCCATAGCCTGCCACCACGCGCTCGAAGTCGGCCAGCATATTGGACAACACTTCATGGTCCGGTGGGTCCTCGAAGTCCACCCGCAGCAACTGCTGCGCGCGCCCGATGACGCGCAGCTTGACGCTGGTGTGCAGCTTGGCGTCGCGGCCGAGCAGCACCTCGACGCCCTGGGCCTGCAGCAGCTGCTGCAATCGATGCGCGGGCTCGTCATCGCCCACCACAGTGATCAGCGTCGCCTGTGCACCGAGCGACTTGATGTTCAGGGCGACGTTGGCCGCGCCGCCGAGTCGCTCCTCCTGGCGCGTGACTCGCACGACCGGCACCGGTGCCTCGGGCGAGATACGATCAACGCTGCCGTACAGGTAGCGGTCGAGCATGGCATCCCCGACTACAAGGATGCGCGCGCCTTGCAGCCGCTGCTTCAACTGATTCAAATCGGCACCCCTGCCTGGCCCGGGCAGGGCCGCAGCCCGGCAATCATATCTGCCATCGACAGCGCCGGCCCGATGAGTGCCGCCGGGCGACGCTGCTTCAGATGCACCGGGCTTGCTGTCACTGTCGTCGGCAGATCCGCAAGTCATTGCTCATTGCTGCGTCGCAACAATTGCTTGCAAAGCACGCGGCTCCGAGCTCCCGGTCGGGCTTTATAAGATGCGCGGATTGCTCTCGGAGGCACGCGCGCCGCTTTCCGGAGAGCGGCGCTTGGCGGCGAATTCGGTAACTTTGCGATCGTCGTCCCCGAAGGCTGCCGGCGTCTTACTGGTCCACACATAATCGCGGATATTGCGCCGGCGCGGATACTCGGCAACCGCGTCGGACAGCAATGCCATGCTTCGCGGGCAGTCAAAGCTCGCCAGCGCGACCAACAACTCATCCAGGATCTGCTTGGTCTTCTCCCAGGGCAGGCAATGCTCAATGGCGCGCATGATCTTCGGGTGCTCGGTCCCCGCGACATTGGCCCCGATCAGTAGCTCTTCAAACAGCTTTTCAGCGGCTCTAAGGCCCATGTAGTTGATCTCGATGTCGCCGTCGGGGTTGCTTTGATCGCGGATCGTCAGCCCCATCAGGCTGATCAGCCGCCGGGCCAGGTCATCGATGCGAACCGGCTGCCCCATGTCCAGCACAAACACGTCACCGCCCGTGGCCATGGCTCCGGCCTGGATCACCAATTGTGCCGCCTCAGGTATCGTCATGAAATATCTCATGACGTCCGGATGGGTCACGGTAACCGGTCCACCGCCGCGGATCTGCTCCTGAAATAGCGGCACCACGGAGCCCGAGGACGCCAGCACATTGCCAAAGCGCACCATGCAGAAGCGCGTATGCCTCGAGCGCTGCTGCAGCGCCTGAAGCACCAGTTCCGCAAAGCGCTTCGTGGCCCCCATGACATTGGCAGGATTGACCGCCTTGTCGGTGGAGACGAGCACGAACGTGTCGACGTTGGTCTCGAGCGCCGCCTCCGCGGCGTACCAGGTGCTGATCACATTGTTGTGTATGCCCTCGATAATGTTGTGCTCGACGATCGGCACGTGCTTGTAGGCCGCGGCGTGATACACGGTCTGTACACCGAACGCCGACAAAACTTCGCGCAGTCGAGGCCGGTGATGTGCGTTTCCGAGCAGCGGCACGATTTCAGTCGGGCATTTAAGGGTACGCGCCGTCTCGATAAGCTCGCGCTCGATCTGGTACAGCGCGATCTCCGACATCTCAAACAGCACCAGGCGGTGCGGTGAACAGCGCAGGATCTGCCGACACAGCTCCGATCCGATCGAACCGCCGGCACCGGTGACCATGACCGATCGACCGCGAATCGAGCGATCGTACAGGGCCGGATCAGGAGGCACGGCGTCGCGCCCCAACAGATCCCCTGCGTCGACCTCGCGAAGTTCGTCGATGCGCGCCTTGCCGGATATGATCTCTGACAGATCCGGCAGGGATTGCACGTGCACCCCGAGCGGCTCGAGTCTTTCCAGGATCTCGCGCCGGCGTCTGCGACTGGCCGCCGGCATCGCCAACAATACGCGCCCGATTCGCAATTCCTTGACGAGCGCCGGCAGCTCGGCCGGATCGAACACCTTGATGCCGTTGATGCGGCTTCCGCGCAGAGCTCGCTTGTCGTCGATGAACGCGACCGGTTCAAAATCAGGTCCTCCGCGCAGCACCGATGACAGCTTCGCGCCGGCGTCACCGGCGCCGTAGATTGCGACGCGGGTGGCCTCCGCATGACCGTTGAGGCCATAGTAAAACATGTAGCGCACGATAAAGCGGCTCGCGGCCAGATACAGCAGCGCCAGCGCCGCATAGATCGCCAGTGCCGACAATGGGATTTGGCTCTGCTCGTGCATGCGGTCATAGACCGCGAGCGTGCCCGCCGACAGCACAATGCCGACGACGACCACGACCATTGCCTGGGGGCCGATGAAACGAATGATCGCCCGATACAGTCCAAGAATTGAGAAGATCAGGATCGCCGCCCCGGTGCCGACCAGAAACAGGTCCCAGTGATCAGCGACTGAAAAGCTCAGGCGATCGAATTTGAGCACCAGCGCGGCCCAGAGCGCCGTCGGCAGCATGACGGCGTCGGCGCCGACCATGATGAGGCGCTTGGATCGGCGAGACAACGAAATAAGCGCACCGGAAACCGTCGAAACCAAGGTGCCGTTCGTTTCTTGCACTAGCCGCCTCTATCTGACCAAGGGCTTAAGATTGGGGCGCCACACATCGAGCGCCGGGACCGCCAATGTGCTGCCTACCCAATACGCGGCCTGCGACACTTTTCACATTATGCATGGTACAGCACATTGAATTCTCTGGGTATTGCGCCAAGCCTAAATTTGCCTAGCATGAATACGAGACTGCGATCCGATCCCTGCGTGAGTGTTGGTTAGTGCCAATGAACGCCCAATCCAGGTCAGGGTTGACTTGCCGCCAGCACTGGCGTTTCCGATTTGGCCCGATCCGGACCATTTGATATCATTCACTATCCTCGAATCCCCTGCCAAACGCCTTTATTTTCCATTCCATTTGTCTCACGCTTAAGCGCGGCCGGCACCTGTAAAAACTACCAGTAGCACGACTGGTGCCAGCGCTACGACCGTGGTCCATCCGGCTAGAGGTGCGTGCCGGACCGCGAACAGCGCACACGGCAGCAGCCAGCAGAAATTGATAGCCATGATGGCGATCGTGGCGCGGCTGTGGCTGCGCCAGCGGCGAGCGAGCCATTGATAGGCGTGGCTTCGATGAGCCTGATACACGCGTTCCCGGCGAATCACGCGGCGGATCAACGTGACCGTAGCGTCGCTGAAAAACACGCCGCCAAGGATCAGCCACGCAAGCAGCGCCGTGGGATCGTCGTGTGCGCTGGCGATCGCCAGAACCGCAATAACATAGCCGAGGTAGCCGCTGCCAACGTCTCCCATGAAGATTCTTGCAGGTGCCCAGTTCCACACCAGAAAGCCCAGGCTTGCGCTGGCAATGACGACCGCACCGTTGGAGGTCGAAACGCCAGCAGCAGAAGTGTCGGACAGCAGTGCGCCAGCCCCGAGCACAAACACCGCCTCCGTCGCCGCAATGCCGTCGATTCCGTCCATGAAGTTGAAAAGATTGAGCGCCCAGACGATTGCCAGGATCCCAAGCACGAATCCGCCCCATCCGAAGCGCAGCAGATGGTCGCCCATTTGGATCGGCGGAAGACCGCCAAGCATGATCAGGGCCCAAAGAGCGGCAGCCGAATGGACCAGCAGCCTGACGAATGCAGACAGCCGGTGACGGTCATCCAGGAACCCGACCAACGCCACGGCGACGCCCCCGCCCAGGAGGGTAACCATCAGGTCGAATTGCACGGCGCCGAGTACACCCAATAGCGTCAGCCCAAGTGCGGAGGCAATCACTATAGCGACGCCGCCTCCACGGGGAGTTGGCGCAGTATGCGAGCTACGCGCATTCGGGAGGTCGAGCATACCGTGCCGTGGGGCAAGCATAAGCACGAGCCTGGTTAGTACGGCCGAAAGCGCCAGCACCGCGACAGCTACTAGAACGACGTTAGATTGCAATGTGTCCCCCGCTCCGCAACTTGGTGTCAACCAGGCGCCCGGCCGCAGCTTGTTTCGTCGCTGCTCTCTCGTTTGCGCTAACTTGCATTCCCGGAGACGCCTGCGCTGATTCGATTCGGTCCGTCAAGTCTTGAATGAGAACGATTCTCTCTTGCGGCGCGCGCGGGCGGCACCTATCCTGCCAGCACCTCGCATCGACAGTCCAGGGGCACCCGTAACAGCCGCTCGGAAATATACTCACGCTTGATCAAGATACCAGCGCGAGGTCAGGAGTAGCCCTTCATTGACCGATACAGTCGGCGTCCAGTCAAACGCCGCACGGGTGGAAGTCATGTCAACTGCCAGGGAATTGCAGAGTCGTTGAATGCTGGAACCCATGGTAGTCATTGCGCCGGCTAGCTTGAGTATGTTCGCCGGCACCGGCAGCAGTATCGCCGTGCGACTCATCGCCGCCGCAACACGCCTTATCAACTCCGGCGTCGACAAGTCCACGCCATCAGACGCCAGAAATACACCTGAAGTCATCGCCGGAAATTGCACTATCCGTACAATCAGGTCACAAAGGTTCCAGACGTTCAGCATGCTGCGCGTATTGGCAATCGATCCAAATGGCAGCGGTACGCGTTTGTAGACCAAAGATAGTAACTTCAGGAAGTTGCCCCGAACTCCCGACCCGTAGACCAATGTTGGCCGCAGAACGACCGCGCCCATGCCAAATCTCTCAGCTACGCGAAACAGTCGCTGTTCTCCTTCCCATTTGGAAATGCCATAGTCATCTTCGGGGTGCGGCGCGTCCATGGCGTTGAACGGTCTATCCGTGGTCCGCTCACCGTTCACCTTGATGGTACTGAGAAAAACGAATCGTTTGACTCCAGATTCTGCGGCAGCAAGTGCCAGACGTTCGGTTCCCAACGCATTGACCTCGTAAAACTGCCGGCGATCATTAGCGGTCGACTTCATCACGTGCACGTGTGCCGCCATGTGCACAACGGTGTGGACACCAGCCAGCGCCTGCGCCCAGTCAGTTCGACGATTCACATCTCCAATACAAACGGTTTCACAATCGGGCGGCCGGTTCGGCCCGTCAGCCCGTAGCGCAACCCTGACCCGGCTGCCGGACAGACCCGACAGCAAGTGACTGCCGACAAAGCCAGTGGCACCGGTGACTAGAACGATACCGCTGACCGTCATGTCCGCCTGATCTGGAATGCGCTAGTCAATGGAAGTCACGCCGGCCTTCAGATTACCCACGCTCCAAAGCTCGGTCCACTTGATTGGAAATCGCAGCAACAGCTTGAGAACATTAGTCGCAATTGCATTTTGCCTGCAGGCCCTATGCATCTCCTGGGTTATGGTCCAGTTGCTCAGAGGACTGCTGGTGCTCAACCCGCCGCGCGGCATTCTAACCAGCACCTCAGGAACGTATGAATAGGTGATCCGGCCTTTAGTGAACACTCGAGCCACGAGTTCGAAATCCCCGGCTATTCGGTAACTCGGATCGTAGCCGCCATAGTCCTCATACACTCGTCGACGCATAAACAGGGTCGGGTGCGCCGGCATAAACCCATAGGCGACCCGCGAGGGCTTGAAGCGCGACGAGCGATACCTTCTAATCACCCTGCGCGCATCACCGGCGTCTACGATGACCAGGTCACCGAATACCGCGTCGACCCCGGTTCGGGTCAGCTCCACCGCCATGCGTTCAACCACCGCGGGGAATGCATAGGAATCCCCGCTGTTTAGAAACGCAACCACATCTCCGGTCGCGAGACCAAGCCCCTTGTTGAACGCGTCATAGACACCGCGATCAGGTTCCGTTATCACTCGCGTTGCGTGGCTGCCGGCAGCCTGGATCACCTGCAGCGTCCGGTCCGTTGACGCGCCGTCGACGATGAGATGTTCAATGTCCGGATAGGTCTGAAGCATTATCGAGCTAAGTGTCGTACCTATGGTGGCTTCACCATTTCGTACCGCGGTGATAATTGACACTTTCACGCCCGTGAATGCTCCTGAACGGTGCGACTGAAATCGTGAGGACGCGACATGTAGCAGCGGTGTGACAGCAAACTCGTCAGCGCGCCGGATAGATCGCAAATCCCCGCGGCATTACGTTATCGACAGTGTTGCCGGTCGAGCGGATTACGCCGTGGTTGCCCCGATAGAACGCCAGGCCAATAAAGCTCGAAGAGATCTTATTGCCCGTCACGACCGCGTCGCTCGGCTGAGATACCGCGATGGCGCCCTTTGGCAAACTTTCATACTCAGGATCCGATTGACCGGATATTACGTTGTCTACTATCCATACCCGACCCGCGGAGGCCACGTATACACCGCATGATCTCGGGTGCAGGATATTATTGCCCTTGATGTGCACGTCGTCGGGTCTGGTCCCGCCCATCGGCGCGCCATCCGCGTGCGCGGCATCATGATAATAGGCGTTGTTATATACATTGATTGCATATGCCCCCCTATTATTTGGGATATATGCCGCCGAGCCCGCATCCACGATGGTGTTTCCCTCAATCGTGGCGCCCAGGACACCCGACCAGATTGCGATGCCGCCCTTGATATACCTCGCATTGATGGAGTTGCCCGAAACTACAATTTTCGTGACCAGTCCATCAGCACTCGTCATCGATCCCATTATTGAGATCGCGTTAGAAACATACCCGACGCTGGATGGATTGACTGCATTTTTCTCGTAGCTCACGAATTCGTTGTCAATTAATCTGACATCGTCAATTTTAAACGTTGTACTGTAGTTAATGACCGAGATCCATGCGGCAGCGTTAAAATTCCTGAAGCTGCAGTCCTCTACGATGAAGTGAGCGAGATCGCGCGGCGTCCCCAACTCCGGCATACTGTCACCGGAGTCGATCGCGATTATCAGCGCCGACCCGTAACTATTCAGCGCTCGGCCGTTGCCGTCATAGATCGGGACATTGTTGCCGACGAACGTGATCCCGGAGATCGAGATATTGTCCTGGTTTCGTGCCCAGAATAAGCTGGCAAAGTTCGAGTTCGCGTTGCGATCCGATACGCTCAGGATCGTTCTTCCGGCACCATCGCCCCGCAGCGAAAGATTCGATCCCAGATAGATTCCTGCTTCCGGTCCTCGTGGAATGAATTCGTACGTGCCCGCAGGCACTGTAATTGTAGCCACGGAGCATTTGGATGCGTACGCAATGGCTTCTTTGAATGCCTGGACATTGTCGCTCATTGCGTCGCCTCTGGCGCCAAAGTCAGTAACATCGATCGAATCGCCGTACGCGACGCAGGGGCTGGGTGCCTCTGAATTCGCGCTCGCATTCCAGTTCGAGCTATTGCCGATCAGAGCAACGCCCAGGACGATCAGCGCTGCGGGCGCGCTAAGGGCTGTGCCGGAGTTGGAGAATCCCATCATCGCCATGTCAATTGCATCCCGGACGGCGGACAGCTGCTCTTACGGCTTCGAGCAGGCAGGCAGCATGATTGTCCAAGCGGCGGTTCTGCTCGACGATTAAATTGTCAAGCGATGCGCGGGCAAGGTAGGGGCGTCGGGCAATCTCAAGCAACAGCTTTGCCGCGGCTTCGCTCGAGATTGGATCGAAAAACTGGGCATCAGGCGCCTGCTCGCGATGAATGGGAATGTCTGACAGCATAAGCGGCGCGCCAACCGCCTTGGCTTCCTCTATCGGCGTGGACCAGCCTTCAAAGCGCGACGGATTGACGAGCGCCTCACAGCATGCCGCGAGGCCAATCACATGATCATAGGGGATGAATCCGAGGTATTGAAAATGGCTCTCCACGCCGGCCTCCTGGACCGTGTTCATAAGCGCGACGAAATTTCCCGGATTGCGCATATCCTGATTCGAGCCAGAGAGAATGACCGGAGGGACGATTCCCAGCGTGCCCTCCTTCTTGAGTCGCCCCAGCGCCGCCACGATAACCGCGTGATTCTTGTGGCGCCAGAATTGATTGGGCAGGAATAGGAAACGCGCGGGAAGGCCATAGCCGACACGAATTTCAGTGGCTCGCGCGCTGTACCCGGCAATATCCAGATCGACGGCGAAGCGCACGACATGACCATGTCCGCGCGAGCGCGGATAGAAGCGCTCCATGTCGTCTCGCGCTGCTTCGCTCGACAGCATGAGCGTGCGTCCGGACCGGATCTGCATTCTGAAAGCAATATCGCGGCGCCACCAATTTGTGCGCGTGAACATTTCCGGCATCCAGCGGTGCTGGAGATCGGGCAGCCACGCGATCACCGGCAGCCCGAATCGCGCGCCGTAGAACTGCCCCACCTCCAGAACCACGTCGACGCGCGCTGCGCACAGAATCCGCTCCAATGCGAAATCTCGCCCCGTGACCAGCGCACGCGCCAGACTGCGGCCCCGCCCCGAATCGCCGATTGCCGGATCGACTATGAGTCGTCCGTCGACCAGTGCGCCAAGCTCGGCGCCGAATTTAGAATGCTCCGCTGGCGAAAGGAATACGCTGGCCTCAATCTCGCGCGCGAGCCTTGACCGTATGAGCTGCAGTGTGTTCTTAAGGTAGACCAGACCGCCCGTCCACAGGCCGCGACCGATGAGCGGAAACGCGAGCCTAATCGGCGCAAGACTCAAGGCGACAACGCCAGCTCGCGGTTTAGGTGACGAACGATATCCTCAAGCGCAATCCGCAGCGATTTGGAGGCCCTAAAGCCCAGCCGCCGCTCGATCTTGCCGGTAGCTCCGAGCTGCGAGGGACGGTCAATACGGCGTTTTTTGGCGGGGTCCTCGTCAACCCGGATTGCGATCCCCATGACCTGACCGAGCAACGCCACGAGTTCCTGCACGGATACGTCTTGTCCCGAGGCGACATTGTAGACGTCTACAGCCGGAGGACCGATCTCGCACGCGATTGCCGCAATCGCACGGGCGGTATCGTCGGCGTGAATGTAATCGCGGCGCGGACTCAGGTTGCCCAGCGAGATATCCACGCTCTTCTGTCCGGCCGGAATTTGCTTGATAATGTCCGGCACAAGATGCCCGTTAGGATCATCGTGTCCGATCGTATTGAAAATACGCGCAATGCGGGCAAAACCGCCCGTGCGGTCGCCCCAGAAACCCACCTGATACTCATTCGTGTGCTTGGCAATGGAATAATTATCCCGGGCCCTCAAGGGCGTATCAGTCTCGTCAAGGGCCCCGTCACGCCAGTCGTAAACGGCTCCCGATGAGGCGAGCACGAAGCGCGCTACGCCCATTGCCTCTGCCGCGTCGAGCAGGGTCTCGGTCCCAACGACGTTGACGTCGAGAGAGTAGGCGCGCTGGCGCTCGCAAGTTGGAATGTGGTGGACCGCGGCAAGGTGAACGATCGTGTCGGGGCGAAATTCCGCAAGCACCTGATCGACGCGCATGCGATCCCGAATATCGCCCTCGTACGCCACGAGACGTTCGCGCCCGGCGGGCATCGGCATGGCGACCGACAGATTGTCGAGCACGGCGGCCTCAGCGCCAGGGTCAGCGTCGAGCAGAACGCTGACGGTACGATGCCCAATGAAGCCGGCGCCGCCGGTTACGAGGAAGCGGCTCGGCAATCGTTTGAGCGAGGCCTGCCTCATAAACCCGTGATCGTAGCCATGGGTGATTGCTCCGCTCGGGCAACGACCAACAGGCTGTAGCCGCCGAGCAACTTGGCGGCAAGGTCGGTCGAAATCCTCTGTATGCCGTAGCGGACCAGATTCGCGAGAACCGTCAAAGCCCGGCGGCCCCCTTTGGTTTGCTGCGATAGGTCGGTGAATTCGTCCGCGACGACGTGGAATCCCGCATGCTCGAGTGTCGCCAACGCCGTGGCGCGTGAGAAATAGTGCAGGTGCCCAACCTGCTGACGAGCGTGCAGCTGACGGTCCCGAACCAGACCTGAAATGTGCATGTCCAGAGGGATGTGAAATACAAACCAGCGCGCTCGCCTGGCGAGTTTGCGCAGAAACCCCAGGTAGTCCTCGACATGCTCGAACACGTCGATTAGCAGCAGCAGGTCGTAATTGACGTTCGATGTCGTGAAATCCACACAATGATAGTAAACCGACGGCGGCGGCGATGCCGGCCACAGCTTCGCTGCATCCGGCGAAATATCGTAGCCGGAAAAAATCTTGTCTGGCATCTGCTGGGCGAGGCGCGTCAATATTTGCCCGGCGCCGCATCCCACCTCAACGCAAGTCGAAAAATCGACCGAATTCCTGGCAAGGATAGATGCGATACGATCGGCTTTCCATTGGCTGTCCTCAGAGTGCCAGCCGGGATTATTGGCCCAATAGGAGCCATCGACGTATACGCTGTTGTTCATACCGGACTTGTCCAGGAAAAGGCGCGCGCGCTGCCAGGGTGAGACGATCTTAGCCGCAATGGCGCCGGTATCGATTGTAAATGACATTGATGTTGGCTAACACCCTGATCATTTCAATTCCTCGGCAGTTAACGTTCGGACGTGTACCGCTGGATTTCCGGCAACAATGGTTGCGGCCGGAACATCGTGAGTAACCACCGCGCCAGCGCCGACGATCGCGCATGCGCCTATCGAAACGCCCTTCAATACCGTGGCGCCCGCACCAATCCAGGCGTCGTCGTCTATGAATACAGGCCTTTCGCCCAGGTCGATTGACTTTGGATGGCCAGTGCTCGCGATTTCATTGAATTGCAGGTGTCTGAGCCTGGGAGACAGTGGATGCGTCAGGCTGTCGAATATGTTCACGTTGTGCGAAATCAAGACACGATCCCCGATCTTCACGCGTGATGCCGACCATATTCTTGCGCCCGGTCCGACGAAACAGGATCGGCCTATCAGAATCTCGCCGCCGTGCCCGAAGACGAATAGTTCGCCCTGTACCAGCGAATGACTGCCGATGCGAATGCGTTCGGATTTGCCGCTTGCGTTCAGAATTCTTGCGCCGGACATCAGAGTCGCGTCTGCCGCCAATACGCACGTAGCTCGTCCAACCAGCCGCCTTGCCCAATATTGCAGATTCACAAGGGCTCTCAATTGCCCGTTAGCGTTACAACAACGATTGTCATGGCTTCCGGGCTATGAACGAATACAGGCGGCCCGGCCGACGATCGATCGCACCCAGCATCGGAACCAGGGTCGCCCAGACGAATCCAGTCCCCAGCAGACCGCGCCAGGCCGCGGCGAGCGCGGGGATGCCAAAGCTTGCCCGTCTTGCCAGCTCGTGCTGCAATTCTGACAGCGAGTATGGCGCGAAGTTGATTGGCGTGCGCAACGGTGCAAGCACCCGCTCCAGCGTAAAACCGGCGCTCCGAATTGCTTCAGTATAGTACCCGAGTCGAAATGCTCGCTCGCCACCGTAGTGTCGGTGCAGTGCATGCAGCTCAAAGAACTTCTGCAGGTCCTGATCGCGCGATATTACATGTTCGCGAACGGCAATAAATGTTCCACCCTTTGTCAGCACGCGGTACACCTCCCTGCAGGTTTTGGCGACGTTTTCGGTGTGATGAAGTACCGCCCGACCAAAAGCCAGATCAAACGAGGCATCGGCGAACGGCAAATGCTCTGCGACCTCATCTCGGATCTGGATACGCAGGTGCTGCTCTCGAGCAAGTTTGCGGATTGCTCCAGCCCCGACCAACTCGCTGCGGTCCGGCTCGAGCGCCGTCACCTCGAACCCATCCTTTGCGAGCGCGAAACTGGCTATACCGCGACCCGCGCCGATGTCCAATGCCTTCGCCGCAATGGTATGGGGCAAGAACTGTCGTATCTGCCGCCACTCCTCACTTAGCCAGTATCGGTTAGCGGCCGCCGCCAATGGGTCGTCGTAGTATCCCGCTAACACCGCCTCTCGTTGATCGGGTTGCTCTCGGAGCCATTGCACCGCCTGTTCCCAGGACTTTTCGAATCCCGGGACAGTCATATCACGCTATCGGCGATTGCCAACCGGCACTCGTCTTCCGGCATCATAGGCCGTCGACCAACCGTTTGAACTGCCGCCACTGATTGGCCTTACTGTAGGCGACCGTCATCAATTCGTGTGCACTGCGTGCTATCTCGAGTGAGCGTTCCGGAGCTGCTAAGGCCGCTTCGATAACGCCCACCGCTTCCAGCGGTTTTCCATATGTAAGCATCGTTACACCGTCCACCATCCCCTCTGGATACGACCCACGATCCGACACCATGAGCGCGCCACAGCCCATGGCTTCGAAGCATCTAAGATTCCCCCGGTCCTCGCCCGCCATATCAATGGCACCGTTCAATACGATCTTCGCGCGCGACAGCGCCGTATAGAGTTCCATGCCGAACACCCCGGGGCGCGATATGCGACGAATTTTGTTTGGCCGGCGATGCGTGGCAAGCGGCAGGAACCGGCCTGGAAAAGATTCAGCGAGCCGCGTGAATCGTGATCGATCGAGGTAGAAAGCCACGCGATACCTATCTTGAAGCCCCGCTACAGCCTCAAGCAGCTCGCGTCGCCTGCGGTGATGTCGGGAGTATCCGCCAACGAAGATAATATCTGTCGGCCGATCCGCATTGTACCCATAAGGATCCAGCGCCGGATGATGAGCGGGGGAAAAGTACGCCGTCCGCCAGCCGCGCTTCTTGTAGCTTTCCAAAATCCCCTTGAAGTTGCACATCAGCAGGTCGTAGGCCGAGAAATCGGCTCGCGGCGACGGCGCGGCCCGCCAAGCCAGTGACTTTCGCACGCACGCTGGCAGCCGGCGAACGAAATCACTCTGATAGCGCATCGGATCCAGGTTGTAGAAGATTTCGGCCCGATGCTCTTCGACCTGCGCCAGCAAGATGCTTTCCATCGATGCCGCAGCCGGTATTCCATGCTCCTGTGCCCATTGCCGCTGTAATATTTGATCATCCGCATTGGTGAAGAATGCCTCTGCGTGACCTGCTATCACCGGCAGCAGAATATGCGGCGCGCCAAAACCGTCGCGTAGGAACGCTGCCAGCTGTTGCTCAAATGTCCAGTTTCGGCTCCTAAGTGACTCTAACCGACGCAAATACGCCGGATACAAAGCGGAGTTCTGGAAAACCCTCACTCAAGACTTCCGGGCGCCAGCTTCATGCTCTTCGTTCTGTGAAAGAGTGCACTCGCTCGACCCGAAACAAAAAAAGAGAGAAGCGGTATCAAGGCGAGCCCGCCGGTGACCAGGGCGGTCGGTAATGAAGTCACCAGTATGGTAAGTACGCCGTAGGAACAGGCCGCAACAATGACCGCCGACTCGTCGGTAAACCCGCGTCCAAACGCGTATAAGTCGATCCATCTGGTTATCGCGCCGGCTAGGAACGAGAACAGGGCAACGCCCATCCACGAGAACTGCGCCCAGGCGTCTGCAATGAACATCGCATTCGAGCTTGACTCCAAATTTCCCCGCGTTATCGCCGCGACCGCCAGATAGGTAGGAATGCTCGTCGCATCGCTGGCGTTTCTTAGAAATCCAAACAGCCCCGTGCCCCATTCGTAGGGAAGCGTCCCGGGAATAGCGGCGAAGTATTCGAGGAGGACCTCGTTTGGAATCTCAAAGGTTCGGTAGTAGATAAAATCGTAGATATTCCAAACGTCCAAAGACCAGAATGTAACTTTGACAATGAGGGTGGATAACACACCCACGACCAGCAGCCCAGTGAGAATGGTTTTAATCGAAAGAGTCTTGCCGGTCAGAATCATGTACAGCAACAGGAACTGCAGCAGGAACATGACTGGCGGAGTCTTCATCAGAGTCGCGAACTTTGCCATCCATAAGACTGCGACCATCGCCGCAGCAATGATTCCCAATAGATGGCTACCTCGTTCAAATCTCCAGGAGGTAAAAGCAACCATCGCCACAAAAGTGCCGAGCGAACTGACAAACAGGTTGTATGCGTAGCTGACGGATCCGCCTGACGCCAGGCGAATCGCGGCTTTCTCGAACGCGTTCAACGACGAGCTGTAAAAGTTGACGATTTTCGCCGGTTGCGACTCCAGGATTGCCACAGCAGCCAAGACCAGGATGACTATCAGAAAGAACACGGTCCTCGCGGGACTGCTGACAAGGACGTGTTTGATTCCTACCGAACGTCCCTTCGGCGGCAGCATCCTGAGTTGTGCCGCCCAGCTAGGAAACAGGCCGGCGGTTACAAACGAACCGAGTGTTACACACAGAAACATCAGCGCAACGGCTAACTGCAACCTATCGATAATGGCGTCGCGGTCCAGTTGCTGAAGCGCTGATTCGTAGATGATTGTCCCTGGGCCAGTAATATAGAGATAGCTCAGCAATGGCACCCCATGCAGCAGCAACAGTGCGCCAAATAGGAGCGAAGTGGTTGAGATGCGAAGCGTGACTTGTCGCTTAAGATGCCAGGCAGCGACGCACCAGCTGACTACCAAGGCGATGCTAGCGACGCTCACGTCCCACCCAATCCCCTTGCGAGATACCATTTTAAATTGATGTATGGCCAAAGCCGGCTCGCTGACTCCCAGGTCCATCCGTGCCGGCTGTTTAGCACGTTGATCCGCTGCCGAAGAGCGGCGGTGTGCACAATCTCATCGAATCGCGGGTCTGGTGCGGAGAACAGTGCAGCAACCCACTGCTGCAGCGGGCCATTGAGCCAGGAGGGCATCGGCGAATTAAAGCCCGTCTTCTGAGCGCTTAGCCGAATGCTCTCCGGCAAAAAACCTTTCATGGCCTGTCTGGCTATGAACTTCGTAACCCCACCGTTATCCTTCGCCGCGGCCGGCAATGACATGGTATAGGTCACGAGGCGCCAGTCCATGAATGGCATCCGTATTTCCACCCCGTGCGCCATTGAGATCCGGTCGAAGTTTCTGAGTATCGTTGGCAGCACGTCACAGTGAAACATCCGATACAAGCGCCGGTTCAGCGCGGCCCAGTTGCCGGGCAAAGAATCTGCGGTTGCGGCTGGCCGCGGGAATTCTTCCGCAAACCGCCTCGAACGCGTAAAGTCCAGGCCGCGCGCTCTCAGCCAGAATGAGCGCGACGCGTTACTGGCGGCTTCGGCGGCCGGCCACTTATCAATCACCCCCGCGAGCGCGTTTCGAAGCCAGAAGTTGAGGGCGTGTCCCTGTTGTCGATATCCGCCCATGAGCTCGTCGGCGCCATGGCCATCCAGAGATACAATGACTCCTTGGCGGCGCATTTCCTTGTAGACCAGCCAGGGCGCAGTCGGTAGGCCGATGTAGATGTCATCCAGATCCTCGAGCACGTGGTCGATCTGATCGAATGCGTTATTGCGCTGCAGGCAGATCAAATGAGGTTCGACACCCGCGAACAGCGCTGCCTCCCTGGCCTGCGGCGTCTCATCGTTCGTCTCGCCTGGGAAGCTCGCGACGAAAGCCCGCCGCCAGTCCTTGGCTTCCCGCTGATGCGCTCCCCGAGTGGATGCTACGTGCGCAATCACTCCCGCGATCGTGCTCGAATCGAATCCGCCGCTGAGACTGGTACCAACCGGCACGTCGCTGCGAAGCCGGAGCTGAACCGATTCGATGAGGCGTTGCCGAAATTCTGCCTGCCATTCCGTCATCGACCGGGAAACCTCCACCAGATGATCGGAGGTACACCACCACCTGGATACCTTGACGCTACCGTGCCTTATCGTGGCATTATGCCCCGCAGGCAGACGCTTCACGTCTTTGATCAAAGTCCGATCCGTACCCTCAACCGAAAACGGAGCGCGAAGGATCTGAATACCGGTCTCGCTGTCGAAAAGTGCCTTTACGAACGGCACTTTGGCGATCGCACGGACCTCAGAGGCAAAGGCGAATTGCTGTCCTGAAACTGCATACAGCAACGGCTTGATCCCGAATCGATCTCGGGAGAGAAATAGCTCGTCCCTGAGGGTGTCATGAATCGCCAACGCCCACATGCCATTTAATTTTGGCAGCATGGCGTCGCCCCATTCCCGCCATGCAGCCAGAATAACTTCGGTATCGCTGTCACTCACGAACCGGTGACCCAGGCGTTCGAGGTCCGATCTGAGCTCGAGAAAGTTGTAGATTTCGCCGTTAAATACGGCCACGTAGCGAGCGTCGGCAGTTAGCATTGGCTGGCGGCCACGCGCCGACGTATCCAGGATCGCGAGCCGCCGGTGCACGAATCCGGTGGTCTTGTTATCGCTGATCCACATACCCTCGCCATCGGGACCGCGATGGGCCAAAGCGTTACCCAGTGCTTGCAGATTTGCCCGACTAACAGCCGCACCCGAGCTGTCTATAATGCCACCAATTCCGCACATGAGAGTCAGTGACCGGCGTTGGACTTCAACAAGCCGGCGACCCAGGCAAACGGGAGCCACACGAGTCTGTGCAGATCGTCCAGGGACTTTCGACCTCCATGCGTAAGCCCGGTTAAAACCATAATCGATAGCATAACCAGCAATGAGACCCCGACATAGAGAATCGTCACTCTCGGCCAGCTGGTCTGGATCGGGACACCAATGGCTGTGAGCGCTCCTGCCACAACCAATCCCACACCGATCGGCAATATCATTGCCGCGGCGATGCGTCCGGCCTTACCGTGCCCGCCGAAATGACGCCGTGTCAACGCGGTCATGACCAGGACATTGGCAAGCATACCCATGACTCCGCCCAGTCCAGCGGCTGCAAAACCAAATCGTCGAAGCAGCAGGATGCTTGCGATCGTGGTGGTCACTGCCGTCGTCGCACTCAGCAACGCGGTGTAGCGTGTCTTTGCAACCCCAAGAGCATACAGAGTGAACACATTACCGGCGCATCCCAGTAGCCCCCCGACTGTCAGAACCCGAAGCACCGGCGCCGCATACTCGGACGAGGCGGACCCCACCCAGACCAGCAGCAATGACGGCGCGCACGGCAACAATGGCGCGAGTACCATGGCGGCGACCAAATTCAACATCCAGGAGGCGCGAAAGAATATCTCCGATTGACGCTCAGGGCCTTCAGTCGCGTTCACACTGAACTGCGGAAACAGTGCGTCGCCGCCCCTCAAGACGCCGATATATGCAACTTCCTCCAGCCGCTGCGCGACATTGTAGTAACCCACCGCAATGGGACTAACCCAGGCACCCAGTAGATAGCGATCGATTTGATTGGCCAGGTTAGCGATCAACTGGGCAAGCATCTGCCAACCGGTGAACGCCGCGATCGATTTGGTCATGTGCCGATGCACGCGCGGGCGTGCCAGTGCCCAGCGGAAGCTGGTAACGATAGAAACCAGCCAAAACAGCGTCGTCAAGCCATATCCCAGTGCCAGGGCCAGGATGTAACCATCAACATATGGTCGGCGGCTCACGATGCCAAAGATGAGCAGTGGGCCTCCAATTGCGCCGAGTGCGTTGATGGTCGCTATCCTGCGATACGCTTGGCAAGCAACATGTACCCCTTGCAGCATTAGCGACAGCTGTTGCGCCACCCAGCCCAAAGCCAGAATCACCGACACCAGCCAAATGGATTGGATGGCGGTTTCGTACTTTGGAAGCAGGCTCCGCGCGATCAGAGGTGCCGACAAGCCCAGCAGAATCCCTGTTGCGGCGATGGCGGCGGAGCCCAGGGCAATGATTGTCGAGCAGAATTCAGTAACAGCAATGCGATCACCCTGCGTTCTGTACCGGGCAATGCCCTGCGCCGTGGCTTGTCCAAGGGCGGTTCCAACCAGCGACAGGGGCGCGGCGAGAGCTATGAACAGTCCGCAAATACCAAACTGGAAGATCCCGAGGCGCCTGATCACGAACGGCAGTGTAATCAGATTGGCAATGATTCCAGCCACGAAAGCGATCAGATTCCAGCCGGAATTGCCGGCCACCAGCGCGAGCGGTCTGCGCCGATCGTTTGCAGGTACCAAATCAGCGTCCGTCACAACCCGTTACGGTCTACAGCGCCAACTCCACTGTGGCGATTCGAGCGCAGCTCAGACACGGCAAGCCTCAGCATGCGATCTTCTTAGGTGCTTTTCCGGGCTACAGTCTTAACCCGGTGCATAGACTGATCCAGTAATGCAGCCAGGATACCGGAGATCAATCCGACGATGCCGCCAAACACCAGATATACCTGTTTTTGCGGCTTAGCCGGATGTCGTGGATCCGCCGGCTCCGCCGAGTCTATCACCCGATACGCGTAGTCAGGACGCACGATCGCGAGCGCTCGTTCTTTGATCTCCTGTTCGATCAGCCTGCTGATGGCCTCCTTGAGCGACAGATTCTCTGTCTTGTCAGACTCCTTGTTCAGATAAGTGACCATCGCCGTTGCTTCGTCAATGGCGTGTTGTCGCATTTCGGCATTCAACTGCGCGACGATTTTATTCGCCCATTGAGCCGCCAGATCTCGATCGCGCCAGTCAATATGAATGGTCAGCAAACCGCTCTTCCGGTCCTCCGCGACGACTCGCACTTTACGTGTAAAATAGTCATACCCGTCCCACAACGTATGCGGTCTGCGCAGACTTGTCTTCCACGCATTGAGTGAAGGATCCCAGTCCTTATAGAAAAGGATTGGCATCAATGCATTAGCCTGAATGAATCGTTCGTTGAACTGTCGTGATTTTAGAATTGCAATGGCCTCCGGGTTGCCGGTGTCCTGCCCGACATCCAACCCGGCTATAGATGCCATGCCGTTCACCTGAGACAGGACGCTACCAAGGCCGCCGAGGTTATCCTTGTTGCCGGCCGGAAACGCCACAGTCGTGGACCGATAGATAGGCGTAACCAGCCAGATTGCCAACGCGGCAAGTAACAGGCCCACGACCAACGCGGCGATCAGCCACCATCGACGCCGATAGAGAATGGCAACGAGCCGGGCGAAATCGTCGTCCGCATGGCTGTCCTGCGGCTCAAGCGCGCCATACGTAGAATTTTCGATGATCATCCTTCACATACTTGAGAGAAAGGTGTGGGTCCAACCGAAGCGCTGGATTGTACCCATTCGAACGCCCCGGAGCATAGTCACATGGCCAGCCCCGCCGGCGCTTGCTGTCGGGCACTCAGGTCGCGGGCTTCGTGTTGGCTCAAACCTCAATGAAGGGCATGTCCTTAATGCGTGACCACTGCTCGAATGCAGTGGTCTTTGACCACCGATTACGCAGCGCGTTCTCGCAGTATGCGGTAGCCGGGTCAAGGGCTGGCAATGGGCTACTGGTTCGAACAAAAAATGCATTGCCGCCCGCCTTTGCGACTGCGACAAGTTTGAAATCCTGTCCCTGGCATAGCTTTGCCAGGGCGGCAAGCGATGCGCCGTGATACCACCCGCTCGGATGCTTGGTGTGGCGCTCGAACGCGGGATCGTATGGAACCGTCACAGGGGCCATACCGAAGCTCGCGTTGTACTCGATCGCGATAACGTAGGGCTTCGTCGCCAGTAACTCCCTGAGGAACCAGTAATCATTACCGTCAACGTCGATCGATAGTACCCCCAGCGCGGAATGATAATCGGTAATAGTGCCCAGATTCTCGAGCGTAAGGAACTGATGTCGAACCTGAATGCGCGTGGGAAGTATGGCGCGCGCAAGTCTTACAGTTGCTGGATCGCCGTCAACCAATAATCCGGAAAAATCGACAAGGCCGATGCAATTATATTCCGTAGGATGGAATCCGAACTCGACGAATGTCTTGGGGCAGTCGACGCCAAGGCGCACCAGTATGGCGGACTCGTCTGATTGGCTGGATCCACCTCGCCAGGCCTTGAGACGATGATAAAGATAACGCGCGGGTGTCCGTTTTATGAGTTCATACAACTTGGATTTCACCATCCCGCGCCGCGGTGCGGCTCGCAGATATTGGCGCGCGTCTCGTTCGCGTGACTACCTTGGAACGGACAAGTTAGCATTGGCGATGAAATGCCAATCGCCCGTCACACGGGCGGCGTCAGATCGACACCCTGCACGGCATCTGTCTCAGAGGCTGGAGTGGCCGCCGATGGCGTGTTCGATCCGCGTTCCCCGCTTACGGTAAATCCCCCCCGCACCAGTGATGCAAGCGTGCGCAGATCCGTGAGCAAACTGCGCCCCTCCTGGGATAGTGCGTTCGTCATCAGAATGACCAGCATAATGCCAGCACCGGTCGCGACATAGGCCCCTATCAGTCTCGGCCAGGTATGCAGTCCAGCGAACCCAAACCAGGTCATCAAGCCCGCGATGGCCAGTGCCCCGCTGACAGGAATGATCGTCGAGTGAAGGATCTTGGAGAATGTCGCTAATTCACCGAATTGTCGGCGCACCAGGTGAATGACGATTCCCAATTGCAGGGCCGCCGCCGCGGCGGCACCAAATCCTGCCGCACGCAGTCCAAATTGAGGCACCAGAAGGAATGCCGTCAACCCTGCCAGCGAACCACTCACTATGGTCACGACCGCCAACTGGCGTGTCATCCTCGCCCCCAGCATATACTGCTTGAAGACGTGACTCGCACAACCGAGAAGACCGGCCACAGCAAGTACTCGCAACACCCCACCGGCGGAGGCGGCGGTGTGCGCGTCGACCCAAACTGCGACTATAGACGGAGCCCAGGGAATCAACGGAGCAATGACGGCGACAGCGGCCAGGTTCACCAGCCAGGAGACGCTGAAGTAGAATTGAGCGTTGGGTCTTTGTCCGTCACCCGTCATTGAGCTGAAATAGGGGAAAAGACTATCGCTGGCCCTGACCATTACCGAGTAGGCCGCCTCTTCAACCCGCAGCGCGATATTGAAATATCCGACCGCGATGCTGCCCTTCGACGCTCCCAGCATGTATTTGTCTGCCTGAGAGGAAAGACCGGCGACGACCTGCGAAACGGTGAGCCAGCCGGAGAACGCGAAGATCGACTCGCGCCCCGCTTTAACAAATGCGGGCTTGACCAGGCACCAGCGGAAACTCAGAAGTATCGATGCAAACCATACGAGGCAAGTCGCGGCTTGCACCGCACACAGGGCGCCCAGGTAGCCGGTAACGCTGGGGAATATGGCGACGCCTGCCGCCGTAAAGGCGATGTTGAACACGGCGCTGATCGCGTTGATCGTTGCAATTCTGCGGTAGGCCATGCATGCGACATGGATGCCTTGCATGATGAGAGAGGCCTGCTGTGCGGTCCATCCGGTTACCAGCAGCAAGGTCACCACCGATATGGATTCGATGGTCGGAGAGTCCCCAAGCAGGACCTGTCGGGAGATAATCGGAATCAAACACAATAACAGCACGGCGCCGGCGGATATGCATAGGGCTCCGAACGCCGTCACCGTGGCACAGGCGTCATGGGTCGCTTGCCCGTCATTGCTCGCTCTGTTGCGCGCCACTGCCTGACAGGCGGTCTGCCCCAGGATTCCTCCAATCAGTGACAACGGCGTCGAAACACTGATAAGCAGGCCGCAGATGCCGAACTGACGAATGCCGATCAACCTGACAACGTACGGCAGCAATATCAGGTTGCTTAGCACGCTGATTGCAAAGGCAATCAAACTCCACTTGGAGTTTCTGGCAACGATGGCGATGGATCTATTGTGATCTAGCATATCAACAACGACGCGATCGCCGGCAACAGCCGCAGTGACCAGTGCGACCGCGGCATAGGCTTGCTGGAGACCTCCATAGCGGTAACCGCGACCTGGGTCCAAGGGGCTCGCACACATCCCCAGTGCGTTGGATAACCCGCCGGATACGGACTCGCCCTGGCGTTAAGTGCGGCACACTCAATCGCAGGCCGGCTCTCGTCCCGTGACCGCTCGTTGAGGGCACGGTCCGGATGTGCCCTTCCCTATAGTACAGGCGTTTTGGATCCACGGCAGCCCTGTGTGACGAGTGATCTTGTTGAACATTTTTGCGCCGTGAATCCCGGCGACATTCCTTGCCTGCAGGCAAACCCGCAGCCATAATCACCGGCATCTCGAGCAGGCGGAACGTTGTGATATTGAGCATAGGCGCTGCCCATGGGGGGCAGATGGGCGGATTTCAACGTATCCCGAGTCAGCCGCCGGCGGGCCACGCGTAGTGTTGCCAGGTCAGACTCTCGAACCTGAAGGCGTGGCTGCCGGGCGCCGCTTGGTACCCCCGATCAAACTGCCGAGCGCCATTGCCGGTCATGGACAGAAGTCCCTTGCCGTCGAGGCCGCCGATCCTCTCGAAGTCAATGCCGCGTTATTTGTCTCCGGGCCGCGCCGCTGTCTGCTGGTGTCGTTCGACTTGTTGTATATCAGCGGTACGCTGCGTAGTGAACTGCTTACCGAGCTGGCAAGCCGCTATGGTTTTGCGGACCGTGACGTGTTCCTGTTCGCTTCGCACACGCACTTTGCCCCGCCGACGGATTCCACGTTACCTGATCTTGGTCCGTTCGATGCGCCCTACGCTTTGCGTGTTCGAGAGGCGGTCCTCGAGTTGGTTGAGGAGCTGATTCGAGAAGCACCTCAGCGGTTTCGCCTCGAGGCTCGCCGCGGCCGCTTGGCACATTCAGTCAATCGAAGGCGCCCCCGAGTCGCGCCCTCCTACACTAGAACCTGGGGGCTTTCGTTTGCACGCGTGACTTTTGCCCCGTTCTTGCTCGGCCAGCGCGATGACACCGCCACAGTTATCACGCTGACCGAGGTTGCATCAGGCATGCCCATTGCCATTATCTGGCACTATGCCTGTCATCCTGTGGGACACACACCTTCGCAAGTAACAAGCGCTGATTTTCCAGGCTTCGCCCGTGAGGCCTTGCGCCGTGTAAACGGCGAAGGGCTTCCCGTGCTGTTTATTCAGGGCTTCTGCGGCGACGTACGTCCAAACATTGAGACCAGGTCCGATCTGTCGCGGCGGGAACGGCTGGTGAGTCGTGCTCGCGAGCTGATCGCGGGAACGCCCATGATGCAAGTCGTCCCGGCAGCTTGGCAGAGATGGGTAGGTAGCCTGGCGGACCAGGTCGTTCGTATTGCCGCCTCGCCGCCCGAATTTACCGACGATGGCACCGGATTCGCCAGTACCTGCGCCGATCTGCCCCTACAGGAAGTCTTTGTCGGCCAGCTGCGCGTTGCTACGATGCTGGTACGCGGATTTCGACTCGGCCGCTTACTTGAAATTGTCGCGCTTGGCGCCGAGCCATCGTCCGGTTGGCAGCAGCGCCTGCAGCAGGCGGTTGGCCAACCGACCGGTATCAGACTCTATGCCGGCTATTGCGGCGATGTATTCGGTTATTTGCCATTGCCAGAACAGATACGCGAAGGCGGATATGAGGTCGTCACCTTCCAGCCGGCATTCCGAATGCGAGGTCGCTTCCGCAAAGCCACGTTATTGGAGCGCGTCTCCTCAGCGGTCAAATCGGTGAGCGCAGGCCTGCGGGCCGGATCCACTAGCTGAAGACGTGCACTACGCGATCACCCTCGATTAGCTCGATCAGGAAGCCGAGCGGCACCATCAGGAATTGGACACGGGCGCCACCGAACGCGACGGCGGGTGCCGCCACGCTCACCGGTACAGCCCCCTGGGCGCGCAATCGTTTCACGCTCGACTCAAGCGAACTGGTTCTATAAGCGATTTGATTAAGTAGATTGGCTCGCGATTTCAGAGTTCTGGCAACCAACGAGTCCGCCCCGAGCGGTGCGATGAGCTCGTAGACAATGCCGGATCGATCCTGCGCGAATCGCACCGACACGCCCAACCCAACGTCCAAGAAGCTCTGCGTCCATAGCAGCGGCCCCAACACTGCCGCAAGACTACTCGATCCAGTAACGACGTCGGGAACGACGATTCCGATGTGATCGAACATCAATTCCGGGCTGTCGTGGCGCTCCTGGTTCATGTCTATTCGTCGGGTTTAACCGCAATTATGCAGACCGAAACGGTCAGCGCGTGCCTGCGTGCAGCCTCCAAGCTGTAATTTGTTGCCGGGAAGAATCCGGTGCGCTCGATTTCAAAGCCGCGTTGTTGCACGAAAGAAACCGCTTCCTCGGGAGATCGCAGCAAGAACAGATGATCCGGTGCCGGGCTATTGATCGGGACGTTTATATACAGGCGCGCATGTGGCCGCATCAGGTTGCGAATTTCCGCAAGCGCGCGCTCAGGTTGCTCCAGATGCTCCAACACTTCGGAAAATACAATTGCGTCGAAGCCTGGTCCGCTGTACCCGGAATCGAACAAGTCTCGCACTTCCAATTGAAATGGTCGCTCAATGCCCAATCGGTGCAGCGCCTCCTGCGATTCCGCGATACTCGCGGGCGACAAATCCCAGCCCAGAAGCGACCCGGCACGCGGATCGGCGGCGGCTCGACTGAACAGCAGGCCGTGACCTGGACCGATCTCGAGCAAGCTGTAGTCCGCGGCATTCCTTGCCAGCATCTCGTCGAGGAAAAATCCCATAGACGCTGTGTGATTGCTCCAGAACACCTGCGTCATGAGCAATCCGCGCATGTAATTCTGCATGTAATCGCGATTTGAATAGACCTCCCTGATGGCATCAGCGGCAGTCTTCAGCCTGTACTGATTATGCCGGCGGAAGTAAATCTCCTCGCGGGTCTGGATATCGCATATAAAATCATAGCCCTTCACGAACAAATCAATGTCATCTCCGGCCAGGCGATAGATCTGGCGCGCGAGCTCATCGCACAAGCGCAGTTCCGCTGCGCTGGCCGCCGAAAAGCGGCGGGTGAAAAACGAACTATGTCTCGGCGATGCTGCCATTTGTCGAACGACCAGGGACCCCAGGCAGGCGTGGCAGCCGAAGCTCTCGAGACGTGATGGATCAACTTGCAACATTCGACGTGTGGCCGGACGATCAGGCGTCCGCGGAAACGCGTTCGCGTACGTCGATCAGACTAATGGCCGGCACAAAATCATCGACCAGCAGAGTCCAGGTCGTTTCCCCGGTCGACGCTTCTTCAGCCTTGGCGAATCCAAGCTTGGCATAGTGATCACGCACCAACCCATTCTTCGGAGTCGGGATGTAGACGCCGCGTAATTCCCGTGCACCGGCGGCGCGCGCACGATTGACCAGAATGGCGAGTAGCGCCTGCTCTATCCCCCGGCCGAGCACTCGGCAGGACATTATCCAGGTGTCTATGTCCCAAATTCCCGCGTGCCTGCGACAAATCACAATTGAGATCATTCCATTATCACCAAACATGTCTTCCAGTCGAACCTGCACTGTCACGGCATCCGAATCAGTCTCCAAGGCGGCTACTTCCGCTTCTGAATAGCGCCTCGTGGTCAGGTTGAACTGGTTTGATTTTGCAATAAGCTGCGTAATTCGTTGCCGGCCCAGTGCGTTGAAGGGTTCCACCGTGATTGTCATTCCCAGCGACTTCAGGAATTCGTCGTGATTCCCGATCTTCTTTGCCTGCATCGTGCGCAACGCGTTGCCTTTGTAGTAGTCAGTACGCGCCCGATCCTCGGTTGAAAAGCTCAGTTGTTCGAAATAGCCCGCGGCCTGGATGATATCCAGCCACGCAGATGGGTCGTTCGGCAGTTCCGGAATCTCAACCTGCGGTACGGCGTCTCGCATCTGTTTTCGCTCGGCCGGACTATCATCAATGAAAACGAACGTATCGAGCCCGAGCTCGAGCGCTTCAGCCATGGCGCTGATGTTCGACGGCTTGTCCTGCCAGTTAATTTGGAACAGCGCGATATCCGACTCGCGAAGCAGCATTTCCGGATGATTGCGGAAGACTTCGCGTGCAAGTTCCTCGGCATTCTTGGAGACGACGCACAGAATGACACCCCTCGCCTTGTATTGCAGGGCCAAGCGCTGCATGGCAATAAATACCTCACCGCGAGCGCTGCCCGTGCCAAGCTCGATTCCGCCGATGCCGTCGTCCCCGATCAATCCCCCCCACAAAGTGTTGTCCAAATCGAGCACCAGCACGCGATTTGCCTTGCCGCGCATCGCGGCCAATAACTGCACCAGCCGGTGCGCGTACAGCGGGATGCAGCTGGGCGCGAACGGCAGCTTGGCCAGGTACCAATAGCGTCCGGCGCTCCAGTGCGTCATCCCCACGAGGTTGGCGATCGCCGCCACGTCGAACACGACGCACGAAAGCTCGCGCGCCATGACCGGCAGCTTAAGATTAAACTCCGCCAGCAGTCGGCGCGGAGAACCTGCCAGCCAGGCATCCGCACTCAGTTGCGGATCTGAAGCCTCTGCCGCCAAAGTCTGCACGATGACCGAGCGGCCGGTAATCCCGATGAGTTGCTCTGCAATGCGCCGGACGCGATCGAGGGCGGCTTGAATGCAAGCTTCTGCCGCGGCCGAATCCCCGAGCCGGCACTGGCCGAGCTGAAGGTCGGAACGATCCAGGGCCAGCAAGGTTGCATCGGGCGGATCCGCTTCGAGCCGTTCACGGTGGGTCGCAAGCCAGCTCTCCGGTTCCTGATATTCCACGGTTTGGCAGTGGAGCAGGATGCCTGCACGCAGCGCTGAGGCACAAAGCGCGTCGACAAGATGATTGATGGTGTTGGTGCTTACGATCAGCAGCGAGAATGAAATGCAACCTGAAGCCTGTGCTGCCTCGACGCTGCCGGAGACGTCCGACGCCAGTGCCCTTCGCAGCCGGCGCCCAATGGAGCCCAATTCCCCATCGTTCCAGGCGCGATTAATCAATCCACGAAGCGCCCCGATCATTTGACTGCCGCCTATTGCGCCCAATCGAGCGAGCTGCTCGCGATCCTGCGCCGTCGGTGCGACAAGCCACGGAAGATTCTGGATCATGCCCGCGTCTACCGTCAGTCAGACTCGGCGTGTGAGTTCACGGCGGCATAGAACCCACGGACAGACTTAATAGTCTCTATCTCGTCTACATCGAGTTGAACGCCATACTCACGCTCGACACCCATCACGACCCGAACATGTGCCAGGCTATCCCAACCGCCGAGATCGGACTGCTTGGTATCGATGTTGATGGTCAGGTTGTCGTCGTCAAGTTGTTCACGAAAGATCGTGGTAAGCCTGGCAACGAATTCATCGGGATCAACCATGCAGCGCTCCGGGGTATTGCAACTTCATAAATTCGAATGGCTACGAGTTGCGGGCACGAACAATTCCGGCCGCGGACGGGGCTCGGCGTAGATGGTCACGCCTTTACGGGCGAGCGCGACCGCCTGTTCGATTGCGCTGCGAGCGTCAATCGCATACGCGTCGAGATTGGAAAGTCGACATTCCACATAGCTATCACGCGAAAAGTGCCGCCCATAGCCCCGCAGACTGATGCGGCCAGCCCGGGCTCGAAACTCGTGCTCGCCCTGTTCGCCGCTGTTGCGCTTCCAGCGATATTTTACCGTACCCTGAAAAATCTGCCTGAAATACGGCAGTTCATCATATAGCAAACATTCAACGGAATGTAGCGGTGTCAGGTTCATGACAAACCGTCCGAGGCCAAGGCAGATGAGTCGAGCGTCATGTTCGATCAAGCGCTGATACGGCGACAGCGCTCCCCAGGGAAAGGGATCCAGATGATGATCTCGAAGCAGGTATTGCGCTGCCGGCCCGAGCGCACACACTGAAGAGCTCAGATGAATGCTTCGAAGCACGCCGGGGTGGCGCCGGAAAATCTCTGTGAGCAGTCCGCTCGATGATGGGACGATGTCGATTTCCAGAACCTTGGTGGGATCCGCGAGAATCGGTACTGCCGGCATGACCAGCGTGCCTTGTGGGCCGATGATGTCTAAAGCCAGTGCCAGCACCTCTGACGGCTTGGCGCGCAGGTTATAGAACTCGTTCCAGGACGACTGAATCCAGACTACCCGCCCGCGTGCGACCCCCAGCTTGACGAGTAATTCGCGCGTCTCCGCGAGCGAAAACGGAACCCGGTAAAGGCGGCGCTCAATCGACAACCGGCGCTTGCGAATTGAATCTGTAATGTCGCGGGTGCGCAGGATTCGCCGGCCAAGGTTCCGAATGAATTGACGCATCAACATTAAGGATCAGGCCGCAAAACCTCGGACTGCCTCTGCGACCATGGAAATCTGGGCGTCAGTAATTTCGGCAAACATCGGCAGCGACAGTACCCGGCTCTGATTTGAATGGGCGTCCGGGAAATCCTCCGGCCGATGTCGCAACCGCGTATAGGCCGGCAAGAACGGCAATGCCACTGGATAATTGATGACCGTCTGGATGCCGTGGCTGGATAAATACTGCGCCAGCTCATCGCGACGCGCGTGGCCCACGACATACAGGTGATACACGTGCTCTCGCCCGGCGGCCACCTGCGGCAAAAGCAGCCCTTCGATTCCAGCCAGCAATCTGGAGTACTCGGTCGCTACCCGCTGGCGCCGCAACGTCCACGTCGCCAGATGTCGTAGTTTCACCGATAAAATCGCCGCCTGAAGTCCGTCGAGCCGGCTATTTATCCCTTCGATTACGTGCTCACCCTTAATGAGCCCACCGTGCCTTGCGAGTCGCGCCATCTGCTCGGCCAACGTCTGGTCGTTCGTCAGCAATGCGCCACCGTCCCCCATGGCTCCCAGGTTCTTGCCTGGGTAAAAGGAAAACGCGGCCACGCTGCCGAAAGTCCCGACACTGCGGCCCCCAAATCGTGCCAGGTGCGCCTGCGCGCAGTCTTCGAGCACCCACAGGCCGTGCCGGCGAGCAATCGCCATGACGGCGTCCATGTCCGCCGGCTGACCATAAAGGTGCACTGGAACGATGCCCACAGTCCTGGAGGTGATCTTTTCCTCGATCCGGGAGGGATCGATCGTATATGTGAAACCATCGGTATCGGCGAAGACGACCGAACCTCCGGCCTGGGTAACGCTGGCGCTGGTCGAAATCCAGGAATGAGCGGGAACAATTACTTCATCTCCGGCACCCACTCCCAGTGCTCGCAAAGCTATATACAACGCGTCGGTCCCGTTGGCACAGGACACGCAATGTCTGACGCCCATTTTCTCGGCAAACCCGGCCTCGAATTCGGTCACCATCGGACCGCGGATGAAAGCCGAACTCCGGATCACTTGCGCGATGGCAGAATCGATCTCGTCCTTGACGCTCAGGTATTGCGCGTACAGATCCGCAAATGGAACTTTAAAGGTCGTCATTCTTCTCACAATTCACGCTTATGCGCGCGCTCGCAACGCTCTAGTCTGTTGGTGACAACCGCCGGAGCAGGCGCGCTGGATTTCCGGCATAGATGCCCGCTTCCGAAATATCACGAGTTACCACGGCGCCGGCGCCGATGACCACGTCGTCGGATATACGCACAGGCAATATGGTTGCATTCGAGCCAATGGAGACACGCGCCCCAATTGTTGTCGAACGCCACAGCTCGCGGCGCCCACGCGCCGGTCCGCCGACTGAGAACAGGTCATTCACGAACATGACTCCGTGGCTGATAAAGCAGTCCTCCCCAATCTCCACCAATTCGCAAATGAATGCATGGGATTGGATCCTTGTGCGAGCGCCAATTTTCACACCCGTCTGAATCTCGACAAACGGCCCAACGAAGCAGTCATCGCCCAAAGTGCATTCATAGACGTTGGCAGGCGCGACTATGCGCACCCGTTCCCCGCACGTCACGTCTCGAATGGACGCGTTCAGTATCAGGGGAACGGACGTCATAAGCGGCTCGCCTGGCCGAGCAGCGACTTCTCGAATCGCGGCGGCATGGAGATTTCGCGGCCACTCGCCATCGATTCGTACAGTGCCGCGACCAGTTCCAGACTGCGTTTGCCTTCGGTTCCGTCGACCAGCGCCGCTTTATCGTTAGTGAGGCAATCGACCACGTGCTCGTAATACGCCTGGTGACCGAAACCGTAGACGTTCGGTGGATTGACCGAATACCTGGCCATGACTTCTTTATCGCTTTCGACGCTCGAAACGAACTGCCAGCTTCGTATCTCGTTCATCGCAAATCCGGCCACTTCCACGGCGCCACCAGAACCAAGAATCGAAAACGAGCCCTCCAAGTCGCGCGGCCGGGAAGCTGTCGTCGCTTCAATGACCCCGAGCGCGCCATTGACGAATTTTACTGTTGCGACCGCGGTGTCCTCTGCTTCGATATTCACCAGTGCCGATATGCCCCGGGCATGCACGCTCACCACATCACCCATGAACCAGCTGAGCATATCGACGTGGTGGCTCGCCTGATTGCTGATAACACCGCCGTCCTGCGCCCACGTGCCGCGCCACGCATCCTGATCATAATAACTTTGATCGCGGCACCACCGCACTCGGACCGTGCCAAGTACGAGTTTGCCGAATCGACCGGCGTCGAATGCTTCCCGCGCCTTAACGACCGGTACATTGAAGCGGTTTTGCTTCACTACGAACAGGCGCACTTTGCTGGAATCTGCAGCCGCGATCATCGATTCGGCGTCAGCTACCGTCAGCGCCATTGGCTTTTCAACGATGATGTGCCGCCCGCTGCGGGCAATTTCAATCGAATGCCGGCAATGCATGCCGCTTGGAGTAAGTACTGCCACAGCATCAATACCGGGCATTTCAAGCATTTGCGACAGGCTGATGTGCGACGGCACGTCGTATTTCTTGCCGTAGGCTGTTGCCCGTTCGGGTCGGCTGTCGCAAACAGCGACAAGCCTGGTACCTGCAATCTGTCCGGTTCCGAGAAGCTCCGCGTGCCGCTTCGCAATTCGTCCGCAGCCGAGAATTGCGACGTTGATCATGTGTTGTTAATCATCACAGCAGTTGCCCAATGGCGAGATCTGACAACGCCGATCCTAGCGCGCGCATAGTCGTCGCACCGCTCAAGATGTCATACGCGCCTCTGCCGCCGCGACTAGATCGTTCCCGAGCGCCGATCAGCATTACGGCAGAGTCGCATGAATCTCTGCCGCTGCGATCGCCAATTGGTACAGGATTGTCGTCACCGCCGTCCATACCGTAAGGGCCGGCAGCCGCTCAGTGTCGAGTGGCACGACTATCGCATCGCCGGGATGTATGTCGACGCTATCGCCGCTGTGGAACCAGCCACGCGAGCCGGAGTCCACGCTTCCATCCGCCCGCACCACGTAGATCCTTGCTCGGTCAGCCTGCCTGGTGGCGCCGCCGCTCTGGCCGATATAGTCGTCGCGCGTCATGCGGCGTTTAAATAAATGCGATGTGGGATCCTGAACTTCTCCCAGCACCATGACTTCCTGGCGCTGCTTTGGCACGATGAGTTCATCGCCGTTGCGCAGGATGACGTCGTCGCTCGAGCCTGCCCTGTTGTGTACCACGGCCTTCAGGTCTACGACCAGCCGACCGACGGCCTTTGCGTCGGACAGTTGGTGCAGCAACGCGTCACCGACCGTGATAGCCGAAGGGGCGGCACCCTGCTGTGCGCGCACCCCCATGAGCGCCACTTCGGCTATCTCGGTGCGCAGGCGCGCAGCCAGTCGATCGAGCTGTTCCTGCTCGCGCACCTTGAGTTCCTTGCGCGTAAAAATACTGCCTTCGACGAACGCAAATTGGGTAAAGCCTCCAGCCCGGTCGATCACCGAGTGCAGCGTCTCGCCGGGTTGTATCGCATAGATGCCTGGGAACCGCACTTCGCCCTTGAGAGTAACCTGATCCTGTTCCGTCCATCCCGATACCTGCTTGATCGACAGCCGGTCGAAGGCCTGAAGGGGAATGTCAGCACTCTGGTCTCCGCCCCGAAGCGCGGCCAGATCGACCGAAATCACCCGGGTGTCACGCTGGCCGCCATTCTCAACCGTGTAACGCGTCAGTTCCGCGTGTGTTCCATACGCCGCCGGATCGAGGCTGCCGCCGGCGCGCAGCAGGTCACTGACGCGCATACCCGCCTCCAGCGGATAGTCACCCGGCACTTTCACCCGGCCATCCACGTGCACGATTTCCGTCGGTTCCCCAAGATTTGATTGCACCCTCAATTCGCCCATCAACGACTGGATGACGTGTTCGCGGCTGGTCTGCAGATCGAACACCGTGATTGTATCGCGCGGCATCAGCGTGATATCCGAGGCCGTGCCGGGCGCTCGCAGCGCGGCAGCGAGATCGGCCGACAACACGGCGATGGTCCGATTCGGCGGCAACTCGCGCCGGATAAGCAGATAATGCTGGTCCGCGTCGCGTTTGAGTTCGTCGATCGAGGGAATGACCTCGCTGATCCGCAGCCCCTCGTGCCAGGCGACATACTTCGAGCGATAGACATAGCCTTGGATTATCACGCCCGAATCAAGTTGAGGTCGCAGGCGGGCGATGTGCAGCGCATCGCCGTTGCGCAATTGCAAGGAGGCACCCGCCGGAATCGCGGGGTTCACGTCCATGACGATACGTCGCTGCCGCTCATCGACGCGTATCAGTGCGGCGGCGCCATCATCGGCCTTCGGTGTCAGGCCGCCGCCCATGTCAACCAGGTTGGCGACGGTTTCATTGCGCTTGAGTTCATAGATGGCAGGTCTCTGCACCTCCCCATCGAGTGACACTGTCGGCCCCACGGCCGGTATAAACACGACGTCACCGGCCAGAAGCTTGATGTCGTTGGTGCTGTCTCCGCGCATCAACAGATCGTACAGATCGAAGCTGCGTATGGTTTGTCCCTGGCGCTTGACCTGGATTGAACGCAGGGAGCCGATCGGCTGTACGCCGCCGGCGGCAAACAGCGCTGTGGTCACTGTGGCAAGACCACTGACGGTATAGGAGCCCGGATATTTGGCACCGCCCAGCACAAATACATTGACGGTGCGCATCTCGCCCATCGACACGTTGGCACGCACGCCGATCATCTGGCGCGCCACCCGGGACTCGATTTCGCCCTTAACTGCGCTGTAGCGCTGCCCGCCGGCCTGTATCGGTCCGATATGCGGAAAGCTCAGGTAGCCATCGCGGCCTACCGCGAGCGACACGGTCTGGTTCTGACTGCCGAACAGTTGTACCTGCACGGTGTCTCCCGGCCCCATCACATAGTCGTCCGGCACCGGCGTGTTAAGTGTCGGCAACAAGCTCAGCAGCGAATTGTCGAATAGATCGTAACCGAAGGGCTTGAGGGCATCGGTTCCGGACTTATCCAGCGGCAGGCGCGTCAGCCTGATCCACAATTTCTCGAACGCAGGCTCGGCCCCGACCCGTCGGGTCGCGAGATCCTCGGTCAAACCTGCCAGAGCCATGCCCGGGATCCCGGGTAACTGTAACTGGCCATTACCGTCGAGTTCATAGGGATTGCGCGCCCGGATCTGCTCGATCATCTCCTGCAACTTCTGCTTCTCCTCCGCTTGCAGTTCTTCAATTGTCCGTTGCGGCTGCTCCTGTATACGCTGCCCGTTCATTCCGTTATCGAGGCCCAGCAATGAGCGCTGCGAATTGCTCAGCAGTGCAGGATTAATCGATGTGGAATTCTGATTGCTGTTGCGGTTAGCCTGATTGAACGGATAGTTCTGATTGTTCTGATTGTTCTGATTGTTCTGGCCATTCGGATTGTTCTGATTATTCTGGTTGTTCTGGTTGTCGATACCGGGTGGCTTCTCGGTCAGCAAACTGACCTCCACCAAGACAGTGTCGCCAGGCTTGAACACCGGCTGCTCGGTCTGGTCCTGGAGCATCGACGCCAGGCGGCGCTGTTGCTGTAGCTGCATTTGCTGCAGCAGTACCGCCTGCGAGCCGCTCGCCGCGCCGCCGCCCAGCAGGCCACCGCCGCCGGTCAGCGAGTTGAGTGCACCGGCGCCGCCAAGACCCATGCCCCCAAGACCGGAACTGCCGTTGCTCAGTCGCTGCATGATGGCCTGCTGCTGGTCAGGCGTCATGTTGTTGAACAGCTGCATTTCCTGGCTCAAGTCAGCCTGCTGCGCCTGACCGTGCCGTGGAATGGCCACCAGGACGATCGTCATGATCGCCGAACCGAGTAGAACACCAATTGGTTGTCGGGCTCGCATGCCAGTCACTCGCTGTTCCCCGTGCGACGGAAAGCCGCGCATTGTACTGGTATCTGAGCGGCTTGCCGATCCGTCTTCAAGCAACTCCTACCGGCCGCCGCCGGCATAAGACCAGCGCTTCGGGTCCTCAGTTCCGCCACCGTTGTACATAGCTCAGGGCCCCCATCAGCGAACTCGACTGCCCGGTGACGGCCTCCGGCTTCTGCACCAGCGGAATGAAGCTCTCCGTCAGCGTCTTGCCGAGTTCCACGCCCCATTGATCGAACGCGTTGTCGCCCCAGACCACGCTCTGCACGAACACCTTGTGCTCATACAGGGCGATGATCCGGCCCAGCGTCGCAGGATCCAGGCGCTCGAACAGCAACAGGCTCAACGGGCGGCTGCCTTCGTGCATCTTGTGCGGCAGCAGCGCGGCGCTGCGCTCCGGCGACAGTTTCTGCCGCGCCAGCTCTGCGCGCACCTGATCGGCATCCTTGCCAAGTGCCAGCGCCTCGACCTGGGCGAGGCAGCTGGCGATGGCCAGATCCTGCTGCGGCTGGCTGGCGCAGGATGAATTGATCGGCAGCAGGAAATCGAGCGCCGCGCGCTGCGTACCCTGGTGCAGCAGCTGGAAGAACGAGTGCTGCGCGTTGTTGCCGGGCTCCCCCCAGATGACCGGGCAGGTCGGCAGCGCGGTCGGCGTGCCATCGAGCCGGACGTGCTTGCCGTTACTCTCCATTTCCAGTTGTTGCAGGTAGGCCGGCAGGCGTGCAAGCCGCGAATCGTACGGCAACACCGCCAGCGTCGGCAGCCCCAGCAGATCGATATTCCAGACGCCCAGGAGACCTGCGAGCAGCGGCAGGTTCTCGTGCCACGGCGCGGCGCGGAAATGTTCATCGATCTCGCGCCCGCCCGACAGAAACGATTCGAAGCCGGCGCGGCCGATGGCGATCGCAAGACTCACCCCGATCGCTGACCACACTGAATATCGCCCCCCGACCCAGTCCCACATCGCAAAACGATAGGCAGGGTGCACGCCGAATTCGTCCATCGCCTTGGCATTGACCGACACCGCCGCGAAATGCTGCGGCAGCCGCTTCGGGCCCAGCCGCTGCAAAATCCAGGCACGGGCGCTGCGGGCGTTGGTCAGCGTTTCCAGGGTGGTAAAGGTCTTGGAGCAGATGATGAACAGGGTGCGCTCCGGATCGGCGTGCTCGAGCAGATCGGCGAGCTGGCAGCCATCGACGTTGGAGACAAACGCGACGCCTGGTGCGCCGCTGCTGAATTGCTTCAACGCCTGTACTGCCATCGCCGGCCCCAGGTCGGAGCCGCCGATGCCGATGTTCACCACCAGCGTGAAGCTTTGGTCGCTGCTCGAGCGGATGATGCCCGCTCGTACGTCCTCGGCAAACGTCAGCATGCGCTCGCGCTCGGAACGCACCAGCGCACCGATATCCTCGCCCGCAACCTCCAGCGACGTGGCGTCCGAGCGGCGCAACGCCGTGTGCAGGACGGCGCGGTTCTCGGTGCTGTTGATGGCATCGCCGCGGAACATGGCCTCGATGCGAGATCGCAGGCTGAGCTGATCGGCCAGTGCCGCGAAGCAGTTCACCACCCGCGCGTCCACGCGCTGGCGTGAATAGTCAAGTGCCAGTCCCGCGGCCTCTATGCAGCAGTGCTCGAAACGCTGCGCGTCCTGCGCGAACAGTTCGCGCGTAGAGCTGGCACTTATGGCTTGCGCCAGCGTCTCGAGTTCGCGCCAGGCGGCGCAGTCGGTGCCGGAACGCAGTGGTTGGGACATGTCGGAAACTCCGCGTCGATCAGGGTCGGTGGATTCTAGCCGCGCCAGGCGGCTGGCAGCCGGCGACAGCCTGCTGTTCCAGCTTCATCCACAGGCAATCGCCGCCGCTGGCTTTCTGCAGCAGCGCCGCCAGTTCGGCATGCGCCGCGAGCTCCTCGGCCGTAGCCTCGATCACCCGCAGCGGCTCGGCCGGTCGCACCGATGCGGCCGCGGCGGTAAATCGCGCCGCGCCACTGCGCTCGCGCGCAGCCCCGTCGAGTGCCAACAGGCTCTGGCCGCCGGTCATCGCCAGATAGACGTCGGCAAGAATGCGCGCATCGAGCAGCGCGCCGTGCAGTTCGCGATGCGAGTTGTCGATGCCGTAGCGCTTGCACAGCGCGTCGAGATTGTTGCGCTGGCCCGGGTGACGCTCCCGGGCCAGCGACAGTGTGTCGAGCACCAGGCACACGCTGCGCACGCCGGCCGGCAGCGGCCCGGCGCCGCCGCGCATCTTCGCCAGCAGCGTCAGCTCCATATCGATGAACCCGAGGTCGAAGGGTGCATTGTGGATGATCAGCTCGCTGCCGCCGAGGAAGCTGAACAGCTCCTCGGCAATGTCGGCGAACTTCGGCGCCTGCAGCAGCCGCTCACGGGTGATGCCGTGCACCGCGCACGCGCCCTGATCGATGTCGCGCTCGGGATTCAGGTAGCGATGGAAATGCCTGCCGCTGGCTCGCCGATTGACCAGCTCGACACAGCCGATTTCTATGATGCGGTGGCCGCGCTCGGCTTCCAGCCCGGTGGTTTCGGTATCGAGAACGATCTGTCGCATGGTTCCGGCTAGCGCTGTCAGTTCACGTGCGAGTCTAGCGCAAGCAGGCCATCGATCGCGGCGTTGGCGAGTACATCGCAGCGCTCGTTGCCCGGGATTCCGGCATGCCCCGGCACCCAATGCCACTCGATCCGGTGGCGCGCAGCCGCCGCCTCGAGCCGCTGCCACAGGTCCTGGTTCTTGACCGGCTTGCGGTCGGCGGTCTTCCAGCCGCGCGCCTTCCACTGCGGCAGCCACTCGAGGATGCCGCGGCGCACGTACTGCGAGTCGGTGTACAGCCGTACCTGCAGCGGCCGCTTCAGTGCCTGCAGCGCCTCGATCACCGCCTGCAGCTCCATGCGGTTATTGGTGGTCTGCAGCTGCGCGCCCGAAATCTCCTTCTCGCGAGCGCCGGTGGACAGCAGCGCCGCCCAGCCGCCGGGTCCCGGATTGCCGCGGCAGGCCCCGTCGGTATAGATGTCGACCACAGCGTTCACGCGCTTGGCTCCGCCAGCCCGTCGAACACGCGGCGCCGCTCGCGCAGCCGCGGCCTGATCGGCGTCAGGGTGTACAGGCGCTTGCGTGCCTTGATCAGGTAGGCAGCTGACGGCCACGGATAGAACCAGCCGCGATACAGGATGCTCGGTATCGCCGACTCGATGCCGGCGCCCGTGTCGCGCGGCAGACGGTACAGATAAGGGCGCACGCTGACGATCTCGTAGCTCAGCAGTCCGAGCCAGTCGCGCACCCGCCAGGCCGACAGCGTGCGGCGCAGACCCGGGGGGAACCCGGCGCGCGAGGCCGCCGCCCGCAGTCCCCACAGGCTCGTCGGCCGGAAGCCCAGCACGATCAGCTGGCCCTCGGCGACCAGTACCCGATCGGCCTCGCGCAATACCGCGTGAGGATCGGCCGTCAGCTCGAGCGTGTGCGGCAGCAGCACCGCATCGACCGATGCATTGTTGATCGGCAGGTGCGCGAGACGGGCCACCAGGTCGCCGCACGCACTCGCATCGGCCGAGTCCGCGATCACGCTCTGGCGCCGGATGCGCGAGGGCGCCAGCAGCTCACGCCCAGCCCCCCAGGTGCCCAGCTGCAGCAGCTCCAGGCCAAACACATCGTCAAATGTCGTGGCCAGCAGCTGGGCCTCGGCCTGGATCAGTGCACGACCGAGCTGCCCACGTTGCCATTGGTGCAATACGGGATCTGAATCCGTCATAATCTTGCTTGTGCGCGGAGTGTGATCAGATACTGGGAAAACACTAGCAATCTTGTGAACTTAACTGTTAAATACAGTGGCGCTGCCGTGTAGGCTTGACGCATACCGTAACACGTTCAAATGACCCGCCAATGGGGGCAGAAGTTGAGTCGCGCACAGCTGTTTAGCAAGTCCCCCCGCCTGATCCTGCTGCCATTGGTCCTGCTGGCCGGTTGCGCCCATCAGCCTGCACGCGCCCCGCTGGTTATCGCTCCGGTGGCGATCGCGGAAGTCCCCGCCGTGGTCGAGGCCCCGGCGCCGGCCATCAGCGCTGAAGCCGCGCCAGCGCCGCTCGCCGCCGATGCCGGCAGCGCCGCCCCAGCCGCCGACCCGGGCGCAACCGCCGATGCGCTGGACAGCGGTACCACCACCGATTCCGAAGGCCTGCCGGGCCCTCCGGCCGACAGCCTGGTGATCGTCAAGCAGCCCGAGCTGTTCGCGCGTTTGCGCGCCGGTTTCCAGCTCGATGACGTTGACGAGCCGGCGGTCGCCAGCCAGCTGAACTGGTTTGCCAATCACCCGGATTTCCTTGAGCGCACCTGGGGGCGCGCCGGACTGTGGCTGTATTACATCGTCGGGCAGCTCGAGCAGCGCAAGATGCCGGCCGAGCTGGCGCTGCTGCCGGTGATTGAGAGCGCTTTCGAGCCCTATGCCTACTCGCGCGCCCGCGCTGCCGGCATATGGCAGTTCATCTCGGATACCGGGCGCCGCTTCGGCCTCAAGCAGGACTGGTGGTACGACGGCCGCCGCGATCCGGTCGAGGCCACGCGCGCGGCACTGGATTACCTTCAGGCACTGAACGACGAATTCGACGGCGACTGGCTGCTGGCCGTCGCCGCGTACAACTGCGGCGAGCTGACCGTGAGCCGCGCCATCCAGCGCAACCAGCGCCTGGGCAAGCCGACCGACTTCTGGCATCTGAAACTGCCGACCGAGACCCGCGGCTACGTGCCGGAACTGCTCGCGATGCGCCGCCTGGTCGCCAACCCGGAACGCTACGGGCTCGAGTTCAGCCGTATCGCGAACGAGCCCTATTTCGTCGCCATCGCCACTGGCGGCCAGATCGACCTTACAGTCGTGGCCGAGATCGCCGGCGTCAGCGTCGCGGATCTGTACGAGCTCAACCCCGCCTTCCATCGATGGGCCACCGATCCTACCGGCCCCTACCGCCTGCTGGTGCCGGTGGACGCGGCCGAGGGCCTGCAGGACACCATCCTGCATCTGACGCCCGAGCAGCGCATGCGCGTCGATCATTACACGGTGCGGCGCGGCGACACCATTGCAACCATCGCGCGCCGCTATGCCACCAACCCCGACGTGATCCGCGAGCTCAATGATCTGGCCGCCAGCGACCTGCCGGTGATCGACGCCGTGCTGCGCGTACCCTCGCCGAATATTCAGCTGCCCGAGAAGGCGATGCGCGCCGCGATGCTGGTCGACTCCCCGCAACGGCGTCTGCGCCGTGGCGGCCACCGGCCCGACATTCACGTCGTGCGTCGCGGCGATACACTCTATGCGCTGGCGCAGCGCCTCGGCACCGACGTGCAGACGCTGGCGCAGGTCAATGGCATCAGGGCAGGCGCTCGCCTGCACGCGGGCCAGAAGCTGCACTTCGGCGCCTCGAGCGTCCTGCTGAGCGACGCCTCCGCCGGCACCGCCCGGTCCATTGCCGCCACCGGCGCGCAGACCGCCTCCGAGGGCGGTCGGCGCATGACGTACATCGTGCGCCGTGGCGACACCCTCTATGGCATCGCGCGGCTGCTGCAGGTGACCGTCAACGAATTGATGGGCTGGAACGGCATGTCGGGCGAACGCAACCTCAAACCAGGCCAGACGCTGGTCGCCTTCGTCAAGACCCGCAACGCAGGCTGACCGCGGGCTTGCCCGCGCCCCCGCCCGCCCCTCGATGCGCCATTGAGAGCGGTTTGCTTACCGTAAAAGCGTATCGAAACACAACGCGAGTTTTTTAATTACAAAAAACTCGCGTTGTGTTTCGATACCCTATTGCGACATCCAGCAGCTCTCAAAGGCGCCCTAAATGGGAATACTCGCGGGCAAGCGCGCGCTCATCGTAGGCGTCGCCACCGATCGCTCGATCGCCTGGGGCATCGCTCAGGCCATGCACGCCCAGGGAGCGCAACTGGCGTTCTCCTATGCCAACGATGCATTCAGGCAGCGCTTGGAGCCGCTGGCGGCTTCCATCGGCTCGAAGCTGCTGATGCCGATCGACGTGCAGATCGACGATCAGATCGACGCCGCGTTCGCGCTGCTGGCGCGCGAGTGGCAACAGATCGATATCCTGGTGCATGCGGTCGCCTTTGCACCGCGCGAGGCGCTGGCGGGCAGTTTCACCGCCAACACGTCACGCGAGGCCTTTCGCATCGCACACGACGTCTCGAGCTACAGCTTCACCGCGCTGGCACGCGGTGCCGCCGCACTCATGGCCGGCCGCGCCGGTGCCATGCTGACCCTGACCTATCTGGGCGCGGTATGCTCGATCCCGAGCTACAACGTCATGGGACTGGCCAAGGCGAGCCTTGAGGCCAACGTGCGCTTCCTGGCGGCAGACCTGGGCCCGCAGAACATTCGCGTCAATGCGATCTCCGCCGGACCGATCAAGACGCTGGCCGCCGCCGGCATCGGCGGCTTTCGCAGGATGCTTGCCCACGTGGCACAGGTCGCGCCGCTGCGCCGCAACGTCACCACCGAGGACGTCGGCAACGCTGCGGCTTTCCTGTGCTCTGACATGGCCGCCGGCATCACCGGCGAGATCCTGTATGTCGACAGCGGCTTCAGCACCGTCGGCATGAGCCTGGGCGACGGCGGCGAACCCTAGCGCCGAGCACGATCACCGCAACCGCAGCTGGTTATTGAAATACGGTCGGATTGGTCTTGACCGTAGCGCGGCGCTGCAGTTCGAGCAGGTAGGCGCGCATGTCGCCTTCGCGATCGCGTCCCATGTACTGGCCGATCAGCTGCTCGTCATTTTGCGGATTGGCGCCCGCGGTGCCGGGCTTGATGGACGTGATCGCCAATACCGCGGCGCCGCCGTTATCCAGCGCGATGGCGCTATAGATCGGCTTGCCGGCCGGCCGTGGCGCGGCAAACGCCGCCTGGCGCACTTGCGCCGGCAGCTGTGGATCGCTGCGGCCGATGAAGGCCGCGGGAGCCACCTTGACGTCCAGGCTCTTGACCACCTCGTCCCATCCCGCCCCGGCCTGCAGCCGCTTGACCGCATCGTCGGCGGCGCTCTTGGCTGCCGAGGTGCTCTCGCTTTTGCGGATCGCGGCGATGATTTCATCACGTACGCTGGCGATCGGCTGCGGTGCGGGAGCGCGATGCTCGAGCACCTTGAACACCACCAGATGATCTTCCGCCAGCGCCACCGGACCGGCGAGCTTGCCGCTCGAGATGACCTCCTCGTTGAACACCGCGCGCAGCAGATCCTGCTTGCCGCCGAGCGGGGCGCCGCCGCTCGAGCGGGTGAAATCCTTGATCTCCCCGGCCTGCAGGCCGAACTGCCTGGAGAGCGCGTCCAGATCGGCGCTGCCACCACTCTCGAGCTTCTGCTGCAGCTGCTCCTGACGGTCGCCGAAGATCTCGGCAGCCTGATCGCGCCGGTATTCCGACTCGATCTGGGTGTGGGCTTCATCGAAGCTGCGCACGTGTGCCGGCCTGATCTCGTCGAGCCTGATGATGTGGTAGCCGTACTGCGTCTTGACCGGATCGCTGATCTGACCCGGCTGCATGCTGAACAGCGCATCGGCAAACGCGGCGACGTACGTGGCCTTGTCGGCCCATCCCAGGTCCCCACCGCGCGTCGCCGAGCCCGGGTCGGCCGAGAATTTCTTTGACAGCTCGCCGAAGTCCTTGCCCGCCTTGAGCTGCGCGGCCACATCCTGTGCCTTCGCCAACGCAGCGGCATCCGCCTTGGCGTCGGCGCCTGCCGGCAGCGCAATCAGGATGTGGTGCGCGTGGCGCTTTTCGATCTCGCTGTAGCGACTCTGATTCTTGTCGTAATAGGCCCGCAGGTCCTCCGGTGTGACCGTGAGTTGCGAGGCGATCGAGTCCAGCCGCAGTTCGGCGTACTGCAGCCGCACCGACTCCGGGCTCATGTAGTCGTTCGGGTGGGCGTCATACCAGGACTTGATCTTGGCATCGTCGAGCTTGACCGCCGCCTGAAAGTGATCGGCAGTCAGCAGCGCGTAACGCAGCTCGCGCTGCTCGTTCTCCAGTGCATAGATGCGATCGAGTTCAGCGGGCGTCAGGAAAGCCGACAGCTCGATTGCTTCGCTCAATTGTCCGATCTGCAGTGCCTCGCGGCGCTCGGCAAAAAAGCCCTCCTCGGTCATGCCGATCTGGGCCAGCATGTTGCGGGCCACGCGCGGATCGTACTTGCCGTCGAGCTGAAACGCCGGCTCGCTGGTCACAGCCGCCTTCACCTGCGCGTCGGTGGCCCGATAGCCCGACCGCTGGGCTCGCTGGCGCAGCAGCGTCTGGCGCACGTACTCATCGATCAGCTGCTGTTGGAGCATGCTCTTCTGCGCATCGCTCATCTCGACGCCATTGAGCGTCTGCTGGTACTGCGCCTGGCGTTGCTGCCAGGCGCGGTTGAGGGTCTCGATGCTGATGCGCTCGTCGTTGACCTTCAGGCCATAGTCAGGGGCGCCGAAGCTCATGCTCACGACGCCGTAGGCGCCCCAGAGCGCAAATATCACAGCCAGCGGACCGATGACCGCTATGGCCATCAAGCGCCGACCTTTCAGTTTGTCGCCAAGATTTTGCAGCATGTAAGTAAATGGCGGAGCGGACGGGACTCGAACCCGCGACCCCCGGCGTGACAGGCCGGTATTCTAACCAGCTGAACTACCGCTCCGTGTGAGGCTCAAGGATCTTTGGATGGGGCCCGGACGGGGCTCGGATTTGAAAAATCATGGTCTTGGACTGCTTTTCGATCTACAAGGTCAGGTCGCGGCGTAAACGGTAATTATAAGCGCTAGCCGCGGCCGTCGCCAGACGCGGCAACCGCCGGCACCGTAACACGAGCCAGTTCAGACGCCGCTGCTTAAACCGTCACTGCGGTTCGGCAGGCGAGACGTAAATCGCCAGCGCCTCGCCTGTTTTCTTATAAATACCGAACGAGGTGCTGGCCCCTACACCGACCGCGGTGTGGCCAGAATAGGAGTCGGAACCCACTCCCGTGCCCAGCGACCCTGTTTGCCGGTCGGTAAAGCCTTGCAGGACCACGCCGTTGGCGCCGAGTTGTGCCGCCTGGACTTTCAGGCGTTGGATGACCTTGTCTGCGACGCGCTGCCCGCCCGCCGAGAACACGCTGTTGCTCGAGGCATTGAGAATCGCCACGTCCTGGGAGTTGACCGGGGGCTGCTCGTAAATGACCACCTGGTCGACCGGAATCGGCGCCCTCGCTGGGCCTACCAGCACCCGCGATGCCGGCGCGCAGCCGCTCAGCAGTACCATGCAGGCAGCTGCTGCTGCTGCTGCTGCTGCTAATACCATGGGATATTTCATGGCCGCTCGGCCAGCGTCGAGTCGAGGCAAGCGGTTCGCCAGACGATCTGGGACATGATTCCTCTCGCTGACCGTGATTAAAAACTGCCGTCATTAGGTTCCGCGGGCGCTCCGCTATCCATAGGCGCACGCCGCAATGCGCTGCGGTCATTCTCCGACCGGCGGCGCGCGCGTCAAGCCGGCTGCGGCGGGCGGAATTGGTGGGTGCTGCAGGGATCGAACCTGCGACATTCGCCGTGTAAAGGCGACGCTCTACCAGCTGAGCTAAGCACCCGCCGCGACGGCAGGATTCAGTGCGCCTGCACCTGCTTATGATGGCGCTTGCCGCGCCGCGCCGGCTTGGTCGACGTGGCCGCGACCGGATCGGCCTCTTCCGCGGTCTCCGGCCGTGGCGTGGGCTGGCGCGTCAGAGCTATCTGCAGTACCTCGTCGATCCAGCGCACGGTCTTGATGGTCAGCTTGCCCTTGATGTTCTCCGGAATCTCCACCAGGTCTTTCTGGTTCTCCTCCGGAATCAGCACCAGGTCGATGCCGCCGCGCTGTGCCGCCAGCAGTTTTTCCTTCAGGCCGCCGATAGGCAGCACCTCGCCGCGCAAGGTGATCTCGCCGGTCATCGCCACATCCGAACGCACCGGAATGCGCGTCAGTGCCGACACCAGCGCGGTGCACATGCCGATACCGGCGCTGGGTCCATCCTTCGGAGTTGCCCCCTCCGGCATGTGCAGATGCACGTCGTGCTTCTGGTAGAAGTCGACATCGAGGCCGAGCACGGCGGCGCGGCTGCGCACCACCGACATCGCCGCCTGGATCGACTCCTGCATCACCTCGCCGAGCTGGCCGGTGTGCAGCAGCTTGCCCTTGCCCGGCACTACCGCGGCTTCGATGGTCAGCAGTTCCCCGCCCACCTCGGTCCAGGCCAGTCCCGTGACCTGGCCCACGCGGTCCATCTCCTCGGCCTTGCCGTAGCGAAAGCGGCGCACGCCCAGGTACTTGTCCAGATTGCGCGGCGTCACCGCAATCGCGCCATCCTCCTTGTCGGCCTTGTCGAGCAGCAGCTGCTTGACCGCCTTGCGGCTGATCTTCGCCAGCTCGCGCTCCAGGTTGCGCACGCCGGCCTCGCGCGTGTAGTAGCGCACGATGTCGAGCACCGCCCCATCGGAGATCTTCAGCTCGCGCTCCTTGAGCCCGTTCTGCTTTATCTGCTTGGGCACCAGGTAGCGGCGCGCGATGTTGCGCTTCTCGTCCTCGGTATAGCCCGGCAGCCTGATCACTTCCATGCGGTCGAGCAGCGGCGGAGGAATATTGAGCGAATTCGCCGTGCACACGAACATCACCTCGGACAGGTCGAAATCGACCTCCAGATAGTGGTCGTTGAAGGTCGCATTCTGCTCCGGGTCGAGCACCTCGAGCAGCGCCGATGACGGGTCGCCACGGAAGTCCATCGCCATCTTGTCGACTTCGTCGAGCAGGAACAGCGGATTGTGCACGCCCGTCTTGGCCATGTTCTGCACGATCTTGCCGGGCATGGAACCTATATAGGTACGGCGATGGCCGCGGATCTCGGCCTCATCGCGCACGCCGCCGAGCGACATGCGTACGAACTTGCGATTGGTCGCGCGCGCCATGCTCTGGCCGAGCGAGGTCTTGCCGACGCCCGGCGGACCCACCAGGCACAGGATCGGGCCCTTGATCTTTTCGACCCGCTGCAGTACCGCCAGATACTCGACGATGCGCTCCTTGACCTTGTCCAGGCCATAGTGGTCTTCGTCCAGCACCTGCTGCGCGTTGGCGATGTTCTTGTGCAGCCGGGTGCGCTTCTTCCATGGCACCTTTACCAGCCAGTCGACGTAGTTGCGAACCACGGTCGCCTCAGCCGACATCGGCGACATCATCTTGAGTTTGTTGATCTCGGCGGTGGCCTTGTCGCGCGCCTCCTTGGACATGCCGGCCTTGACCACCTTCTGCTCGAGCTCGGCAATCTCGTTGGTGCCGTCCTCCATCTCACCGAGCTCTTTCTGAATCGCCTTCATTTGCTCGTTGAGGTAATACTCGCGCTGGCTTTTCTCCATCTGCGCCTTAACGCGGCCGCGGATGCGCTTCTCGATCTGCAGCACATCCATCTCGCCCTCGATCGCGACCAGGATGTGCTCGAGGCGCTTGCGCACGTCGAGGATCTCCAGCACTTTCTGCTTCTCGGCAAGCTTGAGTGCCATGTGGGCCGCAACCGTGTCGGCCAGGCGGCCGGGCTGCTCGATGCCGGCGAGCGCGGTCAGCACCTCGGGCGGCACCTTCTTGTTGAGTTTGACGTACTGCTCGAACTGCGAGACCACCGAGCGCACCAGCACGTCCATCTCGCGCTCGTCGTACTGATCCGCGTCCACTTCGACCGCAATCGTGGCTGAGTAGAATTCGCCGGTGTGCAGCTGCTCGATGCGCGCACGATCCACACCCTCGACCAGCACTTTGACGGTGCCGTCGGGCAGCTTGAGCATCTGCAGGATGGTCGCGACGGTACCAAAGCGGTGCAGGTCGTCGAGCTTCGGGTCGTCGACATCGGCCTGCTTCTGCGCCACCAGCATGATGCGCTTGTCGGCGCGCATCGCGGCGTCGAGCGCATGAATCGACTTTTCCCGCCCCACGAACAGCGGGATCACCATGTGCGGGTACACCACCACGTCGCGCAGCGGCAGCACGGGGACGGCGGACGGTACGACGGCTTCGGTCACGGCGGTTTCTTCAGTCACGGTTGCTCTTTTTGCCTCTCGATGACAGGTGCGGCGGTATGGCTACACAAAAATCAATTGGGGCGGGCACCCCCATTTCAAGGCAGCGCCCCAATGGCCATTCGCAAGGCGGGTGGCGGCGGCCGACCGCGGCTCAGCCGTGCAGCGAACCGCCCGCTCTCCTCGGTTCCTCGATGGCCGCGACCCGGCCCTCATCGACGCGATGGACGATGTAGGGCTTGGTAGTGCCCTCGATGACGCTGTCATCCACCACCACCTTCGCCACGTTGCGCAGTGACGGTAGGTCGTACATGGTGTCGAGCAGCACCGTCTCAAGGATGGTGCGCAAGCCGCGCGCCCCGGTCTTGCGCAGCATCGCCTTGCGCGCCACCGCGCGCAGCGCCTCCTCGCGAAATTCCAGCTCGGAGCCTTCCATCTCGAACAATTTCCGGTACTGCTTGGTGAGCGCGTTCTTGGGCTCGGTCAGGATCGACATCAGCGCCTGCTCATCGAGCTCGTCCAGGGTCGCCACCACCGGCAGGCGGCCGACGAACTCCGGGATCAGGCCGAAGCGGATCAGGTCCTCCGGTTCGACGTCGTGGAACAGATCGGAGCCGTGCGGCTTGGAGTCGGCACCGCGAACCTCGGAAGTGAAGCCGATGCCACTCTTCTGGGTACGGTTGAGAATGATCTTCTCGAGCCCGGCGAATGCGCCGCCGCAGATGAACAGGATGTTCGAGGTATCGACCTGCAGGAACTCCTGCTGCGGATGCTTGCGGCCGCCCTGCGGTGGCACCGAGGCGATCGTGCCCTCGATCAGCTTGAGCAGCGCCTGCTGCACGCCCTCGCCCGACACGTCGCGGGTGATCGACGGGTTGTCGGACTTGCGCGAGATCTTGTCGATCTCATCGATATAGACGATTCCGGTCTGCGCTTTCTCGACGTCGTAGTCGCACTTCTGCAGCAGCTTCTGGATGATGTTTTCCACGTCCTCGCCGACATACCCGGCCTCGGTAAGCGTGGTGGCATCAGCGATCGTGAATGGGACATTCAGCAGCCGCGCGAGGGTTTCGGCCAGCAGCGTCTTGCCGCAGCCGGTCGGCCCGATCAGCAGGATATTGCTCTTGGCGAGTTCGACCTCGTCCTTGGCTCGTGCGCTGCCGCGCGTCTGCAGGCGCTTGTAGTGGTTGTAGACCGCGACCGACAGCACCTTCTTGGCGCGATCCTGGCCGATGACGTACTCATCGAGCACCTTGCGAATCTCGTGCGGCTTGGGCAGCTTGTCGCGCGCGCGGTCGGCGCGATCCTCGAGCTCCTCGCGGATGATGTCGTTGCACAGCTCGACGCATTCATCGCAGACGAATACCGAAGGTCCCGCGATGAGCTTGCGCACCTCGTGCTGGCTCTTGCCGCAGAACGAGCAATACAGCAGCTTGCCGTCATCGGTACGCCCGCGGGGGTCATCACTCATCTCTCGGCACCTCGACCGGTAAGGTCAGCCAATCTGCGCGTCGGTTCACCCGCCACCGCTATCTATATAGCATGGGGCCGACCGCTGAAGCAAAGAACTGCGTCGATCGCAAGGCCTTGTTATTTCGCGATTTTGAGCGCCGGTTCACGCCTTGAGGGGGGCCGGCGGGGCCACCAGGCGTTTTTCCAGCATACCGTCGATCAGGCCATAGGCGATGGCGTCGGCCCCGTCCATGAAATTGTCGCGGTCGGTATCGGTCTTGATCTTATCGACGCTTTGGCCGGTGTGGTGAGCCAGGATCTTGTTGAGCCGGTCACGGGTTTCCAGCATTTCTCTGGCGTGGATTTCCATATCAGCGGCCTGGCCCTGGAACCCGCCGAGGGGCTGATGAATCATAATGCGTGAGTGCGGCAGTGCATAACGCTTGCCCTTGGCGCCGCCGGTTAACAATATCGCGCCCATGCTCGCCGCCTGGCCGATGCAGATGGTACTGACGTCCGACTTGATGAACTGCATCGTGTCGTAGATCGCCAGCCCGGCGCTGACCACGCCGCCGGGCGAGTTGATGTAGAGCGCGACGTCCTTGTCCGGATTCTCGGACTCCAGGAACAGCAGCTGCGCGACCACCACGTTGGCCATGTAGTCGTCCACCGGACCGACGACAAACACCACGCGTTCCTTGAGCAGGCGCGAATAAATGTCGTACGAGCGCTCGCCGCGCGAGGTCTGTTCGACCACAATCGGAACCAGATTCAAACCACGTTCGTTCATAGACCTTCAGTGTAAGTTGTTTCAGGCCGTTTGGCCAAAGCCGGTCAGATCGCGAAAGCTCGAGGGCTGGTCCACGACCTTAACCTGCGTCAGCGCCCAGTCCAGCGCCTGATCCTCGAGCGCTGAGGACTCGAGCTGCTCCATCGCCTCGCGGCTGGCCAGATACTGGCGTCGCGCTTCCTGCGGATCCGGATGTGACGCGGTCACCGAATCGAGCCGCTGCTCGACGCGCGCTCGATCTACCTTCAGGCCCTGGGAGCGCACGATCTCGCTGAGCAGCAGCCCGAGTGCGACGCGCTTGCGCGCGCTTGCCTCGAAAGCCTCGCGCCCCGGAATCTGCTGCGGATCGGCCGTTCCCATGCGGCGCGCCATCTGTGCCTGCAGCTCGCGAATCTGCTCCTCGAGCATGCTGTGCGGCAGGTCGAGCGGATTGTCGCGGTACAGCGCATTGAACAGTTGCTCGCGCAGGCGCGTGCGGATCGCCTCGGCCAGTTCGCGCTCCATGCTCGCCCTGACTTCGCCGCTGAGCCGCTCGAGATCGCCGTCCGGCACACCAAACTCGCGCGCGAATTCCGCGTCTACCGGCGGCAGGCTGCGCTCCTCCACCTTGCCGACCTTGAGGTCGAATTCCGCCGCCTTGCCGGCCACCGCCTTGGCGCCATAATCCTCGGGAAACACCGCCGGGATCGTCTTGGCGTCGCCGGCGACCATGCCGACCAGGGCCTGCTCGATCTCCGTCAGTATGCGGTGCGCGCCGATCGTCACCAGCATGCTCTCGCCCTTGCCGCCGGGAAACACGGCGCCGTCGATACGGCCCTCGTACTCGAGCGTTACCCGGTCGCCGTCGCGCGCCGGGCGCTCCACCACCGAGAAGACCGGACGCTGCGCGCGCATGCTCTCGATCATCGCGGCGACGTCGTCGTCGGTCACGGCGGCGCTGGGCCGCTCGACCGCGATGGCATCGAGCGGCTTGAGGGTGACATCGGGCAGCACCTCGAAGATCGCCGCGTAGCGCAGTTCGCTGCCGGGCTCCACCGCGATCGGCTCGATGCGCGGACCGCCGGCCGGGCGCAGCCGATGCTGGCTGACGGCCTCGGCGAAGGTGCTTTGCATCAGGTCACTGACCGTTTGCGCATGCACCTGGCTGCCAAACTGCTGCCGCACCACGGCATAGGGTACCTTGCCAGGACGAAATCCCTTCAGGCGCGCGGTGCGCGCCAGGCGTTTGAGGCGCTGATCCACCTCGCCAGCGACCCGCTCGCCAGGCACTGCCACCTCGAGCCGTCGCTCCAGCCCTTGAGTTGTCGTCACCGATGCTTGCATCTTGCCGTTTACCACCGCTGCTTTGTTCACCGATCCGTCCTTGTCGAAATCCCAGTGCTGTTCGCGCCGCTGGTGCGAAAGGAGAGACTCGAACTCTCACGGGTTGCCCCACTGGCTCCTAAGGCCAGCGCGTCTACCATTCCGCCACTTTCGCGCATCGGCCGCCCGGAAAAGGACCAGCAATTATAGCCGAGATTAGGAGTTATCCGACGCGCCACCGGCACCTATCAGTGGCGCTGGCGATATGTCGTCCCGCCCCGGCCAGCGCCCGGGCGCCTACAGCGAGCGCGCGGCGCCATGCGCACAGTAGAGCCCCTGACACGCAGTCGGTCACACCATCCAGCGTCGGCTCCCGGCGTCGCGCTTAGTGCCCGGCAGGGTATTGCGATAACGGAATTTAGCCTTCCGGGCCCTAGCCCGCGAGGCTCTGGCGGCGCAATAATGATTTCGTTGCCTCACGAATCCCACACCTGCCGCTGCCGCTACGCGCCTGGACCCTTGAGCGGTGCCGTGCTGGCTGCGCTGCTGGGCGCGACAGCGCTGCTGACGCTTGCCGGCTGCAGCTCCATGTCGATGCCGGTATTGCGCAGCAGGGCGAGCGATGCGCCCTCGAGCAGCGCCGCTCCCGCGAGCGGCGCTGACCCGACCGCCGCGGAATGCGCGCAGCTGCGCGCAGAGATCCGTTCCAATCAGCAGGCGCTGCGCGAAGCCCCGACCATCAGTACCTCGCCGCAGATCGTGGCCGCCGCGGAGGCCAAAGCCGACAAGCGCATCGACGACACGCGCGCGCGCCTGGATGAACTCGATTGTCGGTCCGAAGGCGACAGTTCCGGCGTCAAGGTGCGCCCGCTCGCGCCCATGCCGCCGGCCCCGGGCGGCGCCAGTCCTTAGTGCGCCCCGTGAGCCGAGGCTTCGTTCGCGAGTCTGATTCAGACGCACCCGAGGCGCTGCCGGACCGGGCGATCAGCCCGCATCCGAACTTCGTCACCAGCACGGGCCTCGCCAAGATCGATGCACGGCTGCGCGAACTGGAAACGCTGCGCAGCACGGCGCTCACGGCCGGCGATCGATCCGCGCTGGCAGGCATTGAGCGCGACCTGCGCTACTGGAAGCAGCGGCGCAGTAGCGCACGCATCATCGCTCCGCCCGCCGCGCCCGAGATCGTGCGTTTCGGTGTCGCAGTGAGCCTGCAGTTCGACGACGGTGCAGAACGACGCTATCGGCTCGTGGGAGAAGATGAGGCCGACCCGCCAGCCGGCCTCATCAGCTGGACGTCGCCGGTCGGCAGCGCACTGATCGGCAGGCGCGCCGGGGAGAGCGTGCAGCTCGCCGGCCGCCAGGCGGAAATCATCGCCATGCAGGCCTAAAGCGCGCTACTGGCCGATCACGCAGCGACCATCGGCTTCAGGCGTCGGGGCAGGCTGGCGTCGAGCAGCGTCCATCCCGGGCAGGCGATCGGCGTTTGAGCAGTGTCCATATCCAGCCATCTGGCCGGCGCGATCACCTGCTTGTCGCAGCATGGATTGAGCCATGCGCCCCACCAGGAAAAGGTGCTGTTGGCAATGATGTGATGCCGGCACAGTGACATCAGGCGCAGGTCTTCATGTGCCGCGGCCTCGTCGTTGTGATCCACCACGACAAAGCGCTGGTCGCCGCGCAACCAGTCCCTGGCAAACGCAACATCGTCGGAGAAGACGAAGAACGTGGTTTGTCGCTCCTGCTCCAATATATGGCCGATGGCGTGCTCGTAATAGGCGATCGGCAGCATCATGTCCGACTCAAAGAACGCGCCGTAGTCGCCGCGGCGCAAGTGCAGCGACACCGGATTCCTGGCCGCGGCGATGCGCTTCGCGACCTCCAGATTCCTGCCGCGGAGCGGTTCGATCAGCGACAGCTCCTGCCGCAACTCGCTCTCGACTTCCCGAACCAGCGAATAGTCCTGCCAGAAGCCGTGCAGATACACGGTGCGGGTGTCGCGCCGGATTCGTAGTTCGTGGTGGAACTGGCAGCGCTTCGGCGACTGGCGGACGACCTGGGTCTTGCACAGCCTGCGCAGCTGTCGCGCGACCTGTTGTAGCCGCGGCTGATCGGTCACCGCCAGCCTATCTAGGTAGCTCGACTCTCTGACCGGCGCGGCTATCGCGAAGTGCTGCAGCAGGACCGAGCGCGGATGGCCGTGCGAGTGCAGAAGATGCGGCAGCTGGTGTGCAACCCGCAGCGTCGCACCGTGGCGCTTGGCTAAACACCTGCCGGCGGCGTACTGGAACAACTGGTTTCCCAGGCCGCCGCACTGCTTGACTACTACCTGCATGATTGCCTCCATCGTGTCCACTGATGCACGCGCCGCGCTGCCGGACCGCGTGCGGGATCATTCAAAGACAAAGGCAAGTGAGCCGTCTACGTAAGAAATGCCTGACTGACAGCGCGGATATTCCTACATGGTCGCCCGTTGCGGCCATACCGGCAGGCTGGCATCGGCGAATTCCAAAAGTTCCTGAGGAGCAGTGTCGAGATGCCGGGCCGCCGCGGCAGCACGCAGGCGGTCGGTCTGCCCCCTGGCGCGCCGTCGTTCACTTGGTCATTGCAACGCTCGGCGGCCGCGGCAACCGACAGGCAGGAATTGATCATTTTCTACTCGCTGGTGCCGGCTGCATGCGCCACGCCCCGCGAATGTCGCGTGCCGGGATTTACTATAGGAAACTCAGAGACTTGGACTGACGGCAGCCCCGTCACGACTGCATCCACCCGATTGCCGACTAACTACTGAGCAACTCGTCTAGCAATCGCGCTGCATGCAGTGCCTGCCGCTGCGCTCCATCGCGTATCTGGTGGCGGCAGCTGGTGCCATCCGCAACAATGACGGCGTCGGGCTGTTTGCGTATTGCCGGAAGCAGATTGGCTTCGGCCATTTGCATTGACACGGTGTAGTGATCGGCTTGATAACCAAAGCTGCCCGCCATACCGCAACACGAACTCTCGATCAGCTCGGGTGTAGCGCCCGGAATGAGTCGCAGCACGTCGAGAATGGGACTGACCGCGCCAAATGCCTTTTGATGACAGTGCGCGTGAACCAGCAGCGGTGAATCGAGCGCACCAAGTTGCAGTTTGAAACGCCCCGCGTTCACTTCCTGTGACACGAACTCTTCAAACAGCAAAGCCTGTGTCGATACGATCCGTGCCTTCTCGCCAAGACCCATGACCAGTGCTTCGTCGCGCAGGGTCAACAAGCACGAGGGCTCGAGACCGACGATCGCCAGCCCCGCACGAGCAAACGGTAACAGCGCATCAATTAACTCTCCAACCTTCGCTTTTGCCCTCTGGACCATGCCGCTGCTCAGGTAGGTACGACCGCAGCAATAATGCCCATTCTTCCTGGTCACGCTGCCAATGAGGTAGCCGGCCGCGCGCAACACCCGGGCTGCGGCTAGCGCGTTTTCGCTCTCAAATATACCGTTGAAGGTATCGACGAACAGCACAGCGGCTCTTTGCCCGGCGGCGCCGGCCGCCAGAAGCTCCTGCCTACTGGCCAACAGCTTTGAATCGGGCGAACGCCAGAACGTGTCGGATCGCCAACTGGGCAGCGAGCGCCGTGCCGAGAAGCCCGCGATTTTTTCGCTCAGCCACGCGGCCGCAGGGATTGTGTTGCGTAGGTTCAGGAGCCCGGATACACGACTCCCCGCAGCGGCGTATGCAGGTAAATGCGCAACCAGGTGATCCTGCAACGTATACCCGTGTCGACCCTTATAGTGAGACAGAAACTCGATTTTCATTTTCGACATGTCCACGCCCGTGGGACACTCGCGCTTGCATCCCTTACAACCCACACACAGCGCCATCGTGGCGTGCATCGCTTCGCTGGTGAATGCATTCGCTCCGAGCTGCCCTGATAGGGCAAGTCTCAGGGTGTTGGCGCGACCTCGCGTGAGATGCTGTTCGTCGCGGGTGGCACGATAGCTTGGACACATGGTGCCGGCGTCGAACTTGCGGCAGTGACCATTGTTGTTGCACATCTCCACGGCTTTCGCGAAACCGCCAGTGGTATCGCCGCCGCTGCCGGGTGGCGAAATCGCTTCGCTCATTGGATCGTTCTGCACATTCCAGGCCGACCAGTCGAGTGCCGGCTCGAGCGACATGGTGCGATAGGGATTCGGAGCTGACGGGGGCGGGAAGCGAAACAGCGCATGCTCATCCATACTCGGTGTATCCACGATCTTTCCGGGATTGAAGAGGCCGATCGGATCGAGGTGTTGCTTAATGGCGCGGAAGGCGTCGTTGATCGCCGCACCGAACTGCCACTCAATCCATTCTCCCCGGCACAAACCGTCACCGTGCTCCCCGCTATAGGCGCCCTTGTACTTGCGCACCAGCGCCGAGGCCTCCTGTGCGATGGCCCGCATCTTGGCCGCACCGCCATTCGGGCCATCGCGCCGCATGTCCAGGATTGGCCGCACGTGCAACGTGCCTACGGACGCGTGCGCATACCAGGTCCCGTGAGTGCCGTGCCTGGCGAATACCTCGCTCAATGCGTCGGTATAGTCGGCCAGATGCCGCAATGGGACTGCACAATCTTCGATAAAACTCACCGGCTTGCCGTCACCCTTGAGGCTCATCATGATGTTGAGGCCGGCTTTGCGCACTTCCCATAGTTGCTTTTGCGTACCGGCATCCGCTACCTCAACGACGCTGCCGGGAGAGCCCAGGTCGCCCATCAGCGCTACCAGACCCCTTAACCGCGCCAGCACGCTTTGCCGGTCGTCGCCGGTAAATTCCACGAGCAAAATCGCCGCCGGAGCGCCGATCAAGGCCGCCTCCACGGTTGCGCGAAAAGCGGGATTGCTGAGGCTCAGTTCAATCATGATGCGATCGACCAACTCGACCGCGCTCGGAGCCAGCTTCACAATGTGTTGAGGAGCCGACATCGCCGCCTGGAAAGTGGGAAAATTCACGACCCCCAGCGCCCTAAATCGCGGCAACGGCGACAGCTGCAGGGTAAGGCTCTTGGTATAGGCCAAAGTGCCTTCCGCACCGATCAGCAGGTGTGCAAGGTTCACGCTGCCGTCTTCGGTATACGGCCGTTCGCCCTGGTTGTTGAAGATATCCAGGTTATAGCCGGCCACTCGTCTCAGGACTTTGGGCCAGCGGGTCTCGATCTCGCTGCGGTTCTTGCGCGCCAAAGCACTGACAAATTCCGCGATCTCAGTGGCTCGTCCAACTGATCGCGCGACCGGGCCGAAGTCGACCAGCGCACCGTCGGAAAGCCATGCCCGAACGCCCAGTACGTTATGCACCATATTGCCGTAGGCGATGGAGCGCGAGCCGCAGGAGTTATTGCCCGCCATGCCACCCAATGTCGCCTGGGCGCTGGTGGACACGTCCACCGGAAACCAAAGCCCATGCTGCTTGAGTTGCCCGTTCAGCTGATCGAGTACCACACCGGGCTCAACGGTCGCGGTGCGTGCGATAACATCCACGTCGAGGACATTGCGCAGATACTTGGAGTTGTCGATGATCAGGGCGGCGCCGGTCGTCTGACCGCACTGGCTGGTTCCAGCGCCGCGCGCCAGGACGGGTACGCGCAGGTCGCGCGCGACGGCAATCGCTGTGGTGATGTCCAGCTGGTTCCTTGGAACAAATACGCCGACTGGCATGATCTGATAAATCGATGCATCGGTGGCATATCGACCGCACGACGCAGCATCGAACAACACCTCACCTTCGGTCTCACGCCGCAACCGCGCCGCCAGCAGGTGGCGCACTTCGGCCGCTGGCGCCACGAGCCGGGGCGTCATGTTGCTCCGGGCTCGGCGGCAACTGACGAGTGAGCGTCACCGGTTCGCATCAGCTCCAGGACGACGTCGCGCTTGCGCAGTACGTGCTCCACCAGCACCGTGCGCGCTGCAACGGAATCGCGTGCATCGAGCGCCTCGAGCATTTGCTCGTGTTGCTTCATCGCGAGTTTCCACATTGGTTTGTTTTGATTGGTGCGAAACCGCAACGACTGCACGCGCGCATTGATCTCTCGATAAGTCTTGCTCAACAACGGATTCTTGGCGGCGCTATTGATGGCAACGTGAATGCGCGCATTGAACCGGTAGTAACCGGACAGATCACTGCGGGTAAAGCACGCCAGCATTTCATAGTGAAGGGCCCGAATCTCCGCCAATTCACTGTCTGTTATGCGCTGCGCTGCCAATTCGCCCGACATGCCTTCCAGTCCTGCCAGCACTTCAAAGGCGTGCACTACATCGCTTTCACTGAGCCGCACCGCCACTGCCCCGCGATTGGGCAACAGATCGACCAGGCCCTCGGCGGCCATCAACTTGATGGCCTCCCTCAGCGGCGTGCGCGATATGCACAGCAACGCACATAGCTCGCGCTCGTTGAGCTTCGCACCGGGCGCAATGCGTCCCTCCACCAACATCTCGCGCAGACGTAATGCGACCTCATCGTGCAGCGTGCGCCTGGGGATCTGGATTACTTCTGCCATGCCTTGAATCCTGAAAGTCAGTTTGAATGCATTTTGCAGGTAGTATCAATGCAATATTATAAGCCTTTTAGCGCTATCTGAGCTGACAATTTGTATTTTGAATTCAAATATGCAACGCTGCCGACCGATCCCTGGCAGGCGTTGTTCCGGGAGCGGCGATGTTGAATCTCGATGCCCATCTAGTCGGCCGGCACTATTTGCAGATCCCGGGTCCCAGTCCCGTGCCGGATCGGATCCTGCGAGCGCTCAGTCTGCCAACGATCGATCATCGAGGGCCGGAGTTTGCTGCACTGGGACTGAAGCTTCTCGCCGGTTTGCAGGCGGTATTCCAGACGCGCCACCCGGTGGTGATCTATCCAGCCTCCGGCACCGGCGCCTGGGAGGCCGCTCTCTGCAATACCATGTGTCCGGGCGACCACGTCCTCATGTTCGAAACGGGCCACTTCGCATCGTTGTGGGCCAAGATGGCAGCGCGCCTGCATCTGTCCACGGAAGTGCTGGCAGGAACAGGCACAGATGAGCATTTCCCCCAGGCGCCAAACTGGCGACGGGGAGTGCGCGCCGAGCTCATCGAGCAGCGCTTGCGCCAGGATACGGAGCGCAAAATCAAGGCGGTGTGCGTCGTTCATAATGAAACCTCCACTGGCGTGACCTCCGACATCGCCGCGGTACGCGCCGCCATGGATGCAACCCAACATCCGGCATTGCTGATGGTGGATTCCATTTCGGGACTTGCCTGTGCCGATTATCAGCATGACGCATGGGGTGTGGACGTTGCGATCAGCGGTTCCCAAAAGGGCCTGATGCTACCGCCAGGAATCAGTTTCAACGCGCTCTCGCCGCGCGCACTCGAGACCATGAAGGGCGCGACGCTCCCGCGCTCCTTTTGGGCGTGGGACGAAATCCTGGAGGCAAATAAGAATGGCTATTGGCCTTACACACCCAGCACCAACTTGCTATATGCCCTGTCCGAGTCGCTGGACATGATCCAGTCGGAAGGACTGGATCATATATTCGCGCGGCACGCTCGGTGGGCGGCCGGCGTACGCAGCGCGGTAAACGCCTGGGGACTGCCGATCCAGTGTGCCGATCCAAGACTGTATTCGCCGGTGCTGACCGGTATCATCACACCGCCGGGCGTCGACGCCGATGCGTTGCGCCGCTTGATCTACCAGCGCTTCGACATGTCCTTGGGTGTGGGTCTGGGAAAACTAAAGGGCCGAATGTTTCGTATCGGTCATCTTGGCGATAGCAACGATCTGACGTTATTGGCGACGCTAGCCGGCTGCGAGATGGGCCTCAAGCTCATGGGCGTCAGGATCGCGAGCAGCGGTGTTCAGGCCGCGATGGATTATTTCAGCAGCAATCGTGCATATTCGGCTTTACCGACAGTGGCATAGCAAAGCACGGCACTGCTTGGCACGGCAGGTACGAACCTAGATAAATAATTCAGCGTGCACGCGCACGCTAGGCGTATGCCACAACAGCAAACGGGGGGCAAAGCATGAAGCGCTTACGAGTGACCCATGTGGTCCTGGTCTTATTGTGCTTGATGTATTTCATCACTTATCTGGATCGCGTTAACGTCAGCACCGCGGCTGCTGGATTCGCCAAAGACTTCAGTCTCAACAAGACCCAAATCGGCCTGGTGTTCTCGGCTTTCGCCTACCCCTATCTGGTGTTTCAAATCATCGGCGGCTGGATCAGCGACCGGTTCGGCGCGCGCCGAACACTCATCGCGTGCGGCATCGTTTGGGCCAGTGCCACGGTCCTCACCGGCATGGCCGGCGGACTGACATCGATGTTATTGGCCCGGATACTCCTGGGCTTTGGCGAAGGCGCCACTTTTCCGGCCGCCACGACTGCGATGTCTCGTTGGGTGCCAAAGGGAAAACGCGGCTACGCTCAGGGTATTACCCACGCTGCCGCGCGCATCGGCAACGCCGTAGCCCCGGCAGTGATTGTGCTCATCATGACCACTTACGGCTGGCGCGCATCCTTCTATGTTTGCGCGGCCATCAGCTTTCTGTGGGTAGCGCTGTGGGCGCTGACGTTTACCGAGTTTCCGAAGGATCATCCGCGTGTGACTGCGCCCGAACTCGATTCATTGCCGCCGCCGCCGATAAGTGCTTCCGGCGTCCCATGGCGTCGCCTGTTCAAGCGCATGACGCCGGTGACAATAGTCTACTTCTGCTACGGCTGGACCTTGTGGCTGTTCCTGAGTTGGATTCCGCAGTACTTCCTCCACAGTCAACACCTCGACCTCAAGCAATCCGCGTTGTTTGCCTCCGGTGTATTTTTCGCGGGAGTGCTCGGTGACACGCTGGGCGGCATAGTCACTGACAGGATTCTCAAGCGTAGCGGGGATCTGCAGCGAGCGCGCAGTTCGATGGTGTCGGTCTGCATGTTTCTATCGATGCTATCGCTCGTCCCGTTGATGTTCACGCACACCCAGGGTATGTCCCTGTTATTGCTGTCCTCGGGTTTCTTCTTTTCTGAAATGACCATCGGCCCGATGTGGGCCGTTCCGATGGACATTGCACCCGACCACAGCGGTACCGCCAGCGGCATCATGAACTCCGGCTCAGCCCTGGCGGCCATCGTGAGTCCGGTCGTTGCCGGCTACCTCATCGACCGCACCGGTAACTGGCAACTGCCGTTCGTCGGCAGCATGGTGCTCATGGGAGTCGGTGTGCTGCTCGCCTATCGTATGCGGCCGGACAGAAAATTTGAATGACCGAATGACCCGTTGAACTGGTGGGGCTCGCGCACCTTGGCGAATTGATCGAATGGGATCGCCTCTTGGCTGCCGCCGTGCTCATCGGCCACACACCTATTCACAAAGCGACCATGATTATGCTGAACGAGCGGGACAATTACGAAGGCGAGTTCGGCGCCCTGCGCTTCCAGGGGGACGTTTGCGTTCAAGAGCGAATTGACCCCATGGAAGACGTGAGGCAATAGGTCACACACATTGCCGCCAAGTACACCAAGAAGCTGACAGCACCGCGCGGCGTCATGGCGCGGAATCACAACAACCGATACGAACCCAATGAGCGACAGAGCAGCAACAATACTAGCGGCGGATATTGTCATAATTGTGATGCCAGCATAAGACCCCGAGAGGCTCAATGCGCCGGCGTGACGTGCCGATTGCAATACTCGCCGCTGCAGTTGCCCCTACAGTGCTGTCTTCCTGCAATGGATCTGCAGACGCTGAAATTGCGACTTACCCGCGGACTGCGCAAGAGATCGCAGGCAGTGTCGTGCCGACTGACTATACGTGTCGTCCCGGAGCCTGGCGCCGCTATGGCGCGGACCCCGGCGGGCAGGCGGATTCGACAAATGCAATAGCGATCGCCTGCGCCGTGAACGGTTTTGCCTTCGACGACGTGGGCGGAACTTATATGGTCTCCGGACCAATTCGCGTTCCATCCAATTGCACGATTTCAGGAAAAGTGAACCAGACCGAGCTGGTCATGTTAGACCCCGATACGTCGTTGATCGTCGCGGATGAGACGAAGGGCGTGACTATAGAGGGCATTCGCTTCCGAGTGCCGGCTGCAAGTGCCGTGGCGACAGGGGTGGTCGTTTTCTTCAAGTGCGTCGAATGCGTCTGTCGCAATTGCGACTTTTCCGGATTTAGCTGGGCCGGAGCGTGGCTATACGATGCTAGAAACTGCACCGTAACGCAGTGCTACTTTCACGACTCCCAGGGGTCACTGGTAGACTCGGCTGACATATGCGTCTACAACAACTCTAGCGACAACATCATTACTGACAACCGGTGTTTTGGCGGTAACTTTCACGGGGTCCTCATCCAGAATCCCTACAACGATGCATTCCCGAGCAGAAATTTAGTTGCTCGCAATCACATCGTCAACCATCAGGCATATGGGGTCTGTCTGTATGTCCCAGATGAGGGCGACACGCATAATCATATTCTGGACAATCGCATCGAGGACATTCGCGGAACATTCCATCGTGCGTCTGGAACCGGCATTTACGCGGCGGGCGGAGGGGCCGGAGGCACGGTAATTGATGGTAATACGCTCATGCGGTGCTGTACCGAGACGCGGTTTAGAATCGAGGCGCCCGGGGCGATTGGCATCCATGGCATGACTGCGGCTAATTCGCCGATAGCGATTTCTAATAATGTGATCGATGAGATGGCGCATTACGACGGTATCCTGATAGTCGAGAGCGCGGCCCAAGTCATAATCATTGGAAATAACGTTCACTTACTTTCGGGGAATACTGAGGAATGCCCAATAAGGGTGGAGCTGGCTTCTCAAGTGACTGTGAAGGCTAATATTCTGCGCAGACCGCCGACGGACGGCCGCTGTATTTTAGTTTATGCAAGCGGAGGGGCCGTGGCCGATGTAACAGTGTCCTCAAACACCTGTTGCGGAGGCAACGATAGTCAGATAGATTTTTATTCAGATGAGGGTGGATACTTCGATCAACTTTTGTGTTTCGACAATACGTGTAGCGGGGGAGGCGATGCCGCCTCCTGCATCAGTGTAGCCGCCGTAAATGGAGCAACAGTCTCGGGAAACAATTGCACATCGGCAAAGGGGGTTACCTTTTACATACGGGACGCCAGAGATCTAAAGGTGGCGAACAATACGTTTAACTCAGAGGGTCCGGTTAGCGTGGTCGCATCCGGGGCTTGTACCGGATCGGTGTACGCAGCTAGCAACTCGCAGAATGGTGCAATTCTTGATTCCGCAGTCGGGCTCCTGGTCGAGTGAGGCCGGGTTCGATGCCGTGATCGCTTAAGCTCGCGCCACATTCTGCCGCAGCACCTTGAGCGAGGCGATCAACTCATCTATGTCCTTTACAGCGGGCTTACGCACATGGCCCACGTCCGGCTCGCTTATTGCGCACTCGACAAAGGCCGCATCATCGTGTTTGGTGGCAGCATCCAGGGCGGAGTGATATCCAATGGAATGCACTCCTCTTCCATCGATGAAGTCGTGCACCTGGAATATTTGTGATCAGCTGAGGCGCAAATCATTGATATGAATGGTGGGCCGTGTTGGGATCGAACCTACGACGTCGAGCTGTGCACCGGCAACCGTTGCCCATTCTTCGATAAGGTTATTCAGACTCGCCCGGCGCACGGGCGAAGGCCTTGAACCACAATCGACGGAAATCGCTACTCGGCGCCGCGAACGTCACGCCAGGTAGACGCACCGGTGCACGCCTCGTGACGACACGGATGGTCGGCCGGTGGATCATTGGTATTGTTCCAGCCCTTCGGTGGCCTCGTCGTAGAACTGGCGCACGATGGGTGCGAAATTACCATCGAATACCGCATTGAGGTCTGGGTCATCGTGAGTAAATCTAGTTCGAATCGCCGCCAGATTGATTGCCTTCTGGGTCTGTTGCAGCGTAAGGCCCCGATGCAACGCATCACGCACCTGCTGACGAATCGACCGGAAAGAATCCAATACCAATTGCAGGAATGACGCGTCCGGCTGCGCCTGGGCGTGGCCGGGAACAATGATCCTGGCGTCCAGCCGGGAGAGTGTTTCCAGGCTCGCAATCCAGGCGGACGGATGGGAGTCGGCGCAAAATGGCACCGGATACACCAGCAGATCGCCGGTGAGCAGGATCTTCTCGGCGGGCAGAAATACTGCAACATCACCGGCAGTGTGACCCGGTAGACGCAAAAAGCGCAGCTCGCGCCCGCCGTGGAACAGCGTCAAGGTATCGCCAAAAGTCAGGGTCGGCAATTTGGACGGTGTCGCCTTGAATTCGGCAAGAAACCGGGCTCCCAAAGTCAACTCCGATTGCAGCTCCGCGCGATCCTTTGGTGTGAGTTGGTGTCGGTCCGGTGTGCGGCCGGATTTAAGTTCCTTATCGACCTCCCGGTTGGCCTGCGCAGCCTCAAATTCGAGCGTCTTCACGTAAACACTGGCGGTGTCTTCCATCAATTCGCGAGTACGCTGGCTCGCAATGATTTCCAGGTCAGGATAGGCTTTCGCGAATTCGTCATTGCCACCAGCGTGATCGGGGTGCCAGTGAGAATTCACCAGGTAACGCACCGCTTTTGGGGTGCGCTGTCGCAGTTCATTCACAACGGCGTCGGCAATCGCCGGCAATATTGTCGCGTCAAACACCACGACGTCCCGGTCCGTAACAATGGCGATGGAGCTGAAAATCGGCATGGGAATGAAACAGCGACTGCACCGCGGTGGACACTATAAGGAGCTCGTCGCTCTCCACCGGGCGATAAGCGCTTCCAGGTATTTCCGCGCCCGGGGCGGCTCTCGCGTCTCCAACTCCGCCTCCGACAGAGCGTCCACTTGCCGGCAGACGGATTCCAGTGCAGCGGCCTTTCTCGTCCAAATCGCGAGTTGCTCGTCCACCGGTGGGTCCAGCTGCAGCAGCGCCGCGAGTGTTGAGGTCACGATCGCCGGTGGCACCCGCACCTCGATCCTGTCGAGCAGGAAATTGGCTACCCCCGGTGGCGTAGGCCGGATCTTTCCGAGTGAATACGCAGCCTCGGCCCGTACCAGCACCGGATTGGTTTCATCGGTCACGCATGCCATGAGCGCCGTGCCTGCAACGCTCGCTCCCGCAGCGCTCAATCGTCCGAGCTCAATGTGAGCCTTGCGTCGAATCTGGCGGAATTGCTCGACATCCGCACTTCTCTTGAGCGTTGCGGAGATCGTGTGGCGCAGTTCGCTGCCCATTTGAATGCGTGCATCGCTAATCACCGTGCGCACGTCGTCGAAGCTGTCGACGAAGATGCAGACGAGCCCGTAACGTCGACGCAGGACGAGGGCGCGTGCCTCCTCATCCTCGCGCTGACCCCGCTTCCAGATGTACACATGCTCGCCCACGCCACCGCCGAAATTGGCCTCGAAACTCTGCAGCAGATCCTCGAAGTCGGGATCGTTCAGGCCAAATCCCACGATGAGGGCGCTGAAGCGCGCGAGAACATGGTGTGCAAACGCCCGGTATCCGAGCTGTCGAGCCATCACTTCGCGATACGACGCGCGATCCAGTACGATTGTCTTCGGACGTGATATGCACCCGTGCGCCTTGAGCAGGAAGCGGGTTTGAAAATCCCCCGCGAGCACCGCCCGAAGTTTCCGCTCATCGGAATAGAAGGCGCGATGCATCAGATGTCGGTCGCGACGCCGGGCCCGATAGGCATTCTCATGTCCCAGGTCGTAGTTGAATGTAATTATCCCAAGCGGCTCGAGATCTTCGATGAGATCGTGCAACGGCGACCTCGCATCGTCGGGGGCGGTGGTGAGCTGCACCACCGCGTCGCGATAGTTGCCCACCCCCACGGCTTCGCGGATCAGGGTGGCGGCCTCGATCAGGTAGTCCGCCCCCCTCGGCCGCGCACTCAGCAACAAATCCACATCCGCCGCCGCGGCTCCAAGGCGAGCGGCAAAGCGCGAACGCAGCTGGCTGAGAACCAAGTGCCACGTCGGCAGCGCTGTCGGTTCGGAGCCCGGCTGGGCGACGCCAACGGACACTCCGCTGCCGGTCACCACCACCAGCCGGCGATACGCGACCGCGTCACATAAGAGGCCGAATCCGGGATTCTGCCGGTGATCGTGCATATCAGCGCAGTCTACTGGATCAGGCTAGAATTGCTTCGTCTGTCGTCACAGCTAACAACAACATGCACGATGCGGCCCCCAGGGATAGCGCATTCTCCGCCATCGTCCAGCGCGAGAGCGGACTGCACAGAACCCTGAGCGCCGGCAAGCTGACGATGATCGCGATCGGCGGCGCTATCGGTACCGGTCTGTTCCTCGGCAGCGGCTTTGCCATAGGCACCGCCGGCCCCAGTGTTCTGGTCAGCTATGCGATAGGAGCGCTGATCGCGCTGCTGCTCGTGGGGTGCCTCGCTGAGATGACGGTCGCGCACCCGACCACCGGTTCATTCGGCGCCTACGCGGAACACTACGTGGGTCCGCTGGCGGGTTTCATGGTTCGCTACGCGTACTGGACCTGCATCGTGCTCGCCGTGGGTACCGAAGTCACCGCGGTGGCGCTGTATATGAAGTTCTGGTTTCCGGCAGTGCCCGGCTGGGTCTGGATCCTGGCGTTTTCGGCATTGTTGATCACGGTGAATGCCTTCAGCGTGAGCACCTTCGGCACCGTCGAATACTGGTTCTCGCTGGTCAAGATCAGCGCGATCGTCGCGTTCATTCTGCTCGCCGGTTACATCGTCGTTCAGACAATCGGCGTGCATTCAAACGATTCCGCAGGGTCGGTCGGCTTTCGTAACTACACCGCGTTTGGCGGTTTCCTGCCCCACGGCATTGGTGGCATGTGGGTCGCGGTTATCATGGCGATTTTCAGCTACCTCAGCATCGAGATGATCGCGGTCGCGGCCGGCGAGGCGGCGCAGCCCGAGGTGGGCATCATGCGCGCCTTTCGCTCGACTATCGTACGTCTGGTGCTGTTCTATATTCTGACGCTGGCACTGATGCTCGCGGTACTGCCATGGACGCAGGCCGGCTCGGCGCGCAGTCCGTTCGTCATGGTGATAGAGAGGTTGCATCTGCCCGCCGCCGCCGGCGTGATGAATTTCGTGATCCTGGTTGCGGCGCTGTCGGCGATGAACAGCCAGCTCTATATCACCACGCGCATGCTGTTCAGCCTGGCGCGCGCCGGACAAGCGCCGCGCGGATTGGGCACTCTGACAGCACGCGGAATTCCGTTCAACGCGTTACTGGTGTCGACGTCGGGCATAGCCCTGGCGACCGTCCTGAGCGTGGTCGCTCCGGGCAGCGCATTCCTGATGATGGTGGGCGTATCGGTGTTCGGCGCCATGTTCACGTGGATGATGATTTTTGTGACGCATTATTTCTTTCGCCGAACGCGCCTGCGAGATGGGACTGCGCCCGCGTCATTCAGCATGTGGGGCTTCCCGGCCACGCCGCTGCTTGGCGCTGCACTCATGGCGGCGCTGCTGCTGACTACAGCTTTTACCGACGCGTTTCGAATGACGCTGGTGTTCGGGTTGCCGTATCTGGCGCTCCTGGCCGTCATCTATTTCTGGCGCTATCGCGGCGGCAACCCGAGGCACGCCACATGACACCGCCGCCGAGCCGCGCCGACTGCCAGGGGTGGGACGCGCGCGATCCGCTGGCGCGCATACGGGATAAGTTCCGCCTCAAGCCTGGAGTCATCTACCTCGACGGCAACTCGCTTGGCGCGCTGACACACAACTCTGCGGCGTGCACGCGGGCAATGATCGAGGATGAATGGGGTCACGACCTGGTTCGTAGCTGGAACGTGCACGGCTGGTTCGACCTGCCCCACCGCCTGGGCGCCAAAATAGCACCGTTGATTGGAGCCGCCGCCGACGAAGTACTGGTCGCCGACTCGACTTCGGTCAACCTATTCAAGCTGGCATCGGCTGCGGCGATGACGCGTGGCACGCGCCACCGTATCGTCACCGAGTCGGGTAACTTCCCGACGGACATCTATGTGCTGCAGGGCTTGGCTGCGCTCTTGGGCGGCGCGATCGAGGTGGTCGCAGCGCCGCGATCTGAGCTACTGTCCCGAATCGATGAGTCGACCTTCCTGGTCGTCCTCACACACATCCACTACAAAACGGCGGAACTTCTCGACCTCCAGGCAATCACCAGCCACGCGCACGCGCAAGGTGCGCGGATCCTATGGGATCTCTCCCACAGCGTCGGCGCCCTGGCGGTAGACCTCGGTGCTGCGCGGGCGGACTTCGCGGTTGGCTGCACCTACAAGTACCTGAATGGCGGCCCTGGTTCACCCGCTTTCCTCTACGTGCGGCGCGACCTGCAAGATACGATCTGCCCAGGGCTGGCCGCGTGGATGGGCCACGTGGCGCCGTTTGAGTTCGCCGACGACTACGAACCCGCGCCAGGCATGGCACGATATCGTTCCGGCACGCCTTCACTGATTGCGTTCGCCGCACTCGAAGGCGCGCTCGGGATTTGGGACGACATAGACCTGCGCGACGTGCGGCGCAAGTCCGAAGCTTTGAGCGAGCTGTTCATCGCGCGGGTCGAGGCTGTCAGCGGAAGTGGCCTGGCGCTCGCCTCGCCCCGCGAACCCGCGCGGCGCGGCAGCCACGTCGCCCTGACCCATGCGCGTGGCTACGAACTCATGCAGGCGCTGATCGCGCGGGGCGTGATCGGTGACTTTCGCGCCCCCGACGTCGTGCGCTTCAGTTTCACGCCGCTCTACCTGCGCTTCGTCGACGTCTGGGAGGCGGTGACAATCCTGGGCGAGGTGCTCGCCGCTCTCGACTGCAGCGAGCTTGTGCGGCGCAGTGGCGTAACGTGAGACCGCTTTCAGGCGCCGTAGGAATTGGGCCGTGTAGCCACCGAATTCAGATTCTGAAAAAGTCCCGGCCAAATTGGCATCGGCGAGCGTGGCGATGCTCGCCGAGTCTCAGTAAGGTCGATGGAGATACCGGCCCCGAGGCGATCCCAATATTGCTCCCCCGTCGTACACGGCGGCACCGCGCAACAGCGTCGTCATCACTTTGCCCGTAAGCTCCATGCCCTCGAAGGGCGTGTAGCCCTGCCTCGATTCGGAGTCGGCCGCCCGGACGACGAAGGACCGTTGCGGATCCACCAGCACCAGGTCGGCATCGAAGCCGGGCGCGACGTCGCCCTTGCGCAGCAGACCGAAGCGACGCGCCGGATTCCAGGATGTCAGCTCCGCGATCCGATTGTAGGACAGCCCGCGCCGCCGTCCCTCGGTGATCAGCGCGGAGAGCAGGTATTCGGTGCCGCCAAATCCCGATTTGGCGAGAAAGACGTCACCCGGCGCGCTGCCGTCTAACTTCATCTCATGACGGCAGCACGCATGATCGCTGCATACCCAGTCGATCTTGCCGTCGAGCAACGTTCGCCAGAGAAACTCGACATCCTCGCGCGATCGAATCGGCGGATTGACCTTCGCCAACACGCCGGTCTCGACGTCGTAATCGATGCAGAGATGCGCGATCGTGACTTCGCGCCGAAAATCGATCTGCGGAAACGCCTTGGCCATACAGAGCGCCGCCTCGACCGCCTTTTTTGACGATAAATGCAGTAGATATCGTCTATACGATGCTGGCCAAATCATTTCCTGTTGAACGAGGAAATGTACAAGATGTTCGCCGGCGTGTACATGATCATGGTGTTCGATCCGCAGATCCTGTTCAACGATGGCTTTTACGATTTGATGGAGGTGCGCATTCCCGCCGGCACGCTGCTCAAGCCGCTGAAGCCCGCGGCGCTATCGTGCCGTACGCACGCCTTGGGACGCATCTTCGATGTTCTCGGGGGACTCCTCGGCCAGGGCAATCCGCAGTTTATGTGTGCGGCCGGCTTTTCGAATTCGCCGCATTTCATGTATTCCGGTTACGACAAGAACGGCGATTGGTATCAGCTCTATCAAATCTCATTCGGCGGCATACCGGGCAAACCCTTCGGCGACGGGCCGGACGGACATTCGCTATGGCCCTCGTTCACGAACGTCCCGAACGAATTTCTGGAGAGCTATTTTCCACTGCGCATCGATACCTACGAAACAATCGCCGACAGCGGCGGTCCGGGCAAGAACCGTGGCGGCAACGGCTTGCGCATCGGTTACCGCTTCCTGGAGGCCGGTGAGATCTCGATACACGACGATCGATGGCTCACTTACCCGTGGGGTGTAAACGGCGGTTTGCCCGGGGCGCGCAGCCGCAAGACCCTGATCCGCACAAACGGCACCGAGGAACTGCTGCCGTCCAAGATCGATCACGTCAAGGTCGAATTCGGCGACTTGCTGCTTGCCGACACCTGGGGCGGCGGCGGTTGCGGAGATCCGTTGGAGCGCCAGATTGAAAAGGTCAAGTTCGACGTAGACGCGGGCTTGGTGAGTCGCGCGGGCGCCAAACGCTATGGCGTCGTCATCGAGGCGAGTGGCGCAGTGGATGCCGCCGAGACCAAGGCGCTGCGCCGTGACATGGCAGCCCGGCGCGGTGCCGTCAAGGTGTTCGACCGCGGCTTCGACACGATTTCCGAGCTGAAATCCCGCTGCCTTGCCGAAACCGGCTTGCCGCCGCCCGATCCGCCGACCTTCAGCAAGTGGGCGCTCAAGGCGGCTCGGGACAAGACAGCCTGATGCGCGCCGCCGCACGCGCCTGGCTTCAGCAATTCCAAATCGGTGCCCGCATGCCTGCCGTCATCGGCCGAAAGTCGTGATTTTTCCTTTAGGACGTCCTTAAGGCAAAAGAGGACACCCTCTAGGTAAACCCACAACGAATATCGAAACGGGTCCAGCAGAATTCGACCGTGGCTTCTAGTCGAGCTTGTAATGCACACCAAGTCGAATGAAGCGCCCCACGATACCCGCCTGCGAGTAGGTCGGGTTGTAATTATCGCCCGCGTAATTGGCCGGGTCATACGGCGGCTTGATGTCGAATACGTTTTGGATTGCGACTGAAACCTGCAACTGATTAGTAATCTGATAACTGCCCGTCACATCCACATCCGTGAAGGAAGCTACGTGGCAGTCGCCCGGATTCGTGACGCCACTGGTCAGTATATCCAGGCAAGTATAGGGTGCCACGTCCTGCCCGTACATGCCGTAACCACTTGCGTAATACACAATCCCCGACAGCGTGAGCGGCCCGTTGTTCCAGCTGTTGGTCCATTTACCCCGCCATTTCGGCGTGCCGGCTCCGGACGACAGATTGAACGGTGATTGCAGGCCCGCATATTGAATGTTCGACTGCCCGGGTTGCTCGAACACAAAACTCATGATCTTCGTGACGGACAGATCCGAAGTGAAACTTCCGGCCGCTCCAAGAGCCACGTGTCCGCGCAGGTCCACGTCGAAGCCATCGGTGTATTCGGAGGCCGAATTGGCGTAGGAATTGATGATGGTCAGGATGCGCGGCGCTGCGTTCTGATTCAGAGGATCGGGAGCGTCATAAATCGCCGAGAAACCCGGTGGCAGCGTGCCGTTCGTAGCATATTGCGCGAAGGCCGGACCCTGATTTAAGGCGGCAATCAGATTGGTCTTCTTGATGTAGTAGTAATCGATCGTGGTGCTGAATGCCTTAATGGGTTCAATGACCAATCCCGACGTAAAGCTGCGCGATTTCTCCGGTTTGATATTGGGATTCGCCGTGGTCAGCTCACCGAGGTTGTAGGAGCTGATGTAGGGATCGGCGCCGTGTGCCAGGCACAAGGGTGTGGCCGGACAGAAGCCGAAACCTGGTATGAAGCCTTCCACCTCACTTGAGCCGTTTTCCGCAAAACTCGGCGCACGAAAACCCAGTGAGTAAGTGCCTCGCAGCATGATGGCATCGAATGGTTTGAACTTGACGCCGAATTTCGGCGTCGTGGAATTGCCGAAATCCGAATAATGATCGAAGCGCCCTGACGCGGTGATATCCAGGGACTTCAGCAGCGGCGCGTCGAATTCCACATCGCCACTGGCGACGTTGCGGCTGCCGATGGCCTGCGAGTAGCCGAGGCCCTGGATCACCGGATTGGCATTGAAATTCGCGTCGTATTCCGCCTCGTAACGCCACTCGGCGCCCAGGGCCAAGCCCAGTGGTCCGCCTGGCAATTGCATCAGCGTCCGGTTGGCCCGTAACACCAAGGTGTCCATGTCAGAGGTGTCGATGCGCTCATTCACCGGCGCCAGGGCTTTAAGCACCGCGGGCGAATTGGCCGAAGGATTGATGAAGTTATAGGTGCCATTTGTGACATCGGCCAGCAATTGGTTGAAATTGAGCAAGCTCAGATACTGATAGTCAAGCCACGTATGGTTGACGACGGCGGAGCCATCATAATTCCATTCCCCCAACTTGCCGCTGAGATCCATGACTACGCGCAGATTATGGTTGTAAGTCTCACTCATCTCTGAACCGGGCAGGCTTGTTTCTCCTTTATACGGGTACCCCGGAGAACGAAAGGAATATGTATAACGGCTAACCGTCCGGGGCAGACGGGATCGCGGCTGGCGTCTGAGTATGTCAAAGCGAGGTCGCGTCGGACCGGTTCGCGGTGCAACAGCAGAGCTCATTAGACTTAGTCGCAGCTCGACGGCTACAGCGCACGATTAAGACAGCGTTGCCATGTAGATCTGCTTCCGGATTCTCGGACCTTCGTCGCATTAATAGTTACCCCGACGCCTCGCTGCGGTCGATAATAGCTGCGAGCACGCGCCGGGCGTGTGCGCTACCCCGCCGCGCACAGGAATACCATGAGCCCTGCCTTGGACGACAATGATCCGCCGGGCTGTGCTTGTGCCGTGTCGGTTTACGCCCAGAGCCGCGCGCCTCTAGCGTTTGAGAGCAGCTGGCCGTTTCCTCTATCCAAGCTATGGCGCCTGATGTCTGTCATACCATGATTCGAAGCGACGAACACTGGCTTGCAACTATCGACGCATTTCATTCTGCGGCACTGGGCGCGCAGAGCTGGGAGACGGCATTGCGAGGTTTTGCGGATGCCACCGGATCGCGGTCAAGCCAATTGACTGGTATTGGCTCCGACAACACTGTCCTGTTCAATACCTGTACTGGTATCGATGACCTCATCAACTTCGATTCGCATAATTTCAATACGTTCTTCCACAGTGCATCTATCAATCCTCGTGCCAGTGTCGGCCATGAAGCCCCGGCGCTTGAGCTCCTGGCCGATGACCGCACCGTCGTGCCAGACGAACGCCGCCGTGATCCGCTTTACCACCGAATCCTGCAGCCCCTGGACCGCCCCTTTATTTTCCTGACAACCTTGGACAGACAAGAGGGGACATCCATTGTCCTGGCGGCCGCTCGCTCGCAGCGAGAGGAGCGCATCACCCGTGAGCAACGAGAGATGTTCGCCGCGTTGGCACCGCACATCCGCACGGCAGTACGTACGCACTTAGCGTTGGAGCGCAACGGCACGGCAGTGCTGACCGGAGCGATGGAGACGTTGTCGATTCCAGTCTTTGTCTGTGACCGAACCGGCCAAGTCAAGGCGCTGACCCAGCCTGCGGAGCTCCTGGCCAGCAGCGGCTGCGGGCTGGAGCTCAAGTGCGGCCGCCTACAGGCGCGCCATCCGGATGCTGCGACAGCACTCAATGATGCCATCGATGCAGCGGTCATCGGGTGCACGAGACGCGGCCCCCCGGTTCTGCGCACCGTGATCGTTCGGGAACACGATGACAACGCATCGCCACTGGTGCTCGATGTATTTGCGCTGCCGGCTCAGCCATACAACTTCAACTTCGCGCCACGCGTGTTGATCGTGGCACGCGGGCCAAGAGGCTCGAACGCCAGCAGGGCCGCCTTGCTGCACACCGTTTACGCGCTGACCCCTGCCGAAACCGACATCGCTCAGCACCTTGCGGAGGGAAAGCCGGCGGACTTTATTGGGTTGAACCGCGGCGTCGCCGTGGGAACTGTACGGGCGCAGATCAAGCGGATCATGGCCAAGTTGGGTGTCGGCCGCCAGGTCGAACTGGCCATAAGATTGAGCCAGCTGTAATCCGACACGCACGTACTGTTCGCGTCTCGCCTTCGAATTCGGCGAATTGACCCCGCTGCGCGGCGGCGCCAGTAATCCTTGCAATCTGTGACGGCCGTTGCTCGGCCGTATACCAAATGGGCAATGCGCTCGCAACCCACCGAGCTTAGTGTTCTACCGACGCGGCAATCAGGCCGGACATTCGATGCACAAATGCCCTAGACGTAGCAGCCACTTCAGATCCACCAAAATATCCCAGGGAGAGAGAATGAATTCGTTCATCGTCTCGTTGATCTGTGGATTCGGTGGACTTGACAATAATTTTGGGAGAGCCAGTCCATGAAATCCGTCAAATTACGTTTGATCGCCGCGATGGCCGTTGCGGGGACGGCGTACGGGCAAGTGCCATCGACAAATGACACCAGCGACCAATACGACAACACAGGAATAGGTATTAACGCGCTCAGCGGCGGGGGGATCAACAGTGCCTGTCAAATTGGCGAATCCTCTAGCTCTAAGTGTTACAACACCGCGGCTGGGTACGCGGCGCTGAGTTCCAACGCGATCGGTGGCAACTACAACACCGGAATGGGGTTTGTCGTTCTCTACCAAAACACGAGCGGGTATTACAACACCGCTAGTGGCGCCGGCGCGCTCGAACAAAATACGACCGGCTATGACAATACTGCTATCGGCTTTGGTGCGCTCAGTTCAAATATCTTCGGGAATAACAACACCTTTTCCAACGGGTCCTTTAACACTGCCAGCGGCGCCCAATCGCTCTATCTAAACACGACCGGCACCGCTAACACGGCCGCAGGATATGGCGCACTCTATTCAAACACGACCGGCAGCTACAATATCGCCGTGGGGTATCAGGCTGGCTTTAACCTGACGACTGGCACTAACAACATCAACATTGGTAATACAGGCCTGAGCGCGGATTCGGGGACGATTAGGATTGGAACTCCAGGTGTTCATACAAGTACATACTTTGCTGGCATCAAGACGAGTCTGAGCGGCGATAGCTCGGCTGCGCCTGTCTTCATTGACACCGTGACAGGACAGCTCGGAACCGGGGCTTTGATCCCCGGCCCGCAGGGGCCGCAAGGTCCTCAGGGTCCGCAAGGTCCGATCGGTTTCACCGGCGCGAACGGTCCAGCGGGTCCGCAAGGCCTGATTGGCCTCACCGGTGCGACCGGTCCAGCGGGTGCGCAAGGTCCGATCGGTTTCACCGGCGCGAACGGTCCAGCGGGTCCGCAAGGCCTGATTGGCCTCACCGGTGCGACCGGTCGAGCGGGTCCGGCGGGTCCAGTCGGGCCGCAAGGCCCCTCGGGGGCTGTGCTGTCAGGCCAGAACTGGAACACTTCAATCGGTACTGGCGCGCTTAGCGCAAGCGCGCCGGGAGATGACAACACAGCAAGCGGCTACGAGGCCCTGCACTCCAACACAGGAAGCCTCAACACGGCCACAGGAATGCTTGCCCTGTACGCTAACACGACCGGCGAGTACAACACGGCTTCCGGCGTCGTTGCGCTCTTATCCAATACAACCGGCAGCTACAACACCGCCACCGGGGAAGGTGCGCTTAATCAAAATTCTGCCGGCAACTACAACACTGCGTCCGGTACCGACTCGCTGTATTTGAACACCACTGGCGCCGAAAACAGCGCGTATGGGATGCAGGCGCTGTACCTCAATACCACGGGCTACTTCAACACCGCTTCCGGTACTAACTCGCTCTACGCGAATACGACCGGCATTTACAACACTGCTAGCGGGAACCAAGCGCTGTTTTCCAACACGACCGGTGCCAATAATATTGCAGTGGGATATCGCGCCGGGATAAACCTCACTACTGGCAGCAACAACATCGATATAGGCAACCTCGGTGTCGCACCTGAAAGTGGAGTCATACGTATCGGCACTACATCCAGTCAATCAGCTACCTATATCGCCGGCATCTATGGGACCTCCGTGAGCGGCAATCCCGTTGTCGTCTCATCGAACGGACGGCTCGGTGTTGTGGTCTCCTCAGAGCGTTTCAAGACGGCCGTCGCGCCGATGGGATCGACCACTGCGAAACTAGGCCAGCTGCGGCCGGTCACGTTCAAGCTAAAGAGCGATGCGATTGGGGCGCGCCAGTACGGACTCATCGCCGAGGAAGTGGCCAAGGTGTATCCGGAGCTGGTGATCCGCGGTGAGAACGGCCGAATCGATGGCGTGCGCTACGACGAGCTGGCTCCGATGCTGCTTAACGAGTTGCAGAAGCAGCAACAAAAGATCGCAGCTCAGGATGCGAAGCTCGATCAACTCAAGCAGCAGCTGGCTGTCATGCAAGCTGTGCTCGTTAAGCTTCAGAGCAAGGACGAGCTTGTCGCCAAGCGTTGATGCGAATCAGTGAGGTCCGGTTAAGCAGAGGAACCTGGCGGCGAGCGATTCAATTCCGCCATGACGAATGAGGAACGGCGGTCAGCCTGCCGCAGTGCTTCGGAAAAGACGTAGCGACTCAGCGCGGTCTTGATCTCGAGCACCAACCGCCTCGCTTTCGCGCTTTGAATCGGAAAGTCAGTGCCAAGCAGCTGCCTTAGCTCGGCCCTCACGGGATCCGCTTTACGTCGATCCGCGCGGGATCGAGATAGCCAAAAGGTGGCTATCCCCCGACACTACCGGAAGCGAGACCACTGCCCCGTTTTACGCGGCGAGTTTCAGCTTGGGCTTTAGTCCGGCGCGCGCTGCCAACCGTACCAGCAAGTCCATGCTGAATCGGTCGATCTTGCCTCGCTTCAGATCCGACACGCGTGCTTGAGTCACTCCAAGTACCTTGGCGGCCTCAGCTTGCGTCATGCGGCTCTTTTCCAGCCAATGCTCCAAGCCCATCAACAGCTGCGCGCGCATTTCCATCTCGGCCGCTTTCTCGGCAGGGAAAAGATCGTAAAAGACACTGCGCCCCGCCGCCGTCACTTGACGAGGGCCATGTTCACTGTCTGCAACCTTCTTGACTCTCATAACTTCACCTTGCAATCGCTTTAAATCGTTTCATTGCTAGTTCCAAATCCGAACGGCTCGTCCTTTGGGACTTCTTCTAGAAACAGTGCAACACATACACCCCCTCGGGTCGCGTCGCGAGATAGATCATTCGGAAAATTCCGGCTTCGTCTCGCACGCGAATTTCCCTGACCCCGGTACCGATACCCGTCATGGGCTTCCAATCCTTCGGATCGAACCCACACTGGACCCGGTACAATTCAAAGCCCAAAGAATCCTGCGCGGTTTCCGGAAACCGTCTTACGTCCTCCCTGCTGCCGCCCATCCAGATTACCGGTTTCACGAACGCCTTATGCCATATCTCGCATTTATATGCAATATGTGGCATAAGCGCCTACGCCTAGCCAGAGATTGCGCCAACAGATGTTCAGCAGACCAAGAGTCGCGCTAACTCAACGACCCTCACAGTTTCGTATATTCATCTGGCGGCTGACATTCCATACGTGCGGGTGGATGATCAGGCACTCTCCTATCCGCAGATGAGACTCATCGAAAACCGGTTCAACAGCGGACGCACGATGTACTTGGGCGGAAAATCTGGAGCAACCCGGATCGTCGCCTACGACAAACGAGCGGAAATCCACGCATCAAACAGTAAGCTCGGGACATATTTGGAGGAGTTTAAGGAGCCGGTACCCCTTCATGAGTTACTCAGGATTGAAACTCGACTGAAACCGAGGCAGTTGCTGGATCAAGCCTCGCCATTGGGACTACTTGAATTAATCAACATGCCCAATCCTTTCTCGAAGTTGAGGGTACACGCGGTGCCTAAGAACCTCGCGCGTGCCGAGCTGTTGGCGATTACACTCGCACGGCATGAAGGACTGTCACGAGTATTAGACCTTGCGACGTTCACTCCAGCCGAAGCAAAGTCTTTCTTGCGCAAGCTGAAGAAAGCGGGAGCGCCGAGCTGGTGGAGACCAGAACAAATGTGGGAACAACAATTTCCGGTCTTGATTCATAACTTTCTCATGCCACTAATAGGTCAGCACGAAGACACGGTTGTTCCCGGCAACACCTTCGACCCGCCAAATAGTTCAGCGGAATGGGAATGACAATGGCCTGACAATTTCAGCTCTCTTTGTGACGGACTGAGGCAGCAGCTACGGCGGAATTTGCAATTAATTGCACTGACGCGGAGTAAGCACATTGGTCAAGGTATACGCGATTTTTTTGCTGGCCATTCTCGCCACGCCGGCTATTGTCCCCGCCGTCATATTCTACCAACGGCATTGCAATAAGAGGCCCCGAGCGGAGGACCGTTTGCCGCTCGGCCTTTATGTCGTTGCACTGTTGATTTGCGCCGTCGTGGCATTCTGGGGCGGCATCGGGTGGGGAGTGCATGCCGCCTGTACCGGGCCATCCTCGGGGAACCTGTGCGGCTTGTGGGGCTTCATAATTGTTGGCCCGCTCAGTGCGATTATCGCCGTCTCCGTCCTCAGTTGGCTGATCACCTATTTCCCGCGTCAAATGAAGCGTCTCGTGCTCGCCGAAGTGTTGCTGTTTCTCCTCGTCGGCGGATATTTTTTCTTCCGCGCTTTCTTTTTCGATATCATGATGCACCGGAATCTTTACCAGTACACGCTTCAATCCGGTAATCTTGACGAGCTTCATCGCGTTGCGCCGGTGGTCGAGGCGCAAATGCGCCGACTTCCTGCTCTCAAGGAGGTCAGTTTGGATTCGCAGCTCAAGAGCCATCAGGCAATCGTCAATATCGACCCTCAAAAGGCACCAGCCCCCGGCATCTCGGAGCTTCCGATGGCGACGATTACGATTTCATTCAGACTTGCGCCGGGGGTGGCGCTCGGCGATGCAATCGCCCAAATTCAGGATATTGAAAGCCGGCTGGCGCTCCCGGCCACGATCACGACATCGTGGGCCAAGGCTCCGACCGAAGCACATTAGAGATACCGGAGAGATTGGATCGACCTGGGCGGTCGTCCCCCACCCCTTGCATAGAGCGGAGAGAGTAAACAATTAGGCGTCAATGTATGTAGCGGAATGGAAATGAATGACAACAGGATGACAATTGGATCACATTTTCTGCTCTCTGGCTGACGGATTGAGGCGGCAGCTACGGCAGAGATTTGCAATTAACTGCGCTCGCAACTACCTCTCTGAACTGGTGTTCAAGCAACTCACGGTTGCAGACTGGTTGAATTCCGCGCATCCGACCCTACAGCTTTGTTATGGACGATCCACTGAAGCCCCGCCGACTGCGGGGTTTTTGCATCTTGGAGGTGGCGAAATGGGATTACTCGACTTTCACGGCAACTTTGCGCGGCGCACCGTGACATGCCGACACTGCGGCTGGACTGGCCACGGTGCGGAAATGAAAAACGGCGAGAGCTTTGGCAACGGTATCGATAAGCATTGCCCCGCCTGTTCTGAACGTTATGGCTTTGTGCAATGGTCCGTCGCTGTAGCCGACAACCCACCCGCAGATTGGAAATCTAACATCGGGCGAGTCGAGTTCTAACGTTCGGCTGCTGCGCTGCCGCACTAAGCGCCAAAAATCGGAATCATGCCGGTCGTGCGACCCACAAATCTAGGTGTTGCGGAGCAGCACTTATTGTCTAATTAGACGGCCCCCCCCACTTTCGGTCGCTGGCGATCAATCGCAACTGGTGACCCGCTTTATAGACCCTCCGGGTCTCTTTCTCACGTCGCTGGGCATATGGCTTGATGCTATGGCGTTTGTTCGCTGGTATTGTGGGCGAATAAGCATTCGACCAATGCGTGTCGCGCGCCTAAGTCTTAGCGGCAGCAATTACAACAATGCAAGATTGGGGCGCTTGTGAAGAGACTATTACGCGCTATTGCTATCGGTTTCGCTTCACTCCACACGACGCGGTGCCGGGCTTGCTCCAACATGCGGACGATGACGCCCTGCGTACGACAAACTCTTCCGCGACTCGAAGCAATGATAACTGCGGTGCAAGAGGTCGTTGTGAGATCCGCACTTGCTTGTTCGACGCTAATGTTCTTGACTGCCTGCGCGACGCAACTGATCTCGTACGCACCCACAGAAAACCAGACTGTCGTGTACGACCGAGGAGTTGGCGCGGTCACGTGGGAAACGAATGAGGCGGTACTAACAATGTACCCGACATTCAGATATCAATCCCCGGCCGACTTTCCCACGTTCACTCTGATGGTCCATAACAAGACCGTGCACAACATCGACTTCGTGCCGGAACGCATTCACGCTTATCTCGATGATCGCGACTGCCACGTGTATACACTGGAGGAGCGCGTCGGTGACATCCGCAGCGCGGCGAAGAGAAAGCAGATCGCGCTGGCGGTGCTTGGCATGGCCGCTGCCGGTGCCGCTGCGTACGGTGCCTCACACCAAACCACCACATATACGAGCTACGGTGTGGTCGGCAATCATCCATTCTGGACCAGCGGCACAATACAAACCTACGATCCCGCTGCGGGCATATTGGCGGGCGCTGCTGTCGGAGGGGCGACCGGGGTAGGGATTGACCAGATCGCAAGAGCCGCGGGCTACGAAGAACAGGCGGCACAGGCAATCTTTCAGCACAGCACCATCCGGCCGCGGACCACTATTGTTGGTCAGGTGATCCTGAAGCCGGCATCAAGCGAGTACGGCATGCTCAGATTGGACATTCCGGTCGAGACCGCGCGAGCGACCTTCACGTTCACCAACGGGACCACCCACGCGCACCGCCCACTCGATAAGGCCCTGCACCAGAATAGGCAGGAAATGCTCGACAGCCCATCCCGCGAAAGCCCGGCGAATCCGGCCGTTACTGAAGCCGGCCCCGCCACCATACGGAGCCACTCGGCGTTCGGGCTTGAGATGACACCGTTATCTGGAATGTCGTTTGGCACGGACGGCTTTACTGGAGTGATGGTCAAGACAGTCCTACCTCAGAGTGTGGCGGCAGAGGCTGGAATTAAGGCCGGAGACATTGTGCTGAAAGTGGGAGAGCAAGGAATAAATGAGCCCAACGACGTTCAAACTTCATTAGCTGCTATTGATCCGGGCGAAGTGATCCCCATACAGCTTATGCGCAAAGCAAGGTTCATTTGGGTGGATGCTCAGTTCTAATAAGCAAAGGTGCGCGAGTGAGATCACGCAGGAAATGCGCACGACGCTTGAAGGTTAGAGGCGACAATGCCTTGAGGGACACACGCTCAACCACGAGCGTGGAACTGCCCGAACCTCATTCGATGATACCCAATCACGCCAATCCAAAGTCCGATGTGCCCCATTTCAATCTGACTTATGGATGGCTCGAAGATCGCAAGCAATGATATTGAGAGCAATCTTCGAATCTGTGCGGACTGCTGAACTCGACAGGAAAATCAAATCAGGTTGGATTGAGGCGGCAGCAACGGCGGAAATTTGCAATTAATTGCAACTCGCAACGTTCGGGCCGAATTTGTGTTCAACCCAATCACGGTTGCAGAAGGATTGACATTCGGCGCACTCGACCCCACAGGACATTCGTCTTGACATTCACGACGAACCTCCGAAAGCCTCCGTATCCGCCAAAGCCGTTCATATCAGGCGATTTGGCCGATTTCTTTGTGTAAGCGCCACCATGAGCGCGCAAAATGAGAAAAAAGCGACGGCCCAACCCGCTCCGGCCTCGCTAAAGAGCCAATGCACTATGTCGATCATTGCGTGACAGGATGCGCGCACCGAGCAGCGCGGGACGCATTTATCGTAACGCGTCGGGGCGCGGGAACTTCAATAGCTGCCACTCGGTTACTATGTGCTTACAAATTGTGCTCAATCAGGTGATCGGGCTATTGGCCACTTAAGTCTTTGAATTGGTGGGCCGTGTAGGGATCGAACCTACGACCAAGAGATTAAGAGTCTCCTGCTCTACCAGCTGAGCTAACGGCCCCCAGAATGGGGTGGACGACGGGACTCGAACCCGCGACAACCGGAATCACAATCCGGGACTCTACCAGCTGAGCTACGTCCACCGTCGATCGTGGCGCGCCCGGCAGGACTCGAACC
>Ga0210394_10000354_pt1 | contig 103035 bp, 86 predicted proteins | sample IncBWC12MmetaG_FD_160121 | JGI IMG/M metagenome (GOLD analysis project Ga0210394, IMG submission 160121) | Forest soil microbial communities from Barre Woods Harvard Forest LTER site, Petersham, Massachusetts, United States - Inc-BW-C-12-M | ecosystem: Environmental > Terrestrial > Soil >...
TGAAAATTACACTGCCCGAGCGTCTGGAGCCGCTACGAATTCAAAAATGTAGTGAAAACTCAGCCATAGCCTAGACTGATTTGAAAGGACTTAACCCGCTTTTGGCCCTCTCAGTGACGAACCTGGGATAACTCTCCAAGCTTTTGTCTAGAAAGAAATCCTGCCAAGGAGGAGCAACAGATGGGACGATATTACAGATTTCCATGAATCTGCCTGACACGCGGTGAACCAACTTCCGCTCCACTCCGTCTCAACTGATTTATCGGATTACCAGCCCAGCACCCACATGTACGATCAGCGCTTGGTGCAAGCACGGCTATTTGGGTAGCCGTTTCTTGTTCTCATCGGGTTGGTCAGTTCCGAACAGAGACAATTCCTTGTCGAAAGCCCTCCCCTGAACTCGTTTGAGCGTGGGGGGAACTATGATGCTGAAACAGACAGCTAAAATAAAAAAGTGCACAAGTGCGATTGCTTCGGCCACCAAGAAATACCCTGGGTCTCCAGAGATGAATCGCCTCATTACATAACCTGCCACTCCAACGCTAATTGCTCCGATGGCCCAAAGATATTTCTTCTTGGTTGTCAGGCATTCGGCGCAGCTTGGGCACGTAATCATGTCTCCAGCCCAGCGAACCTCCGAAAGACGAATGGCTTCGCCGCAGGCCGGACACGGCCTGGAGAAACGCGACGATGCACGAGGAGCACCAGAACGCGCATGCCTGACATGGTAGAGGTTCGTTAACGCCGCGATGATGCCCATCGAAACTGGTGCCAGCAACGAGCCCGAATCAACAAAGAGGAATCCCGCCGCGCAGCCAGCGGCCGCTGCACCGAGGGCTGTGGCGACACTCTTTTGTAACCATGCCGCAGCGGAAAAAAGTGTTGTCAGTACAATGGCAAGCCATGCAGGAAAACCCGAACGCATGAGCGCCACAATGCAGAACGCACGCCAGATTTCAAGAGAGAACGAACCGGACAAAATGATTCCACACCAAACAGCCACAGGCCCACGAGACTCGGCTTCTTTGCGCCTGTCCTCAGGCGGTACCCTGGAAAGAAACAGTTCACCGAGACCCACAAAAAAAAAGGCTGAACATCAACCCCATTCCCAACGCCCTTTTCCAGTTAGCTAGTGAAAGGCCGACCTCGTCCAATGAAATCGAAGATCCGCGTATTGACGCGGCGACAAGTACAAACAACATGAAGTGAATGACGAAGAGTGCTGTGCGGTCCGCGACCTCCGCTTTAACTTCCATTTCCCTTGGCATAGAGGCCGGCCCGTTCATGAAGCCCCACCGAAATCGAATGAGATTGAAAGGAATGAGGCAAAGCGCGGGATAAGCGACGAGGACGAGAAGAACGATGTGCTGAAACATATCGAGGAATCGGTAAACGTCAATTGATTATAGGCTGGTTAAGGAGGGCTCATAGGAAAGAAATCCGGACTCCGTTGTCCCAGTGTCTGCACGCGTTGTAGGACAAGTGGAATTTCTCCGGTTCCGTTCGACCTCTGACGATCTACTTTGTGCCGGACGAAGCGACCAATACAGTAAATTCCAGTCCCCAAGACTTCACCTTCACGGCATTTTGGCGCTGTTTTTCCGCTTGTCGAGCTCTGGCCTCCAGCCGAGTGGTCCCTTTTCCCCGTCTGTATCCGCATACCGCCGCATACCCGTCCGCGTTGACTTACTGGGGGCGGTGGCCTAACATCGCCACACTCTGACTGCCTCCCGAGCCGGAGAGTTACCCCACCCGAGGAATCGACGGATGAACGATTGGCAATTTGCCCAGGAAAATCCTGCAGAGCAGCTCGCCCAGCTCTACTTTTTTTCTATCATGAAGCGCCAGACGGGGGGCGACATCCCCTTCCGCATCACCGTCAAGGAATTCGCGGCCCCGCCTCCAGGCCAGCGGCTGCGCTTCTTCGCCGAAGCGGACAAGCCCGTGAATCAAAAGACGGCGTCGTTTGTGCCCTGCGGCTGGGGCAACACCGTCTTCAATGCCCTGGTGGATTGCGTGCGCCTGATTCGCCAGTTTCCGTATGAAGGTGAGGAGCCGCCGGTCCGGGCGTAAGCATCCAGCACCGCTTTGTGACCCGATTCAAATTTCCCTTCTGGAGGGACTGAACACCGTGATTCTCGAAATCACCAAAGGGCAGCTCAAAGACGGCATAGCGGTACTGACTTTGCGCGGAAGCATCCACACCGGCCCGGATTGCCGCCGCGTCGAGCAGGAAGTGGATGATCTTGTTCGCGGCAACCAGACCCGCGCAATCCTTGATCTCACCGGCATCACGCACATTGACAGCGCCGCCATCGGCACGGTTGTCCGCTGCTACTCCAAACTCAAGAACGCCGGAGGCATGCTGCGACTGGCGGGCTGCAACGGCATGATTGACTCCAGCCTGAAGCTGACGAAAGTGGACAAGGTTATTGGCATCTTCCCGACCGCTTCCGCGGCCGCGGAAGATTTTCCTCTGCCGGACTCCCCTGCCTAGCAGCGGACCGCAAGACTAAGTTTCAACCGGAAGCAAGAAAATTCATTGCGGCCGCAGGATAGCTTTGTTACGCTCCCGCCAACGTTCTCGTCTGGAGGTACTCCCCGTGGCTTTCTGCAAATCATGTGGTCAGGACATCGGCACGGCTGCTTTTTGCCCCAAGTGCGGCGCGAGCCAAAGCGTCGCCGCCACACCAGTTGCGGCGCCAATCCCCGCCAGCAGCGAAGGCCTCGCTGAAAATGTCGCCGGGTTGCTGTGCTACTCGCTTGGTTGGGTGACTGGGCTCATCTTCCTGCTCATTGACAAGCGCCCGTGGGTCAAATTCCATGCGGCCCAATCGATCGCTGTGTTTGGCGGTTTGACCATTATCCGCATCGGGCTTCTCTTCATGAGCCACTTTTTAGGTTGGGCGATCTTTGGGCTGATCGGGCTGGTAAGCTTGGTTCTCTGGATTTTCCTGATGGTCAAGGCTTACCAGCACCAAACGGTTCGAATCCCCATCGCCGCGGACATTGCGGACAGCCTCGCAGGAAAATAACCGGCACTGGAGCGCTCAGGCGTGCAGATAGAAGTAGCCGTCTTCAGGAAACAGTCGCACGGAAACTCCAAACAGGTCGGATAGCTTTTCGTCGGTGAGCACTTTTTCTTTTGCGCCATCGGCAAGGATTCGCCCGCCCTGCAGCAATACCACCCGCTCGATCTCCGGAATAATTTCCGAAACGTGGTGGGTGACCAGCACAATCCCCAACCCTGCCCGCGCAAGTTCCCGCATCGTCTCCCGCAATTCCACTTGCCCGGCAATGTCCAGCGTATTGCCCGGTTCATCAAAGAGCAGGGTCTGCGGCTCATGCACCAGCGCCCGCGCGATCAGCGTGCGCTTGGCCTCCCCGGACGACATTTCCGCCAGCGGCCGCTTCGCGAGATGCCCGATGCCAAGCCGCGCCAGCGCCGTCTCCGCGCGATTGCGATGTTCCGCCTGCGGCTGATGATTGGGAAAGATGCGGGTGCTGCTGAAGAATCCAGAGAGCACCACGTCCGCGCCTGTCGCGTCCGTGGTGCACGCCGCCAGCAGGTCCGGCGAAACAATTCCGAGCAGCGAGCGCAGTTCGAAGACATTCCAGAGGTCACGCCCCAGAATCCGGATCGAAGAATCCGCGCGAGTAATGGGATAGCATTCGCGCGTCAACGTTTTGATCAGCGTGGATTTGCCGCAGCCATTGGGGCCCAGAATGCAAAGGTGCTCGCCCTGTTCAATCCGGAGCGAGACCCGGTCGAGGGCGAGATTCTCTCCCCGCACCACGGAAACGTTTCGCAGTTCGAGAAGCGGGGCAGTCAGGTCAGTCATGGGCGACGATCATCTGGATCCGCATAGACATCAAGTATAGGGAAAGTCGCAGTGGAAAATAAAAAGGAGGCGAAAACTGGAAGTCTCCGCCTCCCGGGGTGGGGTGGGTGTTAGATTACAAACCCTTGGAGGGGAACAGCAGCGCCTGCCCTGCCAGGCAGGCCTGCATCTCACTCGCGGTTCGCGACTGCCATCGCGAAAGAGACTCACCACCAGAGGGCTTGTCTTTCGGGTTTTCTAACATTGCCTGCGGCGGGTGTCAATCAAAAAAGGACGATACCGAGAAATTATCTGTCGATGCGGCCGAATCAATCCTGCCTGCCAACTTTCCAGGATCTCCCGCGTCGTGCTTGCCGGAGGCGTCGGGCCGCAGGCCCTTCAGAGACAGCAAGATTGAAGTCAATGAAACTCAATATTCCCTGTTGTTTAACTTTGCCGCAGCAGTTTCTCTCCGGCCCAGCAAGAATGCACCGAGCCCTGCCACCAGGCCCCCCGAAATTACTACCGCCTCCCAGACCAAGCCCGTCGCCAGGACGAGATGAGGTGCCGCTCCAAACGGGGACAACAGTCCGACCAGCGCTGCCTCCCGTATCCCAATGCCTCCCTGGGTAAGCGGCAAGACCGCTGCCAATTTCGCCAGCGGCCAGGCAAAAAACCAATCACGGAGTGGTAGTACCAAACCGCAGGTTTCCGCCAGCTTCACCGTAAGCACCAGGAATGCCGCTTGAACCGCCGTTCCCAACAGCCATGCCGCCAGCAGGACGTGCGGCACTCCCGAAACACTCCCGAGAGCGTGCCCTAAACGCGCCAGTCGCCGCCGGAAACGGATCGATCGTCCTCCTAGAAGCGGGCGATAGAGCAGCAGCGCACACAAAATCAGCGCGACGAAAGCTGCGCCAAGATAGAGCAACGCTCTCCTTGCTGGCCCCTGAAGTGACGCCGGCAAGGCACCGGGGACGAGCAGAATCCCAACCAGAACCAGCCCACCTTGCGCCGCTACGTCCATACAGCGGTCCGCAACGTTGCCAGCCAGCACCGCGGCCGGGTTCGGGCTGCGTCTCAAACCCACCGCCAGCCGGATCACGTCGCCGCCAATGATCGACGGCAAAAACAGGGTGCCGAAGAGCCCTCCCGCGTAACACTGGGCGCAGGTGCGGAAATCAAGCTGCGCACCCGCGGCATTCACCACCATTCGCCACTTGGCGATGCCCACCGCATGGGCAGAGAGGTACCCAAGCAGAATCGCCAGAAACGTGGAAACGGGAACCCGCCGGATCGCTTCGGCGAGCAAATGCAGGGGAAGGAAGCGCAGCAGGACACCGATCACCACTGCCGCCGCCAGCCAGCGCAGCGCAATCAGCAATCGGCCGCGGTTGCGATTCCCAGAGTGGTGGGCGCCGATCATTCAGCCGCGGCAGCCTAGCTGCCAAAAATCTCGTTGATTTTGGCCGCCAACTGGAAATCCAGGTTGCTGATGCCCTTCACGCTGTGGGTATTCAGATCGATCACCACTTTGTTCCACACGTTCGACCATTCCGGATGGTGGTTCATGGATTCGGCCACCAGTGCTACCTGCGTCATTTTACCGAACGCGGCCGCAAAATCTTTGCACTCGAACGCCCGGTGCAGCTTTCCGTTCAGGAGACCCCAGCCTTCGAGAGATTGCAGGTGCTGCTGAATCTCGACGTCGCTTAATTTTTGTGCTGGCATGGACCTACCCTCCCCAACCCGGCCTTCGCGCTGGCTCCATTATGCGTCGACAGGCACGGACCGGCAAGAATCCAACGCGACGGGAGGCAAGCACGGGTGATTGAACGCGCTCTGAATTTCCAGTAGGCTTAGAGATTCGCTCGTGCTGATTTTGCGCGCTGTGCGCGCTTTCAGCCCTGTGGATCGGAGCCCCGTAGATCGGAGATGGCCGTGAAAAAGAAAATTCGTGCGATTCAGTATGGAATCGGGCCGATTGGCGCTTCAATCCTGAAGCTGATGCGGGAAAAAGAAGCTATCGAAATTATCGGTGCCATTGATAACGACCCGGCAAAAATCGGCAAGGATCTGGGCGAAGTGGTCGGTGCGGCCGACGCGCCCTGGGGCGTGAAGGTTTCTGGCGACGCCAGGGGAGTGCTGGAACAGTCAGCGGACGTGGTCATGCACACCACTTCCTCTTCTTTGCCGAAAGTGGTTGATCAGTTGCTCGCCTCGATGGATGTCGGCTCCTGCGTCGTTTCCACCTGCGAAGAACTCTCATACCCGTTTCGCACCTATCCCGAGCTGGCAACGCAGTTGGACAAATCCGCCAAAGAAAACGGTGTCGCCCTGGTTGGAACCGGCGTGAATCCCGGCTTCGTCATGGACAAACTGGTCATCACGCTGGCGGCCGTATCGCAGCGCGTCGAGTATGCCAGGGCTTTGCGCATCGTGGACGCGTCCAGGCGCCGCTTGCCCCTGCAGAAGAAAATCGGCGCCGGCCTGAGCGTGGAAGAATTCCGTGCCAAAGTGAAAGAGGGCGTCATCAAGCACGTTGGCCTCCCCGAATCCGTCGCCATGGTCGCAGACGGGCTGGGCCTTCGCGTGGACGAGATCACGGAAACCATCGAGCCCAAGGTCGCGAGCGAACCAGTGCAGACTGAATTTCTCACCGTCGAAGCCGGCCAAGCCGCAGGCGTGCATCAGATTGCGCGCGGTCTCTCCGACGGAAAAGAACTCATCTACATGGAGCTTCAGATGTATGTGGGCGCCAAGGATCCCGCCGATACGGTCGAACTGAAAGGCCACCCGAATATCAGCCTGGTGATTCCGGGCGGCTCCCATGGAGACATTGCGACCGCTTCGGTGGCCGTCAATTCGATTCCGTCAATTCTGGAGGCTCCGGCGGGACTTCGCACTTCGCGCGATCTGGCGATCGGCTTTTTCCCGCCCAAGGGATACAAGTAGAGCGGACTACCTCTTCCAGAAACGCATAACCGCGGAGTAGTCCAGATCCTCCGTCGCTTCGCCTTTTACGTAGCTGTAGACTTCCCTCGCCGCCGCGGTCGCCGGCAGCGCCACGCCCAACTGATTCGCCAGATCGAGCAGTAGCCCCAGATCCTTGTGCATCAGGCGCAGGGGAAAACTCGGCTTGTACTCGCCCTTCGCCATCAGCGGTGCCTTCAGATCCAGCAGGCCGGAACGGGCCATGCTGGACTGCATGACTTCGATCAATTGTTCTTCGACGAGGCCGGCTTTTTTCACGACGGCAAGCGCCTCCGCCATGGCGTCAACCTGCAACGCCAAAATCCCGTTCATCGCCAGCTTGATGGTTTGCCCCGCGCCGTTCGGCCCCAGGTGAAACCACTTCTTTCCCATCACACCCAAAACCGGCTCGATCGACCGCAAGGTCTCCGCTTCGCCGCCGATCATGAACACCAGGTTGCCCTCGCGCGCTCCCCAGTCGCCGCCGGTTACCGGCGCGTCCAGGAATCGCACGTTGCGTTCGCTGCACGCCGCCGAAATCCGGCGCGCCATCACCGGGGAAATCGTGCTGGAGTCCACGTAAACGCTTCCGGGACCGAGACCGGCCAGCGCTCCGTCGTCTTTCCCTTCATGCCCCCAAAGGATCTCTTCGAGCGCCGGGGGATCGCTGACGATGGTGAACAGAATGTCCGCGGCCGCCGCGGCCGCCCGCGGCGTTTTCGCCAGCTTTGCTCCCGCGGCTACCACTTCCGACGCTCGCGACGCCGTGCGGTTCCACACCGTAACCGAGTGGCCCGCCTTGAGCAGGTTTAGACTCATCGGCCGCCCCATGAGGCCAAGTCCGATGAAACCGATTTTCCAGGAAGGATTGCTCACCTAACGCCTCCTGACGCCAACTTCTGGTTGGAGCGTCAACCACGCGCGAATTATGCGATTAAATTGTAGCCGATTCGGGGAAGTGTGTGGTTACACGAGCAGCTCAGACGGTTTTTGGACGTTGTGGCAACGATAGCAGCGAAGCCGCCGAAGAGGACAACCCGAGCCCGGCGCTCGCCGCAGAAGCCTGGGGGTTCTCCGGCTCGACTGGGGCGGCCTCGGGGGCCGCAGGCGGCTCCGGAATCTCCTCGGCCTCCTCGATCCGGTGAATATACTGGTAGGGAATCTCCCAGCGGAAGTAACTCAGCTTGCCGCGCTGTTCCACATGCTGTTCAAGGAAAATCGAGCGCCCGGAATCCGCCGCGAACGTGCCGGAGGCAGGCAAAAGAACATCGCCCACTCGATATTGCACAGTGACCTTGCGGCCCAAAAACTGAGCGAATGACGCCATTTCTTCGAGTCTGCTGGGGGGCCCGAAAGGGGTCAATAGTACCGATGGACTGTTACTTCGCTGTGTGTGGAAAACTCGCGGCAGCTGCCGGCGTCGGCCGGACCGCCAGATCGCCGGCGAGCAGCACAAACAGCGCCGAAACAAATCCGAAGGCGAGAATTGCCGCCACAACCGGAGTCGCCCAGAACCAGCCGTGGAAAATTCCGCGACCGAGGTAAAGCGCAGCGAACGCCCCGGCGATTCCGCCAAACGCTCCAAATATGCGCGTAAATCGCGAGAGTTCGAGCGGCGCGCGGCATGCCGGGCAAGTGATTTCGTAGGAGTGCGCAAGCGCCGCCGTCCACGGTGTTCGCACAAAACATAAAGGACACGTTCGTTTCCACATAAATGCCGTCGCTTCCGCGCTTCCCTTAGCTATCTTTGCAGGTCGGAAAGCACGGCCTCCGCCGCTCTCCGGCCGCTGGCCATCGCGCCGTTGATGGAGGCGTTGTCGCGGTGATCCCCACAAGTATAGATGCCCGGACGGATACGGACCGGGCGCTGCGGCGGCTCGAGCGCGCCGGGGTATTGTTGCGGTTGCGCGTGCGTGATGCGGTAGCTTCGCAGCAGCTGCCAGCCGCTGGCAACTGTGCCGAACAGGTTTTTCATCTGCGCAATGATGAATCCGCCGAGTTGTGCGTCCGTCAGTTGGTGAATCCCCAGAACCGAGACCGAGACCAGGTGCTTGCCGGCCGGCGCGTACGCCAGAGCAACGCGCGAGATCACCGCAAAATTGTTGATCGGCCCCGCGCCGTCGCCATTCAGAACGAGGATAGGCTCGGCGACTGGCGCTTCCTCCGCCGCAAAATAAAAGCACGTCACGCTGCGGGAGGCGGGTTCCACTTCCCCCACAAGATGGGCCGCCGATGGGCCTTCGGCGGCAATCACCGTTGCGCGGGCCCGAAGCGTCTCTCCGTCCGCCAATGTTAATTCGTTTTCGTGCAAGGCCTCCACGCGGGTGTTCAATCGCACGGCGTCGGCCGGAAATTTCTCGGCCAGTTGCGCGGGAATGGCTCCCATGCCCCGCGTGGGAAGCGAGGCGTCTCCTTCCGACATCATCTTCAGCACGAATTCAAACATGCGGCTCGAGGATTTCAGCTCGCCATCGAGCAGAATTCCCCCCAGAAACGGCCGGAAAAAGTGGTGGATGATTTCGCTCGAAAAACCTTCGGCGGTTAACGCTTCTTTGGTGCTGCGCTCGGGGCGCCGGAAAATATCCTCGATCGAAGTGCGCCGCAACCGGCTTCGCAATCGCGCAATGCGCAGTTTATCCCCCAGCGTCCCGAATTCGGATCGCAACGCTTCCGTCCACGCCCCGGGGGTCCTCCACGGGTCGACCAGTTTGTTCAGTCGGCCGCCGTACCAGGAAAGAATGCCGGGCAGAAAACTCTTGAGATCCAGGCGGGAGTAGTCGAGGCAGAGCTTTGCTTCGGGATACGCGGTCAGCAGAACTTGAAATCCGCGATCGAGCAGAAATCCGTCCTGTTCGTCCGTGCGCACGCGGCCGCCAATTCCGTCCGACGCTTCGAGAATCTGGAAGCTGACTCCTTTTGCCTGCAATTCGCGCGCGCAGCACAAACCGGCTAAGCCGGCGCCAACGATTAACACGTCCGGGCTGGATGACATTTTTTCTTTCTACGAACGGACCGAAGAGAGGTCCCGCTGCCACTGGGCCAATGCCATATCCTGCGTCATTCAGCGGATTTCGCGCAAGCCCGAGCTGGAGATCGGGCGTTTCGCCTCGCTTTTCAGGAGACGTTGGCCAGGCTCAGATAATCCGGCCGGTCAGACACCAGTTTGTGCCGGAATGCCTTGCGGATTTCCCCATTCGTCAGCAGAAACACACCGGGCATCCGCTCCACATCTCCCGCGGGGAGGCCCGCCCGATGACCGTTCAACCATGCTCCCAACATCCGCCCGATGCTTTCCAGATTGAAATACTGCCGCCAGTCTGCCCGGACTAGCCCAAACGCCTGGTACAGCCGGGCTTCCGGATCAGCGAAGCGGTGCACATCTTCCAGTTTGTGTGGAGCAAAGAATTTCAGCGCTTTGGCTTCGTCGTTCGACAGATGCACGAAGGCGAGCTGCACGCCCCTGAATTCGATATCTTTGCGAATTTTAGCGAGCTCGGCGACCGCCTCGCGGCAAAACGTTCAACCAAAGTGGCGCAAGAAAACCAGCAGCAGCGGCCCGGATTCCATCAACGCGGCAAGGCTCCGGCCATCTGGTGTCCTGTAGTCGTCTAGCAGTGCCTTTTCAATGCGCTTCTCGGGCATTTCACCGTTGCCTTTTTGCCGCCCTCGCGGCCAATTCCTCGGCTGCCGCTTTGTGCCGCCACTGAAACATCCGCTCGAGTCTTCGCCGGGTGTACCTGCTGCCCATCAATTTCCCCAGCCAGCCGAGCGGCAGTTCAAATTCCACACGGTCCTCGAGCCAGCTGGACGTAGCGCTCTCCGGCAGAAAACTGTGGGTGTGCTCCCAGAGCGGGAACGGACTTGACACCATGACGTCGCGAAACATCCGGCCCGGCTGGCATTCCCTGTGTTCCGCCACCCAATTCTTGGAAATCGGCCCGACCGATACGCGTAACGTCACGCGCGAGCCCGGTTGCTCGATTCCGCCGGTGCGTGCCACTACCTTTGATTTCTCCCATGGCGGCATCAGTTTCTCCAAGGCTCCCGGCGCGGCATGAAAATCAAAAACCTCTTCGGCGGAGGCGGGCATCTTGCTTCGATAGATAAAGACTTCCGCCATCCGTGTCATCCTCATCCACTCGCATTATCGTAGATGGTAGCACGCGGGCAAACGCATCCAATCGGTTCGGAAATCATTCTTCCCGTTGACTTTTATCAGAGGCAAGGTAGAGTCTGCTCTTCATTTAGACGACGGCCAAAGGAGTCTTCGATGCGTTTGAAACTGCTCTGCAGTTTTCTCTGCAGCCTGATTTTGTGGGCGCCTGGATCTGGACAGGGACAAAAACCTGCCTCCAGGACGTACGTCCTGAAGGCAGCTCGGCTCTTCGATGGTAAAAGCGACGCCGTCGTTAGGCCAGGCCTCATTGTTGTGAGCGACGGCAAAATCACCGGAGTCGGCGCCTCCGGCAAAATTCCCGCCGACGCCCAGGTCATTGACTTTGGCGACGCCACGCTGCTCCCGGGTTTCATTGATGCCCACACGCACCTGACATTCGCCTACTCCGACGATTACAAGCAGCAGCGTCTCGACGGGTTAGAGAAAACGATCGCTGAGCGCGCCCTCGACGCCAGCGTCAACGCCCGCGTGACTTTAATGGCCGGCTTCACCACCGTGCGCGACGTCGGCTCCAGTGATTATCTCGACGTCGGCCTTCGCAACGGAATCCGCTCCGGCGACGTTCCGGGGCCGCGCATGCTCGTTACCGTGCACGCGCTTGGCGCTACCGGGGGACACTGCGATCACGAGGACGGATACCGCGAGGGCGTCTTCGGCCACGAATCAGGCCCGATCGAAGGCGTCATCAACGGCCCCGATCAGGCTCGCTATGCTGTTCGCCTCGATCACAAGTACGGCGCCGACATGATCAAGGTCTGTGCTTCGGGCGGCGTGCTGTCTCCCACCGACGACGTAGATACGCCGCAACTGACGCAGGTAGAACTGAACGCCATCGTGGATGAAGCTCACGCCCTGCGAAGAAAAACAGCTGCGCACGCCCACGGTGCGGAAGCGGCAAAGCGTGCCATCCGCGCCGGCATCGATTCGATCGAGCATGGCAGCTTTCTCGACGACGAAGCGCTGGACATGATGCAGAAGCGCGGCACCTATCTGGTCCCCACGCTGATGGCCATTCAGGGCATCCAGGAGAAATTCGATCGCGGAATTTACATGCCTCCGGCCATTGAAGCCAAGGCTCGCGCCGCGATTGCCGCAATCCATCTCACCTTCCAGCGCGCGCTGGCCAAAGGAGTGAAAATTGGCCTGGGGACTGACGCGGGCGTGTACCCTCACGGGCGCAACGCCGAGGAATTTCACCAGATGGTGGATCTGGGCATGAAACCTGTGGACGCTTTGAAGGCCGGCACTTCTTCTGACGCGGAACTCCTGGGGCTTGCCGACAAGATTGGCACGCTCGAAGCCGGCAAGCTCGCGGACATCGTCGCTGTCCCGGGCGATCCCACAGAAAACATTCGCCAGGTCGAAAAGGTGTTCTTCGTGATGAAAGAGGGCGTGATCTTCCGCAATGATACTGCGGGCCTGGCGCACTAATTCCCATTGGCGGCTGGCACAATCCAGTCGGCAAATCAGTCATTTGTGCAGGGAACTTCAGAAAACCTGCATGCTAGGTTTCCAGCTTAAATCGCGTGGATGCCAGGCGATAGAGCTTCCGCCAGAGCAACCGGTTAATCAGCACCACGATCACGGCCATGATCAGCGTCGAAGCCAGTAGCAGATCGAAACGACCGGCGTCGCTGGCGCTGCTGATGGTACTCCCCAGACCCGGCGCCTTCACGATTCTCCCTTGAAAATGAAAATATTCCGCCACGATGCTGGCGTTCCAAGCGCCGCCCGACGCGGTCACCATGCCGGTAACCAGGTAGGGGAAAATTCCCGGCAAAATCAGGTAGCGCCAGCGGTCCAGCGAACCGAATTTGAAAATGCTCGCCGCCTCTTTCAGGTCCGTCGGGATGGCCATTGCTCCCGCAATCACATTGAAAAGGATGTACCACTGGGTTCCCAGCAGCATCAGCGCCATCGCGGCAATCTCCACCCCTTCCCGCATGCGGATAAGAAAAAGAAGAATCACGGGGAACAACGCGGTCGCCGGGATGGACGCCGCCAGTTGCACCAGCGGCTGCATCAGTCGGGCAAAGCGCGGGCTGAATCCGATGGCCACGCCCACTGGGACGGTCCATAGCGCGCCCACGATCAGCGCCAGGTTGACCCGCAAGAATGTCAGCCCTGCGCTGCGGAACAGTTCGAAATAATCCCCGCGGTCGAGATGTGCCAGTTCAGCCACTGCCCGCGATGCTCCATAAACGAGCGCGATCCCGGCCAGCACTGCAAATATCCATCCATGCCATCGGCGTGGCTTCGCCGCTCGATTCGCCTTAATCTTTGCCGCCGCGCGCTTCGCCCCGCTTGCAAATCGCAACGTCAGCCATTCCACCACCGGATGGAGAATCCGCCGGTAAATCCGAATCAAGAATGACTCCCTGCGGATGAAATTCAGGAGCGAGTTTTGCGCGGCCGCCGCGCTTTCCACCTGCTCAAACTTGAATTTGTCCGCCCAGGTGATCACCGGCCGCCAGATCAACTGGTCCATCAGCACGATCACGGCGACCATCGCCGCCAGTCCCCACAACATCGCTCGCGTGTTGCCGTGCCCCGCCGCGGTCTGCAGGTACGATCCAAGTCCGGGCAGGCGAAAATCCTTGTCGCCCAGCACAAACATCTCGCAGGCCATCAGGAAAAACCATCCGCCCGCCACCGACATCATCGAATTCCAAACCAGCCCGATTGTGGAAAACGGCAGATCCAGCTCCAGAAACCGCTGCCAGGCGCTGAACCGGTAAATGATGGCGGCTTCCCGCAAATCCCGCGGTATCGTTTTCAGCGAAGAATAAAAACTGAACGCGATGTTCCAAACCTGCCCCGTAAAGATCAGAATGATGGAGCCAAGCTCCACTCCCAACTGCCGGTTGGGAAACAGCGCCACCATCGCCAGCATCACGCCCGGCAAAAAACTCAGCACTGGGATCGATTGCAGAATGTCCAGCAGCGGAATCAAAATGATTTCCGCGCGGCGCGACCTGGCCGCCGTGTAGCCATACGCCAACGCAAAAATCAGGCTGAGCACATACGCCACCAGGATGCGTACCAGCGAATAAAGCGCATACAGCGGCAGGCTGCGAGGGTCCTGCGAAATCTCCGACTCGGCGCGTACCGGCCCGAGCCATGACCTTCCGATCGAATAGACGCCGTAAATCACCGCGAACAACGAAACAAAAACGGCGATATCGATCAGAAATGCATACGCCCAACGCGAACCGGCGGGCCGCGCGGTCGCAGGCGGCAGCGGGGTCCGGTGCTCGAGAAGAGGGGCTGCGGAGGGCACGGGGAGGTCAGGTCTCGGTGAGCGTCAGCTTCCCGCTCGCCGCGTCGAAAACGAAAAGTTCGGCGTAGCGGCCCCACTGGATGGCCGTCTCCAGTTGGCGCCGCGCTTCGTCTTCGCTGAAATGCTCGTCCAGCAAATCCTGGAAAAATTCCGCGGGCAGCGTGCGGTTCGTTTTCGATTTCAGTGCCTGCTGCATCTGCCGCAGCAGGGGAACGTTCGCCAGCACCGCCTTGCGGAACATCGCTTTGCGCCCCTGAATGTCCGCTTGCGCGAATGCCTTGCCCTCCGGTGTGAGGATGGCGTCGCCTTCGGCCAGCTTCAACAATCCGAGAAGAACCGCCGTGTCCACGGTTGGCAACAGCGCATCCACTTCCAGGCTTAGTTCCGCGGCAAGCACGTGCAAGTCCGCCCGCCCGTTGTGGTCCTCCAGAATTTCCAGCAATCCGGCCATTCCCCCCGGCCGCGTGTGTGGCAGCATCACAACATCTTTTCGCCGGGCGGCTTCGGCTGCCCGGTGCTGTTCGGCAAGCGCACTCTCTGGATGCTCCTGCTGCGTCAGCGCCTTATAGATCAGGTCCACCAGTTCCGTGAAGTGCGCAGCCTTGCGATCCCGTGGATACGCCATATTCACGTTGAATTCCGCGTGGATATGCGCGGGATTCCGGCCCAGCACGATGATGCGGTCCGCCAGGATCACCGCTTCTTCAATGTTGTGGGTGACGATGAAAATCGCGCGCGTCGGAATTTTCTTCCCCAGCCACAGCTCCATCAATTCCCCGCGCAGCGTTTCCGCCGTCAATACGTCCAGCGCGGAAAACGGTTCGTCCATGAAAAGCACTTCCGGCTCGACCACCAGCGCCCGTGCGACCCCGACCCGCTGTTTCATTCCGCCCGACAGTTCCTTCGGATACGCGGACTCGAATCCGTCGAGCCCCACCGAATCAATGATTCGCAGGGCCCGCTTGTGGCGTTCCACATCCGGCACGCCCCGCGCCTCCAGTGGCGCTTCCACATTTTCCAGCACCGTCAGCCACGGAAACAGCGCGAAGCTCTGGAATACGATGGACACATTCGGCGATTCATCGCCGACCGGCTGCCCGTGCCAGAAAACGGTGCCACCCGACGTCGGCGAAAGCCCCGTCAGCATGCGCAGCATCGTGGATTTCCCACAACCCGAGGGCCCCAGCAGTGCAATAATTTGACCGGGATAAATCGCGATATCGGTCGGCGAAATTACCTGGATGCGGCTGCCATCCGGCTGGGGATAGAATTTCTCCAGTTTGCTCGCCGCAATAATGGGTTCAACGCCTGCCGTTGTCGTACTCATAATCACGTGTATTATCGCTTAGTTTTGTCGTTCGAAGCACGCAAATGAGCGCCATTCGGAGAATTCTTCCGAATGCGGTTACAATTTCTTGACTCCCCGATGAACACTTCGCCGCCAACGGCAGTCCCGCTGTCAGAAGCTCGTCTGCCCTCGTGGCTGATCGCCCTGGGCCTGTCCCTCGTCGCATCACTGGCCCTGCTGCTCCCGTTCTTTTGGCTCGGCAGCGCCTCTGGCCACGATTTCGAGTTCCACGTGGCATCCTGGCTGGACGTCGCTTACCAGTGGAAGCAGGGCATTCTCGTTCCGCACTGGACCGCCTGGACCAACTATGGCTTCGGCGAACCACGCTTCATTTTCTATCCGCCGCTTTCCTGGATCCTCGGCGCGGCCCTCAGCCTCATTTTGCCGATTTCGTGGGTTCCCGCGGCCTTCATTTTCCTCACCCAGACACTGGCCGGGATGTCCGCCTTTTTTCTCGGGCGCCGGTTGGCCGGCGAGACGCCCGCCTATCTGAGCGCTGTCTTCTACGCCGCAAATCCCTATGTCCTGCTCGTCAGCTATATCCGCAGTGACTTCGCCGAGCAACTTGCCTGCGCCATTTTGCCCATCCTGCTGCTGGCCGCGCTGCGCGTCGCCGGCCTGCTCCCGGAAGCGAAGCCCAAACGATCCACGATTATTTTTTTCTCCGTCCTTTTCGCCGCCGTGTGGCTGTCCAACGCTCCCGCCGGCGTCATTGCCAGCTATTCCGTTGCGCTGCTATTCACATGGGCGGCGCTTACCCGACGCTCGTGGAGAGTAGCGCTTCGCGCTATCGGCGGCCTTCTGTTGGGCTTCGGTCTCGCCGGTTTCTATCTTCTGCCCGCGGCTTATGAACAGCGCTGGGTAAACATCGGCCAGGCGCTGTCCAGCGGTCTGCTACCTGCTCAGAATTTTCTCTTCACCCGAACTGCCGACGTGGAGCACACCTGGTTCAACTGGATCTCTTCTTTCTGTGCCCTCGTGCTCATTCTGCTGGCGGCGCTCGCTGCCGTTGCCTCGGGCCGGCTCGCCAGAAGGCGAGACCGTGCGAGCGCCTCCCATTCACTCTGGGGCGGCTTGCTCCTCCTCGGATCGCTTGCCACTCTCATGATGTTCCGGCTGACCGCCCCGTTCTGGGACCTGCTCCCCAAAATGCGCTTTGTACAATTTCCCTGGCGATGGATGTCCATCATCGCCGTAGTCTCGTGCTGTTTTCTCGCCGCGGCCATCGAACGCCGCCGCGGCTGGCTCTGGCTTGTTCTGATTCTAATCGCTTCCTTCCCGCTTGGATATTTCCTGGTCGAAAACACGTGGTGGGATCCCGATGAAATGTCCACTCAACTGGCCGCGATAACGAGCGGCACAGGCTATGAAGGCGTGGATGAATACGATCCCCTCGGCGACGATCATATGGAACTTCCGAAACATGCCCCCCTGGCAAGGATTTTCGAGGACGAGAAGGAAGATCTTCGCGCCGGGCCGCCTAAGGCAAAAATCCAGATCGAAACGTGGCAGACAGAGAACCACGGAATTTCAGTGGAGTGCCGGGCGCCCGCCCGCGTGGCCCTGCGTTTGCTCAACTACCCTGCGTGGCGGGTGACGGTGAACGGCAAGACGGTAACGCCGGAAAAACCCGACGACCTGGACCAGATGCTGGTCCCGATTGAAGCCGGCAAGTCTGAAATCGAGGTGCGATATGTGCGCCCCAAGGATCAGACGGCGGGAATTGCTGTTTCGATTTTCAGTCTCTTGATCGCGGCCGGCTTGCTCGCGCCGCGAAAATCGCCGCAAGCCTAGCGGCGGTCGACCGAGGGGTGGCGGATGTCCTGCCCCTGCACGATGTAAATCACATCTTCCGCGATATTCGTTGCGTGGTCGCCGATGCGTTCCAGATTCTTGGCCACAAGGATCAATTCGAACGCCGGGAAGACCACGCTCGAATCCCCCATCATGTAGGTCAACAGTTCCCGGAAAATCTGGTCGCGGTAATGATCCACCTGATCATCGGTCGACATTACCTTTTGCGCCAACTCCACGTCGCGGCGCACCACGGCATTCAGCGAATTGCGCACCTGCTCTTCCACCAGTTCCGACATACGCGGCAAATCCACATACGGCTTCACGCGCGGATGCCGCAGGATGCGCAGCGCTCCTTGCGCTATATTCACGGCCTGGTCGCCAATGCGCTCGAGGTCGTTGTTGATGCGCGAAACCGCGAGCACCAGCCGCAGATCCACCGCCATCAACTGGTGCAGGGCCAGCAACTGCACGACGCGGTCGTCCACTTCGAGCTGCAGTTCGTTGATCGCGTCTTCTTCGTCCAGAACCCGCTTCGCCAATTGCTCGTCCGATTCCAGGACGGCGTGCACCGACTGGTGCACGGCGCGTTCCGCGAGGCTGCCCATCCAGAGCAGCCTTTCTTTGAGCTCGTTCAAATCCTTTTCGAAGTGACGTTCCATGAAGCCCTTCCCATTCGCGTTTTACCGATTACCGCGCACCGCCAAATCGCAGAAAACTTCCAGGCCTCAGCCGAAGCGCCCGGTGATATAGGCTTCCGTTCGTGGATCGCTCGGTGTGGTGAACAGGTGCGGCGTCGGACTGAATTCGATAATCTGCCCGGTCAGCAGGAAGGCCGTGAAATCGCTGACCCGGGCGGCTTGCTGCATGTTGTGCGTCACGATGGCGATGGTGGTCAGATTCTTCAATTCCACCATCAGTTCCTCGATCTTTGCCGTGCTTATCGGGTCCAGCGCGGAGCACGGCTCGTCCATCAACAGCACTTCCGGCTCAACCGCAAGCGCCCGCGCGATGCAAAGCCGCTGCTGCTGCCCGCCGGAGAGCTCGTACGCCGATTTGTGCAGATGATCCTTCACCTCGTCCCACAACGCCGCGTGCCGCAAGCTCTTTTCGACCGTATCGGCCAGGGAACCTTTGTACCCATTGATCCGCGGGCCGTACGCCACGTTGTCAAAAATCGATTTCGGAAAAGGGTTCGGCCGTTGAAATACCATGCCCACCCGGCGGCGCAGTGCGGTGACGTCCTGGGCCAGGATATCTTGGCCATCCAGCAGGATTTCGCCTTCCAGCCGCGACGTGGAAACGGTTTCGTACATGCGATTCAAAGTGCGCAGCAGCGTGGATTTCCCGCATCCTGAAGGCCCGATGAGCGCGGTCACCTTCTTGTCGGCAATTCCCATGTTGATGTCGAACAGGATCTGCTTCGGGCCATAGGAGAAATTCAGCTTGCTAATGGTCATCCGCATGGGCAGCGCCGCGGACGTTTCGCGGCTTGCGGGTGTGGTCAGATTGGTGACGATATTCACGGAAAACTCCGGCTTGGCGGACGCTTGCATTTAAGACCTCGGTACCGCGATGCCACGGGACAGTATCGTGCGCGCCAGAATGTTGATGATCAAAACCAGCCCCAGCAGCACCAACCCGGCGGCCCACGCCTGCCGGTGCCAGTCATCGTAGGGCGAAACCGCGTACGTGTAAATCATGACCGGAAGCGTGGCCGTCGGCTGCGACCATCCGTGGCTCTCGAACCGGTTTCCAAACGCGGTAAACAGAAGCGGCGCAGTTTCTCCCGCTACGCGCGCCAGCGCCAGCAGGATCGCGGTCATAATGCCGCGGTAGGCCGCGGGCACAATCACCGTCACGATCGTTTTCCATTTGCTAGCGCCCAGCGCCATGGCCGCTTCCCGGAGCATTCGCGGCACACTCTTCAGGAACTCTTCCGTGCTCCGCAAGGTGATCGGAATCATCATCATCCCGAGAGCGAACGCCCCGGCAAGCGCCGAGAAATGCTTGAACGGCAGCACCACCAGGCTGTATGCAAAGATACCGATCACGATCGACGGCACGCCGTTCAGAAGATCCGCGGCATAACGCACAACCGACGCCATGCCCTTGCCGCTGAATTCCGCAAGGTAGATCCCGCCCAGAAAGCCGATGGGCACGCCCATCAACGACGCCAGCAGCAGAATCTTGCCGCTGCCCACAATCGCGTTGGCCATGCCGCCGCCCGCTTCTCCCACGGGTTTCGGCAGCTTGGTGAAGAAATCCCAGTTGATCGAAGTGCCGCCGTTGAAGAGCAGGTACCCGAGGATGAAGAAGAGCACGAGAACTGATACGAACGCGCAGACCCCGGTCATCGCCAGCATGAAGTTGCTGACAAATTTTCGCCAGCGAAGCCGCCCGTTGCTCATCCGCCCGCCTCGCTGCCCTTTTGCGTGGTGACAACGATTAGAATGCGGGCCAGCCCGTTCAGAATGAACGTCAGCAGGAAGAGCACAAGTCCCAGGGCGATCAGCGACTGCAAATACAGTTCGCCTGTGGCTTCCGTAAATTCATTGGCAATCACCGCGGCGATGGAATAGCCGGGGGCAAAGAGCGAAGCCGCAATCTTCGGCGTGTTTCCGATGACCATGGTCACGGCCATCGTTTCGCCCAGGGCGCGCGCGAGCGCCAGAAAGATCGAACCCATGATGCCGGTCTTCGCGAAGGGGACCACCACTTTCCACGTCGATTCCCAGCGCGTCGAACCCAGGGCCAGCGCGGCTTCCCGCTGGTCGCGCGGCACGGAAAGCAGGACTTCGCGCGATACCGAAATGATGTAGGGGATTACCATGATCGCCAGCACGATGCCCGCGGTCATGAAGCCGACGCCGTAGGAAGGCCCTTTGAAAATCGGCAGATACCCGAACGGCTTGTTCAGTGCCGGATAGATCACCGTTCGCATCAGCGGCACCACGATAAAGACACCCAGCAGGCCATAAATGACGCTGGGCACCGCCGCGAGCAGGTCAATGAAGAACTGCAGTGTGTCGGAAACGCGCGGTGGCGCAAGTTCCGCGAGAAAGATGGCTGCGCCGATTCCGAGAGGCACGGCAACGAGCAACGCGACCGCCGAGGTGACCATGGTTCCGTAGATGAACGGCAGCGCGCCGAATTGATCCATGATCGGGTCCCAGACCGAAGTTACAAAAAAATGGAACCCAAACTTCTGCCGCGGCAATGCTGAATTTATCCACAGTTCCCAAACGAGTGCGGCTGTAATCAGCACCACGGTCGTCGCAAATACCAAAGTAACCAGCCGCGCGATTTCATCCCCATCACGCAGCTTCAGAAAAAAAGAACGCGAACCCGATACCGGGCCCGCGCCTTTCAGCGTTGTCGTGGTAGTTGCCACATCTCTCCGGCAGTGCTACTGGATGCTGTTGATTGCCTTCTTTTCCTTTTCGACCACTTCCTTCGGAAGTTTTGCGTAGGAAAGCGCTTCAACCGAGTTCTGGCCATCGTTGAGCATCCACTGGAGGAAGCCCTTGATCGCGTCACGTTTCCCGCCGTCTTGAAACTTTTGCGGGATCAGCAGCCACGTGAAGCTGGAGATCGGATACGCCTTGCTCCCCGCAGCATTTGTGATGCTCACGCGGAAATCGTCCGGCATCTCTTTCGCCGCGCCCGCTGCTGCTGCCGTGACGCTCGCCAGATCCGCTTTCACAAAATTTCCCGAGGAGTTTCGTACACTGCCATAGGGAATGTTGTTCTGGACCGCGTAGATCAACTCAACGTAGCCGATTGCGTTCGGCGTAGTCTTAACGCTGCCCATGACGCCTTCATTCCCCTTCCCTCCTATGCCGGTAGGCCAGTTGACGGATGTGCCCTTGCCGACCTTGGTTTTCCATTCGTCACTGACCTTCGAGAGGTAATCGGTCCATATGTAGGTTGTGCCGCTGCCATCCGAGCGATGCACGACAATGATGTCCTCCGCCGGCAGATTGACGCCCTTGTTCGAGCCCGCGATGGCGGGGTCATTCCACTTTGTAACTTTTCCAAGGAAAATTCCGGCTAGCGCTTCCGGCGTGAAATTTAGGGCACCCGTCACTCCCGGAATGTTATAGGTCGGTACGTCCGCCCCCAGCACCGTCGGAAAATGCAGAATCCCGGTGCCGTTGTGCTTGTCCTGGAAGGCCTTGAGCTGGTCATCATTCATCGGACCATCGGTTGCGCCGAAATCCACCGTTCCTTCGGTTACCTGCTTGATGCCTGCGCCTGAACCGACAGACTGGTAATTGAATTGAAAGTTGGGATTCTTCGTGTGGTAGACGTCAAACCATTTCGAATAGATGGGATAGGGGAACGTTGCACCGGCCCCGTTGATCAGTAATGCGTTGTCTGCGAGCACCAGCGCCCAGAGCGCAAGCACACCTACTGCAAGTCCGACAAATCGCTTCATGAGATTGCTCTCCTGCTGCCCGAGGTTAGGCGGCTAGCACCTCAGTCTGACCACCCCCCATTACGGCATTGTTACAATCCCGGTAGAGTCTGTTAAAATTCCGAAACATTCTCTCTAATGCCCCCTAACGTCTTTGAACCCTTATAGTTACAGGGCAGTCCAAAATTGCCTCCGCGCAAAAAATGAAGGAGGGGCAACCTCTCCGGGCACCCCTCCTCGTTCACGCTTCGAGCCGTTGGTCAAACCCTGAACTAGGGCAGGTAATAACGGAATGAAGTCTCCACTATGTTGTCCACCGCCTTCGGCGCAATCGCCACGGCTCCGACGGCTCCGCCAGACCAACCCACTTTGTAGATGTAGGAGTATTGAATGCCCCACTGCACGCGGCCCTTTTCGCCCTGGTACAGCTTGTGCCAGAAGCCGAGCGTGCCTTCGCCGATGTACCGGATATCGCCGGCGCAGGTGCCGCCTGCCCCGGGAGCCCCCGTTCCAGCAGGTACGGTTTCTGTGGAGCACCCCGTATTGTTAGCCAGAGGCGAGCCATAGCCGCCGATCCCGCTGGTTGAAGTTGTATACGTCGTGGTTCCCGGGATGGCGGGCGATGTGCTCGTTGCCGGAATCGCCGGCGTGGTGACAATTTTCACTGAAGAGTATCCGGTGTAGGCTGCCCGGGAGGCATACTCACCGCCCAGGTAGCCATAGATGTCTACCTTCGGCGTGGGATGCAATTCGAGTTTGCCCAGCCACTGCGCGTTGTGAATCGTCGCCAGCGTGCCATCCGGCCGTGCGGTTATGTCGGCAAGCTGCGCCGAACCAAATCGCCCGATACCGGTTCCGTATACGCCCTTGATGCTCACATCCAGCTTCTTTCTGAAGAACGGCGCCGAGGCGCTTACGCCAAAGCCTCCGCCGGTCTTCGAGTCGTTCGTCGCGCCGAACGCGGAGGGAGCTGTCAGCGGGGCTCCGGTTCCGGACACGCACTGGGCCGGATTGATCGGATTCCCGTTCAGAATGACGGTGCCGGCGGCATTGGTGGCTAGCGGGCTGACGACTGCGCATGGGTAAATGCGATCCCGGAACTCGCTCACGATGCCCAATATTTCATAGTGGCCCCATCCAGGATCGAAGGCTGCCTTGATCACGAAATCCGGAATCTTGTTGACCGTATATCCCGTGGGATCGAAGGCATTGAAGAGGCCGGCGCTATTTCCGGGCGCGTTGAAGAAGAAGTTTTGAGAGGTAGTCGCGGCCGCGCCGCCTGCCACGCTTGTGGTCACGCTATCAAATCCGCGGCCGCCAATGGTCGTCTGGGGATTCTCAGCCGAAACCCCCAAGGTGAACTTGTCTCCGAAACTCTTCGTCACGCGTACCGAAGGGATGCGCTCCCAGGTAAAGCCCACCACATACTGCGGATCGATCATCTGTGGCAAGACTTCTCCGCGGTTGGCGATGCCTTTCTTGTTTTCTGTGGCCAGCGTCCACATCTGCCCCGCCGTGAACGCCCATCCGTTGTCAAACTCCGCCCGGCCCCAACCCTGGCGCATCCGGAGGACGTAGGAGTTGCTCTCGCGATTGTTTGAGGTCGTGCCTGCGCCGAGGAAGTCGGTTTCAACATAGCCAGTTACCTTGGCGCTTCCGACCTTCGACTCGAGCAGCAAGCTTAGACGCGACTGCCGTGCCGAGAAATTCATTTCGGTCGTCCGGCTGAGCGCGTTGCCGCCGAACGGGATGCCGGAAAATTGCGTGTTGATGTCGCCGCTGATTGCCCGTTGGCGGTTTACGGTAGCTGCTTCGATAAAGCCCCCGGGAGTAATGCTGATTCCCTTGAAGCGAATCGTCATCGGCCCCTTTTCCTCCGCCATTCCCTGCTGTGCGCCCGAACCCGCCACCGTGGAGTTCACAACGGCCGCGTTCGTCGCCGCCATGCTGGCCACCGTGGAGTTCAGCGCCGTCGCCGTGGATTTCACTTCTGCCGAGGTCGCGACCGCTTCGACGGCCTTGGTCTTGGCTTCCGTCGCGCGCGCATTGGCCGACGCCGCCGCTTCCCGCGCTTCCTCGATTTGGCGGTCGCGCTTCGAGAGTTCTTCCTTGAGCATCTGGAGTTGCGCCTGCTGCGCCTCCAATGCCTGGCGCAGCTCTTCCATTTGCGCCGCAAGTTCCGCGTTGGTCTTCGTTAGGGCATTTGCCGCCGCTTCTTTCGGCGCATCCTTCGGCGAATCCTTGGGCGAGTCTTTCGGTGAATCAGCAAAGGCCGTTCCGGTCACCAGGAACAGCGATAGTGCGAGTGATGCGATTTTTCTCATTGCCTCTCTCTTTTTTTTGCAGCAGATTTCGAATAAGTTTCCGGGAAATGCGTACCACCCCGTTTGGGACGTTATGTGGGGACTCTTACGGCTATATCAATCCAATATAAATAGTCTGTAACAATCGCTTCGAGTGGCTGCCTATCCCCTTTAATTACATCACCTTACAATTTGTTACTGTCTGCCCGACTAGGCTCTCCGGGCACACCATTTGGCACCCTGGGCGGCTCTGCCGGATTGATTGGGTGCCTAAAACCGGCCCCGAGGCGAGCTTCGCTCGAGGCTTGGCGGGGAAGGGAAAGTCCCGGACGTTCAGAAGAGCAAGATCTCGCCTGAGGGGAGGCGCGCTCAGCGCCGTTCGCCCATCTGATACGCCAGCATGATCTGCCTCAGCCGGTACTGATATTTCGCATCGGTATCCTGGAGATCGGCGTCTGTCTTCTGGAGTTCCGCCTGGCTGAATTCGACAATCGAGCTCAAACCCAGTTTGTACCGCGCCTGCGCCAATTCAAGCGCCAGGTTCGCCTGTTCCAAAAGCTGCTTCGTCACCGTCAGCCGGGCATACGCCTTTTGCGTATCCAGCCAGCTGTCGCGCACGTCCCGGGCAAGGTTGTTTTCCATGTCTTCGAGTTTCTTGCGCTTCATTTCCGTTTCAAGGTCGGCGCTTTTGGCGCGCGCGCTGAACAGGAACCCGTTAAAAACGGGAATGTTGATATTCACGCCCACTCCGCCGTACCAGCTCGCAATATGGTCGTCACGGGCCGGCGCCTGGCCCACCACTCCCAGGGCGTTTACAGTCGGACGCCAAAGATCGTGCTCCGATCGGCCGAATTTTTCCGCGGCGGCCACCTCATTCTGCATGGCCTGAATTTCCGGCCGCTGTTCGATGGCTTTTTGAATCAGTTGAGCGGGATCCAGCAGGGGCGGCGCCGAGAGCTGCTGCTCCGGCTCAACGGGTCTGAAATTCTGGCGGTCCGAGTATCCGAGAATTGCGGAGAGGGTGGATAGCGAAGCTTCATAATTATTATTCGATTCAAGCAACAGGAGTTTCGCGCGCGCCAGGTCCACCTTGCCGAAGCTCAGATCCAGATCAGATCGAAGTTTTGCGTCTGTCAGCGCCTGCACCTGGTCGACCAGAGTTTGCCGCGTCGTTACCGTGTCCTGTGCCACCTGCAACAATGCGTGGGTCTCCAGCGTGTTGTAGAACGCCTCATCCACAGCAAGGATAATGTCCTGTTCTGTCGCAAGGGCATTCTGGTCTTCGGCTTTAGCGTGAAACTCCGAACTGGACACCAGGTTGGTCGTCCGCCCGAAGTCCGTGATCAGTTGATTGACCGTTGCTCCTGCGGCGGCTCTTGGATAGAGAGTCGGATTCGTCAGAAATCCAGCCGCGATTCTCGATCCCGGATTGGAGTCCACTCCCGTGACGCTCAAGCTCACTTCCGGCATGAGCGCCGATCGCGCTTCCCGGACAAATTCGCGCGATTCTAACGCGCGTAATTTCCCCGCGCTAATCTGTGGATTGTTTCGCACGCCGATGGCTTCGGCTTCCTCAATGGTGAGCAACTTTCCATCGGAATTTGCGGTAGCGGCGGTCCCGCCGGGAGCGCCCGGCTGCTCTTGCGCCGCTGCCGACCTCCCGAGTAAAGCCAAGAACAACGCCAAACGCATTGCCGCCTTCACGATGCCACCTCCGCCGTATCCGCGTGTTTTCTTCCGTGAATCACCAGATAGACGGCGGGCACCAGAAACACCGTCACAACCACGGAAACTCCCAGTCCCCCAATCACCGCGCGGGCCAGCGGCGCATACTGTTCGCTGCCCGCCTCCACGCCCAGCGCCATCGGAATCAACCCCAGCAGTGTCGCCAGCGACGTCATCAGAATCGGGCGCAACCTCACTTTGCACGCCTCCACCACCGCCTGCTCTAAGCCCATGCCCCGTTCATGCAAGATCCCCGAAAACTCCACGATCAGGATGCTGTTGGAAACCACAATCCCGGTCATCATGATCACCCCCATCAGCGACATGATGTTCAGCGTTGTGTGCGTGAGGAACAGGAACACCACTACTCCCGCAATCCCCGGCGGAATCGCGGTCAGAATGATGAAGGGATCGATGAACGAGCGGAATTGCGCCATAAGGATCAGGTAAACCAGAATCACCGACAGCATCAACCCGACGCCAAACCGGAAAAACGATTCGTTCATTCCCACTACCGCCCCCTGCACCCTCACCAGCGCGTTCTTCGGCAGCTTCAGCCCCTTCACGAGCCGATTTACTTCCGCACTCACGCCGCTTAAATCCTCGCTTTTCGGCATCACATAGACGTCCATAACACGCCGGATCATGTAATGGTCAACCTCGGTCGGCGTGTTGATCGGCACAATCTTCGCCACCGATTGCAGCGGCGTATATTTCGCCGACGTCGCCGCCCTCAACGGAATATTGCGGAAGTCGGACATGGTCATCGAACCTACTTTGTTGTTGGAATACTGAACCGTGAGCATGTAATTGTTTCCGGTCTTCGGATCGATCCAGTAACTCGGGGCGATCATTCCATTCGAGGTCAACGCGGTGATGACGTTATCCACCACGTCTCGGGGTGTCAGCCCGAGCAGGCTGGCCTGCTTGCGGTCAATGTTCAGTTCCAGCCCCGGATAGTCGATGTCCTGTGGGATCAGCACGTCGCTTACGAGTTTTGAGCCCTTGAGTTGCAACGCCAGTTGCCGCGCGATGTCATTTCCTTCATTTAGATTGTTGTCGCTCACCTGAATATCCAGCGGCGCCGGCAGGCCCTGGTTCACCACCGAATCCACCAGTCCTCCCGCCTGGAAGTACGCGCTCACCTCTGGCAGATCGTTCGCGAGTTTCCGCCTCACCCTCTCCATATACTCGTAACTCCCCACTTCGTGCCCTTCTTTCAGGCTGACTTGCACGAACGCCGTATGCATGGCGGAATTGCTCGTATAGATCGCCGACAAGTCCGGCGTGATGCCGATGTTGGACACGATCATGTCCAAATCGCCTTTCGGGATGAGCGAGCGGATTTCCTGCTCCACATCCGCCACATACTTGTCGGAAATTTCGAGCCGTGTGCCGGTTGGCATTTTCAGGTTGATCACAAATTGCCCGGGATCCGTGCGCGGAAAGTAGGCTCTGCCCACGAACGGGAAAACGCCTGCCACCAGCAGCACAATTCCTCCCAAAATGAACAGCGCCGTCCGACCCGGCGTCACCAATGCTCGCGTCACCCACGTTTCGTAAAAGCTGAGAAGTTGGTGAAACTTTTCGTTAAATCCATGCACCAGTTTTGCCAGGAATCCTTGCGGTTTTTCGTGCGCGCCTTCTTCTCCATGAGCTCCATGCGAATCCAAACGAATGAAGTACGCGCAATAGAGCGGCACCACTGTCATCGCGAAGATGTATGACGCAAAAATCGACAGCACGACTCCAAGCGCCAGATCCGTGAAGAGATACTTGCTCACGCCAAAGAAGAAAGTGACCGGGAAAAACACAATCGAAGTGGTCGAGGTTGCCGCCAGCACCGCCAGCGCCACTTCCATGCCTCCCTTTTCCGCTGCTTCACGCGGGGGCGCTCCGTTTTCCATGAATCGGAAAATGTTTTCGAGCACGACGACCGAATCGTCAATCAATCGCGAAAACGCCAGAGCCAATCCGCCCAGCAGCATGGTGTTGATGGACCCGCCCATCCCATTCATCACCAGAAAGCACGTCAGCGCGGAAAGCGGGATCGAGAGCAGCACCGCAAACGTCGCTCGCGGGCTCCCCAGGAACAGCAGAATCATCAGCCCTGTCAGGAGCAACCCGATGCCACCTTCTTTCAATAGATTTTTGACCGCGGTTTTCACGAAGACGGACTGGTCGAACACCACCGCGGTCTTCAAGGTCACCGGTATATCCACCAAATCCTTGATCGCCTCTTTCACGCCGCTGACGATGGCAATCGTGTTGCTGTCCCCGCCTTGCTTCAGAATGGGAATGTAGACGGATTTCTGTCCATCAATTCTCACGATGTTTGTCTGAATTGCCCCCGCGTCCTCGGCCCTTCCCACGTCGGCAACCAATACCGAGCCCAGGCCCACGCTCTTCAACGGAACCTGATTAATCTCCTCCGCGCGGGGCACCTGGCTGTTGGCATAAATGTTGTAATCGCGGTTGCCGATGCGCACGTCGCCGGCGGGCAAAATCAGGTTGGAGCTGTTGACCGCGGTCACCACGTCCATCAAGCTCAGTTGATGTGCTTCAAGTTTGACGGGATCCACGAAAACCTGAATCTGCCGGTAGGTTCCTCCGAACGGCTGAGGCACGGACGCACCCGGCACATTGGCCACCTGGTTTCTGACCTGGAATTGCGCCAGGTCTTTCAACTGCGTTTCGTTCAGGCCTTGGCCTTTCAGGGTCAGCAGGCAAACAGGCAAGCTCGAGGCATCGAACTTCAGCACCACCGGCGGCAGCGTCCCCGGCGGGAGCCGCCGCAAGTCTGCCATCGCGAGATTCGCGATGTTGCTCAACGCTGCGTTGGGATCCGTTCCGGGCTGGAAATAAATCTTGATCAGACTGACGCCGGTCAAAGAGCGCGATTCGATGTGGTCGAAATTGCTCGCCAGCGTGAAGAATCGTTCGAAGGTGTTGGTAATATCCGCTTCGATCTGCTGCGGCGGCATACCCGAATAAAACGTCGCAACCACAACCACAGGAATATTGATCTGTGGGAATAAATCCACCGGCATGCGGACCACGGTGGTTACACCCACCACCGCGACTACCAAGCAAACCATGATGATGAAGTACGGATACGCCAGCGCAAACTTCGGCATTACGCTTCTCCCGCGGCGCTAGAGCCGCCGTCAGCAAATTGTTTCGCTCTCATTTTCATAACCATCCACATTTCGCGCTTCCCGCGAACGCAAAGCAGCCTCAGAACGCCTCCTGCGCCGCATGCTTTTTCCCGTGAATCACCAGATACACAGCCGGCACCAGGAAGACGGTCAGAACGAGCGATGCGCCCAGCCCGCCGATCATGGCGCGGGCCAGCGGCGCGTACTGTTCGCTCCCCGCTTCCAATCCCAGCGCCATCGGTAGCAATGCCAGCAGCGTTGCCAGCGAGGTCATCAGAATCGGCCGCAGCCGCACTTTGCACGCCTCCACCACCGCTGCCTTCACGCTCATTCCGCGTTCCTGCAAAATTCCCGAAAACTCCACGATCAGAATGCTGTTGGAGACCACAATCCCGGTCATCATGATCACTCCCATCAGCGACATGATGTTCAGCGTCGTGTGCGTCATCCACAAAAACACCAGCGCGCCCGCAAGACCCGGAGGAATCGCCGTGAGAATGATGAAGGGCTCAACGAATGAGCGGAATTGCGCCATCAAAATCAGGTAGACGAGAATGACGGAGAGCAAGAGTCCCACGCCAAAGCGGGTGAACGACTGGTTCATCCCCACAACCGCGCCCTGCACCCGCACGCGCGCGTTTCGCGGCAGCGAAAGTCCCTTCAGCATTTGCGTCACTTCGCCGTTCACGCCGCTCAGGTCTTCGCTTCTGGGCATCACGTAAACGTCAATCACCCGGCGAATTTGGTAGTGATCCACTTCCGTGGGCGTGTTGATGGGTTCGATCCTGGCCACCGATTGTAAAGGCGTGTATTTCGAGGAACTGTTTGCCCGCAGCGGAATGTTCTGAAAATCGGACATGGTCATCGAGGCGATCTTTTCGTTCGAGTACTGCACCGTGAGCATGTAGTTGTTTCCGTTCTTCGGATCGATCCAGTAACTGGGGGCGATCATGCCGTCGGAGGTCAGGGCGGTGATCACGTTGTTCACCACGTCCTTCGGGCTCAATCCCAGCAAACTGGCCTGCTCGCGATCAATATTCAGTTCCAGTCCGGGGTAATCGATGTCCTGTGGGATCAGCACATCGCTAACCCGCTTCGAGCCTTTCAGTTGCAGTGCGATGTTACGGGCAATGCCGTAACCTTCGGCCATGTCGTTATCGCTGACTTGAATGTCCAGTGGAGCGGGCAAGCCCTGATTCACCACCGAGTCTACGAGTCCGCCGGTCTGGAAATAGAGGCTTAATTCGGGCAGGTCGTCTGCCAGTTTTCGCCGCAGACGCTCCATGTATTCGTAACTCCCGACCGCATGTCCCTCTTTCAAATTAATCTGCACAAACGCGGTGTGCATTGCGGAGTTGCTGGTATAAATCGCGGAGATGTCCGGCGTAATCCCGATGTTGGATACGATCATTTCCAGGTCGCTGCGCGGAATCACCGCGCACACATCCGCTTCCACCCGCGCAATGTATTTTTCGGTGACTTCCAGCCGTGTGCCGGTCGGCGCTTTCAGGTTGATCACAAATTGCCCCGGGTCGGTGCGCGGGAAATAGGCGCGTCCCACGAAGGGAAATGCAATCGCCGTAGCCAAAGCGATTCCGCCGAGGATGTACACCACGGTCCGTCCCGGTTTATCGAGGACGCTGGTCACAGTCTTCTCGTAACGCTCCAGCATTCTTTGGAAGGACGCGTTGAAGCGATGCACGGCGTGCGAGAGCACGCCACGCGGATTTTCGTGGACCTCTTCCCCGTGCGCGCCCTTCCGCACGAATTGCGCGCAGTACAACGGCACCACCGTCAGCGCGAACACATAGGAAGCAAAGATGGATAGCACCACGCCCAGTGCCAGGTCGGTGAACAGATAGCGGCTCACACCGTAAAAAAGCGTCACGGGAAAAAACACGATCGAAGTCGTGCAGGTCGCCGCGAGGACCGCCAGCGAGATCTCCATCCCCCCTTTTTCCGCCGCTTCACGCGGCGATGTTCCCTGCTCCATAAACCTGAAAATGTTCTCCAGCACCACCACCGAGTTATCAATCAGGCGGGAAAGCGCCAGCGCGAGGCCGCCAAGAAGCATGGTGTTGATCGAACCACCCATGCCGTTGACCACGAGTAAGCACGCCAACGCGGAAAGAGGAATGGAGAGAAGCACAGCAAACGTGGCGCGCGGACTTCCGAGAAACAGCAGAATCATCAATCCGGTCAGGATCAGGCCGATGCCGCCTTCTTTCACCAGATTTCTTAGCGCGGTCTTCACGAAGATGGACTGGTCAAACACCACGGCGGTTTTCAAAACGTCTGGGATATCCACCAGATGTTTCGTGGCTTCCTTCACCCCATTTACAATCGCAATGGTGTTGCTACCACCGCCTTGCTTCAGAATGGGGATGTAAACGGATCTCTGGCCGTCAATGCGCACAATGTTGGTCTGGATCGCGCCGGAATCTTCCGCTTTCCCTACATCGGCGACCAGGACCGATCCAAGTCCCACGGATTTCAGGGGAATTTGGTTGGCGTCGGCAGGCGACGGTACCTGGCTGTTGGCGTAAATGTTGTAGTCGCGATTGCCGATGCGCACGTCACCCGCGGGAAGAATCAAGTTTGAATTGTTAACAGCGGTGACCACGTCCATCAAGCTGAGCTGGTACGCCTCGAGCTTTGTGGGATCGACATACACCTGAATCTGGCGGTAGATTCCCCCAAACGGCTGCGGCACCGATGCGCCCTTCACGTTTGCCACCTGGTTCCGCACCTGAAATTGGGCCAGATCCTTCAGTTCTGTTTCATTCAGGCCCTCTCCCTTTAACGTGATTAGGCAGACGGGCAGGCTCGAAGCATCAAACTTCAGAACCACCGGCGGCAGAGTTCCCGGCGGCAATCGCCGGAGGTCGGCCATCGCCAGATTAGCGACGTTGCTCAGTGCTGCATTCGCATTTGTTCCCGGCTTGAAATAGATCTTGATCAGGCTAACGCCGGTTAAGGACCGCGATTCGATGTGATCGAAATTGCTCGCCAGCGTAAAAAATCGCTCGAAGGTGTTGGTAATGTCCGCCTCAATCTGTTGCGGCGGCATGCCCGAATAAAACGTTGCTACCACGACGACGGGAATCTTGATCTGCGGGAACAGGTCCACGGGCATGCGCGCGACCGTGGTCACGCCGACCACCGCCACCACCAGGCATATCATGATGATGAAATACGGATACGCCAGGGCGAACCTCGGCATTACTTCGCCTCCGTCTCGCCCGGCCGGCTGGAATCGATTTCTTTCGGGGCCACTTTCATCCCGGCCCGGAACTCATTCCGGCTTCCAACCACGACTCGCTCTCCCTCGATCAATCCTCCGCGTACCTCAACCCGCACACTTCCCTCTAAACCCAATTGCACTTTCCGTTCTTCCAGAATGTTCTTTGCGTTCACCGCCAGAACGCTTCCTTCGCTGGCGTCCCCGCCCAACTCCACCGCTTCTAGCGGCACGGTCAGAATGTCCCGATTGTCGGGCGGTGCAACAATCGCCTGCACGTACATTCCGGGAAGAAGCCGACCATCGGCATTCTGAAAATCGATTTCGGTTTCCATCGTTCGCGTCTGCGGATCGAGCGAATCCGCAAAGCGAGACACCTTTCCCACATAGTCCGCATTCAGCGCCTGCACGTGCACTTTCACCGGATCGTTCAGCCGGATTTCCCCCGCGATCGATTCCGGAATCGGCAGGACCAATCGCAGAACGGAAATTTCCGCGATGCGCACTACCGGCGTTGACTGCGTGCTGGACGCTGTCCCCGCAGCGATTAACGAGCCCGTATCGGCATAGCGGACGGTCACCACTCCCGCGAACGGCGCCACGATCCGGGTATACTGGGACAGCGCCGAATATTGCTTGGCGTTTGCTTCGGCCACTTCGAGCGCCTGCTGCGCTGCATTCAACGCCGCTTCCGCACTGGACACCTGCGCTTCCCCCTCGAGATCCTTCGCCCGCGCGTTGTCCACTTCCTGTTGAGCCACCAGCCCTGCTTTCTGTTCGGCGGCTTGCCGCAATCGCTGATGCATCGCGTGGACGGCCACGTGGGCTGACTTGGCCCGCTCCACGTCTCCCTGCGCGCGGCTGATTTCCTGGCGCGACCGCCGCACAGCTGCATCGGCGCCCGCGAGCTGCGCCGCCAGTTCAGGCACTTCCAGAATTGCCAGGGTCTGGCCTGCGTTGACCCGAGAACCCACGTCCACGGATATCGTTTTGATATATCCCGCAATCTTGGCGTGGACGTCCACGTCCTGGAATGGCTTGAACGCGCCGGCCAGTGTCAGGGGCGCGCCCAATTTGCCGCGCGAGACCTTGACCACCGCGGCCACGATTTCGCCATGCGCCTTCCTCCCAGGCTCCGCGTCGTCGGCTTCGGTTTTCCCGTGGCGCCATCCGGCCCACAACGCGATCAGCCCCAGAAAAACGAGGCCCGCGATTACCAACTTGCTCTTTTTTGACATTGCATGTCCTTGTTACGACCGTCGTTCACGAACAATCGGAAGAGCTCATCCTCTTTGATGTTCGGACAAAGGAACTAGGAGAACTTCAGAAAGGGAAATAAATCGGGATCTGCCGGTTCGCTCTTGCCTGGGCCGGTAAACGGAACGGAGTTACTCGAGAGGTGGGGGCCGCGACCAGACCCTGGCGACAATGTCGGATTGCGGAACTTCTTCTTCGCGCTCGAAACACCGTGCCACATAACTTCCCGCGGGCGCCGCGAGTTGTCGGCGATATGCTTCCAGATTCAGATCCGCCAGCTTGATGTCGTCTTGAACCGGGCTGAAATGCTGCAATTCCGAGGCGCCGACCGACGCTCGATTCCTCTGCAGGGTGTGAACTTCAACAAAACCGTGTGAATAGCAGAGAGCCGCGAAGGGATTGTAGAGGATAAATGCCGCCAGGAGCAGACAAACCCACTCGTTCAATCGGTGCTCCTGATTGGAGTGTCTCTGGTCGCGCATTCTTCTCCTGCCTATCTGTTAACACTAGTTCGACTCTGTCTTGGGGTCAAGAGGATGCCTGCAGGCCTGTGCCTTTATGCCTTCAAGGGGAGGAGATGGGGACCGGTGCCAGGGGTGCGCCGGTCCCCGAGGTAGGACATTGAGTGAAGTTCAAACGCGCTGAGTTTCGCAGTTCGGGGTCACATCCGAATGAAGGCCGTGTGAATTCTCGGTGACCTCGGAACTCAACCCCATCGTGGTCATTTCCGATTCCGGGCGCACGGCGAACCCGCGGCCGTGGCGCACGTCGAGGCCGCGTACCCAGAAGATGATGTCTTCGGCGATGTTGGTGGCGTGATCCGCGATGCGCTCCAAATGGCGGGTTGCCAGCACGAACTGCATGCCGGGACTGACCGACGCGACGTTCTCGGTCATGCGCAGGAGCAGGTTCTCGAAGATGCGGTCGCGGTACTGGTCCACAACGTCATCGCTTTCCAGAACCTGGGCCGCCAATTCCGCGTTGCGGAAGATCAGCGCTCCCAGGCTGCGGCTGACCATCGAGCGCACCGCTTCGGCCATCGGCGCCAGCTCTTCCGGCGGCTTGGCGTCGGGCATTTCGCGCAGGGAGATGACGCGCTCCGCAAGATTGACGGCGATGTCGCCGATGCGTTCCAGATCGTTGGTGATCTTCAGTGCGGCAACGACGAGACGCATCTCGTCGTCGGTGAACGAGCCGCGGCGCAGCAAGCGGATGGCGTGTTCGTCAATCATGATTTCCATCTCGTTGATGCGCGGCTCAAGCAGGAAGACTTCGCCGGGAAGAGCCGAAGTGCGCGGATTATCGAAGGCGATGATGGCGTCGAGCGCGCGATTCATGGCGCTTTCAACGACGCGAGCCATGGAAATCAGGTAGTTGACGAGAGTGTCGTAGAGAACCGCTTCAGTCAAGCCGGCTGCTGGGGTCACGCTAGAACCTCCGGGGCAGAATGTGGGCGGCACACCTTTGCATGCTCTAAGTAGTTTGCATTGAAAACATTACGGCGATGTGACAACGGAATGAATATGGCGAAAACTTGGGGCGCTAGGAGTTGGCCTGAGGATTCTGACGGCTGGTGCGGCCGCCGGCAGGGGTGGAGACGGAACGGGCCGTGGCGCGCTCGGGATCGAAGAGGGGAACGGAAAAATGAAACTGGGAGCCGACGCCTACGTCGCTTTCAACCCACACCCGTCCGCCGTGCACTTCGACGAGATGCTTGGCGATCGCCAGGCCCAGTCCAGTGCCGCCGGCTTCGCGGGAACGCGCCGCGTCGACCCGGTAGAACCGCTCGAAGATGCGCGGCTGGTCGGCGGTGGGGATGCCGATGCCGGTGTCGGAGACGGTGAAGACTACGTAGTCATTTTTGAGCTCGGCGTTCAGAACGATTTTGCCTCCCGGCAGGGTGTACTGGATGGCGTTGTCGAGCAGGTTTTGCAGAACTTCCTGGAGCCTCCTGGCGTCGCCGGCAACGTCGGGCAAGTTCTCGGAGAGACCGGGAGCGAGGGTGAGCGTAAGTTCTTTTTCGGCAGCGCGATGCCGCGCGGTTTCATAACACGACTCGACAAGCTGTGAGACCTTGACGGGATGAACTTCAAGTTCCAGCCGGTCGGCATCCATCTGCGAGAGCTTCAGCAAGTCTTCTGTGAGGCGGGCGAGGCGCCGCGCATGTTCGAGGATGATGTTAAGGAACCGGCCGCGGTTTTGGGGATCGTCAAGCGCCCCGGCAATCAGGGTTTCGGCAAAGCCCTGAATCGCGGTCAGCGGGGTGCGGAATTCGTGGGAGACGTTGGCGACAAAATCGCGGCGGATGCGTTCGAGCTTGCGGAGTTCGGTGATGTCGTGGAGCACGATGACGGCGCCGGAGGTGTCCCCGGCGCGAACGGAGGCGACCGTCGCGGCAAAGAAATGCTGGCGCAACGTGCCGGTGGAGATTTCCGCCTCCACGCGAGGCTCACCCTCGAGGACGCGGCGCACGGCTCCGATGAGTTCGGTCTGGCGGACCACTTCGAGCAACGAACTACCGGCGACAGGGGGTACGTCGAGACCGAGAATGGCCGCGAAGCCGGGATTGGTAAACACCAGGCGCTCCGCGGCGTTGACGACGGCAACGCCTTCGACCATCGAGCCAAGAATCGCGGAGGAGAGGTTGCGCTCTTCGGTGAGCGTGCGGATCGTGCGATCGAGGCGCGCGGCAGTCTGGTTCAGCGAAGAGCCGAGGGCTTCGAGCGTGTCGCCAGTGCCATCGGCAGGAAGCGGCCGAAAGTCCCCTTCGGCGACGCGGAGCGAGAATTCGCGCAAGCGCTCAACACGATCGGCGTAGGTACGCGACATCAGCAGGGCAACCGCGGCGGCCGCCAGAAAGATCAGCAGCGACCAGAGCAACAAGCTGGCGCGGAACTGCGCCAGAGATTCATCGATTCCCTCCATGGGCAGTGCCAGCCGGAGGACGATCGGCGAACCGTCGGGGAGGTTTTCGCGGACGGCGTAATAGATGAGGGGACGCTTGACGGAGATGCTTTCGCGGATGGAGCGGCCTTCGCCCTTTTCCAGGGCGTCGTGCACTTCCTCGCGGCCGGCGTGGTTTTCCATTGTGCCGGTTTCGGACTCGGAATCGGCGAGGACGCGGCCATCGGATGCGATGACGGTCACGCGGGCTCCGCTCTCGGCCGCGTTGGAAACCCAGCCGCGAAGCACGGAGAGCTCGTCAGGGGTTTGTGGCGGGAGGGAAGTTACAGGAAGCGGATGAACGCGGATGAGGTGAACGAGCGATTGGAGTTCGCGATAGGCGTCATGTTCATAGCTGGCGCGCAGGGCCCGCTCGGCGAGAAAATCCACGGCCAGCACGGCGCCCAATAAGGGCGCCAGGACGGTGAGCGCGAGTTTCCAGAAAAATTTACGCCGCACGTGTCTCGAACAGATAGCCTGCGCCGCGGACGGTTTTCAGGTGCAGGGGGTTTTCCGGATCGGATTCAATTTTTTCCCGCAGGCGGCGGACGTAGACGTCCACGCTGCGTGGGGTGACGAAGCGGTCGGTGCCCCAGACGGCGTCGAGGAGCTGGTCACGGGTGAAGACGCGGTTGGGACGCGAGGCCAGATAGTAGAGCAGGCGAAATTCGAGCGTGCTGAGCGGCACGGGCTTTCCGGAATGGCTGACGCGATAGGAGGCCGGGTCGATGGCGAGGCGGCCAATTTCGATGATCCGCGGGGAGTCGACGGGCGGCTCGGCGCGACGGAGCAGGGCTTTAACGCGGGCGATGAGTTCGCGGGGGCTGAAGGGCTTGGTGACGTAATCGTCGGCACCCATTTCGAGGCCGACGACGCGGTCGGCTTCGTCGCCACGCGCGGTAAGCATCAGGACGGGAAGGCGGTTGAGGGATTCGTCTTTGCGGATTTCGCGGCAGATGTCCAAGCCGGACATTTTCGGGAGCATGAGATCGAGAAGGAGCAGGTCGGGAGGGGTTTTCTTCAGAGAGGAAAGGCCGCTGGTGCCGTCGAAAGCGGCGTTGACCTGAAAACCTTCATTGGCAAGGTTATAGCGGACGAGTTCGACAATGTCGCGATCGTCTTCAATGATTAAAACGCGTTTCATGAGCGGATCTCGCCGGGCGGATCGCATCGGTAGAAGTGTACCGTAGGCATTGGGATAGCGATAGGCATGGTGTAAGAGTTGGTCCCCTGACTGGGGAGCATTGTGACAAGAGAGGGAGAAAGATGGGTGAAGGGAAGGTAACAGGATTGTGAATGGGCGGTGAATGGAGAAGGAGGAGGCAAAAAGGAAGTACAGGGGGTTGGCGAGGCAAAACAACGCAGTTGTTCGGTCGCGGGGAACTCGGTATGACCAGGAGGGCCCCCCTGTTTTCTCTAAGAGACTCAAGAGCTGACTTAAAAGATCAGCGCTCGAGGGAGGAATCCAGAGAAAAGAGGAGGAGTTCGATCTGGCGGCGGATGGCTTCAGAAGTCGCGGGCGTAGGGGTAGGAGACGGGGAGGAGGGCGACGCCGGGGATGGTGAAGGTGATGAAGCGGTCGGAGCGCGTTCGAAACGCAGTGGCAGCTTCCTCAAGTTGCGATTTGAAAGGGGCTCCGATTTCTGTTTGAATAACGCCACGGGGAGTCAACGTGAAAATATACAACGTCACTGGGTATTTGATTATTCTCGCCTACGTGCTGGCCTGCATGTACTCCGCCCCAACTCATTTGGGACCGTGGATTGGAATGTTGATCGGCGGAGCTTATTTTATCTTTTGCTGGTTTATGGGCGGGTTGTATCTGGCCGACGTGCTTCATCTGGGGATCGCTCACCGTTCACTCGACTACAAGGAATGGTTCATGAAAGCCGTCACTGCCGTGAACAACACCTTTGCGATCTATGTAGATCCGATCGCCTGGGTGAATCGCCATCGATTGCATCACAAACATTCCGACCATCCCGGGGATCCCAATAAACTTTCCGAGGATGGTTTTTGGCGAACGCTGTATCTCTGCGTGATGCCGTATCAATGCAAAGAAAATTTCGCCGGCGACAAAATCTTGAAGTCCTGGACTTTCCGGGTGGTTGCGAATCCGGTTTTCGCAATCCTTGCCCAAGCCCTTAGTTTCTATCTGTTATGGAAGCTGGTTGGAGATCTGAAGTTTGCGCTGGTGATGTGGTTTGGAATACGAATCTTTTCGCTGTGGGTAAATATGATTCAAAACTATTGGACCCACACTCGAGAATTTGGATACCGGCGGTATCACGATGAAGACGACAACGCCATGAATATTGGCGAGTGGCTGCCGGTTACTGCGACCTTCAGCGCATGTCTCCAAAATAATCATCACCACTATGAGGGACTTTTGCGACTGAGCCACGACCAATCCGAATATGACTTTGGATTTATAACGGTCAAAGTGATGAAGTATTTGGGCCTGGTGAAGGCAACAAGAACGGGTGCAGAGCTGCCCAAGGACGTTCCATTGGGCGCACTGAATTTTTAACGCGTTCTTTTTCTTTTTGTGAAGGGTTCAATGGTTTGCCCGAGAAAGTTTGGCGAAATTTCCTCGCCGTCCAGGCCGTATTGCGCCGGCCATTCCTCAGGAAAGTAGTACGTTCCAAAAATCTTATCAATCCACGGAAAATGAATCGCAAAGTTCTTGTCGATGCCCTCTTTTTGAGAAGTGTGGTGCCAATGATGGTATCTGGGCATAACCAGAAACTCTTCGAGCCATTTGGCATTGGGGCCGAAATTGCAATGAGTCCAGGTAGCGTGAAGAGTCACAAAAATCAGATACGCCAGAATAATCGATTGCGAAAATCCAAGCATCATAGGGACAAGGATAAATCCGCGCACCAGCGTGTCGTCCACAAAGTGGGAGCGCGAGCCGGCGATCCAATCAAGCGCCTTCGAAGAATGGTGAACGGAATGGAAACGCCATAGAAATGGCACTTTATGCAGAGCCAGATGAATAAAATATTCGGCAACGTCCGCAACCACAACGGCCAGGAAAAATTGCAGAAACCAGGGCATTCGAGCGATAAATTCCTGAAGAACCGGAACCCCCAGATATCGGGTGGCTTGGGTAGCGGGCAATAAAACCAGAAAGGATAAAATTTGCAGAGGGAGATGAGTGGACATGAAATAAACCACATCCAGAGTCCACTCGTTCCTGAATGTTCCTTGCTGTGGATACTGCGGCCAGAGCCGTTCAAGTGGCACGTAGATGAGCGCCATCAAAAACAAATCGAGCAAAAACCAGTCCAGGCCGATTGCAAGCCCCCCGTGCGGAGTTTCGTTAATCTCTACGCTTGATCCGCCCAAAGCCGTTGCCGCGATGGCCAGCAACATTCCACTCAACGCCAAAATCTTTTTCTTGCGCAGAATCGAAGAAATGACTCCGAACAAAATTGCCCCCACGATGAGGCATTGGATTAAAACCCGCATGGTGTGCATTGGATAATGGGGACGCAGTTCGGGAGAGCTTAGCAGCTGAGGAAAATGCAGGCACAAAACTCCACCGAAGGAAAGAAATCCAAAAAAGGCCGACAATATCCCGCTCCACCAACCCGTTCCGAAGCCGGTGGAACCGGCATCGCCGAAGAATTCATTAATTTTCTGCTCGAGCACGATGTCTCCTAGTTTACGTTCCAGGACTCATCGAAGCCACGAGAAAGACGGCCTTGTTCCGAAGCATCAACTCTCTTGGCGCCGGCGGAGTCATAGATAGCGGCGGATGGCTTCGGAGTAGCGGGTATAGAGGTAGGAGACGAGGAGGAGGGCGACGCCGAGGATGATGAAGGTGATGAAGCGGTCGGAGCGCTCCTGGCGCCAGACGTCGAGCACAACGATTTTGACGACGCAGACGAGGAGGAGGCCGAGGCCGGCGAGGCGGAAGCTGCGTTCGCCAACGATGAGAGCGAACAGGAAGGCGGCGACGGCTTCGATGCCCCAGCCGATGGTGACGCGCCCTTCGGAGACTTCCTTGAGGATGAGGACGGTGACGAGAATCATGGGGAGGAAGAAATAGATCTGTTCGGGGCGGCGGAGGAGATCGGAGAGATTGACGGAGAGATCGCTTCTGGCAGGGGGCTTGGAGCGCGCGGCGGCGAAGCGGTCGCCGAGGGGGAAGGCAAAGGCTTGGCCGAGGAAGATTAGCGCGGCGGCGATGGCGACATAGACCCAGCGGTCGAAGCTGCCAGGGAAGCTCGGATGGGTGGCAGCCAGGAGTTCGTAGGAAAGGCCGCGGAAGAAAACGAGGAAGGCAAGGATGACGCTCTGGTGCAGGAAGACGTCGCGCCGGGCGGCCCGGGAGATGCCGATGAAGAGGACGGCCAGCGCGGCCCAGGCGACAAGGGCGGAGCCGCCGGGGAAATAGGAATGGGCGAGCAAGACAAGTGTGGCGGAGCCTAGCCAGGCGAGGGCGGGAGCGGCGAGGAATTTCTGGTCGAAGGCAAAACCTTTCGCGGACACGGGGTTTTCCGTGAGGCGCGTTATGCGGAGATACGCGTAATAGAACACGAAGGCGATGGGCAGGGTGGTGAGCAACAGTTCACGCGGGCCGAAATCGAGATTGAAGTAAGCGAGCCGCAGGAAACTAAAGGCGAAAACGGCGTAGGCTTGCGCGCGCCAGTTGAGGGATTTCCAGTGGAGGCCGATTTCGAAAAGAAGCAGCGCGAAGAGTGCCCAGCCGAGGGCGATGGCGTGGGTAGCGACCTCGTAATAAATCAAAGAGACGACCAGTGACGAAGCGACCCAGGTGTAGCCCGTGCCAGCGGCAGGGGCAAGGGGAAATTCTCCCTTGGCGGCCCAGCGGGCGCAGAGGTAGAAGAGCGCGGCCGCAAGGGAGACGGTGATCAGGCGAAGCGAGACGGCTGGGAAGGGACTCCACGGCTGGGTGGCGTTCAAATTGACGGAAGCAATCTGGAAGAGCGCGGAAATCGAAAGCAGGTAGGCCTGGAAATGCAGGTGGATGCGCTTGACGCGAGCGCCGATGACCAGCAAGAGGAAAGCAAAGAGCGCCCAGACGACGGCGATCCAGGGCGAGGAGACTTCCTTGAAAGCGAGAACGGCGATGAGGATGGAGCCAGCCCAGGTGTGCAGGGCGGAAAACAGACGCGCCAGGTCGGAATCGCGAGGGCCGCTGAGGTAGGCGCAGAGATAGAGGAGCGCGGCCATGAGGGAGAAGGTGATGAAGCGCAGGGTGAAGTGGTGCCATTCGAGGGTTGCGTCGATGTTGACGAGCAGGGTGCGGCCGAAAGCGGCGAGGACGAGGATGTGGGCCTGCAGGCTCATGTCGCGGCGGTCGCGGAAGAATCCGATGACGGCGAGAACGAGAGCGAAGGCGCCCCAGGCGATGGAGATCCAGGCCCAGTGGCATTCGTGGTAGGCGAGGACTACGGCGAGAATGGCCGCGGCGGAGGTGTAAAGCTCGGAGGCATGGATAGCGGCGCCGGAGGAATCGAGGCTGAGCCAGCGCGCGCAGAGATAGAGAAGGGCAATTACAAGAGAGAGGGTGACGAGGCGGAGCGAGAGGCTGGTGTGGTGGACATAGGGCGTGTTGAGGAAGGAATTGACATCGAGAGCGCGGATAAATGCGGCGAGTGAGAACAGATGCGCGTGGTAGGCGAGATCTTCCGCGGAAAGGGCGCGGCCGGAGGCGACCAGGAGAAACGCGGCGGCAGCCCAGAGGACGGCGGTCCAGGAATCGGGGAACGCGAGCCAGAGGGAAATGAAAAGCATGAGCGCAGCAAGGTAGGAGAGGGCGCGGTAGAAAATGAATTCGCTTTCGCCTGCGAGGAGATCTTTCCAGCGGCGGGGGATGACGAGAGCGTTGGCGTAGAACAGGAGGCCGGCGACGAGGAAGCTGATGGCCAGCTCTAAGTCGGGCGCGGTGACGGTTGGGGTGTAGCGATCAAAGACGTTGTGCGGGGACAGCGAGAGGCGGTCGTAAAGAGTGGGGAGGGCCTGGTTCGCGAGCATGTCGGCAGAGGTGAGCAGTCCTACAAGCAGACCAAAGCGGCGGAAGAGAATTTCGCGGGTGAAGACGCCGGCGAGGATGAGCATTTGCGCTTCGGCGAGCCAGATGACGGCGGTGTCCATCCCGGAATATTTGAAGGGAATGGCGGCGACAAGAAGGATGATGCCGATGGTGGAAAGAACGATGAAGGCGATGCGACGGCGGCCTGTGGCGGGGAGCTGGCCGAGAGAAAGTTCGACGGCACCCAGCAGGAGAAGCGCGTAGAAGGCGAGTTCGGGGCGGACGGATTGATATTTGAAAAGGCCGAGGAGAAGAGAGGTGTTAAGAAGCGCGGCGAGGGTGGAGATTCTTTCCTGATTGGCGTTATCAATCTGGCGCGCGATGTAGGACCAGCGATAGGTGGCCCAGTAGAGACACAGGAGAACGGTGCTGGGCACGAACTCGGGGAACATCCGGTGGTGGCCCACGGCGGGAATGACGACGCGAGCGAGCCAGATGAAGTGATTCACGTAGGCCGCGAGAATGCCGAAGACTTCAAGTTCGAACCAGCGGCGGCGATGGACGATCGCGATGAGACCGAGCGCAAGGATGGCGCCGGCGGAAAGGGAGTAGATGGTGTCCTGGCTGATACCCACGGTGAAGAAGGCCAGAAGGAAGGCGAGGCCGGTGACGACCTGGGAATCATAGCGCAGGGTGTGGACGACCATGACGGCAGCGACGAGGAAGAGGAGGACGAGGTCAACCGCTTCGGTGTCTATGACGCGGGTGTAGGGGACAAAATGCATCGCGTAAGTGACAAAGAAGGTGAGCGCCCAGCCGCCGCCGATGAGGGCGCGGGCGAAGATGCGGTAGCGGTCGCTGCGTTCGAGGTAGATGCCGGTAGCCAAAATTGCGAAGCTGATGAGATAGCCCAAGCCGACCTTTTCGGGATTGGTGAGCGAGGGAAATTTGTAGGCGAGGAAGAGTGAGATGCCGATGACGAGAGCGATGATGCCGAGCTTGTTGAGCCAGTTTTTGCCTAGGGTTTCCTCGATTTGAGAGGTGGCTTCGCGCGCGGAGAGGTGCACGGGTTCTGGCGGCGGGGAGAGTGGAGGAGGAGCTGGTCGCCCTGGCGCTGGCGGATGAGGAGGCGTTTCTGCGGGAGGCGTTGCGGATGGCGGAGCGACTGGTGCAGGAAATGGCGGTAAAGGAGCGGGAGGTGTTGGTGGAGCGACAGGTTTGGGCGGCTTGGGAATTTCCTCGGTGGGAGGGAGCTTTAGGGAACGGGGAGGCTCGATCGGTTTGGGATCTGCCGGAGGAGGAGCTGGCGCGGCGGCTTGCTGGATGGGGGCGGGAGGAGCCGTTGTCAGGAATCGGGTTTCGAGTTCGTGGACGCGGGTTTCGAGCTTGTGGAGGTCTTTGAGGCGGGGTTCGAGTTTGTTAAGGGCTTCGACGACGCGGGCAAAACGCTCATCGTCCTTCTGGCGGTGGATACGGGATTCGACCCAACGATAGAAGGCCCACACGGTCAGGATAAGGATCCAAAACTCCATGGCACCTCAGGCCGGGGTCTAGAGGCCATGTTGTTGATAGGGAGAGTTTACAGGGTGTTGGGCGCAGAAAGATGGATTGTGCGGGATGGAGCGGCGGAGTGGTTACGGAGGGTTGGGCGAAAAGCGCCCGCCACAGAAGGCGGCCGCTACAAAGGCAGTCTTTTCGCGGCCTCCGTGGTGCGTTCAAACACGATGGTGGGTTCGCCGCGGTAGCTGGCGCGCTGCCATTCGTGGAAGCCGCATTTCTGGGCTACGCGGATCGAGGCGAGATTATCGGGGTGTATGAGGCAGATGGTGCGGGGATCGGAAAAGTGGGCGTCGCCCCAGGCGAGGACGGCGGCGACGGCTTCGGTGGCGTAGCCCTTGCCTTGCATGGAGGGAGCGAGAATCCACCCGGCTTCGCGGATATTTTCGATGTGCGGGATGAGTTCGCGATGGAAATAGGCGAGGCCGATTTCACCCGCGAAGGCGGCGGTCGGTTTTTCCTCGAGGATCCAGAAGCCGAAACCGAGGAGCGGCCAGTGACCGGCGTTGCGGAGGAATTTCACCCAGGCTTCTTCTTCGGTGAGCGGGCGGCCGCCGACGAATTGGGTAACGGCGGGGTCGGCCCACATGGCGCGGCAGGCGGGGAAATCCTCGAGGCGATGGTGACGGAGACGGAGGCGTGGGGTTTCGATGACGGGAAATGCCCGGGAAGCGTCGAGCGATTTAAGCATGACGAGATTTTAACGCAGGCCGGGAGGAATGTTGGAATACGGCGGAAGAGGTGGAGGAAGATAACGCAGAGGACGCGGAGGTTCGCAGAGGAAGAGCACCCCGACCGGGTCGGGAGAAACGCCGGACACGGAGAAGCCGGACACGGAGAAGCGGAACACGGAAATTTGGCGGCGTTCAGTGGTAGGAGGCCACCCGCAAGGTTTATGGTTTCGCGGTGTCAGTGGGAGCGAGGTCGCGGAAGGCGAAGTGGGTGGTTAGGCCCTTGAGGGGTTGGCCGTCGGATTCGGCGTAGGGGTAGATGAAGTAGTTGAGGGCGGGACCTTTTTGGTCGGGCGAGAGAACGAGGTCGCGGCCGTAAGTGAAGAAGACGCGATTGTCGTCGTGGGCGCCGAAGAAGTAGTCGCGCTTGGCGGGATTTTTCCAGGCCTCGCTGGCGTCAACGGGAATCCAGCCGGCGCCGTTCAGATAAAATTCGGCCCAACAGTGGTAGCCGGAAATATCGCCTTCGGTTTTTCCTTCAGGAAGCGGGAAGCCGATTTCAAAGCGGGCCGGAATTCCCGCCGAGCGCATCATGCCGATAAATAGCGAGTGGAAGTCGGTGCAGTTGCCGTGCTTGGAGGTGCAGGCCCAGACGGCGTCGCCGCGTCCCCAGCCTTCACCGGTCTTGTCGTAACGCATGGTGGCGACGACGTAATCGTAAATGTGGCGGGCTTTCTGGAGTTGCGTGGTGTCGCCGGCGGTCTGCTGGCGGGAGAGTTCGGCTATGGCGCCGGTGAGGGGAACAAGCTTGTCGGGTTCGAGATAGCGCTTCAGGAGGGGATCGCTCGGGGGAGTCACGGCAGAAGCGCTTTCAAGCACGTGGGAATGGATGTTTACGGCATGTTCGCGGCGGGTGGCGTTAAACAGGAGCGTGACGTCGTAGCCGGCAGCGGATTGTGCGGCGGAGGGAGTGAAGACGGCGAAGGGATTCTGATATTGGGGATCGCGGCCCGCGGAGTGAGGGACGGAGCTTTCGATTTTGAGGTTGGAGACAGACTGGAAGGCATCGTTTTGCGGGAGCGGAATCCAGAGGTGGCTGGATTTTCCGTCGGCATTGGCGGGAACGTGGACCTGATAGGTGAAGGAGAAACTGCGCTGGGATGCGGAAGGATCGACGGCGCGAGCGGCGGGAGGTTTGGAGTGGAGGATAAGGACGACGGACAGGGAGAAAAGGAGACCCGCACCCAAAGCAAGCGAGAGCCGGGACTTGGACATGGTCAGGACCTCCAGGCAATTCGATTGAGAGTACAGGTGAATTGTCACAAGAAAAATGCAGGGGCAAAAGGCCAAATTGGCCAGTCGTCTAGAGTTGAGGTCCTTCGGCTATCGCCGGTAAACGTCATCGGAATCCAAACCGGATCTCGTCGGGTAGCCTCAGGATGACAATTCCCGCCCTTCCGACAGGAAAACGGCGAATCGCGATCAGGATTTGCGGGCGTAGGTGAAATTTTCGGTCATGGTTTTGCCATGATCATCGAAGGTCCACGTTTGCACGAGGTGGGTTTTGTCGGTCATGGTGACGGTTAGCGCGGCCATGTGGCCTTCATCGGAGGATTTGGCGCCGGCGAGGCGGAGGAATGTGAAGTCGAGCTTGCCATTGGCAGCGGGGGATGCGGAGGTCTGCATGGTGGGCTGATTGCCCATGGAGCAATAGTGAGTGACGAGAATGCGGTCACCATCGAGCGAGTACATGGTGATCATGTCGGGTTCGTTGCCGGGGTGCAGGCGTTCCATGAGGACGCTGCCGTTGGAGATTACTTCGTAAGAGACTTCGACTTTCTTGCCGGCGGAGTTGCTGCCTTCCCAGTGGCCGGCGAGGGATTTCAGTTGATCGAATGCGGGGGTGGTGTGCGTGGCCATGTGCATTTCCTGGGAAGTCGGGCGGGCGGGGAGGAATGCGCAGAGTACGAGAGCGAATAGAACCCGGGGATGAAACATGGAAGCCTCCTTCAGATTGTGCGCCAGGGTAGGGGGGCGGAGCGGCCCGGCGGGTAAGCGATTTGGACTGAGGAGAGTGTGCCCGAGGGACGCGAGGAAGTCCAGAGGGGAGAAGGAGGGCAGACTCCGGCAATCGGGAGTCGACTCTTCAGCTTAGGATTCGAGTCTGTAATCTAGATACCAGAAACGGCTATTTTCCTGAATCGCCTCGAGGTGGTCGCAAAGGATTTTTACTGTCCTGGCGAACTTCCGCGTCGTTGTAGTTTTCAAAATATCGAAAGATGGGCGCCCGACCTCCGCAGTATTTAACTCGGCCGAAGATATGCGAATGAAAATGAAGATAATGTGTCTGTCCGACCGTTGATATTTGGTTAGGGCTTTCCTCCTGGAGGATGGCCCTGCGCAGGCGGTGCACTCTGGTGCGGCTGTTGATGCGTCTGTATATTTTGCTGTTGTGAAACGTGCTTTTGCTCAAGCTGCTGGGTTTGCTGGGCGTGGCGCTGCTCCATCTGCTGTCTTTGAGGTTCACTGGTGTTTCTCGCAGTCGCTTGCTGGTGTTCTCTTTCCTGCTGTTGCTGCAGCTTCTGGTGTTCCTGATTTTGTCTGGCGGCCAGCTTGTCCTGTTGTTGTTGATATTTCTGGTCCGTTTTGGGGTTGCCAGTGGCCGGAGCAACGTACTTGTGGGCTTGAACTTCGTTGGCATGAATGTTGGCGTTGGCACGTGCTGCGCTGTTGTTTGCAGGACGAGCTTCATTCGCACTCGCGGGCCGTTCGGGAGCTTTATAAGGAGCGCCGGCTTCCCTTGCAGGTACGGCGCTGCCCTTAAAGTCTCCGGGTCTGGACGTGGCTGCAATCGGAGGCTTGCCTTGATTCTTCGAGGCGCGCAACTCCGGGTTGGAACGAGCTTGCTGCATGTGTTGGTTTTGTGCGGCGACCGGGCCGGTGTGGCGTTCCCTGTCGTAGGTTTGCTCCTGGGCCGACGGCCGCTCATTGATCCCGCCGTTGCCGCCATTGTAGCTGACGCGGTTTCCCGAGTTGGATTCGACCCTGGTGTTGTAGGTGTTGCGGATGCTGGTGTTGTTTATGCGATTGACCGAGGTGTTGTAATAAAAATGATTGTTTTCCCAGCGGCCGCCCTCGTAGCCGTGACCACCATAGCCGAATCCGTAACTGATCCCGCCATAATATCCAACGTGCGGGCCCCAATAGCCTTCGTGGAAGAAGAAGGCGTTGTCACCCCAACCCCAGTATCCGGGGGTCCAAAGGAAGCCGACTTCGGGAGCTTCGACCCAAGTGCCGGGCACCCAGTAATAGTCGTCACCATCCCAAGCCCAATAGCCGGGTGTCCAGATGTAGCCATCCCCGGGGCATTCAGGTTGCTCATAAACCGGGAGCGCAGGAGGACCAAAAGAGACGGAAATACCAATTTGAGCGAATGAAGCAGCCGAAAGAGCCATCAATATGACTGCGAAAAACAACGAACGGATTACGACGAAAGGACGCATCGCCCTACCTTCTTTCTGCCCGCTCATCTTTTTTTCCTGCTGTACAGTGTGTGATTGTCGGACGCGATTTCGCGTGGCATGGGGGTAATTATTCCCGTTTTCCCATCCCGAGCACTGTTCAAAAGGAGACAGGAGCCGAATGGCAGTTTCACTGGCTCCATCAGATCGCGTCCGATTCCTTCGGCAATCTGTATACGGGAGAACTGGACACGGGCAGGAGGATCCCGGAAATTCGTTTTACTGAACGGAGGGAAGCCTCAGAAATGAAATGCCATCCACATTCTATTTCTTTGGTTGCGCGCTGGGCGGCAGGATGCCGTTCAGGCGCAGGTACATGGCCGCTGCGCCGTAATGGTCGGCCCAGCCTCCCGCGAGAAAGAAAACCCCCATCGCGCGAGGGCCCTGCACACGGCCGAAGTCCACGTTGTCGCCCAGCTTGGAGTCGTCCAGACTGGCGAGGGCTGTGGAACAGAAATCGAAGGAGGCCCTAGCGGCGGAGAGCAGCTTGTCTTTCGGATCGGTTTCCTTGAGTTCGTCGAGTTTGGGGGCGGGAACATCGGCAAGCTTCGCGCATATGCCATTGTTCGACTCGATGATGTGGACGACAAGGTGGCCGAAGCTCATCTGATCCGGGGTGGGCTTGTAGCTGAACTTGTCGGCGGGCATGGCGTCAATGGCGGCGAGGGTGTTTTTCTGCCGGGAGGTGAGCGTCGTCCGAAGCACAGTGCTGACCGGGTTTTTCACCGGGGCGACGCTTTGCGGAGTTGCCGCGGGAGCAGCGGCGGAAGATGGGGGCGCAGTCTGTGCCAGCGCAGAGCCGACAAAGGCGCACGCAAAACCAAGTGTGACCAGAATTTTTTCCATTTGGGGATCCCCTGACCTGTTCGATCGCGGCGCCTGAGCACAAGCCAGCCGAAACCTTTTCCCGATCAAACACGGCCCAAATCATACACCCAACGCGACGTCTGCCGACACAGGGAAGAAATTCTCCATCGGGAGGCCACACCTGATCTCCCTGAGGAACTACGCGTTTCACGCGTTCCGCAAGGAAATTCAAGGTTTGGCGGCGGGCGCGGGCGATGACGCCGGGTGTGCCTGCCGGAATGCGTCGAAATCGATCCAGACGCGTTCGACGGTGGCGGCGTCAATTGGCTTGCTCTCTGGCGTATTTGGATCTTTCTCGGAGTAAATTTCCAGGACCACGTTTCCGCAGGCGGGTGTTACGGCATCGGCCTGGTATTCGTAGATGCCTTGAAACGCGGTGTCCACCTTGCGCTCGCGCTGGTCGTACAAATCGAATTCAGACCGCCCCGGCAGTATCGGCGTCAACTCCTTGCCGCCGCAGAGGAGCCGCATGCGCACGAATCCATTCTTGAAACGAACTTTAAAAAATGCTCTGAACTTCGGCCGAACGCGCACCAGCAGAACGGGACGATAGTCTTGCGCGTCTTCGAGCGCGCTGGACGGGGGCTTGGCCGTTGCGGCGTCGCCGCCGGAGCGCTTTGCGGCTTTGCGCGCCGCGGCCATCTCCTGCTCGTGGCGCAGGAAATAGTTCATCGGCGGCGTGATGAGCCCCACCTGAAATTCTCCGGCGTCAAAAAAGTAGGGTTTGGTGTCGAGCTTCTCTTGCTTCAAAAGTTCACGAAGCGCATCCGGGGGGAAATAATCCGTGGGTTCAACAGGAAGCAGGACCGGGGCCGGAGGCGCTTGACTGACGATATCTTTCCTGGCCTGCTCGACCAGAGGGCGGACGAGTTCGACCGGCACGATCGAGGCCAGATTGCGCAGCACGCTGGTGGTGATTCCTGCGACCTGGCCATCCAGGGTGAACAAGGGGCCGCCGGAATTTCCGGGGTTGATGTTGATGTCGCTGTTGATGGAGTCCCTTTCAATTTTGCTGACGACGCCGGTGGTCAGCGCTTTTTCGCGGCCCAGCGGATTCCCGATGGTGAAAACGCGCTGGCCGACGGCAAGATGCGAAGCGGCTTCATTCGACAGCAGCGGGGCAACGACGCCTTCGGGAAACGCAGCGGGGTCAAACCGGATCACCGCGAGGTCCTTGTCGACGTTAGCGGTGACCAGGCGCGCGGGCACCTTGCGCTTGTCGTCGAACTGAACGGCCAGGTAGCTGGAGGAATCGACCACGTGGTTGTTGGTCACCACCAGGCCGGTGGAATCCACGAGGAAGCCGGAACCTTTGCCGGATTCAGAATGAATGGCCACCACCGAATTTTTCAGCCGGTCGAACAGGGCCGTTAGTTCGCCACCGGCGACGCCGGAGGAAGACTTGTTCTCGCCGGTAGCGGAGGCAGTGGAGGGCAAGTCCTCGGTTTTGGCGTTGTCGTTGGTGAGGTCGATGCGCTGCTCGGCGCCGGTGATTTGGATTTCCAGGTTCCAGGAATATCGTTTGCCGCCCAGTTCCACCGGCTTGGGCGAGGAGATGGAATAGTGCCCGGGCGGGAGTTGTCTTTCCGCTTTGCCATCCAGATCCGTCTTGAGCGCTGTTGGTGCGTCCGCTGTTCCCAGGTTGCGAAAGTAGATGAGGTAGAAGGGGACGGGCTTCTGATTCAAATCTTTGTCTACCAGGAGGACGCGCACTTTTACGTTTACAAGCGCGGTTTGTGGGGCGGCGCCTACACAAGGACTGACTAACAATGAGGCCAAGAGCAAATAGACGTACATGGCGTGCCTCTCCTAGAGCCAGCTGCCTGCCTGATCCGGGTTCTCCGCCTTCGGGATTTGGATTGTATCTTATAGCTTTCTCTGGGCGATGGGTAGCGAGGGAATTCGGGGCCTCGGAAGATCGGGCGCTGGCGGCGCGAGAGAAGGGAGTGTGCCGCGGGAGGGCGTGGAGATCGATTGGGTGTGTGTTTGAGCCGGTGTCTGCCAACGCCGGGCACACCTGTCCGCGTGCCCAGGTACTCTTTAGGGTCAATCCTCGCCACAATTCCTAGTCCTGCCACAGCCGATATTTATGATGGTGGTAGGCGATTCCTCCTAAAGATTTCTGCGAGGTTCAAAATGATAAAACACCTCTGGATCCTGCCGTGCGCCTTGCTGACGATTCCCGTGCTGTCTGCCGGTCAGGATGTACAACCCAAACCCGTTTCGAAGAAGAGTTCTACCTCCTCCGCAAAGGCCTCAAACTCCTCGGCTAAGGCGGTGCAACAATCCGCCAAAATTGCCTACGCTGAACTCACCATCGGTGAGTTGATTGCTGAGGATGCCAATCGTTGGTCCGACAAAATGTCCGCGCACGCCGCGGTCAGCGGGTTCGTCACACAGGTATCTAAAGAAAACGACGGCGATACCGACATTCGCATTTGTGAAAACCCCCGAATCGAGGGTATGGATCGCGCGCGTTGCATTGTGGCCAAATGCATAGCCAAGCTTCCTTGCGACGTGCCGCAAGTGGGCAAACCCGTTACAGTAAAGGGAATCACCCGATACGACGCCAAAGTCGGCACTCACTGGTGGGAGATTCATCCCGTTGAAGAAATAGAAAAGTAGCGCCAAGGCTTCAGACCCGGCATGTCAGTTTGGGACTCGGCGCAACGAGCTGTGGTGATCTGGACCGAGCGTTCGACCTAAATTGTGCAAGATCGTCGAGTCCGCTCGCCTGCCCGGAATATACCCGTTAACGCGTTGACGGGATAGCGGATACGGGCGGAAAAAAGGGACCACCCCCCAGCTGCGAAGGCTGGACGCATAGCGACAACTAACGAAAAGGCGCAGGCATTACGTTCAAGTACACAACAACACCAAGCTGTTGCTTTGAAGTCGTGGAATCCGTCGGATAAGCCGGACTGGCTCTGTGAGAGTGCTTACAAGAATCAGATCCAACCGCGTCTCGCAAAGGTCACTGTTCCGACAATAATGAGGACACTCGATATTTCAAAGCCTTACGCCTCGAACATCCGTGCGGCGCGGTGTATCCCGCATCCCCGACATTGGCTGGCACTGGCAAGGCTGGCTGGCATCCGGGTGTCAATTAATTCGGTTTGCTACGAGGCGTACAAGGAGTAATGGTCCGGTAAGCCAGGTGGTCTCAATGGGTCGACGCAACACTCAGCTCGAACCCGCCTTGCATTGAAAACAAAAGCTAAAAGCGCTCGCTAGGTTAGATCAGCCGGAACGTTACCCTGGCTAGGTTTTGACCGATTACAACCAAACAGATCGGGCCTCAATGGAAAGTATTGTCAGGTCAACTGATTAGATGGTGTTGCATCGACCGGTTGAACTGGCACAACAAATCGGGAGTTGAGCCATGTGTGGCGCTTCTCGATACCCGATTCCTCGGAACCCTTTGATTTAGGATTTTGGGCTTCTATATTGTCCAATGACCATGCGACGCAAACTAATTCTCGCTTTAGTTGTCCTCGCAGCCGCAATCGCGATTTTCGTTCGAGAATCCCGCCGTATCGACACCCCTTCGGAAGACCCTCTCCGGACAATCAACGGGGCGCAAGTCGTCTATGCTCAAACTCACCCGGGCAAAGGATTCGCTTCTGCGCTTGCCGAATTGGGCCCCGCTCCCGGCGATGAACTTATCGACTCGGTCCTCGCTAGTGGGAGAAAGTCAGGACACGCCTTCACTTTAAACGCGGCTCAGCCGGAGGCCAGCGGTCGCATAACTCATTACACGCTTGTCGCTCGTCCTGAAACGTACGGCGAGGGGCGCCCCAGCTTTTTCACGGATGAAACTGGCGTTGAGCACATCACGGTTGCGAACCGCGCTGCGGCCGTCAACGACCCGCTTCGCCGACACGACTAAGGGTACTGGGAGCAAGATGTCCGGTAATAAACGACTACACAGGAGTTGACTCGGAAGTCGCGTGGCAGTTCGCTGTTTTTTCGGTGCCTATGCAGCTTGTTCTAGATTTGGTGCTGGCGGGGCGGTCTCTTTTTTCAAAGGGGTGAAGTAAAGCCAGCGCAACAGGTAATACCAAACCAAAGCAAGAAAAAGGAACTCAGCCAAATAAGGCAGTGATTCCCCAAGAGAGAAACCCGGCAAGGCTTTACCGGGCGAGATGACTTGCATGACATCCCGGTACTCGTTTCTCCTAACCCAACCCACTACAGGTGAAGTAAAGATGTTCACGAATTGCTGAATGCATTGTGCGAGCAGGTACCCAAGAGCGATAGCGCCAACAAAGCTCTCCACTAGAACCCGCTTCAACCGCTCAAACATGATCCCCCCTTGCTAGTCTCGTCCTGTATTTGCTCAAGCACCGGAGTGGCCCCACTCCATACACCCAACGGGATAGAAGCCAAGCTGCGAAAAGGCTGACAACGGCGTCAAAGAGATAGACAAATGTGGTGGTCAAAAGGATGCGGTCCTGAATACCGTTGGGACCGGAGTAAGGAACACCGCGAATTGCCACAGCGGTAGGGAAAAAATCAACAGCACGCAGAAATGGCCTCAATAGAGCTTTCAATCCCGATTCGACTGACCAGAAGAGTAGAACCGTAATGGCAACCGCCGGAATGTGAGAGTCAGCCAATATTTCGCGATGAGAAGGTTTCACGCTTTTGCCTTCAATGACATTCTCTTGACCGGCAGTCTGAGTCAAGTCTGGGTTGACGCGGAAACCGCACAAGTGCTTCACCAGTCGTATTTCCCAGATTCGTTGGGATTCTATCTCGGGTGCCAGTCGTGGATGACGCTCGCAAAAAAGGAAACGCCGCCCAGAATCAACAGAATTCCCAACCCGCGAATTGCCCAGTTGGGGAAGCCGACAAACAGACGGATAAAAAACGGGCCTTTGAGATTTCGGGCAAAAGCTTTGTACTCCCGTGGCCCAAGGAAGAGATTAAGCCCCATCCAGATTAGCGCAAGGCTCATGATTAGACGGACAATAATGTCAAACATGTCGAAATGCTATCAGAAGTGCAAAGCAAGGTCCTGGCGTGTTGGCGGGAGAAATTAAAACAGCAGACCTTGAGCAGATTGGAGAAAAAATACTTAAGGCAAATGGTTTCGCTTGGCTGACTGAACACTGTAAGCATCTTTGGGAAACCGCTCACGTCACAAAATCGAATGAGTTCGACTTTCTTTCGGCACACCGCACAGGGGGTGGTCCCTTTTCCCCGTCCCTATCCGCTATCCCGTTAACGCGTTGACACATGGCAGGAGCGGCCCTATACTCCGCCCCGATTCTGAACTAAAGAAAATGGTTCGGTTGGAGTGCCTCATGCACATTTTCCCTTTTCACAAGACACACGCAGGGGCCCCGGTCCGCATCGGGGTTACCTTGGCGATACTTTCTGGCGCTTGGGCTCTTGCTCTGTGCGCGCAGGAGCCGCCGAAGTATCGGGTGGACGCGTCCTGGCCGCAGGAGTTGCCGAACAACTGGATCATCGGGCAAATCGGCGGACTGGCTGTGGACCGCGAGGACCACATCTGGGTTTTGCAGCGGCCCGCTTCAAACACGGTGGACGAAATTGGCGCTTCGCTTACGCCGCCGCGTTCCGAGTGCTGCATTGCGGCTCCGCCGGTGCTCGAGTTCGACAAGCAGGGACATCTGCTCCAGTCGTGGGGCGGGCCGGGCGAGGGATTTGATTGGCCGAAGAACGAGCACGGAATTTATGTGGACAAAGATGGATACGTCTGGATCGGGGGCAGCGCGCCGACCGACCGGCATATTCTGAAGTTCAAGAAGGACGGACATTTCCTGATGCAGATCGGGCATCCCTCAGCTGAACCGCCCGACAGCTTGCGCACGGATATTTTGGGGCGCCCGGCGGGCATTGAGGTGGATTCGGAGGCGCACGAGGTATACATCGCCGACGGTTATCTGAACAAGCGAGTGATTGTTTTCGACTCGGGCACGGGAGTCTACAAGAGGCTTTGGGGAGCTTATGGAAACGCTCCGAACGATGCCGACCCCGGTGCGTATAGTCCCGGCGCGCCACCGGATCAGCAATTTCGCAATCCGGTGCATTGCGTGCACATTTCACGCGATGGGCTGGTGTATGTCTGCGATCGTGTGAATGACCGCATGCAAGTGTTCACCAAGCAGGGGAAATTCGTGAAGGAGTTCATGGTGCGCCCCGAAACGCTGGGGATCGGTTCGGTGTGGCAGTTCGCGTTTTCCACCGACGAGCGGCAGAAGTTTCTGCTGGTGGCCGACGGCGAGAACAATGTGATCTGGACCCTCCGGCGGGAGGATGGCGCCGTGCTGGGGCAGACCGGGCACAACGGCCGCAACGCGGGGCAGTTTCACTGGATCCACCAGATCGCGTCCGATTCTGAGGGGAGTCTCTATACCGGAGAAGTGGACACCGGCAAGAGGATTCAGAAATTCGTTTTGGTGACCGCCGGGAAGCCTCAGAGATGAGATGCAGGCGAATCCGCGAGGCGGAAAGGAAGCCAGGATGGATGAGCAGCGAAGCACAGAAGCCCGCTTAAGTTCCGGGCAACAGACTCTCAACGGCCTATGGGAAGAGCACCTGCGGCAGGAGTTTACGACCCAGGATACAGCCGCCACGCTCGAGACCATGGTGCCCGATGCCTACGTAAACCACGTCCCGGTATTGACCGGCGGTGTGGGCCAGGAACAATTACGGGAATTCTATTCACGGCACTTCATCCCCAGGATGCCTCCGGATACGGCAATCGTTCCCGTCTCGCGAACCATCGGCGCGGAGCGGCTGGTGGACGAAATGATTTTCCGCTTTACGCACACGATTGAGATGGACTGGATGCTTCCCGGCATTGCTCCCACGGGCAAACGGGTGGAATGCCCGCTGGTGGTGATCGTCCAGTTTCGCGAGGGAAAACTTTCCAACGAACATATCTACTGGGATCAAGCTTCGGTGCTGGTGCAGCTGGGGCTACTGGATGCGGAGAACCTGCCCGTCGCTGGCGTTGAAACCGCGAGAAAGCTGGCCGACCCCAGCTTGCCCTCCAACCATTTGATTGAGCGGGCCAAGGCTGGGCGCAGATCGTAAGCGCCTGATGTGCGATTGCTAGGCCCGCTTCCGGCGCTTCCTTCCTCCCCAGAAATAGTAGAGCCCCGCGGCGGTCGCGACCAGCAACAGGAGGATCGCTACAACCACGGGGTGTCCGTGTGCCGCGATAAACGCGATGATTTGCCGCCCATAGAGCGCGGCCAGATAAGCCAGGAGCATGTATCTGGAGATTCGGCCAAGCGTGAGCGCCAGCAGGAATTTTCTTACCGGATATTGCAGGGCGCCCGCCGCCAGCAGAAAGGGAACCATGGGAATGGGCGGAGGCAGCAGGGCCGGGATGGCAATCGCGGCGAATCCCCAGCGCTCGAAGATTTTGCAAACTTTGTCCACTTTCCGGGGCGAGAACCTGCGCTCGAGCGCGGCTTTGCCTCCCTTGCGGGCGAGCCGATAGGAGAGGAAGCCTCCGAGCACCGAACCAACGGTGGCCATCAAGGCGTAATACAGCCACAGCTGCTGGTGGCGCGCGGAAAACAGAATTGTGGCCACGTCCATGATGCCGGGAAGCGGAATAGGGGAGTTGTCGAGGAGCCCGAGGGGAATCAGTCCGAGACCGCCGAGGTGAAACAGCCAGTGCCGCATGCTTCTGAGCGCAGCGGAGAGCGAGGCTAGAAGCAGGTCACCGCTGGTCAATGGGGGAAACCGGTCGACAGAGGGACTTTTCGCATGGCGACATCAGAGCATGTTTAGCGCTTGCCCGGCAATGCCCGATTGAGGCGGTGCCGGAATGGTAGCTTCGAATGGACGGAGTTCGACGGGGGCAGGAGGGCCACGGGTGGTGGCGGTGGCAGGGGTGGTGCGGGAGGGGTCGCGGAGCAAAGCGCAAGCGTTGACCTGCGGCGGAGCGGGTACTTACCATGGGGTGCTGCGCTACAGACGGAGTCCATGGAAGATAATTGCTGCAAGGGCCTGGCTGCTGCCGGCGATGAGCTGAACGGGTTGTGAGGATCTGACCGAGCAGCGGGAGAGGTTCCCCGCGAGGGGTACGCGATGCGAACAGCAGGGCTGATTCGGGCGGGTACGATCGCGACGGCGACCCTGGCATTTGCAAGCATTGCGCGTGCCGGGCAGGCGAGCGAGAATCCTGCTTCGTCGAAGCCGGCCGCCCAGCCCAAAGCGGAACTGCCTAGCCAGGATCCGGGGCCGACGCTCAGGGTGCGCGTGAATCTGGTGCAGGTGAAAGCGGTGGTGCGCGATGAAAAAGGGCAAGTCGCAAAAAACCTGCAGCGGGAGGATTTTCAGCTTTACGACAACGGGGAATTGCAGCTGATTTCGACATTCGGGGTGGAAACTCCAGAAACTTTCCGGAAAAGAGAAGAGGCGGCAGCGAAGACGGAGCGGGTAGAAAGCTCCCCCGGGATCGAGAGAGAGGGGATAGCACAACGGTATGTGGCGGTGGTCTTCGATGACGTTCATATGCAAACGACGGATATTCTGCCTGTGCGGGCGGGGTCTGAAAAACTGATCGATAGCTTGAAGCAGGGCGACCGGATTGGGATCTTTTCGACCTCGGGGCAGATGACCGAGCAGTTTACGAGCGACAAAGAGGCGCTGAAGAAGAAACTGAAATCGCTGGCGCCGCGGCCCATCATGGGCAAAATCAACGCCACCTCCACCTGCCCGGAGGTGACGTATTACATGGCGGACCAGTACGTGAACGAGCACAACACGGAGATCCTGGACGTGGCGACGGCAGAGGTGCTGGAGTGCAACTTCCGGAACGACCGAAAGAGGAGCATGGCGGCGAAATCTCTCGCGGAATCGATGCTGAGACAGCAACTCGCCGCCGGGAACGCGGACAACGAGGCGAGTTACCGGCGGCTGGAGGAGACGGTGAGGGAGATATCGAGGAAACCTGGCGAACGCGTCGTCATTCTTGTGTCGCCGGGATTCCTGCTGGCCTCGCTCTATTCAGACGAGATGGGGATGATCGAGCGAGCGAACCGGGCAGGAGTGGTGATCAACACGCTCGATTCCCGCGGCCTGTTTAATCCAGGAGTCGCGGCTGACGACATATCGAAGCCTGTAACCGACACGATGAGCGGCCGGATTTACAAGGCGAATTACCGGATGGCCGCGCAGATTGACGCTGATTCGGTGCTGCGAGATTTTGCCGAGTCGACGGGAGGGACATTTTTTCACAACTCCAACGACCTGGCGGGAGGAATGCAGCAGTTGGGCGCGGCGCCAGAAGTGTCCTACCTGCTGGGGTACTCGCCGCAGGATCAGAAGATGGACGGGAAATATCACCGGATCAAGGTGGCGCTGCCGGGGAAGAAATACGAAGTGCAGGCGCGGCACGGCTATTACGCGCCTAAAAAAGTGAATGACCCGGACGAGAGCGCCAACCAGGAGATCCAGGAAGCTGTCTATTCGCAGGGAGAAATTGACGAGTTGCGGCTGGAAATGCACACGGAGTACGTCCGGACGGATGCGGCGAACCCGTATCTGAGCGTGACTTCTCGCGTCGGTGCGCAGGGGCTGCGGTTCAGGAAGGAGGACGGGCGGAGCTTCGACAAGCTGATGGTGACGACCGTGATTTTCGACGAGAACGGGGAGTATGTAACCGGAGAGCAGAAGCTTGTGAACCTGGAATTGCCGGATGAAACGTATGAAAAGGTGAGCCGGTACGGATTGCAAATTAAGTCGAATTTTGCGTTGAAGCCGGGAACGTACACGGTCAGGCAGGTGGTGCGGGAATCGGAGGGCGCGCAGATGGGCGCAAAGAACGGGACGGTGGTGATTCCCTAGGACTGAAAAGCGGCCTGTTCGGAACGGATCGAGGGAGGCAGCGGGAAGCGTGCAACAAGGGATGGAAAGGGCGCCCGGGGGAGAAGATGGGGAGGTGCGGGATGGGTCGCGGCGCGTGGCGAAAGCGTTGACCTCTGACAGAGGCGGTCCTTACCATGGGGGGATGAGCCTGGGAAGAGATCGAGGAAAGTTGATGCGCGCTGGAGCTTGGCTGGTGGTGGCAATGAGCCTGGCGGGTTGCGAGGATGCGGCGAAGCGGCCCGTCAAGGCGCATGCTCCGGGACTGCAACCTTCAGAAGTCAAGGGGACCCAAGCACAGGGGCAGGAGGCGAGTCGAGGGGTGGCGCAGGCGGGGCCAGGCGCGGTCGGCAATCTGCCGGTGCGGAACCTGAAGGCCCAGCCGCTGATTTCGCTGGCGCCGCGGACCCCGGGCGGGATCCCCTACCTGATTGAAAAAGTGAAGGAAAGGTTTGCTGCGGGAGAGGCCAACTACAAGGCTGGGCACCTGGTGGCGGCGCGGCGGGACTTTGACGACGCGGTGGACTGGATGCTGGAGAGCGGGTACGACCCGAACAGCGACCCCAAGCTGAGTGAGCTGTTTCACCAGGTCACCGACACGATTTATTCCTATGAGCTGCAGGCGTTCCGCGCGGGCGACGGGTTCAGCGAGGCTCCGGCGGTGCCGGCGCCGATTGACGAAGTGGCGGAGATGACCTTTCCGGTGGACCCGAAGTTGAGGGAGCGCGCGGAAGAGGCGGCGAGGAGCGTTTCGCACGATCTGCCGCTGACGGTGAACGACGTGGTGGCGTCGTACCTGAATTTTTTCCAAACGCCGCGCGGGCGGGCGATCGTGGAGACGGGGCTGCGGCGCAAGGGAAAATACGACGACATGATTGCGCGGGTGCTGCGGGAAGAGGGCGTGCCGCAGGACCTGATTTACCTGGCGCAGGCGGAGAGCGCGTTTCAGCCACTGGCGCTTTCGCGCGCGGGGGCGCGGGGGATCTGGCAGTTCGTGCAGTGGCGCGGGAACGAATATGGACTGAAGCGGACGTGGTGGGTGGATGAGCGGATGGATCCGGAAAAAGCCACGCGGGCGGCGGCCCAGCATTTGCGGGATCTCTATGGGCTGTTCGGGGATTGGTACCTGGCGATTGCGGCTTACAACTGCGGGCCGGGAAACGTGCAGAAGGGCGTGGAGCGGACCGGGTACGCGGATTTCTGGGAGCTGTATAAGAGAAACGTGCTGCCGCGGGAAACGAAGAATTATGTGCCGATCATCCTTGCGCTGACGCTGATCGCCAAGGACGCGGCGCACTATGGGATCTCGGTTGACCCGGAACACGAGGTGGAAACGGACGCGGTGAAGCCGGGGCGGGCGATTGACTTGCGGCTGGTGGCGGAGACGATTGACGTGGACGTGGCCACGCTGCGGACGCTCAATCCTTCCCTGCTGCGGATGGCGACCCCGGACGATCCGGCTTTTCTGCTGCACCTGCCGAAGGGGACCGCGGAAACATTTCTGGCGGAGATTGCCGATATTCCGGCGGAGAAGTGGGTGAGCTGGCGGCGGCACCGGGTGGAGAGCGGAGAGACACTGACGTCAATCGCGAAGAAATACCGGGTGACGCCGGGGGCAATCGCGGCGGCGAACGACCTGGAAGCGGGGACAGGGCTCGAGGCGGGCGAGAAGCTGATTATCCCGGCGGCGCGTCCGGTCGAAGAGACCAAGAGCCGGCTGGTGAGATATCGGGTGCGGCGCGGAGATACGCTGGGGGGGATTGCGGACCAGTTCAGCGTGACGGACGGGGACATCCGGAAATGGAACGGGCTCAAGGGCGGGAAGGTGAGCCGGGGAATGGTCTTGCGGATTTACACTGTGGGGGGCGCACCGGAGACGCGGACGGTGAAGAGTTCGGCGAAAACGCGGCACAAGAAGCCGGGGAGTACGGGCGGAAGCCAGACGAAACCTTGACTGGCGAAGACTGGACGGAGCCCTAGGAAAGAGGCAGAATATTTTGCCTACAGACGGGCCGATTTTGTCACGAAAGCTTGACAAGGACGTTGGAGTGGGATAACAAATCGCAAGGACGGAGTGCAGGACGTCTCCGACTGGTGCAGCGTGCCAAGAACAACGGGTAAGAAGGATCCCCATGGGGAGGAGAGCATGGAATTCGAGAAAGATCAGTTTGAGGACGACGAAGAGCTGTCCCGGTTGGAAGACGACGAGGAGCTCGGCGGAGAGCCGGGAGGCGTCGTCGAAGAAGAGGAAGAGCTGCTGATCGTTGAGGAAGAGCCCGCCGACGAGGGGGACGAACCCGCGGCCAAACCGGCGGCGAAGCCGACGCCGAAGCCCTCAACCAAGAAAGCTGCTCCCAAGAAGGCCGCGAAGAAGTCCAAGAAGCCCGCCAAAAAGGCCAAGAAGAAGCCGGCCAAGAAAGCGAAGGCCAAGCCGAAGAAGAAGAAGAAGGCGGCGAAGAAGGCCAAGAAGCGGCGCCGGTAGCGACCCCGCGCGGTTGCCTAAATCTCACCAGAGGCTCCCCGAGAAAATCGGGGAGCCTTTTTCTTGGCGCGGGCGGGCTGGAATGGAGAAGAGGGTTGGCGTGGGCAGGATGGAGGAACAGGTTACCGGAGAAGGCTAGGACCATGTTTCCGGTAACGGGCTTGCCGGGCACTAACTGAAAAATCGAGCTTACGCGGTTTTGATGGTGTTAGAAGCTGAGTCCCAAAGGGCGACGGTCTTGTTGAAGTAGGAATAGTTCGACATGTGGCAGCCACTGAGCGCAGCGTTGTTGCCGAAGGCTTCGTTTTCGGCTGCCGGTTTGCGCGTGCGCACGGCCTGGAAGAAATTGGCCAGGTGATCCACCAGGTCGCTATAACCGTCGGGAACCGTATAGATTTCCTGCTCCGATTCCACTTTGTCGCTACCCGGAGCCGGCCTGGGATGCTCACGATTCCACTCCGCGATGTATTCCTGGCGTTGCTTTTCCGGCCAGGAGCCGATGGAATAGTTCTCGCGTGTATGAAACTCAGGCTCTGCATGAAAAACAAGGGATGCGCCAGCTCCTAAAGCTGCAGGGGCGCCCTCGCCGCGAATCAACATGGTGCCTTTTTTCCCGTAAAAGGCGAAAAACTGATCCTCATATTTGTTGTTCTGGTTGCAGCGCACGACCACCTGGAATTTCGGATAGTCGTAGATCGTCCATTGGAGATCGCCAAATTCACGGCCATCCTTGTAGTGGTAAATCCCTCCGGTGGAGAAAGCGCGCATGGCCGGCGCATTGGTGCTGGTGATGTAGTGAATGCCGGAGATGAGGTGCACGAAGAGATCGCCGGGGAGTCCCGCGCCGTAGTCCTTGTAGCAACGCCAGGAAACGAAGCGGCGTCCATCGAAGGACCGCTTGGGCGCGTCGCCGAGCCAAGTGTTCCAGTCAATGGTGTGTTCGTTGGCATCGGGAGGGATTGGGTTTACCCAAGCGCCACTATCGCTGTTGCGATCCCACACGGCTTCGATGGTGTCCACTTCTCCGAGCCTGCCGGAGTCCCAGATTTCCTTTGCTTTGGCGTAAAGAATTGAACTGACACGCTGGCTGCCGATCTGCAAGATGCGCTTGTTCTTCTGTATTGCGTCAATCATGGCAAAACCGTCCTCAACCGTGTGGGACATGGGCTTTTCGCAGTAGATGTCTTTGCCAGCCTGCGCTGCTTCGACCACCAAGCGGCGGTGCCAATGGTCGGGCGCCGCGACAATCACAGTGTCGATGTCCTTGCGGTCGAGAACGCGGCGGTACTCGCGGGTTGTGTCTATATTTTTGTTCAGCACTTCCTTGGCGGACTCGTGACGCGTGTCGTAAAGATCCGCGGCAGCCACACACTCGATACCGGGCACCGCGCGGCTCGCTCGCAGCAAGTTGCAGCCCTGTGTGCCCGTGCCAATGATGCCGAAGCGCACAGTATCCGACGGTGCGGGCCTCGGCGAGCCCCGGAGAACGCTTGATTCCAGGATCGTGACATTCTTGCCGGTGAGACTTGCGGCCATGGATCCTGCACCTAAGCGAACAAAATCGCGTCGACTCATGGAGACGGGGTTTTTCATGGCACGCTCCTTTGGGAAATTCCAGGATGCTTCGCATGGATCAGGTTTGAGTTTGCTGAATTATAGCGCAGGGCCCGTGATTCTTCCCTGATTAGCCGTAACCGGTGAAGTAGGTATCAGTACTCACTCGTTCAGATTGGGGGGATGGCCGGGGCTCTTACGGACCACACCGAAATCCAAGTAGCTCTCGCAGCTTAGCCGCCTGTGACTGGAGATTGGTTCCAATAGTAAGGCGTGCCGAGAGTTTCTTCTAAAGTTCCGTAACGCCCTTTGCAACCGAAACAATTGAATGTGTAAAGCGCCTGCTTTTCTGCATCATGACCGAGTTCTAGAAGCAATGGATGGAGTGCCACAGCCAACAACAGGTGACTTTTGACAAGGAAGTCCACCTGGCGCACAGCGAGATTGTTCGGCAGGTTCTGGAGACTTTGAACCGACGCGATTCGCAACCTCTTCGGTTCAGATTCAACAGCGGCACAATGGACCAATTCACCGGTCCAACTGCGGCAAAAGTAGGTTTACTGTCGTAGAGGTAGATGTCCCACTTCTCCTCCATGACACGCGACTTAAAAACCGGTCCGTCTGGTGGTTGCTTATTAATCTCGTAAGCTAGATTACATCGAAGACTTTGGCGGGGAGTGAGATTCGCATTAGATAACTCTTGCCCAGATTCCGTCCGAAGTCGGTTAAAACTCTCCGCAATTTGCTGGTCAGAGGTGAAACTTGTCATGCCGTCGGCAAATTGGGTGCAGTCGAGGATTGAAAGGCGCCAGACGTTCTCACTCGGCTGCAACCAGCGAGCTGTAAGACTTTGTTGTTGAGGGCCCGCTTTTGAGAGTATTCGGCGCACCAAGTTCATCGTCGTTCCCAGTAATGAAACGTGCCTTTTTCAAAACTCTCTGCGTTGCTATCCACCCGCAGTGATTACGGTAGTAAACGATTCCAATTCCGTAGCGGAACCCATCCAAAATGTTGGCGGACCGGAGCAGCTAACGCTTCGGCCCGGCTTGCCATTGTCCACCCTTGCCGGTCGGGGGGAATTTGAATGGAATCGCTCAAGGTCCCATCTGATTAACGCCCAGAACCAGATAAGTTCCGGTCACCAATTACCAGTCACTAGACGAGCGGCTCGGACCAGTTTTCCAGGGTCTCTTTTACCTTGTGCAAAAACTGGTGGGCCACGGCGCCGTCGACGACCCGGTGGTCGTAGCTGAGCGTGACGTAGCACATCGAGCGGATGGCGATCGAGTCGTTGATCACCACCGGGCGCTTTTCGATTGCGCCGAGGCCCAGAATGCCCACATTGGGCTGGCTGATCACCGGCAGGCCGAACAGACCGCCGAAGACCCCGGGATTGGTGATGGAAAAGGTGCCTTCCTGGACTTCCTCGGGCTTGAGCTTTTTCGAACGCGCCCGCTCGGCGAGATCGTTGAGGTTCCGCTGGATGCCCAGAAGGTTTTTTTCGTCGGCGTTCTTGATGACCGGCACGAGCAAGCCCCAGTCAAGGGCCACGGCGATGCCGACGTTGATCTCCTTGTGCAAAACCATGCTGGTGCCGTCGAGAGAGGCGTTGAGCGTGGGATAGGCGCGCAGGCCGGCGACGGCGGCTTTCACGAAGAAGGGCATGAAGGTGAGCTTGGTTTCGTAGCGCTTTTCGAACTCCTCCTTGGCTTTGGCGCGGATGGCGGCGACCTTGGTCATATCAATTTCGTCAACCGAGTAGACGTGCGCCGATACGTGCTTGGAGGCGACCATGTGCTCCGCGATTTTCTGGCGCATGTTGCTGAGCGGCTGCACTTCATAATTGCCGAAGTAGATGCGTTCGCGGGGAACGCCGATCTCGAGCGCTGGAACGTACTGGGCGCCGTGCGCGGCGGGTGCGCCTGGAGTTGCCATTGGCGCGGGAGGCGGCACGGACGGGCGCGCGGCTGCGGCCGGGGCAGGACCTGCTGCCGCGGCCGGTGCGGATTGCCCGGCGATGACGGCTTCGATGTCTTCCTTCGTTATGCGGCCGGCGGCGCCGGTGCCTTCGATGGCGGAAAGATCCACGCCATGTTCCTTGGCGAGGCGGCGAACGAGCGGCGAGGAGTGAATGCGTTCGGTGGAGCCGGAAGAGGCGGCGGCAGCGGGCGCGGCCGAAACAGGAGCCGCAGGTGCGGGTGCGGCGGGTTTGGCTGCGGCGGGTGCGGGAGGCGGTGCGGGGGCAGCTTTGGCTGGAGCCGCGGGAGGGGCCGACGAGGGTAGGGCGGCGGAGCCCGCGCCGTCAATCACCGCGACAATGGTTTGGATGGGCACGGTCTGGCCTTCGGCAATCTTTATTTCCTTGAGGACACCGGCGGAGGGAGAGGGAATTTCGGCATCCACCTTGTCGGTGGAGATTTCAAAGAGCGGCTCGTCGCGCTCGACCTTGTCGCCGGGTTTCTTGAGCCATTTGGTGATGGTGCCTTCAAAGATGCTTTCGCCCATTTGGGGCATGACGACATCAACTGCCATGGGATTGCTCTCCTTCGCCTGATGTGCCGTGTGAAACTTCCGGAATGCGTGGCGCTCTTGGCATGTTCCGCGGAACCTTTCTAGTTTACAGCGAAAGGCGAAGCGCGAAAAGGGCGAGGGGCCGGAGGGTTTTGCGGGCGGCCCGGGAACGGACAAGCTGCGCTCATGGCTTGGCGGTGAAGGTGAAGTTGAGGGTTTGCGGCTCGCCACTGGAGTTGATTTCAATTTCCCGGGACTGGGTGCCGAGGGTTTCATGCCAGGCGGTGATGGTGTAGCGGCCGGGAGGAAGATCCGCCAGCACGAAGCTGCCGTCGTCGCCGGTGACGGCAAAATACGGCGTCCTTAGTACGACGAAGTAACCCTGCATCCAGGCATGGAGGTTGCACTTCACGGGAATGAACTCTTCGTTTTCGTAGGCGTAGGCGAAGGGCGGGGTGCGGGCGGGCTGGAGTTTGTTCCACTCGCGGTTGACTCTGGCGAGGGGGTGGATGTTGTGGGAGAGCGGGTCGCTGTTGGAGATTTTCACTTCCTGTCCGGCCCGGAAGGCCAGGACATGCGTGGTGTAGTGGCAGCCCTGCTGGTCGAAAAGGACGGGAGTCGGGGGAACGGGGCCGGGATAGGGGGCGCCCTCGGAGATGTAGACGACCACATTGCGGATGGAGTTGCCGGGACCGAGGACCAGTGATTCGGGAAAGAGTGGATTGCCAGCGTGCATTTGCGCGCAGGCGGGCTCTTTCGAAAGATCGAGGGGCTTGGGCTTGGCGGAAGAGCCGGTGAGCGTGACTTTGCCACTGAGTTTCGTGCCGCCGGGCAAGGCGAAAAGCGCAGCGGGAGCGCATGCGAGCAGGAGCGTTGCGAAGTAAATGTTTGCCAACCGCATCCCTCGTAGGCCTCCTCGGCCAGGGAATCCAAATATTCTGGACCTTGCGGAAGTTGAGAAACGCGGCAACGCGGAGCAAGAACCAAACTGGGAAGAGAATGCCGTGCCAACCCCGTGCAGATTCAATTTTACGCAAGCGGTGGTAAACGGGATTGCGAATGGGGATACGCGGGTTCAATCGGTTAGTAGCTTTTTGATGATAAAAGAGGGGCCGGGCAAATCGAACAGACCCTGCCTCAGAAGGCGGCCTCTCGGAAAGGCAAGAGGCGCCAGTTGAGACTGACCGCTCCGCAGCTAGAACTTTGCCAGGTCTCGGGCGGCGGCGAAGATCTTTTGGGCGTTGGGGAGGAAGGCTTCCTCGAGCGTGGGGGCATAGGGGACGGGCGTGTCGAGAGAAGCGACGCGGAGGACCGGGCCATCGAGGTCGTGGAAGGCTTTTTCGAACAGGATGGCGGCGATTTCACCGGAGATGCCTCCGGTTTTTGTGTCTTCATGGACGACCAGGCACTTGTTGGTTTTCCGGATGGACTGGAGAATCGTCTCCTCGTCGAGCGGCATTAACGTGCGGAGATCGATGACCTCGGCTTCGATGCCTTCTTTGGCGAGGGCTTCGGCGGCCTCGAGGGAGGTGTGCATCATCGCGGCGTAGGAAAGAATCGTGAGGTGTTTTCCTTCGCGGCGGACGACGGCTTTGCCGAGCGGCACGGTGTAATCGCCTGCTGGAATCTCTTCCTTGATGCGGCGATAGAGAAATTTGTGTTCGAAGAAAAGGACGGGATTGTTGTCGCGGATGCTGGCCTTCAGCAGGCCCTTGGCGTCAGATGGCGTGGAAGGATAGACGATTTTCATTCCCGGCGTGTGCAGGAAATACATTTCAGGATTGGCTGAATGGAACGGGCCGCCATGGACGCCGCCGCCGGAAGGGCCGCGGACGACGATGGGCGCCGGCGCGTTCCAGAGATAGTGGCCCTTGGCGACGAAATTGGTGAGCTGGTTGAAGCAGCAGGCGATGAAATCGATGAACTGCATCTCGGCGATGGGGCGCAGGCCGAGGTAGCTCATGCCGCAGGCCGCGCCGATGATGGCGCTTTCGCTGATGGGCGTGTCAATGACGCGTTCCCATCCGAATTTTTCAAGCAGTCCTTCGCTGGTTTTGAACGCGCCGCCGTAGACTCCAACGTCTTCGCCGATGAGCACGACGCTCGGGTCGGCGGCCATCTCTTCAAACATGGCCTGGCGGATGGCTTCGAGAAACGTGATGGGGGCCATGGGCTACCTCCGGGCCTTTCCGCGGTCGGCGGGTTTCGCGGGCGCCGGCTTTCTGGCGGGAGGTTTCGCGGCCGGTTTTGACGGGGATTTTCCATTCCGTGCCGGTTCCTCTGTGGCCGGTTGGGTGTCGCCAAAATGGATGGGGGCGTTTTCGCGAGAAGAGGTCTTGCCGCGGCCGAAACCTTCGACGATCCAGACGGGATCGACGCTGGATTTGGGCGGGGTCACTTCGGAGATTGGGCGCTCCCACTTGGGGCGAATCTTGTGGCAATCGTCCCCGGTGCAGTAGACGCCTGCTGCGGCGAACTCCGCGGGCGGCATGGGTGAGTTCAGGGCGAACTCGCGGTCTTTTTCGAGCAGCGCGGTGATCTTGTCCTCGATCTCTTTCTTGCCTCTGGCGTCGAGGATTTTTTCGGCGGTGAGGAATCTCTCGTAGAGGGTGATGGGGTCGCGCTTCTCCCAGTATTCGCGCTGCTCGGCCGGGACATATTCGGCGGGGTCGTGCTGGGCATGGCCGCGGCGGCGGAAGGTTTTGGCTTCGATGAGGATGGGGCCTTCACCGGCGCGCGCGCGATCGACGGCTTCCTTGGCAGTTAGGTAGACAGCGACCGGATCGTTGCCATCAACGATGTAGCTGGAGATTCCGTAGGCCTTGGCGCGGTCGGCTAAATTTTCTATGGGCACCTGGCGGCGCACCGGCGTCGAATAGGCCCACTGATTGTTTTCGAGAATCAGGACGAAGGCCGCTTTTTGCGACGCCGCAAGATTCAAGCCTTCGTGAAAAACGCCGGTGGAGCTGCCGCCGTCGCCGATCCAGGTCATGGCCACGATTTTCTGGCCGAGATAGCGGCCGGCCATGGCGACGCCCGTGAGGACGGGGATAAGATCGCCGAGCATGGAGATGGGCGAAACGATGTGGAGATTTTCGAGATCGCCGAAGTGGCTGGTTCCGTCCTTGCCCTTGGTGGGCGAGGTGTATTTCGCCATGTGCTGGGTGAAGATGTCGCGCGGGGGAACGCCTTTGACGAGCAGCGCCCCGATGTTGCGGATCATCGGGGCCATCCAGTCTTTTTTCTCGAGGGCGTAGGCGCTGCCTGTCGAGACGGCTTCCTGGCCGAGGCTGGAGTAGAGGCCGCCGACGATTTTGTTCTGGCGGAAGAGGAGGGTCATGGTGTCCTCGACCTCGCGGTTGAGCCGCATGTAGTAGTAAAGGTCGAGGTATTGCTGGCGCGAGAGTTTCGTTTTGGGACTTGCTTCGGTGGCAGGCATCTTCGGCGGTTCTCCGGATGGACGTCCGGTTGTCTATCTTACGGCGAATGGAGGCGGTTGGCTAATAGGGAGAATGGCGGGAGAAGGACAATTTGTCCGAAGACGGAGGAAGATAACGCAGAGACGCTGAGTTCAGAGTGGAAACGCGGAGAAAAGAGAGGCCCGTTCGCCGCGGCGGACGGGCCCTGAAAAATCCAAAAGGAAAACCAGGAGAGTTCGGATGGCCGGTCTAGCTAGGGCCATCACACGAGATAGTTTTCGAGTTGACCGAAGCAGCCGAGCCAGCCCTGGTTGTGCTTTTCGCGGGCTTCGGCCGTGAGCAGGTTTTTGTGCGTCAGGCTGACTTCGGTGGAACCGCCGAGGTCTTTGAAGATCACCGTGACGAGGGATTCCGTCGCCGTTTCGTCATCCTGCAAGCGCCAGGTAAAGGCGAGCTTTTCGGGGGGCCGGACTTCTTCGTAGGCGCCGCTGATGCGGTGGATGCTGCCTCCCTTATCGTGCATCTCGATGGCGTATTTGCCGCCGACGCGCAGATCGAGTCGGGTGATGACGGTTTTGTAGTCCGCCGTCGGATGAAACCACTGGGCGAATTCCCGGGCATCGGTCCAGGCGCGAAACACGCGGTCGCGGGGAGCCGCGAAGGTGCGTTTTACCTGGAGCGGGTTTTCCGGCTGCGATTGCGGTGTGGCCATGATTGGTTCTCCTTTTGCTTTTCTTTTTGCCTTTCAGGCAGTGGATCCTGGCTGAGGAAACGTTCGAGGGAATCGAAAGCGCCTTCCCAGAAGCGGCGGTACTGGGCAATCCAGTCTTCGGCTTGCTTCAGGGGAGCGGGCGCGAGCTGGCAGAAGCGCGTGCGCCCGACTTTTTTCTGCGAGACGAGGCCGGCTTTCTCTAGGACGCGGACATGCTTCATCACGGCGGGAAGGGACATGAGGTGCGGGCCGGCGAGGTCGGACATGGAGGCTCCGCCCAGGGTGAGGGAAGCGAGGATGGCGCGGCGGGTGGGGTCGGCGAGAGCGCCGAAGGTCGAATCAAGGGTTGCTGAATACTTAACCATATGGTTTAGTATTGACCGGAAGGGAGCGGCTTGTCAAGCGCAATTCCCGCGGGCTTGACGCTCTACGGAATTCGGTGTTACAAACAAGGCCATTCTGATCCAGGTCGGCCCTTTCCGACGCCCAGACGTTGAGTGCCTGCATCCTCGTTTGTGCAATTTCCGCCCAAGAACTTTTTGGTGTATTCCAGCGCAGGCAAACACTCGTTCGTTCAAGGAGATTTTCCAATATGAACAAGAGAATATTGCTTTGTTTAGCCCTGGTGTTGACGTCGTGCCTCAGGGCGGCGGCGCAGGATGCGAAGATGCAGCCGCTGACGTTCTGGTATGAGTACACGGTGAATCCGGGAAAAGAAGCGCAGTTTCTGGAACTGGTGAAGACAGTCGGCGCGCCGGTACGCGAAAAAATGCTGGCGGATGGAGTGGTTCTCGCCTGGGGCGTGGAAGTTCCCTTGCTGCGCATGCCGGGTGCCGCCACTCATGTGATCTGGTATTCGGTTGCGGACTGGGGCGGAATCGAAAAGGTGGACAACGCGATGCACGCGCAGATCGCGAAACTCGATGAAGAGGCGATGAAGTCCGGCACTGGGAAGAAAGCGTCCGCGGGCGGGGCAACGGTGACCGCGCGGATGATGGAAGCGGCTGACGTCAGCAAGACGCGGGACTACCTGACACGGGATTTGGTGTTCGTGCATGGTTCTGGCGCACCACCGGCAGGGGTGTTGCCCTATACGCGGTTCAACTATCTGAAGGCCCGGCCCGGCAAGGGCAGCGATTTGCGCAAGCTCTGGGAAAAGTACAATAAGCCGGTGCTGGACAAGCTAGTGGCGGATGGGGTGGTGCTGGCGTACGGCCTGGCAGTGGAAGATGTGCGCACGGACGGCGACTTTACGCATTTCGTGTGGTATGCCACGAAAGATCTGGCTTCGATGGAAAAGGTTCGCTCGGCGTATGCGGCCGATCGGGAAAAGAGAAGCCAGGAAGAGCAGGACGTGATCAGCGCCGAATTCCTGAAGGTGGTGGACCCGGAAGCTTCCAGATCCGAGGTGACCCGGTCGATCATGTTCCATGTTGGCGGGATGAAGTAACGTCCGGCCAGCACGGCAAAAGATAGAGAGAAGTGAAATTGAGCCCCATGCGGATGTTCCAAGCGTGGGGCTTTTTCTAGGTTGTCAGGACTCCGGACAGATTCATGGTTGGGAGATAAGACCGCAGGCCCAAAAGCGGGAGTTTCGCTCCCGCACCTCAAAATTAAGAACGGCCCGCCTCAGAAGGCGGATCCTACACGATCGAGCGCTGCCTGCAGTTGTTGGGAGGAGACTTCACGAGGAATGAGTGAGAGAAGATCCGCGAGGTGATCGGTAAGCCGCGGCTTCACTTCGCCCAGAGAAACATTGCGGTTAAGGAGTTTTTCAAGAGAGGTGGCTTTGCGGTCGGCGATACCGCAGGGAATGATGAGGTCGAAGTAGCGGAGGTCGGTCGAGACGTTGTAGGCGAAGCCGTGGGAAGTGACCCAGCGGCTGATGTGGACGCCGATGGCGGCGAGTTTTTCTTCGGGGGTATTGCCGGGAGGCTGGACCCAGATGCCGGTTTTGCCGGTGATGCGGTAGGCGCTGATGCCGAAATCAGCGGAGGCGCGGATCATGGCTTCTTCGAGGGTGCGGACGTACCAGTGGACATCGCGGCGGATGGGATCGAGATTGAGGATGGGATAGCCAACGATCTGGCCGGGGCCGTGATAGGTGATGTCGCCGCCGCGGTTAGTTTCGCGGAGCTCGACATTTTTCTGGCGGAGTACATTTTCGGAGGCGAGAAGATTTTTCTGGCTGGCGTTGCGACCCAGGGTGAGGACGTGGGGATGCTCGCAGAACAGGAGAACGTCGTCGATGGCGCCGGCTTTGCGCGCGGCGACGATGCGCTGCTGGAGGGCGTAGGCATCGGACCAGGAGAGGAGGCCTACGTCGCTGATGATGAGAGGCGCCATGAGATTGGACGGTTAACAGTTAACAGCGAACGGGAACCTCTCCGAACAAATCAGCGCGAATGATAATCAAGAGGAAGTCTGGCTGAATCAGCTGGCTAATAAGCGCGGCGACGTCCCACTGGATTCCTGCTATCTCTCATCTGATCGCTGATCGCAAAATCTAAAGCCTCAGACGTTAATTTGCAGCCCTCGGACGGAGGCGAAGGCGTCGCCCATGGCTTCCCAGACCGTGGGATGGGCGTGAATCATGTTCATCATGTCATCTATGGTGCCTTCGAGATTCAGCACGGCCGCGGCTTCGGACAAAATTTCGGTGGCCAGCGGACCGATGATGTGGATGCCCAGGACTTCGCCGTATTGTTCGTTGGTTACTACTTTGATAAAGCCGCCATGGTTGCCGAGGATGGTGGCTTTGCTGTTGCCGACGAAGGGAAACTTGCCGGTTTTCACGGTGTAGCCCGCTTCGCGGGCCTGCTTTTCGGTCATGCCGATGGAGCCGATCTGCGGTTCGCAATAGGTGGCGTTGGGGATGCGCAGCTTGTTGATGGTATGCGTGGGCTTGCCGGCGATGTGGGTGACGGCGACGATGCCCTCCATCATGGCGGCGTGCGCGAGTTGCGGTAGGCCGGCGACGATGTCTCCGATGGCGTAAAGACCGGGCTCGGCGGTTTCCATGAACTGGTTGACGTGAACGAAGCCGCGCTCGACTTTGGCTTTGGATTTCTCGAGGCCGCAATTATCGGTCATGGCTTTGCGGCCGACGGCGAGAAGCAGCTTTTCCGCCTGCAGCGTTTGCGCCTTTCCATCCTTATCCTTGAAGGAGACCGTGACGCCCTTGGCGTCTTTTTTCACGCCATCCACCATGCAGCCGGTTTGAACGGCGATGCCCTTTTTCTTGAAGGTCTTTTCCAGTTCGGCGGAGATTTCCTCGTCTTCGACAGGAACGACGCGGGGCAGGGCTTCGAGGATGGTGACCTGGGTGCCGAAAGAGTTGTAGATGGAAGCGAATTCGACGCCGACGGCGCCGGCGCCGATGACGATGAGGGTCTTGGGAATTTCGGGAAGTTCGAGGATGGAGCGGTTGGTGACGATGGTTTTGTGATCGGGCTCGATGCCGGGAAGCGACTTGGCTTCCGAGCCGCTGACCATAAGGATGGCGCCGGCTTCGATGGTCTCTTTCTTGCCGTCTTTTTCGACGCTGATCTTGCCGGGGCCTTCGTATTTCCCCCAGCCCTGCTTCCATTCGACTTTATTTTTCTTGAAAAGAAACTCGATGCCCTTGGCGTGCTTATTGACGATCTTGGTCTTGCGGGCCAGTATGTTGGGCCAATTGATTTTCACGCCGGGAATTTCAAAGCCGAGTTCTTCGGCATTCTTGAAGTGGTCGTAGACATCGGCGTGGTGCAGGAGAACTTTGGTGGGGATACAGCCGACGTGCAGGCAGGTGCCGCCGAGGAACGGATCCTTCTCGACGACAAGGGTTTTCAGCCCGAGTTCGCCGGCGCGAATGGCCGCGACATAACCCCCGGGCCCGCTGCCAATAATTGCCACATCATATTTCGCCACGCGTAGTCTCCCTTCGGAAAGGCCAAACTCCACCGCAAGCGCAGAAACGGACGGGCAAACATGGAAGATGCAGACGGAATTGCCCAATGGAACGCAAGCGGGTCCCGCAAAAAGTCAATTGTAGCAGCGGGTTCGAGGGCGGAGCAACTGAAGGTCGTCCTAACATCCGGGCGGCACAAAACACCATTGATTGTGAGAGGAAGCCTGCCGCGCGTTTTGCTGGGCCCGGGTGTGTTTCCGGGAGCCAGCCTGCTGTTTTCTGGAAGTCATCTGGTGGCGGAGGCAATCCTCGAGACGCCGGATGCCGGGACGTTTTCCGTGGTTCGCGGAGGACTGTTCCCGCGACTGGCGTCGGTGCTGCTTTTCTACCAGGCCGGGCCGGGCAAGCGAGGATCGATATCGCCCCCGGAGAAGCCTGCGGCATGGCCATCAGAAGCCCCATTGGATAAATACGAAGAGGCGGCACAGGTACCGGCGGGGCCAGGCTGGGCGCGGAGAAAAAAGAAGGGTTGCTGGGGCCGATGTAGCGCCGCTTCAGGAGCGCGCCAGTGCCTGGAGATATTTCTCTTCAAAAATGGCGCGGTGATGGAGTACGTGACCGACGATGATGAAAGCGATCGCGAGGACGGAGACTTCCTTGCCGCTGGCGGTGCCGCGGCGGAGCCAGGAGGCATCATCGAGCGAGCGGATGAGCGCGATGGTGGCGCGGCGAATGGCGGTGAACTCCTCGAGCAAAACGGAGAGCTTCTGTGAAGAGGCGTTTGAGACCTTTACGAAATCGTCCTGCTCGAAGCCGGGTAGCGGCGTCTGATCGCCACGGGCGATGCGAAGCATGCGGACGGCGAAGATGCGCTCGGCGTCGTTCACGTGGCCGATGCTTTCCTTGATAGACCACTTGCCGGGGGCGTAACGGAAATCGGCTTGATGGTCGGTCAGCGGTTCCAACAATAGCTTCATATCCCGAAGCTGAGTTTCGAGAATCTCCAGAAAATCCCCGTCCGGAACGAGCATCACGTATTTTCCGTAATATGGCGCGTAGTCGTTCGGCTGCGGACGCTTTTGTGTCATCATGCGGATACCTCCAGCGAGTGGTGAGAGAAAGATTATAACGTGAGAGCGGGCGCGGAGGAATTGAGCGGCAGGGACACGGATGGCGGAACTCAATTTCAGGAAGATGCGGGTGGCGTTTCAGGGCGAATCGGGGGCATTCAGCGAGGCCGCCGCGCTGGAATTGCTGGGAGATGGGATTCCGACGGTGCCGCGAACGACGTTTGATGCGGCGTTTCGGGCGATCAGTGAGGGGGCGGCAGATGCACTGCTGGTGCCGGTGGAGAATACGCTGGCGGGTTCGGTGGTGCGGGTGTACGACCTGCTGCTCGAAAGCAACCTGGAGATGTGCGGAGAAACGATTCTGCCGATCGAGCACCAGTTGATGGGCATGCCAGGAGCGCGGCGGGAGGATTTGCAGGCCGTGGCTTCTCATCCGATGGCCTTGGCGCAATGTGAACGATTTTTTTCGCGGAACCCACAATTGCGGCGGGTGCCAGCCGAGGATACCGCGGGCAGCGTGCGGGAAATGATGGAGCGCGGCGAAAAACAGTTTGGTGCCATCGCGGGGCGCCGGGCAGCTGCACATTATGGCGCGGTGGTCCTAGAGGAGAACATTCAGGACAACGCGGAGAATTTCACGCGCTTCGTCTTGTTGTTGCCGCCGGACGAAGCAAAGCTTTACAGGAGGGGCGCCGATGCGACGAAAATTTCGCTGGCGATGCGGCTGGCACACCAGCCGGGAGCGTTGTTGGCTTCCCTGGAGCCCTTTGCCCGCCATGACGTGAATTTGCTGAAGATTGAAAGCCGTCCGATTCATGGACGGCCATGGGAATATCAGTTCTATCTGGACGTGGAAGCCGAAGAGCCGGAGCATCTGGAGCAAGCGCTGAGGGAGGCGCGAGAAGCGACAAGCGAGCTGCGGGTGTTGGGCAAATACGTGGCAGCGCGCCGGTGAATCAGAAATGGAAAACGGGGCACAGGAAATTTGTGCCCCGCTCGATCGAACAGATGAATTAGCAGTAGCTGCAAGCTTCGTCGCCGACCGTGGTGCCGGACATGCCGTCTTTCATGCGGCGGAGACGGCGGCCGAGACGCTCGGCGAGTTGATGGCGAGCGCGCCAGAGGCGGGCCTTCAGCGTGTTTTCGGTGACACCAAGTTTCTTGGCCGCTTCTCCGGTGGAATAGCCTTCCACTTCGCGGAGTAGAAAGGCGTTCCGCAGCAAGGGCGAAAGTTCGTCGAGATTTTCGTTGATGATCTCGCGAATTTCCGTTCCGGCGTAGACCTGCTCGGGCGTGGGGCCATCGTCGGCGAAGCGCTCGGCGGCCGGCAGTTCGTCCTCGTGATGCGTTTCATCGAGCGAAACCGCGGGGCGAGCCTTGGCGCTGCGGCGCTTCATGAGCGCGGCATTGATGACGATGCGCGTGAGCCAGGTGGAAAACTGCGAGCGGCCCTCAAAGCGCTTCAGATTGCGATAAGCGGAAAGCAATCCGTCCTGCAGGGCATCTTCGGCGTCTTCGGCATTGCCGAGCACACGAAGCGCGGTCTGGAACAACTGGCGGTGGTAACGGCCAAACAGCGCTTCAATCGCTTGAGCGTCGCCACGCTGACCTGCACGAATCAACTTCTGTTCCGTAAGTTGGGTTGCACTGATCACTTGCGTTGCCATTTCTTCCCCCCAAGTAGCTTCATAAGAGTCACTACGCACGAAAAGGTTACAAATTATCTTCAGTGGACCGGCACACTCCCGCCGCCCATCCTTGGGCGCTTCAAAAGAAAGAAGATAGGAATTATGGCGAAAAAAATAACGCCCAATAGTTTGAAATTGTCAAGAAATGCAAGCATGGTTGCCTGGCGCTCAATCATGTTGAAGAGCATGCCGTGGGCTTGCGCAGCGGCACCAGGACCCGAGGACCCCCCGGATAGGGATGTGGCCGCAAACCCAGCCAATGTGGTCTTCAGCGCGGGATTCATGTCATTCACATGATCCATTAGACGTGCCTCATGCAATTGGGTTCGCCGCTCGAGCAAAGTCGTGACTGTGGCGATGCCGACACTGGCGCCGATGTTGCGGGCGAGATTGATGATGCCGGTGCCCATGTTGGTTTTTTCGCGTGGAACGGTGGCGAACGCCGATACGTTGATCGGAATGAACAGGAAGGCGAGGCCGAAGGACTGCAACACGCGGCCGAGAACGGCGTGTTTGAAATCGAGCGAAAGATTCCAGCCGGCCATCACCAGCAGCGCCGAGGCAGAGATCGTGCAACCAAAGGTAATCAGGTAGCGCGTGTCCACCCTCGAAACAAGGAAGCCGACGATGGGCATGCACAGCATGATCGTTGCTCCACCGGGAGAAAGTGCGAGTCCGGCGAGTTCCGCGGGATACCCCAAAAGTTCCTGCAGCATCTGGGGAATCAAGACTGTGCTCGAATAGAGCACAAAGCCGAGGAAAAACATGGCCAGCGTGGAGATGGCAAAATTACGATCCTTCAACATGCGGAAATCCACGACGGGCTCTTTGGACTTAAGCTCGCGGATGACGCCGCCGATCAAGCCGACCACCATCAGGACCGCAAACAGGCGGATGAAACCGGAATCGAACCAGTCGTCGCGCTGGCCTTTGTCGAGGATAATTTGCAGGCTGCCAAGGCCCAAGCTGATCAGACCCAAACCGATGTAATCAATGCGGAAGCCGTCGCTGAGCTTGATGCGCTTCATGTAGGGCGGATCGGAAACCAGGAAGTACGTCAGACCCAGCGAAATAATCCCCACGGGGACGTTGATGTAGAAAATCCAGCGCCAGGAAAAGTTGTCGGTGATCCAACCCCCGAGCCATGGGCCGAGCGTGGGTGCGACGACTACGGCGATGCCGTAAACCGCGAATGCCATCCCGCGCTGGGAGAGCGGGAAAGTGTCGTTCAGTATTGCCTGTTCGCTGGGCTGCAGGCCGCCGCCGCCGACTCCCTGAAGTATGCGGAAGAACACCAGCATGCCGAGGCTGGCGGCAAAGCCGCACAAGAACGAACTGAGTGTGAAAATAGCGACGCAGCCCATGTAAAAGCGCTTGCGGCCGAGGAGCGAAGAGAGCCAGCCCGAGAGCGGCAGGATCACGGCGTTCGAAACGAGATAGGAAGTGAGAACCCAGGTGGATTCATCTCTGCTCGCGGAAAGATTTCCCGCGATGTGCGGCAAAGCGACGTTGGCGATGGAAGTGTCGAGGACTTCCATGAACGTCGCAAGCGTCACCGTGATGGCGATCACCCAGGGGTTGATCGTGCCGTCCGGCATGCGCAGCTTGGAGATGAATCTTTCCATAACGGTCGCTCGAAAAAATCGCGTTACTTCGTGATCACAGTCGCATCCACATTCATGCCGGGCCGCAAAACGGCTTCGTTCGGAGGAATTGGATCGAGAACAATCTTTACCGGGATGCGCTGCACCACCTTGACGAAATTCCCGGTGGCATTTTCGGGCGGCAGCAGGCTGACGACGGCTCCCGTAGCCCCGGCGATCGAATCCACGTGGCCAGGGAAAGTCTTGCCATAGGTGTCGACTTCCACGTAAACCTTTTGGCCCGCGCGCATTTTGCGCAACTGGGTTTCCTTGAAGTTGGCGGTTACCCAGACGTCTTGCAGCGGGACGATCACCATCAAGCCCTGCCCTTGCTGGACGATCTGGCCGTCTTCCACTTGCTTGTGCGTGACCACTCCATCAATCGGGGCGACGACGCTGCAATAGCTGAGGTTCAATCGCGAAGCCTCGACTTGTGCGCGCGCCTGATCGACTTTTGCGAATTTGGCCTGGGCATCGGCGGAGCGCATGGCCACGCGCTTGACGTCGGCGTGCGCGCTGGCTACGCCGGCCTGGGCCTGCAGAACGCGGGCTTTGGCGGCGTCCAGCTGTGCGCGGCTGATTTCGACACTGCGCTGGGCTTGCACGAGTTTTTGTTCATCGGCATTCAGCGCGCTCGCGGTAGCGTCGGCGTTGGCCTTCGCGGCGTCGTACTGCTGTTTGGAAATTTCGCCTTTTTCCATGAGCGGAAGGTAACGGGCGAGGTCGGCCTTTGCGAGTTGCGCATTGGCGCGGCTCTTCTCAATGTTGGCCTGCGCATAGGCCAGATCCGCGGTTTGTGATTGCTCGTAAGTGGCCTGGGCGCGCATCAAGTCGGCCTCGGAACCGGCCAGTTGCGCCTGCGCGCTCGAAGTGCCGCTGGCGGTGTCTTCGCTGGTGCGTGGAACGTCCACGCCGGCGGAGCGTGCTTCGCCTTCGGCGAGCGCGAGGGCGGCTTTCGCCTCGTCGAGAGCGGCCTGGTAGTCCGCAGGATCGAGCTGGACCAGAACTTGTCCGGCTTTCACCGCCTGATTGTCGTTCACCTGAACTTTGGCGACGCGTCCGTAAATTTTCGCGGCAATCGGCGTAATGTGGCCGTCAACCTGGGCGTCGTCGGTGCTTTCGCGATTGTGGAAGTAAAGGTACAAGCCGAGCAGGGCGGCTAGAAGAATGACGCCGCCAACGATTAAGCGCTCACGGAGCTTGGAACTCACCCTCGAGTCGGGCCCGAGATCGAGCTTCTGGGTCTCTCCATGGGGCAGCTTTACATTTGCCGCATTTTCTAGTCCTACATCGATCTCAACACTCATGGGTCCTCACTTCGCGTAAGTTTTTTCCATCTGCCCAACGGCGCGCGCGAAGTCTGCACGGGCCTGGTTTGAACGGTAGAGCGCCGCAATCTGGTTATCGTTGGCGCGGGAAAGCGAATCCTGGGCGGAGATGACTTCAATATTGTTGGCGACGCCAGCTTTGAAGCGGTCGCGGGCCTGGTCCACTTCTTCCTTGGCGAGTTCGACGCCGAGATTGGCGACCTGCACTTCGTTGCGGGCGGATTCGAGATTCAGCAGCGCGGTCTTCACGTCGAGAGCGATCTGGTTGCGCAGGTCGGCTTTCTGCTGATCGATTTTCTGCAACTCGAGATCGGCCTTGACGATTTCGGCGCGGATGCGGCCGCCCGTGAAGAGCGGCATGTTTGCGGAAACCTGGTATTGATACGTGGGAATGCCGCTACTGGAGTTGCTGCCATAGTATGCCCAATTGCCGTCGAAACGCAGAGAAGGCAGGCGCTGATACTGCGAGGCTTGCTTTTCAAGCTTCGCGGATTTTTCCTGCGCTTCGATGGCTTTCCATTCCTGGCGGGCAGTGAGTGCGTCTTCGATGCTGGCTTCCACATCCGGCTGCGGCGTATCAAAAAAGCTGAGCGAATCGGCCAGCTCGATTTTCTGGCGCGGATCAAGATTCAGCAGCTTGCTGAGGCCGAAAAGAGAGGCTTCGCGGTCGTTCTCCGCCTCGATGAGGCGTTGTTTTTCGTTTTGGAGCTCGACATTTGCGCGCAACGTGTCAATGCCCGTGCCTACGCCTTCTTTTTGCAGATCGGCGGCTTGATCGTAGAGCGCTTGGGCCAGGTCCACGCGGGATCTTGAGGCTTCGACGTTGGCCACCGCGCGCAACGTGCCGATATACTGCGAGACGACGAGGAGAATGACCTGCTCGCGCGTGGATAGACTGTCGGCCTTGCTGGCATTCACATTGCTGCGGGCTGCCTGGTAGCGCTTCCAAAGTGTGAAGTCGAAAATGTTGCTGCCGAACGTCGAACCGGCCGAAAAGATCTGGTAAGGACCGATGTGGCCCGGAAAGGGAAATCCCGGAGGAAGCTTGCCGCCAAACTGCGCCTTGACGTTCTCGCGGTTGGCGGAATCCGCGACTTCGAAATTTGCCTGCGGCAGAAGATCGGCACGGCTGATGTTTTTGTCCTGGACGCTTTGAGCGGCGTTGAGTACGGCGATTTGCTGCGTCGGATTCTGCTTGATCGCCAGTGCCACGGATTGCTCCAGACTCAGCTTGAGCGTGTCGGTTGGCGCGTTGGCGGGCAGCGCCGGGTTCTTGGTCTGCGCCCCGGCGAAAGTGGGGACGAGCAGCAGGCTGAAAAAGATGACGTAGAAAATAAACGGCGAACCTTTGGACGGATCGTTGACTTTATCTTTAGAATCGCGGGTTTCCGATTTGCGGCCCGGCCCGATGATTTCAGTGACAATGGCTTGATTGAGGCAGCCTTCGGCAAGGAGTTCCGCGCCCTGGCGGTAGATTTCCTTCAGAAGCACTTTGCCGGCGTTGTCAATGAAGCTGACGCCGCAGAGGTTTATGCAGAACTTTGGGCGGGGAGAGGTGGCGGAAAGTTCACGCCAGCACTGCTCGAGAGTGGCCACGCGGGGGCCAGAGAGTGAGCCTTCGACGCTGAGGAAGAGTTTTCCCCGCCTGTTTTCGGTGGTGATTCTTAACATGTGTGATGGGTCTCGCTGCTAGGAAGAGTGCACGGAGAGTGCCAACTAATGTTTAATTGTGTTCACAGATAACGGCTTTTATTACTTCATGTTACATAAAAATCTGCCTGGCGGAACCCAGGGCCATGTGCCGCTAAATGGGCATATGTCCAATATATGGCAATAGTCATTAGACCATATATTGGCATTTCATGGCAAGGGGTCGCTCCTTGGGTTCCTCGACTCGTTCCGCAGAAGGAGCGGTTGATTCTCCCGGCCGCGACTAGTGGCGAACAGCGATGGCCTGCATCTCGAAATGTCCGCCGCGGAGGAGCGAGCCTGTGCCGATGAAGGCGCGCGCGGGGAAATCCTTCAAGAACTGCGTGCGATACGCAGCATTGAACTTGTCATAGAGCGAGAGATCGGTCGAGAAAACCTGAACGAAAACAAGGTCGTCCATGCTCATGCCGGCGGCCGAAAGGGTAGTTTTGTAGTCATCGAATAGATTCTTGATTTCGTCCTCTATTTTGTCGGGGGCCTTGCCGGTCTTTGAATCAAGGCCAATGCTCCCAGAGAGATACAGCGTGTCCCCAGCCAGGATCGCTTTGCTGAAAGGCAACTGGGAGACCGGACCTGGCAGGTTGATGGCGCGGCGTTTGGATTGCTCCCCGCCCTGCGAAAAGGCGCCACGGACAGTGAGGACGGTTGAGAGACCGAGAGCGACCGATAGAATCCATACACGACGGTTCATGGAAAACTCCTGATCAAGAAGATTTGCGCGAGAAGGCGAGTGTAAATCGAGGACCAGGGGAGAGCAAGTGAATAGCGGCGACGATGGATTTCGGCCGGGATCGGAGCTGACATTTGATAGAATGCCCGCGCATCCGGAGACCTCAAATGAAAACCCGACTGAGCTGCTCGATTGGGACTCTAACGATTCTGCTGGCGATGGGTATCCCGGCGGCGGCACAGGACGACCTGGATCAAAGGATCGACAGCAACATCAACGACTGGGTCGGTACCTACAAGCATTTGCACGAACATCCGGAACTTTCGACGGAGGAAAAAGAGACCTCCGCGCTGGTCGCCGCTCAATTGAAGAAGATAGGCTATGAGGTGACCGATCAGTTCGGAAAATACGATTCCGGAAATCCGGCTTATGGAGTGGTGGCGGTTTTGCGGAATGGACCGGGACCTACCGTTTACGTGCGCACGGACATGGATGCCTTGCCCGTGACAGAAAATACCGGTTTGCCGTACGCGAGCAAGGTACGGGAGAAGCGGCCGAACGGCGAAGTGGGTGTTATGCACGCCTGCGGGCATGACCTGCACATGACTGTTTTCCTGGGCACGGCAAAGATGATGGCGGAAACCAAGGAGCACTGGAGCGGAACGCTGGTGCTGATTGGACAGCCGGCGGAGGAGACCGTCGGCGGCGCCGCGGCGATGTTGCACGCGGGCTTGTACAGGAAATTTCCCAGACCGGATTATGTGATTGCGCTGCACGATTCCTCTGTTCTGCCGGCCGGGACAGTTGCCTGGCATGCCGGGCCCATGCTGGCGGGAGCGGACTCCGTGGACATTACAATTCGAGGGTACGGAGGGCACGGGGCGGCGCCCTACGTGACGAAGGATCCAATCGTCATCGCGTCGGAGCTGGTGATGGCGCTGCAGACGATCGTGAGCCGGGAATCGGATCCCCTGGTGCCGACGGTGGTTACCGTGGGATCGTTTCACGCGGGGACGAAGCACAATATTATTCCGGATGAGGCGCACTTGCAGTTGACGGTGCGGACGATGACCCCGGCGCAGCGCGAGAAAGTGCTGGCTGCGATCAAGCGCATCACGAATGGGATTGCCGAAGCGGCGGGGATTCCGCCCGGGCGGGCGCCAATCATTGAAGTGGCAACAGACAATGTGCCGGCAACCATCAATGATCCCGTGCTGACACAGCGCGTGGCCCTGGCGCTCGAGAAATCGCTGGGCAAGGAAAATGTGTGGCCGGGGCAGCCGATCATGGCCAGCGAGGATTTCAGTTTGTTCACGCTGGAAGACCCGAAACCGCCGATCACGATGTTCTGGCTGGGGGCTGTCGATCCACTGAAGTGGAAAGAGGCGCAAGAAAAAGGAACGCGGGTGCCAGGGCTCCACTCGAGCGAATTTGCACCCTTGCCGGAGCCGGCGATTCGCACGGGCGTGAAGGCCATGACCAGCGCGGCCACTGATTTGCTGCGCAAGTAATCTGCTGCCTGGAAGGATCAGAAAAAAAGCGAAGATTTCCCGACAAAGGTCACAGTGGAAGCGGGCAGAGACGACCGAAAAGAAATTGGCTAGAAGCGGCTTGTTGCGTCAGGGCTTTGGTGATTCTGGCGGAGCAGACAAAGGAACGGAAGCAGGATTTATTTCGACTTCTTTTGACGGTTGCTTGGTTTCTTTGATTGCGAGTGCCTTGATGATTTCCGCCGTGCGCTGCTGGCTGATCCGGCAGGCGGCATCGTAAATGCGGCACTGGGCCAGGGTAAATTTGCACCCACAGGTGCAGGCCTCGGCGTTGAATTTGTGCAACGCGGCGTCGCGCTGCTCGGCAGAAAGCTTGGACAGGTCGACGCCAGGGAGAATCCTGGCGCGATCGGCGTGCTTCAGGAAAATGTCACCCTCATCCTGAAAGGTCTCCACCTTGGCAGCGACGGGAAGGCCAAGTAGCGCGCGCACTTCGGTTTCATAGAGCGCAGGATTGAACAGGCCGACGTGCTTCTGGACGACGCGGCCCTCGGCGTTGATGACAAACACGGTGGGCAGTGCGGCGATACCACCGTAAGCAAAGCGCGTTTCAGAATCAGCCAGCGCGACGGGGTAATTGATGCCCTCGGATTCGATCACGCTGCGAATCCCTTTTTCGTCCTCGTCGTCCACCACCAGCCCGATAATCTGAAGGCGGTCCTTGTAGCGATCCTGCAAGGCCACCAATTCCGGAATTTCCACGCGGCACGGGCCGCACCACGTGGCCCAGAAGTTCAGAAGGACGACTTTGCCGCGAGATGCCTCGAGCGTCAGGTCCTTGCCGGTGAGTTCTTTCAGCTTGAAATCGGGAGCCGGATCGGGGTCGCGAACAAAACGGATGACGGGTAATTGAGCGAAGCAGGAGCTTGCGAGCGGCAACAATAGGAGTACCGCGAGGAGGCCCGCGAACGCGGGTAAGAGAAGGTGTTTCGGACTTGGCAGCAGCTTCATTGTTCTACCATTTCAGAAGAGCACAGTCCCGCGGTTAATCCAAGTGGGCGTTTCTCGTCAGACGGGGCGTTTGATACCAAGCTTGCGGATGCGGGCTTGCAGGGTGGTGCGCTTCAAGCCTAATAAGGTTGCAGCTCCCCGAGGGCCGGCGATGCGCCAGTTGGTTTGACGCAGGGCGCGGAGAATATGCTGGCGGTCGGCGTCTTCGAGCGTGGCAATGGGAGAAGGATGAGCGCTGGGAGCGGCGACGATTGCCCCAGGGTTCGCCAGTTGCTCTGCGGCGCCAGCGGCGGCTGAGAATGCGGCGGTGGCCGCCTTCAATTCGCCGATTGGCACGCGCAATTCTTTCCCAGGTGAAAGCAAGACCGCCCGCTCGACAAGGTTTTCCAGTTCGCGGATATTGCCCGGCCAGGAATAGTTGACCAGCGCGTCCATGACATCGGCGGGGATGTATTCGACGGTCTTGTTCTGACGACGGCTGAATGTCTGGACGAAATAACGTACCAGCAAAGGCACATCTTCACGGCGTTCGCGGAGCGGCGGGACGAAGATGGGGAAAACGTTGAGGCGGTAGTAAAGGTCGCTGCGGAACTTACGTTCGGCGACGAGTTGGGCGAGGTCCCCGTTGGTGGCGGCAACGACGCGCACATCCACGCGTAGCGTGCGATTGCCGCCGAGGCGCTCGAATTCCTGCTCCTGCAGGACGCGCAGCAGCTTGGGCTGCAGCTCCAGAGGCAGGTCGGCGATTTCGTCGAGGAAGAGCGTGCCGCGATCGGCAAATTCAAATCGGCCCATTTTCTGGGTGAGCGCACCGGTGAATGCGCCGCGCTCGTGGCCGAAGAGTTCGGATTCGAGCAGGCCGGCGGGAATGGCGGCGCAATTTACTTTGACGAAGGTGCGCTCGCGGCGGGGGCTGAGGTTGTGGATCGCGCGGGCGATGATTTCCTTGCCGGTGCCGGTTTCGCCCTGGATGAGGACCGTGGTTCCAGCGGGGGCGGCGAGTTCGACTTGCGCCAGGGTGCGGCGCAGCACGGGACTGTCGCCAATGATTTCCTCAAAATTAAATTCAGAGCGAATTTCCTCCTCAAGATAGAGTTTTTCGACCGCGAGCTTGTCTTTGAGCGCGTCAATTTCCTTGAAGGCCAAAGCGTTTTCAAGGGCGATGGCAACTTGTACCCCGACTTGCAGCAGGAGTTCAACATCGGCGGGCGTGAAGGCATTGGGATTGCGGCTGGCGAGATTGATGGTGCCAAACGTGCGCCCGTGGGTGGTCAATGGCACGCAACAGATGGCCTCTACCGACTGTTCGCGCATAAAACGCAAGACGTCATGACGAAATCGATCGAGATCCTTGCCGCGGGTGATCAGCACCTGGCCGCTCGAGAAGCATTGCCCGGCGGGCGAGCCTTCGAGCGGAACGGTGATTTCCGGTTTAGCGATCGAGGAATTCCCCGGCAGATCCAGATAGTGAATTTTCAGAAGGCCGGAGGCGGTATCGAGCAGCGCCAGGCTGGTGTAATCGTGCTGAAGAACAGGCTTGATCGAGGAGACGATGCCTTTAAACACGGTGGCAGGATCGCGGGTGCTGACCAGCAGATTGTTGATTTCGAGAAGAACCTGCAATCGGTCGCGTTCGTGCGCCAACTGTTTCTGATAGGCTTCCGCGGCTTCAAAATTCAGGGCGTTATCCACGGCCACCGCCACCTGGGCAGCCACGCGTTTCATAAACTGGACTTCGGCTTCGCTGATGCCTTGCGGGACGTACCGTCCAAAAACCATTGTGCCCAGCCGGTGATGCGCGGTGGTGAGCGGAAGGATCGCCACGGAATGTACGCCGACGGTCTGCAACCTTTTCATGAAGTGGGGATAGCGCGCGTCTTTGGAGGTGTCCTGGGCGAGGAAGAGCTCCTGTTTTTCAAAAACCCAGCCGGAGGGGGAGTCGGCCGTCGGCAGTTCTTCCGGACCTTCCTGGGCAAAGGGCTCATGCGTTTCCAGAATATGGAGCCGCATGGTGCCGCGAGCGGGGTCATGAAGAACCAGGCCGAGAAAATCGAATTGCAGCACGGCGTGGAGGCGATTGGAAAGTTCGTGGAAAAGCAGCTTGAGGTCGCGCTGCTGGGCGATCGTTTCGCTGACTTCAAGGAGAGCCTCGAATTGCCGCACGGGTTGCGCGAGGGGCGAAGAAGGTACAAGTTCCGGAGTTGTGTCTGACAGCTTCGCCATGAAGACGAGAATAGCATCGGGTTCGGCGGGCTCACAACCGAAGGCGGGATGTGCGGGGAGAGGGTGGTTTTCGTATACTCTCGAGGATGCTAGCGGAAGAATTTCTTCGTTCGGCCGGAAGTGGCGACGCGATCGTGAATAAAAATACCGCCAATGCCCGCATCTGCCTTATATTTTGCTTCCTTGCCGGCGTGTTTGTGGTTTCCGGATGTGGATCGAGGCCTTCACCGAAAAGTGGGCAACGGGAAGAGCAGCCCAGGGTCAGCATCGACTCCCGTGGTTCGTCCACTGGCTACAATCTGGGACGTGACGAGGAGCGCGGCGGGCATACGCTGGCGAGGCACGTGGCACGCACCGACGATGAGTTGCGGGGAAGGCTCGCGCAAGAACGGAATATTTCGGCTGCCTCCACATGGAGCGACCGCGAGACGGCGGAGAGCGTTGTGGCGGAAGCCCTGGCGGCGGAACGTCGTCGCGTGGATGGCTGGACGCGGCGCGGATTTCCACGCGCGAATTTGGCGCTGCACTATAATGCGGGCCGCGTAATCGGCCGAAGTCTGCTGCGCGGGGATTCGCAAGCCGTCGACTGTTCCGCCGCGGTGATTGTATTGCGGGCGGACGGGCCGGAGAGTTTCTACGTGTTGACCACTTACCCGGAGGCGCGGGAATGACAGAAGACGAGAAGAAGTCAGACCACTTTGACCCGGAAAGCTATCCGGCCCTGATGGAATTTTTGCCGGCGTATTTGCATGAGGATTACAGCGTGGAGTATGGCTCCGCCGCGCGGGCGTTCGCAGCTCTGGTTTCAGACGCGAGCGGCGACCAGATTCGCAACGTAAAGGAAGAATGGACGGCGCTGCGGCAGGCTTTTTCGGGGAGGCCTTGGCCTGACGTGCAGGGCGGGCTGGCGCAATTGGGAGCCGCGTGGCGCCCGGAATCCGAACAGGAGTTGCAGGCGGTGGACGAAATTCTCAGCCGGGCCGATGCGTGATATTCTTAAAGGACTGCAGGCCCGTAGCTCAGTTGGTTAGAGCGCTACCTTGACACGGTAGAGGTCTGGGGTTCGAGTCCCCACGGGCCTACCATCGTTTTCGATACCTTAGAGTGTTTTCTTCGGAATCTCCCAGAAACTTCACCTGTAATTCTTCACCTGTAAATTGGTGTTTTCCCCAAGTGGGTCCTTCCGAGCGGCTAACTTAGACAGCAAACAGCTGCACAGTGCTTCTGCCAAAAACGTACTGGCGGAGTTTAGTCGGCCAACATTCTCGTTCCACTTCAATCTGGGAACATCCCGTGCTAAGAGATCCTTATTGCGTGCCCATGGGTTGGATCAAAGGGTTCACAACCTGAACTGCTCGGTACCGCTGTCCTGTTGCCAGGTCTTCGGAGTAGAGGATCGACGCGCCTGAACTTTCAGCAGCCTGAAGAATAAGCGCGTCCCAAAAGGAAGTCTTATAGCGCAACTCGATATCGAGGGCATGGAGAACAGACTCAGAGGTGTTGGTGACCACTTCCCATGTCGCGTAATCGCGAATCAGTCGGCGAACTTCGTCCACGGGCAGGGCGTGGCTGATTTTGCGCCGAAGATTAATACACAGTTCTTGCAAAACCTGCGTGCTCAATACCCCCTGCCCCGAATCCCAGAGCCGTTCCAACACCATTTGAGCGCGTTGGTGTTTGACTCCCGCTGAACGGTCATGTGCATATACCAGAATGTTGGTGTCGACGAAGCACTTATCGCTCATGAAGTTCATCCCGTGAGCTTGGGGGCGTCCAGCGCAAGTTAAAGCCTTTGCGAAGACGGGCCAAGGCACTCTTGCGTGCCTGATGATACCCCTTGCGTTCACGCACTGCCTGTTCCAACCGAGTAGCGAGCAGAGCACTAATCGAGGTGCCTTCCTCGGCGGCGAGAACACGAGCTTCCCGCAAAAGTTCTGCTTCAATTTTTAACGTAATATTGGTTTTCATGCTGGCACCTTTTTACGTGCAGCACCATTTTACGTGCTTATACCTGGTAGGTCAAACAAAAGTCTTAAGGCTATCTCGCTGGTCGCGGGGATAGCGGCGAAAGCCGATATAGCTCCCGGCGCTTCGCCTGATGTTTACGCTTTCTCCCGCCAGACCATTCACCGAAACCTCTATCGAGTTCCGCTCCGCTAGCCACCCGGGGGCTGACTCAGACAACGCCGGCAACAATCAGCTTTAAGGTCGAGCCCATTAACTGGTATTCAACCTTTCCACCTTTTACGACCAGAATCGAGGGAAGTTGAACCCCGTCATTGTGCGCCGCTAATTTAGACTCAACCATGCGAATACATGTCAAGAGTGGTGGTCACCTTGGCCGTCTCTTCGAGAACGGAGACAAACCTCAACGATTCAGAGGTGGCTGGACTACAAGTTCGCAAACCTTTGTGTAAGTTTTTTGACGCCAACAATGGCCCTGACACGCCGCTCACAGTTCCTCCATTATGGAGGAGTTTGGGAGTAACACGATGGCAGTTTTGAACATCAAGAACTTTCCCGACTCTCTTTACAGGAAGCTCCAGGCGAGAGCGAAGCGCCAGCATCGATCGGTCGCTCAGGAAGTTACTCATGTTCTCAGCGATGCTCTTGAAACGCCGAAACCTCTGTCGATTCTTGATCTCAAGGGGTTGGGCAAAGAGCACTGGAGAGGAGTTGACCCATCGAAACATGTTGAGCGAGAACGGGCCTCATGGGATTGATGGCCGATCTCGGCGGCGGCCCTGTAGGGGTGGACACGGCCATCTTCATCTACTTTATCGAAGAACATCCCACGTTTCTTGCGCTGGTCGAGCCCCTTTTCAGAGAAGTGAATGAGGGCCGCAAGGAGTTGGTTACATCCGCGCTAACCTTGCTCGAAGTCTTGGTCGTCCCCTACCGCTCTGGAGACAATCTGCTGGCCGGGCGATATGAAGCTCTTCTCACACAGAGTCGCGGCGTCCATGTTGCAGATATTTCTCGTGACCTTCTCTGCGCCGCTGCACAGCTAAGAGCCGCAACGGGAGTCAAGACGCCTGATTCCCTCCAGGTTGTGGCGGCATTGGCGGTCGGCTGTACGGCTTTTCTTACGAACGATCGTGACCTTCCGGCCATACCCGGTCTCCGCATCCTGCAATTGTCTTCCTACGTTAGGTGAGAGGGTTTATGGCGGCACCGCACACGAACGGCTCCACGCAGCCGCTGTTTGTCTCACTTCGCGTTCTACGGGGTAGCAGGGTCTGATTGTGCTTTGTTCGAGGAACCAAATTTGGCCCGCATTTCTTCCATGGCTTGCGGAAGCTTGTCCGGGTGGTGGTTGAGGTCTAGGATAAAGCTTCGTATATCGAAGGGCGCGCCCGCAAATTCTCGGTATGCGGAGGGAAGTGGTGGGCCTCCGAAGTCGCCAGATGCTGGGATGTGCTCGGGCAGATGAACGGCATACATGCTTCCACCTGCCAGCGTTTGATGTGCGTACTGCATCAGCCAGACGCAGTTGTGATCGTCCATAATCATGGTGGCTGAGACCACCGCCCACTGCCCATCATCCGCTCGTGTCGGCCTCTGGCAATCCCAGAACTCCGCCTGCGGTACGGTGACGGCAGGATCGTTGAAACCATGCTCATCCAGATCAATCCTTTGCAAACTGTGTTGATCAGCGAACCGCTTCACTTCCGGAAGCGACTGATTCCAGTCGAGATTGGAATCGTTGACCAGGGCATAGGCGGGATGCCCGAAGCTGAGTGCACTGATGTAAGGAAAAAAGTAGGGGTACAAGCGCGCGGCAGTGAAAAGGCAACTCAAAGCCAGCACTCCTACCATCGCCGCTACAAGCCGTCCTCGCGTCGGAGCGGATACCCAGAGCCGCTCCACCATCGGCGGCACGGCCGCCAACAGGAGCATGAGCAGAGCCAAGGGGACACTGAAATGACGGATACTGAGGTCCAGTCGGCTCAATAGACAAAATCCGGCGAAAACGACAAGAGATACCCAGAGGACGCGCCAATGAATGGCGAGTTCCGCCGGAATCGTTGGAGCGTTCACCCTGTCGCGTCCCTTCTGCCTTAACGCAAGCGCGACCGCCAGCGCCAGCAATCCGAGAAAGCCCAGAGGGGATTTGAGCGCGAACACAACAGGAAAATAGAACCAAACGCCGTGGGGATAAGAGTGGCCCAGGATGAACGTCGGCCGGCTCCCGGTGATCAAAACCATCAACACGCCGCGCAAGTACAGCCACGGGGGCATAAGGAACCGGCGCAGTGGTACTGCGGCTGAGCCGTGGCCAAGACGGTAAAGCACATCGCTCGTCTGGTTCAGGGAAAAGAGGAAATAAAAGAGGTAGACCGCAACGGCGGCCCAGAGAATGCCCTGAAGAGTGGAGCGCCATCGCAGCCGGCGCCAGGAACGCGCCTCAGGTCTGGCAAGAGGCTGGCCATCGACCGCTCGCCAACGCGTGCTCAGAGCAAATGCCACGAACGCAAAAAATAAAATGCCCGCGGTGAACTTCGAAAGAAGCGCGCCCGCTAGGGCTAGAGCAAACAGCAAGGCATTCTTTCTGCTGGGGTTCTGCCATATTTCCGCAAAACGCCACAACGCCAGCAGAGAAAACAGTGTGACCGCGATATCGGTATGGACGAGAGGTCCAAAAGCGAGAAAGGCCGGCGCACTGACATACATGGTCAGGCAAAGCAGCCCGCCCCAGTTCCCTCCCAGGCGCCGCGCGCATACGTACAAAACCCATCCGAGCGCCAGCGTTAGAAGCAGCATGGGCAGGCGGGCCCACGCCAGCGTAGTTACCGGATCGTTCCACTTTGTCAGCAGCCACTCGCCGAAGACCCACTGCCCCAGATAGGCAGGAAAAAACTTTTCGCTGACCGTCCATGAAACATGCGAATAATCAGCGTGCGTTCCGCGCAGGACTAAGGGCAGCGCCGCCAGAACTTTGGCCAGCGGTGGGTGTTCTTCATTCAGCCGTAAGTCGAATTTTTGTAGATAACTTACGCCGGCGCCGATGTGGGACACTTCATCGATGGTCACGGACTCGCGCAAGGCAGCGCCCCCGGCCAGTATCGCCATGAACAACAACAGCAGCCCAGCCACCACTGAAAAGCGAGCGGCGTGTGCATTTTCCATCGAACTCTCCCGTTCAACGAGGCCATATCATTGAGGATTAAGTTTCTCTGGCGATTGCTACACAAGAAATCAACAATGCGCCGCCGGGGAAACCTCGCCTGATTCCACAGGGACGGATCGTCGGATTACTCGACATTGTTACGCAATCAAGTTCCTGCTGCCACCCGCTTCTCAGGCAACCTGTTATCAGGCATTACCATCCGAGAAACTCCATCTTGGGCATCTGAGGCTTATAGTGGTTCCAGGAGGCACCGGAATGCATGCATGGCCAAAGCTCCTCACGCTCGTCGGGTTGGCCTTGCTTCAGCAAATTGGTTCAGTGGATTTAACTCGTCCAGCGCCGCCGAGTATCTCTCACAACCGACCGATTCCCGCCGCGTGCAAGAACTTAAAGCCAGGAGGAATTGCTGATGGGTGGCCGGAACCAGAGGATCACAAGCGGCGCCATATCGAAGTCGCGGTGCTCAGTGTAAAAGACGAGAAGCCTGCTCTAGATAGCGAGGTTGAAGCAACGGTTCAACTTCGTAACACCGATGCACATTCTATCCAGATTCCGTGGAGCACTGATCCGAGTGTAATAGAGGAAGGTCAGATCGAGGATTACATGGAGTGGGAAGGAGGAACTTTCGACTTCTTCTTGAGAGACCAAGCGAGACACGGGTTTATGCTCAAAAGTTCAACCGAATGGCTTCACGGCTCCAAATTTGTTGCGGGGAGTCTGCTTACAATTCAACCAGGCCAAAGCATCGCCGCCCTGGTCAAATTCAAAGTGGAAGACTTATATCCGATGGAGCCATTGCGATTGAAAGAAGGAACCTGGCAACTATCAGTAGAGTGGCGGCAGGTTGGCAGAACATGGCACATTAAGGACTGTGCGGCGTGGAACGGATATTTCCATTACGACCAATTTTACCAACAGCAAAGCCCACCATTCAGCATTCAAATCACTCGGAAAGCCCCGCTCAAATGAGGGATTATTAACTCCATCGGCATCGCAGCTCGCTTGGTGGGCTTAGGGTCTTGCTTGAAGTGAAAGTTGCCGACAGCTTTGAAAACGAACCCTTCGCCCAGCACCGAACTAAGGAAATCCAACCAGCCACGAAGTTTAGCGATTCCAGCTCCATGAAGCCTCAGCTCCACACAAATGGACTCTACCCGTGGGTTGGTCCAGGGAAAATGGAGACGCTGGTTGTAGTGAGGTCAGTTTTGGGCGGTCGAAGCGGCGGAAGCGGTGGCTTCGCGTGGGGCGGCGTTTTTGACGAATTTGTCGAACCAGTTGAGCATTTCGGCGAGGACGTCCTCAATGGATTCACGCGCGGAGTAGCCGTGGGCTTCGTCGGGAAGCGTGACGTAGCGGACGGAGCCGCCGTTGCCCTTGATGGCGCGGTACATGCGGTCGGACTGGATCGGGAAGGTGCCGGAGTTGTTGTCGGCTTCACCGTGAATCAGAAGAATGGGGACTTTAATCTTGTCGGCGAACATGAAGGGCGAAAGCTTGAGGTAGAGGTCGGGCGCTTGCCAGAGCGTGCGGCGTTCATTTTGAAAACCGAAGGGAGTGAGCGTGCGGTTGTAGGCGCCGCTGCGGGCGATTCCGGCGCGGAAGAGGTCGGAGTGCGCGAGAAGATTCGCAGTCATGAAGGCGCCGTAACTGTGGCCGCCGACGCCGACACGATTGGGATCGATGACGCCCATGTCCGCGGCTTTGCCTATGGCGGCTTTGGCACTGGAGGTGATTTGCTCGACGTATGTGTTGTTGACGGTTTCGGGATTGCCGACGACGGGCATGGAGGCGCCGTCGAGAACAACGTAGCCATCAAGCAGGAAGAATAGCGGCGAGGGACCCATGAAGGTGGTGAACCGATACGGCGAGCCGCTGACCTGTCCAGCGACGCCTGGGTCGGTAAATTCGAGAGGATAGGCCCAAACGACGGCCGGACGGCGCTCTCCTTGTTTGTAGTCGGGCGGCAGATAGACGGTCATGGAAAGATCGACGCCGTCGGCGCGCTTGTAGGTGACCAGTTGTTTTTGGATGGAGCGGAGTTCGGGCGCAGGATCAACGAGATGCGTGAACGGCGTGACTTTGGTCAGCGACCCGGGGTCGGCGAAGTTGCCGTTGAAGGATACGGAATTGCGCAGCAAATAGTTGGGAGGATCCTGAGGAGTTTCGCGGCGAGTGAGCAGGGCGGTGCCGCCAGTTGAGAGCATGGCGACGATTTCTTCGTAGGTTTTTGCTTCCCCCTGGAAGATGCGTCTTGATTCCAAGGTGTTGATATCGAGGCGGTCGAGAAAAGGCCGCTCGCCGTCGGGAGAAGCGCCGGCGCCGATCAAGAAAATGAAATTGCTTTGCTGCAGGATGGCGCTGTGGCCGTTGATCGAGGGCCAGTTCACGGGCGTTCCGGGATTGTTGTAGCGGTCCTGCGTGCTCATGTCCCAGACGAGAGTCTTTTCGTTTGGCATGCCGGCATGGAAGGACCAGGACTCATTCGGGGTGGGCTGAGGATTGAAGAACCAGGCGCGGCCGCGAAGGGTGTCGCGGTCAAAATCGCGCAAGATGGCGAAGTCGCCTCGCTCGCCGAACGCAAGGCCGGCGAAGCGTTTTTCGGTGCGTGCGAGCTCGGCAGGCGCATCGGTATAGGGCGCATGAATCCACATGACCTTGTCGCGTTGTTTGACTTCCTTTTTGGGATTGCCTTCGTCGAGTGCTTCGACCCAAACCAAAGTGGCGGGCTTTGCCGGATGCCAGTTGATGTCGCGCGCGCCGGTGGGGACGCCGCCGATGGGAACGTTTTCGTGAAGCGGGAGGCTCGCGACCTTGTAAACGGAATGGCCGGAGAGATCCCAGACCTCGACGTCGCGAGGGAAGCGCTCGACGGGGACGATGTAGGAATATGGGCGGTGAACGCGAGCGACGAGAAGATGCTGGCCGTCGGGGGCGGGATCGGCAGCAAGGAAAATCGCGGGCGTGCCGATGGCCGTGATTTTTCCTGTGTCGATTTCAACCAAGGCGAGTTGTGAAGTGGCGTAGTAGTCGAAGAGCCCGGCGTCGTAGTCGTTTTCAAGGAGGTCTTCGAAAGTGGCGACGGGAGCGGATTGGCCAAAACTTTCCTGGACCCGAGGGCCGAGAGGCACTGCAGGAGGCTTTGGCACGGCGCCGCGAGAAGCGGGAATGGTCTGGCAAAGAAGAGATTTGCCGCCGGGCATCCAGCGGCAAGGCGTGTTTTCTTCCGCGGCAGGCCCTACGGAACTGAGCGCGGCGTTGAGTTTCAAACCGGGGACCGAGGAGGCTTTGCCGGTGCGCGCGTCGGCGAGCCAGAGCTCTACGCCAGCATCGGTCGCGTGCGTGAAAGCGATGGTGTGGCCTTCGGGCGACCAGGAGGGTTGAAAGACGTAGAATTCGGCGGGGAGGTTGATTTTTTGTTCGTGGCCATCGGCGACGGTTTTCAAAACAAGATTGTTGTAGCGAGGCGGGTTGTGCGGGCCGTTGGTGGCGACGTCGATACGCAGGCCGGCGAGCCGCTCGAAGGGCTGCGCGACGTCGGCGATTGGGGGATAGGGAACTGGCGAGTAGAAGAGAACAATGTCACGAGCGCGGCCCACGCTGGCGCGCGGAGTGACGGGAGCGCTCAAGACTTTGCGGACCACCTCAGGTGCTTTTTCGTAAGTGTCCTGTGCGCAAGCGATATTGGCAGGAAAGAAGATTGCGAGTGCCGCGAGTCCACGAAGAAATTTTACGAAGGCATTCTTGCGTGGCAAAAATGCGTTGTTGCCAGTATCCACAGGGCACCTCAAAGTAATGATGTGGGATTCTACCTCAAGGAATCTGTCGGTTCCCACGGAGTGAGGAAGATTCGCGTGGGGGCGCGTGGGGGTTGGGGCAGTTTGTCGTAGACTGCGTGCAGGCAATCAAAAGCAAATAGAAAACCAATGGACGAAGCGTCTAGCTCGTCATCCGCTACGAAGGAGGGACTGCGGCTAGCCGCCGAAGACCACGCGCGTGCCCGTGGAGGGTAGGATGAGCTTCTGCGGCATCTCGCGTTCTATTGCCATCATGGTGCGGAAGCCAGTGCAGTGCATCGGAATCAGGTAGTCCGGATTGATCTCCTTCAGGGCTTCCACGGTCTTGGCTATGATTTCATCAGGATACGGGGCCAGGTGCCACCCGCCAACAACGGCGTGCACCTTTTCGATCCCGGTGGACTTCTGGATCTGGCGGACAGAGTTGATGATGCCCGCATGGCCGCACGATGAGATCACGACGAGTCCGCGGTCTTTCACGTTGTAAGCAGTGGCGTGCTCTCCCCAGAAGATGTCCTTCACCAACTCGCCCGGCTTGGTTTCCATCTTGACTGTGCCGGGAGGGAAGTGGAAGGTGGCGTCGCAGGCAGAGCCGGGCGCGCCGGCTTCGAGGCGGGCTGCCGGAGGGGACATCTCGAAATCGGTGATGCGCGCAATGTGACCTGAGGTGAAGGCGTGGCCCGCCACTACGGTGGGCCCCTCCGCGATCACGACCTTCAACCCTCGCGCTTCGAGCTCATCCCGCTTGAGCTCACCGTAGTCGAGTTTGTTGCCATCGGGTCCGACCACCCAGCGATGGCAGAACGTATCGCGTCCTCCGGCATAGAGCGTGAGCCCCGGCTTGGCTTTTCCCTGGAGTACCTGTGCCAAGTCGGGCAGTCCACCGTAATGATCCTCGTGCCCGTGGCTGACGATGAGGGCGTCGGCCTTGGCGGGATCGACTTTCAAGCTTTGGAAGTTGTTTTCGAGGGTGCGGGGCGTGAGCGCGAAGTCCAGCAGGATCTGTTTTTCCTCTGCGCCTCGGAAGGACTCCAAATGAAAGGCCAACCCATGTTCCGACAACAACGAGACCTCTGACCCGTAGGGATGGGGCAAAGTATTTCGAGTGATCGTGAGATTGCCGATTTTCCCGCCCTTGGCGTAGACGTCGTAAATGTTGTCCACCAGGTTGGTGAGAACGAGGCGGTCAGTGGTGGGGATTTCCTTCGAGGCATCGAGGAAACTTCCGAAGCGGCCCGTGCCGCCCACCAGGAACGTTCCGCCTGCTACGGCTCCGAGCTTCAGGAATTCGCGTCGGCGCATGGGGACCTTCCTTGTTAGACCGAGCTTTGCCCTTTGACCCTGAGAACAGGAGGCATTGTACGCCCAAAATCACCTCCTGGTGTGGTTGAGCTTGCGATAACCCCGTTGGGCGTCCAGGCTGTTGAGGCTATTCAAGACTGCGGCTTTAGCGTGCTCGAGGTCTGGCAGGCGCAGGACAGATTCTGTGGTGGTGCGTTTTCTCTGTACGTAGGGTTTCCGCCTCATGACCGGTGGCCTCCACGCCGCCGATCAATGATTGGGGTGAATGTTGCGGCGGTACGGTCAGAGTTGCCCGTCATTTGTTCTCAAAGGTCAAGGGCCCATTCTTGAGTCCGCTTCCGAGTGCCCCGTCATCGGCTAAGAAACGCGAAAGCCTTTCCGAATCGGAGCGGAAAACCATTTAAGGAGAGCATTATCTCCACGTGTGCTACCGGGCCGTTAGCCGTCGAATGACACAAACGGGAGCTTTTTTCGCGCTGACGAATTAGTTGTCATCGTGCGCAGGACGCAAGTTGTTCTTGTAGACTGCGGCGCCGACAGCCCGGCCCAGGTCCGCAGCTGCCTCCTGATCAGTTCGAAAATGTATCCCCCCGTAGACCCGTGCATCGGAAATGTCATCAGTAATCTGCCTGAATGATGTGTACTGCAACACGATTCTGGGCACCGTGGGATTGCTCAACGTGATCGAGTGCGCCGCTTCGCCGTAAAGACGCCTCATCACTTCGGACGCTGCGCTCCCTGCACTGCCGTGGTTTGAGGGATAACTCGGGAAGCATGGAGTCACGATGAATGGCGCATAGTCGGGATCGGACTCGGTTTTCGGGTTGCCGTCCCTGGCCCCTGCAAGGATTGCTGTTTCCGGGCGCCAAAAATTGTAGTGGTACTTGTTAAGGAATGACGCCACCAGGCTGTCATTCATGGCCATGTTGATCAGGGCCAGGTCGCGGGCATTTTCCGAGAGCGAATGTACCTGTTCCTGGGCGACTTGCTGGGCGGCCTGATTGAACACTTGAGTTGGGGAGGAAGCCGCATAGAAGAGAGCGACGTCAGAACGATCTTGCGGTCTCTCAGTGCTGTCGATGCCGCCAACCGTCATCACCTCGTTGTAGGCTTTCGCGTATTCGTTGCTTGTGAGCGCCGGTGGCGGGCCGAGGAGAAAATCACTAGCGCTTGGGATGCCGAACGGAGTTATGTTCTGCCATTGCAAAGCGATTCCGACCGCGACTCCATTCACAACTGGACAACTTGGTGTCGCCTGCCATTCTCCTGGGACGGCCGGGCCGGGAACCTTGAATTGCGGTGGAGAAGACCCATCGTTAGCGCGGAGCGCGATCACAGCCGATGCCACAGCGTCCCCTATCGCAATACCGTCGCTCTTAGCTTGGCCATCCGGTATCTGCGCCAGCGAGTTGGTGCGCGCGGCGAGGAGTGCCGATGAGCTGGCTGGAAAATAAGTACTAAGCGCGTGATAGGCAGCCTCTATGGCTGCTGCTTCAGCTGAAGCGCCCGGCGGCGCTGTGATGGTCCCGAGATATGGCTTGTACTCGCCTGTAATCGAGTTGACAGCTTCAAACACAGCAAGCTGCACGATGGCCGCGTATCGCGCCTGGGCAAAAGGGTTCTGGTGGTTGACGACGGCGGTATTGACGGCAATTACGTTCCAATCCAAAACGGCATCGGCTCTCGCCGCGGCGGATCCGAACCAGACACTTACCATCAATACGCTTAAGAGCCCGAGATTTACGGGTTTCCCATACATCTTTTCCATTGTCAGTCCTCCGAGTGCAAGCTGTATGCTTGAACGACATCGTCGCGTTTTAGGAACCTGAGTGTCCATAGCGAGGCGTGTGTCGCGGCGTTATGTTTTGTGTCCCGCCAAGCACCAGGATTGTTTGCACTTAGGTCGCTCTTTCTCAACTGGTGTAAGATCGTTCAACTTTTCCAGGGCGTATCCATGACTTCTCAGCCACTTGGAATGCAGCAATCGATCCGGTTCGGCGAGGACTTCGAACTCGACCTTCGTCCCAGGCGGCTTCGTCGCGGCAGTCACACATTGAAGCTGGAACGGATCCCACTGGAAATTCTTATTCTGCTGCTCGAGCGCGGGGGAGAAATCGTCAGTCGCGACGAAATCGTGGCTAGGGTCTGGGGCAGTGATGTTTTCCTCGATACGGACAACAGCATCAGGGGTGCAATCCGAAAGGTTCGCCAGGTGCTGAACGACGATCCGGAAACTCCGCGGTTTATCCAGACCGTGACCGGACGCGGGTATCGCTTCATTGCCCCGGTTCTGTCGTCCGAGAGAGAACACAGCGCGGAGCCCAAAGGTGAACCATCAACAGCCTCGGCACACGAGCAGATTTCGCAGCCAGACAGCTCGTTTCGAGGCCTGAACCTCGACCTGGTCTACCAAAAACAAGAAGGGGCAGCGGAGCAGTTGCCGGAGCCTGAAGCTGGTCGTGGACGAGTGATTCTGGGTGCGCGGAGATGGCTTTTCGTTGGGTTAGCTTCGCTGGCAGTTGTGTCCTTTTTATCACTGCTGACATTTTGGGGCTGGCGAGCTTCGCGCGTGCGACCTGTTCTCCAGCGTAAGACAGTTTTAGCTGTCTTGCCATTTGACAATTTGAGCCGAGATCCGGACCAGGAGTTTTTTAGTGAGGGACTGACTGAAGACATCGTCGCCCAAATCGCGAAGTTGAATCCGGATCGACTCACGGTGGTTGCCCGCAGGTCTGTCGCAAGGTACAAAGGGAGCACGCTGTCGGCGAAGCAGATCGGTAAGGAGCTTAACGCTGATTATCTTGTTCAAGGTAGTGTCCGGCGCTGGTCAGACCGTGTACGCGTCACGGTCGAACTCATTCAAGCACAGGATCAGACCGACGTTTGGACGGAAAGTTACGACCGCGAACTCAAGGATGTGCTGGCCGTGCAGGACTCCGTTGTGCGAAGCATAGCGAGCCAGATTCACATCGCTCTTACTGAAGAACAGGAAAGGCGTTTAGCCACTCCGCGACAACTAAGCCCCGAAGCATACGAGGCGTACTTGAAGGGCCGCTACTACTGGAACAAGCGAACCGGCGCCAGTATGCAAAAGGCGGAGCAATATTTTCAGAAGGCGATCGATAACGATCCAGCGTATGCCGCGGCATATTCGGGGCTGGCCGACTGCAACAGCGGACTGGCGTGGCATGGGTTTAGGTCCCCAACCGAGGCGCTCCCGAATGCTTACGCAGCGGCACGCAAAGCGCTCGACATTAATCCAGACTCGGCTGAAGCCCACGCCTCGCTGGGCCTTGCCATGAGTCATCGGTGGGATTGGACCGGAGCGGAAGCCCAGTTCAGACGCGCTCTCCAGTTGGATCCTCAATACGCGAACGCGCACCATTGGTACGGGGACTACCTCTCCATCCAGCGCCGGCACGAGCAAGCACTTGCGGAAGCGAGACGTGCACTACAACTCGATCCCCTGAACCTCATGATCAGCACATGGCTGGGACTTCGCTACTACCTGGCACGCGACTATTCTCACGCAATCGAGCAAAATCGAAGCTCCGTTGAACTCGATCCGAACTTCGCAGGCGCTCACCTTCTGCTCGGAGAGGACTATATTCAGGCAGGTTTGCACAGCGAAGCGGTTGACGAGCTGAAGAGGGCGGCAAATCTGTCTGGAGGCAGCCCACTATATATCGCGCAGGTAGGGGTTGCCTTTGCAGTCGCAGGGCGGAATCGCGACGCACTCAGAATGGCCCGCGAGCTGGAAATCATGTCGAGGACTCGTTACGTTTCCCCTTACGGCCTGGCGCAAATCTACTCCGCCTTAAACAGAAAAGACGACACGTTCAAATGGCTCCAAATGGCCTATGACGATCACGCGGTTTGGATGGGATATCTCGCAGTCGATCCGGTTTTTGACCGATACCGCTCGGATGAACGCTTTAAAGATCTTCTCCGGCGCGTAGGCCTGCCGTGACTGGCCGTCCGCCACGCTCTTCGAGACGGGATCGTGCCCGAACCGCGCACTTCATCTTATGGGTGAGAATCCTGGATAGTTGGTCGGCATCTCGCCAGCGATTGATTGGTCATTGCTGGCGTTTGTCGGTACTGAACCGCCGAAGGGCCTGCAACTTCCGAGTGGCCCGTCATGCGACCCGAATTCGGACCATCCTTTCCTCGTCGTAGGTCGTATCGCCTGTTATCATCCAGCGGAGTCGATGTCATATTGCTAGCCGAAGCGGTAGAGAAAACGCGTATGCCCAAGGCGAAATCTGTCTTATTTGGGGCGTCAGTTGCGATTATTTCGACAGGCCTTGCCATCATCGGTGTCGGTGCGTTCTTTCTGAAGAGACTGGACGATCATGCGTTCGGAGATCCTGGTGTTTTTTACGCAGCGGTCCGACATTATGCCTCGGTGACCTCAGCGGGCGTCCTTGTGTGTTTGGCAGGGTGCATTGCATTAGCCATGGTGCTGGACTACAAGCAGGGATTTCGTGCAGGAGTGAGCTCGATCTTCATTGGTTCCGCAGTTGCGATATTTGGGCTTTTCCTTTTTCCGATTCATTTTCCCTCGGGTGACGTTTATTTCAGCCTCTTAGGCGTCACGTTTGGCGCATCTCTTGTGTTTGTCTCAGTCGGTTCGATTCGGTATTTCTCTAACAGAATTCGTTTCACTCGCGGTAAACATTGACGACTCGCGGCCTGCTCTCCGTCTGGCGCGAAGACGATAAGGGGCGTCATATGATCTACAAAATACTGGGTGCGGTCGTTTTAGCGCTGGTCGTGCTCGTTCTTGTCGCCCTAGAGGTCCGTACGACTGGTTCCTATGAACGTACGTTCAATGCTTCCCAGGACAAGGTATGGCGCGTGTGGAACGATGCGGATTCGATTAAACACTGGTGGGGGCCGAGGGGCTACACAGCACCATTCATCAGAAATGATCTTCGAGTGGGCGGGACGTATCTGTGGGCAATGAAGTCACCAAAAGGGGAGATGTTCTGGAACACCGGGGTTTATAAGGAAGTGGTCCCAAACAGAAGGATCGTCTCCACCATTTCGTTTGCCGATGAGACCGGTAAAGCCGTTCCTGGCTCGAAAGCCCCAGTCCCGGGCCGTTGGCCGAATGCGGTTACGGTCACGGTGGAATTCAGTGAGTCGAACGGAAAGACGAAGGTCACTGTTAGGGAGGTAGGGCTTCCACTGATCGTGAAGATCCTGTCCAGGGTTGCCTGGGATCAACAGTTCGACAAGATTGAGGGTTTACTTTGAGGGACGACAAGCTCTCTTCAACCGCAACCAGCACATTCCGCGAAGTGGCCGAGGATACCACAACAGGTCTAGCCCAAGTAATCCAGCGAAAGCCTGCCTGGGTTACATTTCCGCGTCGATGTCCGAATCGTCGGCCAGCACTAACGCTAACCGGAGTGTGCAAAAACGACAAAGATTGGGGGAACGCTAAGAGTCAGGCAGCTTGGTCTAGGAGCGTTCGACCTTGGGCGTCGACTGAGCTCCTAGCGGCTCGCGGAAAGGATCCATCGGAATCGGCGCGTACTCGACGTCGATGATCTCGAGATGCTCCGTCTTTGCTGGCGCGCGCAGGTTCACGCGGTCGCCGGGGCTCGCCTTCATCAGCGCATTGGCGAGAGGCGAGCGCCAGCTGATGTAGCCGCGGTCGAGGTCCACCTCGTCGGTGCCTACGATCGAGACGACGTGTTCGAGGCCGGCGGCGTCCTTGTAGGTCACGGTTGCGCCGAAGAAGACGCGCGTAGCGGCTGACCCTGGCCTTGGAGCGGCGGGATCGACGACCACGGCCGCGTCAATGCGTTTCGTGAGAAAGCGAATCCGCGAATCGATCTGGCCTAACCGTCGTTTGCCGTAGAGGTAGTCGGCGTTTTCACTGCGGTCCCCGTTACTAGCAGCCCACGCTACGACCTCCACCACCGCGGGCCGCTCGCGACTCAGTAGGAACCGATGCTCGTCTTTCAGCCGCGCGAACCCGGCGGGCGTGATGTAGTTTTTGAGCGTCGGCCCCGCTTCCTCGCGCACCGGTCCTCGGAGCGGCCGCTTTTCTCGCATTTGCCAATCTGCCATGGGATTTCGTGTACTTGTGGGTGACCCAATCTCGGAAGGCCCGCGCCTCGGTCCCGATAATTCCTCGCACGGTGAACGTGAGGTACGCGGGCTAGATGTCGAATGATACATCGGTCTTTCCTGTGGCACTCTTATAAAATGCGGTGACCCCTCCGATTGCACATCAAGGCGAAGAAGTATGCGGTTCACCTAAGCGATGAGCCGATGAGGTGCCCATTTCCAATGAATTGTTTGTGTTCGACTTGTAGGCTCACACTGATTCCGGGCGGATGGCCGGCTTGAACGAAGCCGCTTGTGCGGCGGACGCTGCGCGTGAGGTAGTGGAGCGGTGATTGCCTAACGGTTGAGGTAAGTTGTCGGGTCATAAGGAGGCCATCCCCATGACCCGACTTCGTAAAATGAT